>Ga0210405_10004375_pt1 | contig 13298 bp, 12 predicted proteins | sample IncBWH11MmetaG_FD_155492 | JGI IMG/M metagenome (GOLD analysis project Ga0210405, IMG submission 155492) | Forest soil microbial communities from Barre Woods Harvard Forest LTER site, Petersham, Massachusetts, United States - Inc-BW-H-11-M | ecosystem: Environmental > Terrestrial > Soil >... | reverse complement strand
GAACTCGGCGGCATGAACATCTTCTTCGTGTTCGACGACGGTTCGCTCTCGACGCCGCCGCTCGGCACGATCCTGCCGGGCATCACCCGCGATTCGATCATCGCGCTTTCGAAGGATTCCGGTAGGCGCGTGCGCGAGGAGGCCTACACGATCGACCAGTGGCGCACGGATGCCGCCAGCGGAAAGCTGAAAGAGGCCTTCGCCTGCGGCACGGCGGCCGTCATCTCGCCGATCGGCAAGGTGTGTTCCGCGAGCGGCGATTTTCTCGTCAGCGGCGGCGCGGCCGGCCCGGTCGCCATGGGGCTGCGAAAGAAGCTGGTTGATATCCAGTACGGTCGCGCTGCCGACCCGCACAACTGGATCAGAAAGGTGTTGTGAGGGGCGGCCGTGAACCGCGCCAGGAAGACGAACGACGAACGCTCCAACCTTGCAACTTTGGTGGGACGGTATGGCTAAATTTCTGACCGAAGAGGATCCGCCGGTCATTGACGTTCGTGCGGCTGATGCCGAGATGAACGCTGCGATTGCCCATGCCCGCGCCACGCTTCCGACGTTCTGGGCTTCCTACGATGCGCCGAAGCCGACAGAGTCAGGACATTGCCTGAAAGTTCGTTTTGCCGGTGATGGCTACGTCGAGCACATCTGGATGGCCGACGTGGAGAAGCTTCCGGATGGCAATTATTCCGGCCGGTTCTCGAACGAGCCGAATGATCTGCCAGGCAAGAACATCGGCGATCAGGCCGAATTCGAACATGCCGATATCTCCGACTGGATGTTCATGCGGAATGAAAAGATCGTCGGCGGAGAGACTATCAAGCTGCTGCTGAAGTCGATGCCGAAAGAATAAGCCGACGCCATGCGTGCGCTGATGGAGCAGCCGCCACATTGAACCGGGTTGCCGCTCGGCGTCCCGGCTGATACCAACGCGCGCACCATGTCCGACAAACCTAAAAAGCCGCAAAAACTGAAGGCGCGCCTGCCGCGCGGGCTGGAAGACCGTGGCCCGGCCGCGATCAACGCGACGCGGCAGATGGTGGAGAAAATTCGCGCCGTTTACGAACGCTACGGTTTCGAGCCGGTCGAGACACCCGCGATTGAATATACCGACGCGCTCGGCAAGTTCCTGCCCGATCAGGACCGGCCCAATGAAGGCGTGTTCTCGTTCCAAGACGACGATGAGCAGTGGTTGTCGCTGCGCTATGATCTCACGGCACCACTCGCGCGTTACGTCGCCGAGCGCTACGGCACCGAAAATCTCGTGCTGCCCTATCGTTCGTACCGCTTCGGCTACGTCTATCGCAACGAAAAGCCGGGGCCCGGCCGCTTCCGCCAGTTCATGCAATTCGACGCCGATACGATCGGCACCGCTGCCGGCGGGCAATCGAGCGCGGCGGCGGACGCCGAGATGTGCATGATGGCGGCGGACACGATGGAAGCGCTCGGGCTTCCCCGCGGCTCGTACGTCGTGAAGGTGAATAACCGCAAGGTGCTGGATGGCGTTCGCGATGCGCTTGGCATCGCCGATGACGGCCAGTGGCTGACCGTGATGCGCGCTGTCGACAAGCTCGATCGGCTTGGCATCGGCGGCGTCAAGCAGTTGCTCGGGGAAGGTCGCAAGGACGAGTCCGGCGACTTCACCAAAGGCGCCGGACTGAAAGAGGCCGATATTGCGCTCGTCGCCTCCTCGGTCGAACAGGGCGATGGGCCGATCGATCCGCGTCTGCGCGACAGCAAGATCGGACAGCAGGGCCGCGAAGAGCTGGAGGATATCGGCAGGCTTGTCGCTGCATCGGGCTATGGCTCGGATCGGATCATCATCGATCCTTCCGTCGTGCGCGGCCTCGAATATTACACTGGCCCGGTTTTCGAGGTTGAACTCCTGCTCGATACCAAGGACGAGAAAGGCCGCCCCGTTCGCTTCGGCTCGGTCGGCGGCGGCGGGCGTTATGATGGCCTCGTCTCGCGCTTCCGCGGCGAGGTCGTGCCGGCGACCGGATTTTCCATCGGCGTGTCACGGCTGCAGGCCGCGCTGACAATGCTCGGCAAGCTCGACACCCGGCCCGAATTCGGTCCCGTCGTCGTCACCGTGTTCGACCGCGACCGCGTCGCCGATTATCAGAAGATGGTAGCCGCCTTGCGAGAAGCAAAAATCCGCGCCGAATTGTATCTCGGCAATCCCAGGAACATGGGCAACCAGCTCAAATACGCCGACCGTCGCAATTCGCCGTGCGTGATCATTCAGGGCAGTGACGAGAAGGACGATCCTGCGGGGCCGCAGATTCTGCTAAAGGATTTGATCCTTGGTGCCGAACTGGCGAGGCTCGAAAAAGATCGCGACGAATATCTGCAAAAGCAGGGCGAGGTCCAAATCAAGGTGCCGCAGGCCGCCCTGGTTGATGAAGTGCGCAAGATTCTTGATAAGCATGGAGTGAAGTGGAATTAGTTTAGGCCGTCATGCCCCGCGAAGGCGGGGCATCCAGTACGCCGTAACGCCGGAGTTGAACGGAAGCGCCGCGGAATACTGGATCATCCGCTTTCGCGGATGATGACGACAGTGCAAGATGGGCCGCCTGCGCTTCATGGCACCAGGCAGCGATAGTGTTGGTAGCAAGAACAAACGGAGTAACAAGAATGCCTGAAATCACCATCAGCATGGCCGCTGGCCGCACCGAAGAACAGAAGATCGGCATGATGCGCGACGTCACGCAGGCGCTGGTGAAGAACCTCGGGGTGGATGCCGACAACGTCGTGATCCAGATCAACGAAGCGCCGCTGACCCACAAGATGAAGGGCGGCAAGACCTTCGTCGAGCGCGCCGCTGCGGCGAAGAAGTAGGGCGGCGCTTTCTTCCTTCTCCCCTCGTGGGAGAAGGTGCCCACGATACGAAGTATCGTGGGCGGATGAGGGGTTTGCATCCGCGGAGAGAGACCCCTCACCCGCCTTCGCGGAGTTTATCATCGGGCGGCGCTCCGCGCCGACCCGTTGGCGAAGCCACCCTCTCCCACGAGGGGAGAGGGGAAGAAGGTAATCCCATGGACGCACGCGACGTCATCAAGATCGGCATGAGCGCCGAACGCACCCTGGTCGTCCCGCCCGAGCGGACCGTCGGACATTTCGTCAAGGGCATGCCGATGGTCTATGCGACGCCGATGATGATCCTGGAAATGGAGCTTGCGTCTGCCGACGCCATCAAGCTTTGCCTCGAACCGGGCTGGATCACGGTCGGGACCGAGGTCGACATAAGGCATCTCTCGGCCACCCCGGTCGGCGCAACCGTGCGCACGACGGCGCGGGTGATCGCGGTGGAGCGCCGCGTGATCCGGTTCGAGGTCGAAGCCTTCGACGACAAGCGCCGCATCGGCGAGGGCCGCCACGCCCGCAGCCTGGTGAATGTCGAGGCATTCACCAAGCGGTTGGGGGCGGAGTAAGACAGCGGCCATCGTCTCTAACGCGTCATGCGCGGGCTTGACCCGCGCATCCATCGATCTTCAAAAGAGTCTTGCGAAGGCGATGGATTGCCGAGTCAAGCCCGGCAATGACACAATATGACTACGTCGCCAATTCCTTCGATCGCCCTGTTGCGGCTGCGACCGCGCGCGTCAGCAGCGACTGCATCCCATCGGGTCCCATCAGCACTTCCAGCGCCGCCGCGGTGGTGCCGCCGGGCGAGGTGACGTTCTGGCGCAGCGTCGCTGAAGCTAGATCCGAGCGATGCAATAATTCGCCGGCGCCGGCGACGGTTTCGCGCGCGAGTTTTGTCGCAAGCGCCTCGGGCAGCCCGGCCTCGACGCCGGCGCGCGCCAGCTCTTCGGCGAGCAGGAACACATAGGCCGGACCAGAGCCGGAGACCGCGGTCACCGCATCCATCAAGCCCTCGTCCTCGACCCACTCGACCATACCTGTCGCGCGCAGCAAGCCATCGGCGATATCTCGTTGCGCAGGCCCGACATTCTTCGCCGCCACCGCCACCGTGATGCCGCGCCCGATCGCCGCCGGCGTATTGGGCATCGCGCGTACCACGCTGCCGCCGCAGGCCTCGGCGATCGAGGCAATCGTCGTTCCCGCCATGATCGACACGGCGAGCGTGGCGGGACCGGCAAATGGCCTCAGGCCGGGGGCAGCCTCGCGAAACGCCTGCGGCTTCAGCGCGATCACCAGGGCTGCGGTATTGCCGGCATCCCTGGGCGGCGGATTGAGGCGGACGCCCTTTGCCGCGAGCGCGCGGATGTCGTCGGAAGGATGCGGCTCGATCACCACCACGCGCTTCGCGTCAAGGCCCTGCGCCAGCCAGCCCGCCAGCATCGCGCCGCCCATTTTGCCGGCACCGGCGAGGACGACGGTGCCCTGGATTTGTGCGAGCGACTGAGCGGTGTTCATCGAGATTTCCCCTGGCAACAACATAGCGCGTCATGGCCGGGCTTGTCCCGGCCATCCACGTCTTTCTTGCGCAAGGTGGGGCCGAGGACGAGGATGCCCGGGACATAGGCGAGCGGGAGCGACGCCGTCCTTTGGACGGCTATGCCCGGGCATGACGGTGGAGAGAGACGTTGCCGCTCTCTCTGGATACGTAAATCGAACCTACGCCTCGCCCTCGGTGTCGAACATCGCCGCGCTCATGGCTTCATTCGCCGATTTGCCGGCCCAGACCACGAACTGGAACGCCGGATAATAACGCTCGCAGGCGTGGATCGAGCTGACCAGCATGGTCTCGCATTGCGCGGTCGAGGCGGTCATCCCGCCCGGCAGCACCAGCGCCTGACGGTACATGATCATGCCGGTATGGGTCCAGATGTCGAAATGCCCGACCCATAATTGCTCGTTGATCGCCGCGACCAGCCGCTGCACCTCGGCCCGGCGGGCTTGCGGAATCTTCATGTCGAAGGCGCAGGCCAGATGCAGCGCTTCGATCTCGCTCATCCAGGTGAAGGACAACTGGTAGTCGGTCCAGTCGCCCTTGGAGACGATCGTCACCTCGTCTTCGCCGGAGCGTTCGAACGACCAGTCGTTATTGGCGGCGATATCCTCGACCACCGCAAGCGGATTGTTGGTGGAATCGAAGATGCCTTCGAGGAGGGACATGCCGTCTCGACCTTGCCTTTACAAAATTCGGATACGAATGTGTTACGCACAGCGTGCCAACACGCTCTTGCCTCGCGCGTCGCCGCCGACCGCAATTCCCCGATGGTCCGACCGATGTCAGGATCGGGGCCTGCCGGGACGAAGTGATGTGATTTGCGGAATCCGTGCAACGGCACCGCGAGTCCATCCACAGACAAAGCTCAAATCGTCCACAGCTGTTCGCGGCCGTTAACTTTTGTCATGAGAACAAATCGGAATCGGATTCGATCGCGCCTTAATCGTTAATTTTTTCCGCGCCGACTTTCGCTTTTGAATGGCGCCCTGGAGTCCGGCTTTGGTGTCATGGGGACCTGCTGGTTCCGACGGCGAAGCGCCTTGCTGCGGGGCCTTGGCTTGGGCATAGTTCCCTGATCGCCGCATTGGGCGGCCAGCCCAGTCATGAACCAGATGTCGCAAGAACCTGCCGGCCCAGAACAATCTTCCGAAGCCTCCGAGCGGCCGCCCGTGCACCCGCGCTTCGCAAAACCGCAGCGCGTCGCCTTCGTGCAGTCGGCCTGGCATCGCGAGGTCGTCGAAGGTTGCCGCCTTGCCTTCCTCGCCGAGATCGAAGCGCGCCACATCGCGCGCGCGCAAATCGACGTGTTCGAGGTGCCGGGCTCGTTCGAGATTCCGCTGCATGTGCAGCTGCTCGCCAAGACCAGGCGCTACACCGCGATTGTCGCGGCGGGCCTGGTGATCGACGACGAATATATCGCCGAAACCGTGATCAAGGCGCTGATGGATGTGCAATTGCGCACCGAGGTGCCGGTGTTCTCGGCGGTGGTGACGCCGGAGCAATTCAATGAGACTGCGGCGCATATCGAATTCTTCCGCAAGCATTTCGCCTCCAAGGGCGTCGAGGTCGCGGAAGCCTGCGCCAACACGCTGCTCAGCCTGGAGCGGCTGCGCGGACAGGTCGCGGCGGGGATCTCATAGCGTTTTCGAGCGAAGGGGGTACCGCTTCGCGCAAAGAGAACGCGTCAAAACAAAACATTGGGCCTCGAACTGATTCAGCGAGAAGCGAGGCCACAATCGGTTGATTGTCATTTCCGCCGCTGCGCCTATAAACTCGGCGGCGGGAGGAGGCACGCCCGTGGAGACGGGCGGCCGAGAAGATCATGTTCGAAGGACACGATCCCTATCTCGTCGCGCTCTCGGCGGTGGTCGCGATTCTGGGAGGTTATACCGGTTTCGGCCTCGCGGCTCGCATCCGCGGGACGCCGGGCGTAAGCCGTCGGGTATTGCTGTCTGGGGCAGCCGCGTTCCTCGCCATCGGCATCTGGACCATGCATTTTGTCGGCATGCTGGCGGCGCCGATCCCGCCGGACGCAGTTTATCTCGTGCTTCCCACCATCGTCTCGTTCCTGATCTGCGCGCTGGTGGTCGGCGTTTCCCTGTTTTTCCTGAGCATCGGCGAGCCTTCGGAACGGCGCGTGGTCTCCTCGGCGGTGCTGCTCGGCGCCGGCATCGTGAGCATGCATTATGTCGGGATTCACGGGCTGGCCGGCAATTTCACGATTCTGCACGACGGCGCGATGGTGCTGCTGTCGGTTTTGATTGCGATTGCCGCGGCCTATGGCGGCCTGCGCGCGTTCCTCGCGCGCCAGGACGGCATCCGGTTGACGCTGAGCGCGATCGCGTTCGGGATCGCGGTATCGGGCATGCACTACACCGCGATGTATGGCATGCATTTCGTCCCGCGCTCGGAAGCAGCCCCCCACCACCTTGCCGGAGGACTGGCCGCCTCGCCGCAAATCCTCTCGGTGGTCGTGGCCGTGCTCTGCTTCGTGATCGCGGCCGGCTTCCTGCTGTCGCTGGTGCCGGATCCGCGCCGGCAAGCGGCGGCGGCCGCCGCCACGGGCGACCCGGTTGCGGAAGCGACCCTCGCCGTGGCGTCGCCTGACGCGGGAACCGCCGCGGCGAGCTTTCCGCGGTTGCCGTCGGCGCCGCTCGGCGGTCTCGGTCAACCGCCGCGCCCGGCGCCCGTGCCGCGGCTTCCGGTCGAGGGCGCCGACGGCACGCACTTCATCGATACCGCCGATGTGCGAAGTGTCCGCGCCGACGCCCATTATACCAGGGTGCATGACGGCACCCGCGAGCGGATGTGCCCGTGGTCGATCTCCGAAGCCGAGGCGCAGCTCGACCCCGGCCTGTTCGTCCGGGTACACCGCAGCCATATCGTGGCCATCCCGCACGTTACCTTCGTCCGCAAGGAAGGTGACGGCGCCGTGATCGAGCTCGACGGCCCGTCGCCGCATCGCGTTCCCGTGAGCCGCGCCAAGATCGCCGAGGTCAAGGCACGGCTTGGTCTCGCTAGGCGTAATCATCACGTCTGAAGCAGCTCGCTCGCTCTATTCCCGTCACCCTGAGGAGGCGGCAGCGCGGTCGTCTCGAAGGGCGACGGCCCGGGTCTGCAGTCGGGCCGCTCATCCTTCGAGGCTCGCTACGCTCGCACCTCAGGATGACGGGTTTGATAGGTCGTAAAACCTGACGCATTTCGTGTCTGCATATCCGCATTTCGTGCGAATTCTCTCTTCTGGTGACGAAGCGGCGGCCGCCGCCTTGTCTGCGAAACATTCCGGGAAGAGCCTCCGGCCAACGTCTGTTTTTCAGCGCGTATTCCGCAAAAGTGGACTTCCGGTTTTGCGAGCAGAATACGCGCCAAAACATATCGCGCGTATTCCGCAAAAGTGGGCTTCCGGTTTTGCGACCAGAATACGCGCCAAACATAAAGACGCATGGAGGAGACGATGATTCCTGGCCCGTTCAGCTATCACCGGCCTGCGACGCTCGCCGACGCGGTCAAGCTGCTTTCGACATTGGGCGACGAAGCCCGCCCCCTTGCCGGCGGCCACAGTCTGGTCCCGATGATGAAGCTTCGGCTCGCGACCCCTGAGCATCTGGTCGATCTGCATGGGATCGACTCCTTGAAAGGGATCCGCCGCGACGGCAACAACATCGTGATCGGCGCGATGACCACCCAGCATGAGCTGCTGGCGTCGGACGACATCGCCCAATCGCTGCCGATCCTGCCCGAGGCGGCGCTTCTGATCGCCGATCCGCAGGTGCGCTACCGCGGCACGATCGGCGGCAACGTCGCCAATGGCGACCCCGGCAACGACATGCCGGCGCTGATGATGACGCTCGGCGCAAGTTACCGGCTCGAAGGGGCAGGTGGCGCGCGGGAGGTTGCGGCCGGCGAATTCTATCAGGGCGCCTATTTCACCGCACTCGAGCCCGGCGAAATCCTGACCGCGATCTCGATTCCCGTTCCCGCGGCCGGCCACGGCTACGCCTACGAAAAACTCAAACGGAAGGTCGGCGACTACGCCACGGCGGCGGCGGCCGTCGTGCTCACCATGTCGGGTGGCAAGGTTGCATCCTGCGCGATCGGCCTGACCAACGTGCACGAAACACCGCTGCTTGCGACCGACGCGGCGAAAGCCGTGATCGGAACCAGCCTCGATGCGGCAACGCTGAAAAAGGCAGCGGCGGCAGCAGAGGCGATCATGTCGCCGGCAGCCGACGCCCGCGGGCCTGTCGAGTACCGCAAGCATGTCGGCGGCATCATGGTGGCGCGGGCGCTGCAGCGCGCCGCGTCTCGCGCGAAATAAGAGGGGAAACCAACAATGGCAAAGACTCATGTGACCATGAAAGTGAACGGCGCCGAGGTCGAAGGCCTCGTCGAACCGCGCACGCTGCTGGTGCATTTCCTGCGCGAAAATCTGTCGCTCACCGGCACCCATATCGGCTGCGAGACCACCCATTGCGGCGCCTGCACCGTCGATCTCGACGGCATGTCGGTGAAGAGCTGCACCGTGTTCGCCGTGCAAGCCCAGGGCTCCGAGATCCTGACCATCGAAGGCGTCGCCAATGCCGACGGCTCGCTGTCGGCGCTGCAGGAAGGTTTCCGCATGATGCACGGCCTGCAATGCGGCTTCTGCACGCCCGGCATGATCGTGCGCGCGCAGCGGCTGCTCAAGGAGAACCCTTCTCCCACGGAAGAAGAAATCCGGATGGGCATTTCGGGCAATATCTGTCGCTGCACCGGCTACCAGAACATCGTCAGGGCGATCCAGTACGCCGCCGACAAGATCAATGGCGTTGAATTCAAGGAGGCTGCGGAATGAACGACATGACTCCCACGCGGGAACAACGTACCGCCGCCCTCGAAGGCATGGGCTGCAAGCGCAAGCGCGTCGAAGACATCCGCTTCACGCAAGGCAAGGGCAACTACGTCGACGACCTCAAACTGCCGGGCATGCTGCACGGCGATTTCGTCCGCTCGCCGCATGCTCATGCGCGGGTGAAATCGATCAACAGCGAAGAGGCACTGAAGGTGCCGGGCGTATTGGCAGTGATCACCGCCGAGACGCTGAAAACCGTCAACCTCGCCTGGATGCCGACGCTTGCCGGCGACGTGCAGATGGTGCTGGCCGACGGCAAGGTGCTGTTCCAGAATCAGGAGGTCGCCTTCGTCGTCGCCACCGACCGCTATGCCGCCGATGACGGCATCAACAAGGTGGTGGTCGAATATGAGCCGCTACCGGCCGTGATCGATCCGTTCAAGGCGATGGACAAGGATGCGCCGGTGCTGCGCGAGGACCTTGCCGGCAAGACCACGGGCGCACACGGGCCGCGCAAGCATCACAACCACATCTTCGAGTGGACTGTCGGGGACAAGGACCTGACCGATGCCGCGTTCCGCAAGGCCGAGGTCACGATCAAGGAGATGATCTCCTATCACCGCACCCATCCGTCGCCGCTGGAGACCTGCCAGTGCGTCTGCTCGTTCGACAAGATCCGGGGCGAGTTGACGATCTGGGGCACCTTCCAGGCGCCGCATGTGATCCGCACGGTGGTGTCGCTGATCGCGAAAATACCCGAGCAGAAGATCCACGTGATCTCGCCCGACATCGGCGGCGGCTTCGGCAACAAGGTCGGCGCCTATCCCGGCTATATCTGCGCGGCGGTAGCCTCGATCGTCACCGGCAAGCCCGTCAAGTGGGTCGAAGATCGCATCGAGAACCTGACCGCGACATCCTTTGCGCGCGATTACCACATGACGACCGAGATCGCCGCGACCAGGGAGGGCAAGGTCACAGGGCTGCGCGTCCACGTGCTGGCCGATCACGGCGCGTTCGACGCCTGCGCCGATCCGTCGAAATGGCCGGCCGGCTTCTTCAACATCGTCACCGGCTCCTACGACTTCCCGACCGCACACCTCGCGGTCGACGGCATCTATACCAACAAGGCGCCGGGCGGCGTCGCCTATCGCTGCTCGTTCCGCGTCACCGAAGCCGCGTACTGCATCGAGCGCGGCATGGACATCCTCGCCCAGAAACTCAACATGGATCCGGCCGAGCTGCGGCTGAAGAATTTCATCAAGCCGGAACAATTCCCCTATCATTCGGCATTGGGCTGGGAATACGACTCCGGCGACTACCACACCGCGATGCGCAAGACGATGGAGAGCGTCGACTATGCCAGCCTGCGCAAGCAGCAGGCGGAGAAGCGCGCGGCGTTCAAACGCGGCGAGACTCGCGAGATCATGGGCGTCGGGGTGTCGTTCTTCACCGAAATCGTCGGCGCCGGGCCGTCGAAGAATTGCGACATCCTGGGGATCGCGATGTTCGACTCCTGCGAGATCCGCATGCATCCGACCGGCGCGGGCATTGCCCGGGTCGGCACCAAGAGCCAGGGCCAGGGCCACGAGACCACCTGGGCGCAGATCATCGCCACCGAGATCGGCATCCCTGCCGACAACATCATGGTGGAGGAGGGCAATACCGATACCGCGCCTTACGGGCTCGGCACCTACGGTTCGCGCTCGACCCCGGTGGCGGGCGCCGCGATCGCGATGGCGGCACGCAAGATCAAGGCCAAGGCGCAGATGATCGCCGCCTACAAGCTCGAGGTCCACGAAGACGACCTCGAATGGGACATCGACGGTTTTCGCGTCAAGGGCCTGCCCGAGAAGTCGATGTCCATGAAGGACATCTGCTGGGCGGCCTATAATTCGGTGCCGCCGGGCATGGAGCCCGGCCTGGAGGCGGTGAGCTATTACGATCCGCCGAACATGACTTATCCGTTCGGCGCCTATATCTGCGTGATGGAGATCGACGTCGATACCGGGGTCTACAAGATCAAGCGCTTCTATGCGCTCGATGATTGCGGCACCCGCATCAACCCGATGATCATCGAGGGTCAGGTGCATGGCGGATTGACCGAAGCTTTCGCCATAGCGATGGGCCAGGAGATTCGGTACGACCCGGAGGGCAATGTGGTGACCGGCTCGTTCATGGATTTCTTCATGCCGACCGCGGTCGAGACGCCGCACTGGGAAACCGACTTCACGGTGACGCCGTCGCCGCATCACCCGATCGGCGCCAAGGGCGTCGGCGAGAGCCCGAATGTCGGTGGCGTGCCGGCGTTCTCCAACGCGGTCAACGACGCCTTCTCGTTCCTGGGGAGCACCCACATCCAGATGCCGCACGACTACTGGCGCAACTGGAAGGCGGCGAAGAATTTGGGAGTATTCGCGTAATTCTTCGTCATTGCGAGCGCAGCGAAGCAATCCATGCCGCCAGGAAAAGAAAGGATGGATTGCTTCGTCGCGTAGCCTGTCATCGGGCCGGCCGAAGGCCGGACCCGTTGGCTCCTCGCAATGACGGGCAGGAAGCGGCAATGATTCAAACGAACCGGAAAATGCGCTGACAATGAAGGATCGCGAAGAGATCGCGCGAGCGCTCGCCGCCTGCGGCTATATCGCCGACGGAGAGCTTGCGACCGCGATCTCGCTGATGCAGTTGCTGCGGCGCCCGCTGCTGCTCGAAGGCGAAGCGGGCGTCGGCAAGACCGAGGTGGCGAAAGCGCTTTCCTCGGTGCACGCCACTGAGCTGATCCGCCTGCAGTGTTATGAGGGGCTGGATCAGTCGGCCGCGCTCTATGAATGGAATTATCAGCGGCAGCTGCTCTCGATCCAGGCGCATCGCGGCGTGGACGCCGAGACCATCGAGGATCGGATCTTCTCGGAAAAATACCTGCTGGAGCGGCCGCTACTGGCCGCGATCCGGCGCGACAAGCCGCCGGTGCTCCTGATCGACGAAATCGATCGCGCCGACGACGAATTCGAGGCGTTTCTGCTCGAACTGTTGTCGGATTTCCAGGTCTCGATCCCCGAACTCGGGACGATTTCGGCCGCCACGATCCCGCATGTGGTCCTGACCTCGAACGGCACCCGCGAACTCTCGGACGCGCTGCGCCGCCGCTGTCTCTATCACTATGTCGATTATCCCGATGTCGATCGCGAGGCCCGCATCATCATGGCGCGGATCAACGGCGCCACCGCGTCGCTGTCGCTGCAGATCGCGCGCCTGGTCGAAGGCATCCGCAAGGAGGAACTGCGCAAGGTGCCGGGCGTGGCGGAGACGCTGGACTGGGCCGCGGCGCTGGTCGGGATTGGCGTGCGCGATTTGCGCGAGTCTCCCGAGACGGTGCATGAGACGCTGATGTGCCTGCTCAAGACCCACGAGGACAAGTCGCGCGTGACGCGCGAAGTCGCCGAACGCCTGTTGGGGAAGGTCGCATGAGCTGTTGTGGCACCAATCCCGGTTTCGAGGAAATCGACGAGGTCTCCCGCCTCGTCGCCGCAAAACTCGCCGCGTTTCTGAAAACCTTGCGCGACAGCGGTTTTGCGGTCGGCCTGCAGGAGGGCCAGGATGCGGCCTCCCTGATGGCCGCGGGCTATGCCGAAAAGCCCGGGCTGTTGCGATCGGCCCTGAAACACCTGTTCTCGGCGCGCAAATCCGACTGGGACCGGTTCGACGGGCTGTTCGATGCGTTCTGGCTGGGAAAGCGCGTGCGATCGCGATCGATGACGATTGGCGCGGCGAAGGCGGCCAACAGTCCCTCGTTGAAGCGTTTGCAGGACAGTAAATCAGAACGAACCGCGGACGAGGGTGCGACCGATCAGATGGCATCCGATGGCGAGGATGCGCCGGAAGGACGCGCCGGCGAAGGCCGCAAGGAAGGCGCCTCGCGCGCCGACAATCTGGCTGAAATTGATTTCCGCAAGATGGCCGACCCCGAGCAGATCGAGCAGGCCCACGAAGTCGCCGCGCGACTGGCGAGGACCATGCGCACGCGGCTGACGAGGCGCGATCGGGCGCGGCGGCGCG
>Ga0210405_10004374_pt1 | contig 13299 bp, 10 predicted proteins | sample IncBWH11MmetaG_FD_155492 | JGI IMG/M metagenome (GOLD analysis project Ga0210405, IMG submission 155492) | Forest soil microbial communities from Barre Woods Harvard Forest LTER site, Petersham, Massachusetts, United States - Inc-BW-H-11-M | ecosystem: Environmental > Terrestrial > Soil >... | reverse complement strand
CCGTCGACAGAAGCCCGGGTTACTCTTTCCCTTCTTCGTGCCACCTGCACCTGGATGGGCCACAGCTCTTGTGAAACTGTACTTTTCATGCGCTACCTTTTCTTCCTTGTCGCTCTCATGATCTGTTCGATTAGCCCTGCTTTAATCAATCCGGTTCCCCAAGACTCCGCCTCCGACACCAGCGCGAATCTGTCGGTGGATGGCACCGCGCTGACTCTGACAAGCGCCGTCGCCATCACCGAGGAAGGAAAGTATCCCCCCGGGTATTCGTGGGTCCGCCTCCATTTCTATTCGTTTCCACTTACTTCCGAAGATATCGCCGCTGCTCAGACAGGCAATGCGGAGCCCCTCGACAGAAAGTCCAACAAAAATTCCTACGATCCGAAGATCCACAACGGCTCTTACGGAGTAATCCAGTTCTCCGTGGATAAAGACTTCAAGGTCTGGCAGGTGGACATGTCCATTCCCGGTCATGCGTGCACCGTCGCGTCCTCTGAAAAGGACGTGCAGTCCTTCCTGCAGACCTGTCATTACGACGATTAGCTAATTGGAGCTAACGAATTCCGGCTGCGGCTGAATGTCGCGGTGCCCCGGGTGACGGTTTCTTCACCTGGGCTCCCGACCTTCCTTGCCCAATCTCTCTTCCTCTGCTTTTATTTCTACTTTCCGCCTTCCACTGCGAACTTCGTCTCTTCTTCCGACTTTTCCACACATTTCCACAGCCGTGGCGCGTTTCGCCCACGCCTTGTTCCTCGGTCGCCATCCGTCCAAGTTCCTGTTTCCACGGTCCTCTGCGACCAACATTCGATCCCTTTTCCTTCTCCATCTTCTGGCAGGGTCGACCTTCTGAGGTCGGCAGCTCTTGCACCACTCTCAGACCTCGCCTGCTCTCTTACAGAGCAAAGAGAGAGCAACCCAGAGCAAACAACAACCTTTCTTTTCAGGCTCTTACAAACGCTCGTTTTTCACAACTCCTGTCGATTCATATTCTTACAAAAACAGGGGAGAGGGGTGCCAGCATCCCCGATTTCCATCCCACGCGAACAATTCCCCTTTTTCCACAGCGAGTAAACATCCAACGCACAGCAAGCCCCGCAACCCCATTCCTTTCACGCGTTTACTTCACGCTCCCCATCACCCTGGGGGTGGGGGTCCTGCACATGGAACACTGTCCACATCGGTCACGAGGGCTCAAACGTCATTCGCGGATCAGGAGTCACCAATCACCAGTCACTCGTTCTCTTAGCTTCACTTCTCCACCGCGCTCGTATGGTCATGAACAATCTTCCACCCCTCCGGAAACCGCTGCCACACCAGCGAGAACACCCCGCCGATATCTCCTTTGTCCCGTTTCAGATGCCAGCGCCCCAGCACCAACGCCGCATCCGGCCCCAGGAACCGGAACTCCAGTTCCGAGAAATCAAGCTGTCCCATCGCCGCTCGGTCCGGATAGTTTTTCTTGTAACGTGCCATCACGCCGTCCCACCCGCGCGAGACTCCGTTGCTCCCGGAAAATGTCAGCTCCGGCGAATGCCAGTAACCCACCAGAAACGCATCCACATCGGCGCGATTCCAAGCCGCTTGCTGCGCATTCAAAACCGCCGCCATCGCCACTCGATCCGCCTCGCGCCCCTCAGCCGCCTTCGTCTGTCTCCCCGTTCGCAGTCCGAGTCCAAACAAAAGCATCAGCGCGACTCCCGCCACTACCCAGCGATAGCTCTTGTTCATCGTTTCGCTTCCTTTCAGATCGGAGGGAGCATAGGTCGCACCAGCAATCTCCGCAAGCCCTCTATCACCCGGCGGAAGCAGAGAACAAGGACGGCAGAGAAATTAATGTTTCCGAATATGATGGAGGCGAGGACGCATCGCGTGGAGTTGAACGGCGGCAAGAAAGAAGGATTTTTTCGGCGACGAATCGCCCGGCCGATTGCCGAATTGCTGCGCCAGGGCGTGACGCCGGAAAAAATGGCGCTAAGCCTCGCGCTCGGCGTTGCGCTGGGCCTGTTTCCCGTGCTGGGGACGACCACGGCGCTTTGCGCGCTGGCCGCGTTGATTTTGCGTCTGAATTTGCCGGCGATTCAGATCGTGAATTATTTTGTTTACCCGCTGCAGGTCGCGCTGCTCATTCCATTTTTTCGGTTGGGAGAAAAACTTTTTGGCGCGCCGCACTTGCCGCTATCCGCCCCGCAGATTCTGGCTATGGCGCACGAGAGCTTCTGGGGCGCCACCCGGTTTTTATGGACGACGGTCTGGCACGCAAGCGTGGCATGGTGTCTCGTCGCGCCGTTGTTTGTCGGATTGGCATACGCGGTTTTGGTTCCACTTTTGCAACGCGTGGTGAGAAGGACACCGAAAGAAAGGGCGACAGACTGAAGTCTGTCCCACTGCACGCAGAAAAGACCGCTACAGGATGTCGAGGACTTCTTCGTAGCGTTTGAAGGGAGGAATGAGATACGCGCCGGCGAGTTCAGTGCGGGACCAGGCGAGCATTTGGCGGGCCAGGTCGAAGCCGCGATCGCGAGCGGCGGCGCCGGCGGATTCGAGCGACGCAAGAACTTCCGGTGGTATGACAATGCCGGGAACTTCATTGTTGAGGCGCAGGGCCTGCTTGTAACTGTTGAGCGGCCAGATACCGAGGAGCACGGGGATCGAAGGTTTGCCGCCGAGTTTTTTCACGAAGGCGTACCAGTGCTCGGGATCGAAGATCGGCTGAGTCATCGCAAAATGCGCGCCGGCTTCGATCTTGGCTTGGAAGCGTTCTATTTCGTTGTCGAGATCGTCGGCGACGGGATTGACAGCGACGCCGATGGCAAAATTGGTTGCGCCGCCGAGCGTTTTGCCGGCCCAGTCCGTGCCCTGATTCAGGCGGCTGAGAACTTTGACGAGGCCAACGGAATCGACTTCGTAAACGCCGCTGGTTTCCGGATAATCGCCGACGGCTGGCGGGTCGCCGGTGATGGCTAAGACGTTGCGAACGCCGCCGACAGTCCACGCGCCGAGCAAACAAGCTTGCAGGCCAATGATGTTGAAGTCGCGCGTGGTGAGATGCGGAACGGTTTCCACGCCGCGCGCTTCGAGAGCGCCGGCGGTGATCAGCGCGTCCATGCCGACGCGAGCCATGGCGCCGCTGTTGATGTCGATGGCGTCGACTTTTTTCGAGGCCATGATTTTATCGACTTGCTCGAAGATTCGCTCGAGCGAGAGGCCTTTCGGCGGATCGATTTCGACGCAGATGGTGAATTCTTTGGTCTGGAGCTTTTTCCAGAATTTGCTTTCCGGTTCGCGCTGCAAGACGGGCGCCGGTTTTGTGACGACTTCGACAGAGTGATGCGCTGTCGTGGATTTTGCCGGACGCAGTGACTTGACGGCTTCGGCCATCGCGCGAATATGCGCGGGCGTCGTGCCGCAGCATCCGCCGAGAATGCGCACGCCGAGAGCGGCGGCTTCTCGTGCGAAGAGCGCGAAATATTCCGGCGACGATTTAGGATAAACGATGCGGTCGCCTTCGCGCTTCGGAAGGCCGGCATTGGGCATGCCGCTGACGCGGAGGTCATCGACTTCGGTGAGTTCACGCAAGATTTTGAGCAAGGGCTGCGGACCGAGAGTGCAATTCGCGCCGATGACCTGAACGTTTTTTGCTTTGAGTTGAGCAGCGGCATCCGCTGGACGAAGATCGCCGTAAGTCGTGCCTTCTTCGGAGTAGGTTAGTTGAGCGACGATAGGCAAGCCGGAGAAAGAACGAATGGCGTCGACGGCAAGAAGAATTTCTTCGATGTAAGAAAAAGTTTCAAGGATGTAAAAGTCAACGCCGCGTTCTTCGAGGGCGAGCGCTTGTTCGTGAAACACATCCTGAATTTCGTCGGGAGCAGGGTGACGGGATTGCACGCCGAGGCCAAGCGGGCCGATCGAGCCGGCAATGAGAACTTCACGCGAAGCGGACTCGCGAGCTTCGCGAGCGATTTTTACGCCGCGCGAATTAAGACGCTGCACTTCGTCCGCCAGACCAAGCGGCGCGAGCTTGAAGCGGTTCGCGCCGAAAGTGTTCGTCTCGATGATTTGCGCGCCCGCTTCGATGTAAGCCTGATGGACGCGGAAAACGGCTTCGGGCTCGGTGGCGTTGAGTTCGTCGAAGCAGCGCTGCGTGCCGACGGCCTCGTGAAGCATCGAGCCCATCGCGCCATCGGCAATGAGGATCGAGTCTTTCAGCCGTTCGTTGAAGTCGAGGATCTTCATTGGGCGTTCGGGTCGCTATTTGAATTAACAGAATACAATTTTTCCTGGAGCCGCGATCGCCAAAGCATATCCGGGCCAATCGAGCAGGCTAGAAACCATTGCGCCAAAAAGCGCATAAAGCCAAAAGCTAGACCTGGGGAGCGGCGACTTTAGTGTGAAAAGAAAGAGAACGAGTGCCCAGACAAAAATGCGGACAATGAACAAAATGCCATAGGTAGCGAGCAGGTCCAAAGACGAATTTGGCGAAGTTGAAGAATTGGCAGAGCGAAAAAACATGAGACCAATCAGAAACACAACGAGAAGGGTTGCCAGAGGGCCAAGAATTATTCCCAAGCCCGTCCGAACGGCGGCGATTTTCGTCGCCGAGGCCGAGATGGCGGGTTCACATTTTTTCAGGCCCGAAACGGCAAGGGAGTAGCCGACGAATTTGATCCCGCCAAATGCGACTACACCCAAGACGCCTGGAATGGTTCCTGGCACATCCGCTCCTTAGCGCTTTTGTTCCATGAGGCTGGCGACGGTGCTCATGAGGTCGTACTTGGTCAGGATTTCGAATTTGGCGCCGTCCATTTCTACGAAGACGGCGGGATTTTCATGGCTGAGCATGTAGGTGACGCGCTCGACGGGCGAGGTGCCGGGAATGCGCGGAAGCGGCTTGCTCATGACTTCGCGGACCACGAGTTTGCGCAGGTCTTTGCCTTGAAGCGCCATGGTCAGAATTTGATCTTCGTAGATGGTGCCGATGGGAAGATTTTCTTCGAAGACGGGAATTTGCGAGATGTCCTGCTCCTGCATGGTTTTCAGGGCGTGGAAAACTGTTTGGTAGGGGCGGGCAATGACGAGCTCGCGGACTTTTCCGGCTTTGTGCTTGGCGTGAACGACTTCGGCCGCGGTGATGCGAACGGCGGCTTCGACGTAGCCGCGTTCTCGCATCCACTCGTCGTTGTAGACCTTGCTGAGATAGCGCATGCCGGTATCGGGCAGGAAAGCGACGACGAAGGCTTCAGGGCCGAGATCTTTGGCAAGGCGGAGAGTGGCGGAGATGCAGCCGCCGCCAGAACCGCCGGTGAAGATGCCTTCGAGTTTTACGAGGCGACGGGCGAAGACGAAGCACTCTTCGTCGTTGACTTGAAGAACGTCGTCGAGAATCTTGAGATTCATGGTCGTCGGAAAAAAATCTTCGCCGATGCCTTCGACGACGTAAGTCTTGGGCTTGATGGTTTCGCCGCGCTTGAAGAAATCGTAGTAGAGCGAGCCGATGGGATCGACGCCGATAATTTTAACGCCGGCATTTTTTTCCTTGAGATATTTGCCGACGCCGCTGACTGTGCCGCCAGTGCCGATGCCGCAGACGAAATGAGTGATTTTGCCCTGACTGTCTTCCCAGATTTCCGGACCGGTCGAAAGGTAATGAGCTTCGGGGTTCATCGGGTTGTCATACTGATTGGGATAAAAGGAATTAGGAATCTCGCGCGCCAGTTTTTTGGCGACGGAATAGTAGCTGCGGGGATCGTCAGGCTCGACGGCAGTGGGGCAGACGATGACTTCGGCACCAAGGGCTTTAAGAAGATCGACTTTTTCCTTGGATTGTTTGTCCGTGATGGTGAAGACCATTTTGTACCCGCGGACAGCGGCGACAAGCGCGAGGCCCATGCCGGTGTTGCCGGACGTGCCTTCGATGATCGTGCCGCCGGGCTTGAGGAGGCCGCGCTTTTCGGCGTCGTCGATCATGGTGATGCCAATGCGGTCTTTCACCGAGCCGCCGGGATTGGTGTAATCGGCTTTGACGAAGATCTGCGGCTTGAGGCCTTGATTGACGCGATTGAGGCGCACGAGCGGCGTGTGGCCAACGGCTTCGAGAATGTTGTTACAGAGCATGAAATTTTCCGGGGCGCGGCCGGGCGAGAACATCGCGCTTGGGCTGTGCCATAATTCTTTCAGTTTAGCATGCAGCCTCACGAGGACACAGTCAGGCGAGGCGAAGGAGACTCATTTGGCACGGGAGAATATTTCCAGCGGGACAGCGTGGGAGCCGATTGTGGGCTACTCGCGGGCAGTGCGGATTGGAAACGTGATAGCGGTTTCCGGGACTACGGCTACTGGGCCGGATGGGAAAATCGTCGGCGTGGGCGATCCGTATGCGCAGACGGTACAGACGATCCGGAATATCGAGGCGGCGTTGGTGAAGGCGGGAGCCGCGTTGAAGGATGTGGTGCGGACGCGCATTTTTGTCACCAATATTGCGGAGTGGGAAAAGATCGGGCGGGCGCATGGAGAGTTTTTTGGGGCGATACGTCCGGCCACCAGCATGGTGGAAGTGAGCAAATTGATTTCGCCCGAGATGCTGGTGGAGATTGAGGCAGACGCAATTTTGGAATGAGGTAAAGGAAGTAGAGGAGGTAGAGGAAGTAAAGGAAAGGAAATGTGGGCAGCAGTCGTATCCGAGGAAATATGAGCAGCGCGCTGTATGACGGATTTATTGCGGATTATTACGACGAGTCGCCGATTGTACGGGGGCGCGTGGAGGATGTTGCGTTTTACCGGGATGCGGTGCACGAATTTGGCGGTCCGGTGCTGGAATTGGGTTGCGGAACGGGGCGGATTACCCTGGCGCTGGCGGAGGCCGGGCATCGAGTTACGGGGCTGGATATTTCCGAGCGGATGCTGGAGCGGTGCAATCAGAAGCGGGCGGGATTGCGGACGGAAGCGCGGGAACGGGTGCATCTGGTGCAGGGAGACATGACGCGGTTCGATCTTGGAGAAAAGTTCAGGCTGGTGATTATTCCGTTCCGGCCTTTGCAGCATCTTCTTGAAATTGAACAACAGATTTCGTGTCTCGAATCCGTGCGGAAACACCTTTGGGCCGACGGAAGACGAATGGGAGAGCGGAGAGGGCGGTTGATTTTGGACGTTTTTCAGACGGATGCGGAGCGCATGCATGACCCGTCGTATCAGGAAGAGGGGTTGGTGGCGGAATATGCGATGCCGGACGGGCGGCGCGTGAGAATTATGGAGCAGGTTACGGCATTTCACCGGGCGAAGCAGAGGAACGATGTGGAGATGATTTTTTATGTTACGGATGCGCGGGGCAAGGAAGAGCGTCTCGTATTTGCCTGGACGCTTAGGTATTTTTTCAGATTTGAGGTGGAGCATCTTTTGGCGCGGTGCGGGTTTCGGGTTTGTGAGGTTTATGGGGATTTTGACCGGTCGCCTTTGGGGGATACGTCGCCGGAGATGATATTTGTGGCGGAGGCGGCGTGAGGGTAGGAAATTCCGGAGGGATGGGCGTGGTCCCAAAAGTTGATTGGCGACAGAATGAAAGACGGGCACGGCATGCCGTGCCCCTACGGGGTGCGGCGTGCCGTGCCTGAGGTGGAAGGTTAGAAGAATCACCAGTGGGCGCGGATGCGGTAGCGTAGGACGGAGGTGCCGTTTTTGTCCACCGGAACGTTGAATTGGGCGGCCCAGGCGCTGGTTTTTGTGTATTTGTAGGTGGAATTCAGCATTTCCCAGTCGCCGCCGATGGGTTCGTTGACCTGGACGGTAATGGGCGAGTCTTTGTGATTGCGGATGGTGACTTCAAATTCCATTTCCCAAGTGTTTGAGGCGATGCTTTTGTAGTCGGTCTGTTTGTGTTCGGCGATGACATCGAAGGCGTTGCCGATGTGAACTGAAATGCTCTCGTCTTTCGGCGTGTGGTCGATGTGATCTTCGCCGACGAAGAGAATCCCGCCTTTGGAATCCTTTTGGTAGACGCGGAGGTTACCAGCAGGAATGGGAACGCCGAGGCCGGCTTTTTCATCGTTCTTGAATTTGTAATAGACCATGACGGCGTCCTTCAGAGGTGAGCCGGGGTTCTGGCGATTGTGGTAGTAGTAGTTTTGGCCGTTGACCACGAAGATCTTTTGGACGGGGACGTCCGTGCCCTGGAGAAGGCTGATTTGCTTGGTTTCTTTGTCTTCGACAGAGGTGCGGCGGCCGAGCGTGTAGAGATGGTATTCGGAGAAATTCTCTTGCTGGAATTGGGGAGCGGCAGCGACAGACTTTTGGGCCATTCGCAGCTCCATCATATCGGCGCGACCGGCGGCCGGGAGGCGGTTCAGATCGCCAGCGACGAGTTGAAGGCGGGCGTTGTGAAAAGCGGTGCCGCTGTTGTTGACGAGTGTGACCCAGCCATCGAGGTCGGCGGCTTTGTCGTCGCGGGCTATGGTTAGAACGTAATCAGAATTCCAGGAAAGGTTGCCGGCAAGGTAAGACGCTTCGATTTGTTGTTTGCGTGAGCCGGAGTTTTCGAGAGACATGAGAAGCGTGGGGCGGTCGTAGAGATTAGCGGGAATATCGGGGAAGCGGTAACTCTCCGCGTAACCGCCGGTGACGATGTCGTTGCCGATTTTCCAGACTTGCCCGTTGTTATCGGAGAGCAAGGTGGCTTTGATTTCTTCGCGCTTGGTGGTGCCGTTGTCCTGATAAGAGCGAACTAGAGTGATTTCCTTGCCGACGTACTTGTGGAGGAGTTTGGCGGGTTCGAGGAGATCGTATTCGTAGTTTTGCTCGATGACGCCGAGCTTATCTGGGTCGGTGAGAGAGCGGAAATGGACGGTTGCGGGATTCACGGTGGCGGCGATGTCCATGAATTTGAGACGGAAGATTCCGCTGGGCAAAGTGAGATTGCGGACGTCACGGACCAGAGCGATGTTGGAATTGTAGACGGTGACGTTGAGATCGGCCTGATCGGTGAGGCTGGTGGATTGATCGGGGCCGGTGGCGCGAGGGGCTTCTTTTTCTTGCGCAGCTTTGTCTTGCGACGCAAAAACGTGTTGCCTGCGGCAGGCGGGATTAAGGAACGCAGCAGCAGCAAGCAGAATAGCGGTGCCGGAGAGAATCCAAGGCAGGCGACGCTGAATTTTTGAATTGCGGAATTCCATGATGTTCACCTCGACCAAGATTTAGCTTCCAGGTTAGAACGAAGGGGCGAGAATTCCTTGCACGAAGGTCGGAGAGAATGCCTGTCTAATACTGCTTATTAGGGAACGGGGACCAAGTGAATCCGCCGTCCACGGTTTCATAGGTCTCAAAAAAATCGGTCTTCTGGTCCGGCGCAAACCAAATCCTCGCATGCCTGCCATCGGTAGCACGAACGCCTACAAGGTCGTTTGTTACTGGTGAGTGGAGCTTGGTCCAGTGCGTGCCGGCATCGGTGGTGCGGAGAATGGTTCCGGAGGCGCCGACGATCCAGCAGACTTTTGCGCTGGGAGCGGAACCGGCGAGGAGATCAGTGTAGACGCCGCTGATCTGGGTGATCCAATTCAGACCTTTATCCTTGGAATATTCGAGCGAGCCAGCGGGGCCAATGCGCCAGGCTTGTTTTCCACTTGGGGCCCAAAGGACGCGGGCGTTTTGGAGAGCGGCGGCGCGCATCATCGCTAGTGCCTGGGCACGCTCCGGGGCATGTTCCTGGGCGCTGGTTTTTGCGAGAGATGCGCGAGCGGCAGAAACTTCGACGGTTTCCGTAGCCGCTGAAATTGCGTCCGCGGCCTCCACTTTCGATTTGGAGGCGGAGGGATTCGATGCCGGTGGGGGAGCAGGCGCCGGTACAGACGGCGCTTTGTCTTTCAGAGCCGCTACGGACCCTTCGGTGAGGAAGCCAGGTTGTTCAAGAGACGGCGGCGGAGGTGCCGGGGATGGTATGGCCTTCGGCGCGAAAGATTCCGCGGCTCTTCCATTTGTGCTGTAGGCAGATGGCGCGTCGGACTTTTTTTGATCGAAGGCTCCGGCGTTGCCTCCGACAATTCTGCCGATTTGCTGTTCTTGTTTTTGCTGGCTTATATACGGACCGTGAGCAGGCTTGCCCGCAGCTTGAGATGGGGATTGTTGGGCCAGCTGGATTTGGTTCCGAGGCCGCTTGAGGGCAAGATCGCGATTTTCTGAGCCGGCACCGGCTGCCGAGGGAGGGGCGGACTGATCTTTCTCCATAGGCTCCTTGGACTCCTCGCGGTCCCTGGAAAGAGCGGGCGCGGGTTGCGTGGGAGGTGCGACGGCGGGCGACTGCCGATTTTCCGCGACTTCCACAGACGATGACGGCGCGAGCGGCACAGGCTTCCGCTCTTGCAGGGAAACCCAAGCGATCAGAGTTGCGGCGATGGCGCCAGCGGGAACCAACCAGAGCCAGCGCAAGCTGTGAGCAGGGCTTGGACGAGCGATGGACGCGGGCGAAGCGGCGGCGGCGTTAGAAACTTTTTGTGATGCTGCCAGAACATTTTCGCGGACATCGTGATTGACGGGGAGATTGACGGGAATTTCGAGCGGCGTTGCGAGATGGGCGAGGACGAGCTGGCAGTTGTCGCAGCCCATGACATGCTGCTTCCAGAGATTGCGCTCTTCGGAAGACAGCGAGCCGTCGTGATAGGCGGCCAGCAGTTCGGGATCCGGGCAGGCTTCGCCCGTTGCTCCGGCAAGAGCGTTTGCGTCCGGGCTGGAAGACGCGGAAGAGCGCAGATGGCGGGCCAGCGCTTTTTCAAAGGCTTGATCGCGGTCGTCAGGCGCCATGGCTTTCTCCTTTCTTAGAACGAAGGCTGGCTGCGTTCTTGCAGTGAGAGTTCGCGGAGAGGAAGTTCATGGGCCGGGCCTTTCGACTGGGGGACTAGGGCGGCTACGGCGCTCGAGGAGCTTCTCCAGATCGAAGGACGCGTCCGCGGAGGCATATTCGAAACAGAGAGAGATTTGGGCTTCGCTGAGGCCGGGTTCGGCGGCGAATCCATTGGCGGAGGGGCAGCCGTTGCGAAGAGTTTCTTCGACAGAGCGGCGAAGGGCAAGGCGGATGCGATCGAGGTTGCGCGAGACGCTGGATTCGTGCTCGGCGAGTTGTCTGCCGATTTCGGCGAGGGTTTGCTCCTTGGCGTAATAGAGGCGGAGGCGCTGTTCATCGCGCGGATCAAGGGCGGCGAGAGCTGTTTGCCAGGCGCGCACGAAAAGAGCGGAGTAACGTTCGCGATGCGGGTCGGCAGGCTGGACAGGGGGCGGAATTTTATATGAGGTAGGTTTTGTTTCGTCGTCCTGGAGGGATTCGAAGCGGCGGCCAGCGCGGATGGCGTCAATGTGACGCTGTGCGAGGACGGCGCGGAGCCAGGTTTTGAGGGAGCTGCGACCATGGAAGTAGCGGAAAAGAGAGCGTTCGCGGCGAGCGCCGTCGGTGAGTCCATAAAGTTCGGCAAAGAGAGAGTCGGCGAGTTCACAAGCTTCCGGGGAAGCTGAGCTAGAACGGAGAACCGCGGCTGCGGCGGCGCGGAGGTAGGGGCGGTAGGCGCTGACGAAATGTTCCCAGGCGGGTTCGCAGTTTTCCATGCAAGCGGTGGCGAGAGCCAAATCCTCAAGATGCAGGGCAGCGAGATATTCCTCGAGTTTTTCCGGAGCGAGGTTTCCGCTGGCGAGGCGCTTCTCGGAACTGCGCTCGAGGGAGGCAGCAAAGCGGTCGCGGGAGAGGCCCCAGCGGCCGGCTTTAGACTGTGCGTGGAGCCAGTCGAGCTTGGCCGGGGCTAGCGCCGGAGTTCGAGCAGGGATGCTCCGACCGGCGGTCTGGCTGGCTAGAGAGCGGTCTGTAAGGTCCTTTTTCATGAACAATTCAGATGCGTACGGTATCGCAGACCATCCAACGCCGCGGGTACCCTTGGCATCCTAGGAGCATAATCCAGCCGGATGGGGAGGCGTAGGTAAAAGTACGGACCCCTAAGGGCCGGATTGCGGTATCCTATACGGGTTGCGCACCCGACCCCGCAACAAGAACCGCCTCGCCGGGTTAGCAAACTAGGAGCACCGTGCGCTCGCGGGACCATTAGCGACTTCGCGACGCTAGTACGAAAGTCCTATTAGGCCACCCTCAGCCCCGTAAGTACCCTAGTATTGGAAAAGCGCACGAACGGAAAAAACGGGCGAACTTGGGAACGCTAGGCCTTCCTAGATATCCGAGGTTCCCAAGAATGAGACTTCTCGAGGCGGCACGCGGATGACAACCATGATTTCAGATTCACCACGGAGTACGACGCGGTTGGGCGTCGGATTTGACGCGGATAAACGCCGCCAACCCAATCCAGACGCGTGGAAGACGGCCATCGGGACGAAACCCATAGCTGCCCGGCTCGCGGTATTGCCAGACTCAAAGCCCCGTTGGGACCGCATAGGCGTTAGCGCGGTAGCCCAAGTTGGCATATTGATTTTTTGCGTGCTGATTCCGCTGCTCTATCCGGACCAGATACTGACTGCGCTGACGTATCGGAATGTGATCATCTCGCAGCCGCTAACGGAGATTCCCACGCCTCCACCGCCCCCGCCGCCGCCGAAGGTAGTGAAAGCGAAGGCGCCGCCGCCAACGCCGAAACCGGCAGTGGTCGAGCCGGTGAAACTGGATCCGAAGAAGCCGCACATTTTTGAAATTCCGAAGGCAGTCGTGCCGAAGGTGCAGAAAGTGGAAGCGCTGGCGCCGGAGATGCAAGCGCATCTGGAAGCGGCGAAGATTGATACGTCGACAAACGGACCGAAGCGCCCGAAAGAAGATGTAAAGCTGAACAATATGAATTCAGGAAGCGCCGCGCCGGCGACCGTGAAAGCTCCCGTGGACAAGGTACAGACCGGAGGCTTTGGCGATCCGAACGGAATGGCCGGCAAGGGCGACCCGCAGCACGCGACGAATGTGAACCGGTTGGGTTCGCCTGCATTGCCCGGCGGGCCGGGTTATGGGAACGGTACAGGCGGCGACAAAGGGATTAGAGGAACCGTGGCGAGCACGGGATTCGGAAACGGCACAGCAAACCCTCCGCCAAGCGGCGGCAAGCAAGGGAAAGTGGTGTCGTCGGGATTCGGAGACCAAACGGTGGCGGATGCGCCGAAGAAAAAGGTGGCAGCCGCAGGACCGGTGGACACGCCTGTTGACATCCTAGACAAGCCGAAGCCGGAGTACACGGCCGAAGGGCGTAGTCTTAAGTTAGAAGGCGACGTGGTGATTGATGTGGTGTTCCTTTCGAACGGCACCATGCAAATAAATCACGTTGTAAGCGGATTGGGCCACGGCCTCGA
>Ga0210405_10004370_pt1 | contig 13307 bp, 6 predicted proteins | sample IncBWH11MmetaG_FD_155492 | JGI IMG/M metagenome (GOLD analysis project Ga0210405, IMG submission 155492) | Forest soil microbial communities from Barre Woods Harvard Forest LTER site, Petersham, Massachusetts, United States - Inc-BW-H-11-M | ecosystem: Environmental > Terrestrial > Soil >... | reverse complement strand
ACTCGTCGCCGGGTTCCCAGAAGCGATTGTCGATTTCCGCGCTCTCCCCCAAAAGTGTCCGTCGAAAATCGACCGGCACTTCCCACACCGTGTACACGTAGAGATCGTAGTCGGACGCAACGTCGCTTGTTGCTGCCGCACGCGAACCCCCGAGAACCACCGCTAGGACCTGAGGCAGCTTACCGAACGCTTGTGTCAGTCGTTGTATGACATCGTGCGCATCCGTGGGCTGAATGTTCTGATTCATGTCGGTCATGTTTATCGGAGTCCGGCACGGAATTGCATTCGCGTGCCTGAGGACGAAGTCTAGAGCAGCCTGCCCTGTATCTTATCGACAAGGAGCCCGGTTCGCGTCAATTCCGTTCGAAGCCCAGCAGAATCTCTAAACACTACCCCACGCATACCAAGCTGGACAGCCATTTCGACGTTTTCGCTGGTATCGTCAATGTAAATGGCCCGACTCGGCTCGATTCGAAAAGTATCCAGGAAAATCTCAAAAATACGCCGGTCTGGCTTCAACACCTTGACCTGCCCAGAAAGCAGCACGCCGTTAAACCAGCTCAGGCATTCGAATCGATTGACAGCGATAGGGAACGTCTCCGCAGACCAGTTGCTAAGCGAATATATCGGTACACTCTGCGACCGCAATTCTCTGAGAATGTCGACTGTGCCAGGGATCTCTCCCCCGAGCATTTCCTCGTATCGCTCGAACCAAGCATCAATTAACTTTGCCTTGTCTGGATGAAGTCGTTTAAGAGAACCGCAACCATCAGCAAACGGTCGCCCGGCATCTTGCTGCGCGTTCCACGACGATGTACAAACGGCGCCGAGGAAGTTTTCCATCGCCGTTTCATTGCCATTGAACAGCTTGCGGTAGAGGTAACGTGGGTTCCAATCGATTACCACACCCCCCAGATCGAAGATTGCGGCACAATCTTTTGTCATTGCAAGTACATTCTATCTTTCTTGCGTGAGTCGTCCATCATGTCTGTGTCACGGGCTCAGCGGAACTTATTCCGGTCCAGAAGTCCGGTTGTTGGAGGTCTCACCAGATAGGTAACGAGAAACGCCCTAACCGGACAAGTGAAGTAATGGTACGGCTCTCCGCTCGGCGGCAAGCGGTTTTAGGCGACAGGTTTCCTGTATCTAAATCTTATCTATCTCGAAGCACACAGATGGAGCCGGTCATTCGGTCATGTCTGGCAAAGTCATAATTGGTCTCGTTCAAGGTGCGCCCGGCGTGATTCGAAGACGCGACCCTCGGATTAGAAGTCCGATGCTCTATCCAGCTGAGCTACGGGCGCTCTCCTTGAAATTTAACACGATTCCCGATAATTAGAACAGGCAGTCGAATGGCGGTTGCAACAGCCAGCCGGCCGAGGTGCCAACTTCTTGACATCATTTAAATAACTGATACAAGAGAGTTAACGGTCCAGCCAGTCGAGGCGAACGCTGAAGGGTTGAGGTACTTCTTCGGATGGTTTTGGCTTCGCGCATCGTTTACAGACTGCTTTCGCTGGCCCTCCTGTTCACCACTGCAGTCGGCGGTATACCGCCTTTTTTTGCTTCTCCACTGAATGCGCAATCTTCAAATGCCTCGCTGACGGGGCGAATAACCGACTCGAGCAAAGGTGTTGTCCCGAATGCGCTGGTGGCGGCGATCAACACCGGCACGCGCGTCCACTACGAGACGGTTACGAATGCGACGGGAAGTTACTATGTGACCGACCTGCCGCCGGGGACCTACCGGCTCGAAGTGGAGAAAGTGGGCTTCAAGGTGGTCATCAAGTCGGATCTCGTTCTTCACGTGCAGGACGCGCTGGAAATTAATTTTGAGATGGTGCTGGGCTCGGCGTCGGAAAGCGTGACAGTGCGGGGCGGAGTGGCGCCGCTGGACACGGAATCTTCGACAATAGGCACAGTGGTGGAGCAGCGGAAGGTGAATGAGTTGCCGCTGAACGGGCGCAACGTATTTAACCTGATCGAACTGGCCGCGTCGGTCGTACCACAGGGGAGTTCCACCGGCACACCGGTCGGCGTGAATCCGTTTGGGTGGGGCAACTACCAGGTGAACGGATCTTTTGGGAATGAGAGCGCTGAATTTCTGGACGGCCAGCCGCTGAACATCGGCTACATCAATCTTCCCATCCTGATTCCGACACAAGATTCCATCCAGGAATTTCGTGTTCAAACTAGCAATTTGGGCCCGGAATGGGGCAAGTTTTCCGGTGGCGTAACCAATCTGAGCACCAAAGCCGGTGCGAGCTCCATCCACGGCGAGGCTTACGAGTACCTGCGAAACAAAATCTTTAACGCGAACGATTTCTTTTTGAATGCGGTCGGCCGGCCAAGACCTCCCTGGGTCCAAAACCAGTTTGGAGTAAATGCCGGGGGACCATTGAATATTCCTCACTTCGGTGGCAAGAACAAGACATTCTGGTTTGTCAGCGGAGAGGGATTCCGACTGCGGACGAGCGAACCCTTCACTGCTACGGTTCCGGACACAAATGAAAGAGCGGGCATTTTTTCGGAAATCTGCAAATCGGGTTTCACGGCGGGTATTTGCAACGATCGAGGCGTGGACGCAAACGGCAAGCCAGTGGTGATCGATCAGATTTACGACCCTTGTAGAGGAAGGGTGAACGCACAGGGAGCTTGCCCGGGGAGCACAGCCACTCCGACGCCGTTCCTAAACAACATAATTCCCAAGGATCGGATCAACTTTACTTCCATGAAGCTTCTTGACCTTTGGCCTGCGTCGACGAACCTCGGCGCGACGACGAACAATTTCACAACCGCTGCGCCCACGGGCGGGGATCACAATCAGTTCGTCGGCCGCCTGGACCACAACATCACCGGCAAACAGCGGCTGTTCTTGCGTTTTAATTATTGGCACGTTCTGGATTTGCCGATCGATCCGCTGGGAACCGGACTTTGCGCCGACCGCTGCGCCGAGGACTATCGCACCTATGCGATCGCCGCGGGATATACCTACAACGTCACACCGACAACGGTATTGGGACTCAACGCAAGCGTCAGCCGGTTCACGTATAACCGGAGCCCAAAGAACACGGATTTCGATCTGACTTCCATCGGTTGGCCGGCGAGTTATAACCTGTCCGTGCCCGCCCAGATGCGCACACCGCCTACACCGTGCGTGGCGGACTTCGCTGACAACATCATGTGCACCCAGGGCCAGAGCTTCATTCAGGACCGCAATACGCAGTTTTACGTGTCGCCGAGCCTCTCGATGTTGCGAGGCCACCATCAATTTCATTTTGGCTTCCAGTTGGAGGTCGGGCGGGACAACTATTCGCAATCGAATATTGCGAGCGGGGCATTTGATTTCTGCGTGTCCGGCCAGGCGTGCTTCACTTCCCTTCCCGGTGTTTCCGGGACGGGACTTGGGTTTGCAGATTTTCTGCTGGGGTATGCCGACAATTTCAATAACCTTGAAAACCATTTTTTTGCCCAAGCGGTGGTTCCTTCCTTTACGGCGGGCCAACAGATTTATCGCGCGTTGTATTTTGACGACTCATGGCGCGCCACGCGCAGGCTCACTCTGAATCTAGGCCTGCGTTACGACCTGCCGGGGCCATGGTCGGAGCGCTTCAACCGCTTGTCCTATTTCGACCCGAAGGCAACGAACTATGTTACGCAGTTTCTTCCTGCGGGCTCGCCTCCGGTGCTGGGGGACGCTTTTCTGGTCAGTTCCGGCGACCGCAACAATCTTCCGCTTAAAAAGTTGGATTTCTCTCCTCGGGTTGGTTTTGCCTACAGCATCGATTCGAAGACGGTGGTCCGCAGCGGTTACGGAATTTTCTGGATACCGGATTACGTGTCGTTCAGCCTGAATCCCCTGAACGACATGGTCAACGGCGGGGCAACAACGTATACGGGAACGGTGGATGGGACGCATCCGATAAACACCATTGCGCTGCCCTTCCCTGCCGGGATTGCGCAGCCGCCCGGACGAAGCCTCGGCACCATCGGCACCCAGCAGTTCCTGACACAGGTTGTCCAGTCCATCACGGAAGTAAATCCTGGAAATCACCCGCAGGGCTATGTCCAACAATGGAACCTCGATTTGCAGCGGGAACTTCCTCTGGGCTTCTTTATGTCGGCAGCTTATGTCGGCTCCCGTGGAACGCATCTGGCGCAATATTCCCAGCAGATCAATCAGATATCAGACGCGTTGCTGGCGCGGGCGGCGGCGCAGGTGAACCCTTCGCTCCCGAATCCGAGACAAAATGTGACGCTGGTGCAGCCGACACCGAATCCATTTTTCATCAATGGCCAGGCGTTGGCGCTTGCGGGACCAACGACGACAGTTGGGCAGCTGCTCCGGCCGTTTCCTCAGTACGCTGGCGTGCAACTTGCCGGACAGGGATCCTATGACAGCATCTACCACTCGTTTCAGCTCACGGTGCAACGGCGTTTTGCGGATGCCGGATCGCTGCTGGTTGCGTATACCAATGCGAAGCTGATCAGTGACACCGATACGCTAACCGCCTGGGTGGAGCCGGGCGTCGGAGGCATTCAAGACAACAACAATCTGCGTGGAGAGCGCTCGTTGTCTTCGCAGGACGTTCCGCAGCGCCTGGTCATCAGCTACGTTCTGGACCTTCCGTTTGGCAAAGGCAAAAGATATCTGTCTGGTGCACAAGGATGGATGGACAAAATCGTGGGAGGATGGGGAGTCGACGGCGTAACGATTTTTCAGCGAGGCTTTCCGCTGGTCTTTACGAACGGCCAGGTGAATGGCACGACGCTGTTTGGGGGCGGCTCGCGACCGAACGTGTTTGCGGGGTGCCTCGCTGGGGGTTCCATTCCGCGAATTACGGAATGGTTCAATACAGCGTGTTTGACGGCGCCGCCCGATTTTGTGTTTGGGAACGAGCCGCGGGTAGACCCCCGGCTACGTGCTCAGGGGATCAGTAACTTTGATTTCGCGGTCTTTAAGAGGGCACGGTTTGGGAGCAATGAACGGCTGGGACTGGAGTTCCGGACAGAGTTCTTCAACATCTTTAATAGGACGCAGTTCGCGCCGCCAAACACGGTTTGCTGCACGGCAAACAATCCGAATTTTGGGGTAGTAACAAGTACCGCCACAGGGACGAATCCGAGGCTGGTCCAGTTCGGGTTGAAATTCCTTTTTTAGGCGTCCTGGCAGGCAGTCTGTTCTTATTTATATAAATACGTCTCCCAAGCTGGTCATGTACCAGAAACAAAGATACTAGCCCGCATTGAAAATTCTTCTCTTCGGCCCGTATGTTGGTGTATTGTCTTGAAATCATCGGGGCTTCGTCGGGGGAGCTCGCCGATGCCACGGTCGTCTTATCGCTGGCATCGCCAACAGGCCGTCCACTAGGGATCAAGCCATGAGTACTTCGCCGCAACGACGTGCGCTCGCGCTTCCCGTTGCCCTGGCCCGGAGCCAGGCGCGACCTGCCTCACCACCAGAACTCACAGAACTCCATCTATCCAGCGATGACGAAGCCATGCTTCGCCTGCAAAGAAACGATGCGACGGCCCTGGAAATTTTGTTTGACCGGTATGCCCGTCTCGTCTTTAGAATTGCTCTCGGGGTGGTGCGTGACCGGGGCGAGGCCGAAGATGTGGTTCAGGAGTGTTTTTTCCATTTATACAGGAAGTGCTTCCTTTATGATGGGGCAAAGGGAACCGTAAAGAACTGGGTCCTCCAGATTGCGCTGCATCGAGCGCTGGACCGCAAGGCCCATTTGGCGCGCAGAGGATTTTACGTTGGTACAGACACAGGCTCACTTGATGATACATTGTTGGGAGAGACAGACCTGGACCGCGAGATCGGTGCGAAACTCAACCGAATCCAACTGGAGAAGGCATTTGACGAGCTGCCGGAGAGCCAGCGCGTCACTCTGGAATTATTTTATTTCGAGGGATTTGACTTGCGGGAAATAAGCCGCAAACTGAACCAACCCCTGGGAAATACGCGGCATCATTTCTACCGCGGATTGGAGCGCCTACGTAAGAGCGCGTTTGTGCAGAGGCTTCGGGAAACAAAACAATGCTAAGGTTCCAAGGCGGCGGCGAAGAACACGAGAAATTTAAGGAGCTATGCGCTTTGGCGGCTTCGGGCAGCATTGCGCCGCTGGAATTGTCCGAATTGCGGATCCACCTGGAAGATTGCGACTCCTGCCGGGAGGCGTACGCGCAATACCGGATGTTGAACACGGAAGGAATTCCCACGCTTGCCGAGGGATATCTGGCAAGACCCGAACGGGTCACCTGGGATGATTCGGCGGTACGTGAGCGGCTCTTGATGAGCATTCGCGGCCAACAGCCGGGTTTACCGGAGCAAGAAAATCCTTCGCCTGCAACGTTCCAAAAAGATAGTCCGCTAAAGGGCAAGGTTCGCACGCTTGGGGGAATGGCCATTGCTGCCGGCTTGTTGCTGGCCGTGGCGTCCGGTGCGTATCACCTGGGTGCACGAACACATCCGCCGGCCATCGTTGCCCAGACTGCTCCCGCTTTAGAAGAGCAGTACCGGCAACTTTCGGAACAGAAGAGAGTTGCCGACGAATCGCTGGCCGCGCAAGAAAAAAGACTGGCCCAGCTGCAGTCCGAAAACGCCGAGAAAGAGCTGGCCCTGGCCAAGCTTCGCGCGTCGTTGCGCGAGCTGGAATCTCGTTCAAATGAATTGATCGCGGGGAGCAGTCAGTCGGAGTCGCAGTTGAAGGAGCTATCGCAGCAGCGCGAAGAATTAAACGCCAAGCTGCAAGCCACGAGTCTTGCGTACGGCAATAATCAGGCCGAGTTAGCGAGCCTGCGCTCTGAACGCGATAAGACATCGCTGCGAACCGCTTTCCTGGAATCCAAGATTGAAGACCTGACCGCGAAGAATCGCGACCAGGATCGCCGCCTGAAGGATGCCGAACAATACCTCACTTCAGACCGGGATATCCGCGAATTGATGGGCGCCAGAAAGCTGTACATCGCGGACGTATTTGACGTGGATGGCAGCAGCCGCACGCAGAAGCCGTTTGGCCGCGTTTTCTATACCCAGGGCAAGTCTCTCATCTTTTATGCCTTCGACCTCGACCACCAGCCCGGGGTCGTAAATGCCAGCACGTTCCAGGTCTGGGGCCAGCGTGAGGCGCCGCAGGGAGAGTCTGCCACACCCATGAATCTGGGCATCCTTTATATGGACAACGAAACCAACCGGCGATGGGTGATGCGGTTTGACGATCCCAAGCAACTGGCCGAAATCGACGCTGTCTTTGTGACCGTGGAGCCTCGTGGCGGGAGCCACAAGCCCACGAGTAAGCCTTTTTTGTACGCGCTGCTTCGTAATCAGGCCAATCATCCCTAGACCTCGCCCGGTGGAATCCCACAAATCCCGAGTTTTCCCTGTAAACAACTGCCTGGGTGTGTCCGTGAGTAGGACCAGTACCTGCTGCCAGGTTTCACGTCACATCCTTTTGTGATTGGTACACATCCCCTAATCTTTTCGTACTAGTTGGCAGAACACAATCTTGTCGAGGGCATGGTGTGAAGTAAGGGTCCATTCAAACGGAGCTTCACCGCATTGGTGTGTCGATGGGGAGCGGTGAAGACACGCAGTGAATCGTGAAAACGAGGAGCGTTGGGGATGAAAAACTGGCGTATAGCTGTATTGATAGCATTGCAGTTAGCACTTTGCCTTTGTGTTCTGGGACTTTTTGGCGGACCAGCCGCCGCCCAAACGACGTACGGATCGATTGCCGGGACGGTTTCAGACGCTTCGGGCGCGGCCATTGCCGATGCCCAGGTAACTCTGACAAACCTGGCAACCACGGAAAAGAGAGTGGCCCCATCAGGCTCCGACGGCCTGTATGCCTTCGTGAACCTGTTGCCAGGCCGCTACGGCATCGTGGCGGAAAAGACCGGGTTCAAGCGGATCGCCCGTCCGGAAATCATCGTGGAAGTGGGACAGTCGGTTCGCATTGATATCACCTTGCAGGTAGGCGACGTCAATCAGACCATCGAGGTCACCGCCGAGACGCCTCTTCTGCAAGCGGAAACGTCTTCGATTGGGCAAGTCGTCGAGCAGCGCAAGGCCAATGAGTTGCCCCTCAACGGCCGCAACGTTTTTAGCCTGATTACGCTAGCCCCTTCCGTGGTCCCGCAGGGCAGCGCGGGCGGCACGCCTGTCGGAGTGAATCCTTTCGGCTGGGGCAACTTTCAGGTGAACGGCTCGTTCGGAAATGAGAGCGCCGAATATCTCGACGGCCAGCCGCTCAATATCGGCTACATCAACCTTCCTGTGGTGATTCCGACCCAGGACTCGATTCAGGAATTCAAGGTGCAGACCAGCAACCTCGGCGCGGACTGGGGCAAATTCTCCGGCGGCGTCATCAACCTGAGCACGAAGTCGGGAAGCAACGGCTTGCACGGCGAAGCGTATGAGTACCTGCGAAACCGAGTACTGAATGCAAACGATCCGTTCAACAAGGCCAACGAAATCAAGCAGGGCAAACCGAACAAAGCGCCGGCTTTCACGCAAAATCAGTTCGGCGCCAACGCGGGTGGACCACTGATCATCCCACACGTTTATAACGGCAAAGACAAAACGTTTTGGTTTTTCAGTTGGGAAGGTTTCCGTCTTCGCCAGGGTGCTTCGCCGGTCTTGACAACGGTACCCACCACGGCCGAATTAGGAGGAGATTTCTCCGCGGCTGGCATCGCGCCGATCCTGGATCCTTGCGGCGGAACGGTTACGACTGCCGTCGCCTGCCCGAACTTTACCGGGCCTGCGACGCCATTTCCGGGAAATAAGATCCCCATTGGCCGCCAGAATCCCACCTCGCTGGCCTTGGAAAAGCTTTGGCCAGCTGCGAACCTACCTTGCGGCGGTACTGATCCGGTAATCGGTTGCAAGAACAATTACGCCAAATCCTTCGGCACTGGCGGCAACCAAAACCAGGTCGTTGGGCGCCTCGATCACGCCATTACCAACAATCAGCACATCTTTTTCCGGTACACCTACTGGAACGTGCTGGATTTGCCGCTGGATCCCCTCGGCACTGGAGTTTGCCAAGACCGTTGTTCGGAAAAGTATGACAGCACCGCCCCAGCCCTCGGTTACAACTGGACGGTGACGCCAAACACTATCGTTGGCATAACCACCAGCCTCAGCCGATTTGCCTATGACCGCGCCCCCAAGAACTCGGGCTTCGACTTGACCACCATCGGCTGGCCGGCGCAGTACAACGCGGCTATTCCATCGGGTGCCCGGACGCCCCCTACTCCGTGCGTGTTTGGCTTTGCAGACAACGTCATGTGCTCGCAAGGCCAGAGCTTCATCACCGACCGCAATACACAGTGGAATTTGAGTCCCAACGTGACGCTCGTGCGCGGCAAACACACCGTGAAGCTCGGCTTCCAGTTGGAAATTGGGCGTGACAACTATGCGCAAACCAACGTGGCTAGCGGTGCGTTCGCCTTCTGCGGCGGCGCCCCCTCATGCTTCACTGGCAATGGGTTCGCCGATTTCCTGCTGGGCTATGCGGCCAATCCAAAGAGTGTCGAGAACCACTTCTTCGGTCAGGCCGTTGTTCCCGCGCTGGTAGCCGGTCAGCAGATCTACCGCGGCTTTTACGTGGATGACACTTTCCGCTTGACCAACAAGCTCACTCTCAACCTCGGCCTGCGTTATGAACTCCAAGGGCCGTGGTCAGAGCGTTTCAACCGACAATCCTTTTTCGACCCCAACGCCTCGAGCTGGCTTGCCAATCCGGGAGTCACTGCGGGCTTGGTGGGTGTTCCGGGCTTACCTGGCTTGAAGGGAGACGTCTCCCTGGTCAACTTGGACAAGCGGACGAACATTCCACTGCCCAAGGATAACGTTTCCCCGCGCGTGGGCTTTGCCTACAGCTGGGATCAGAAAACGGTTATTCGCGGCGGGTATGGGATTTTCTGGATTCCGAACTACGTCTCGTTCGGCTTGAACCCGAACAACGACTTCGTGAATGATGCCACGACCTCGTACACAGGAACCATCGATGGCATCCACCCGACGAATACCATCAATACACCATTCCTGCCGGTGGTCGTGCCTCCAGTGGGTCGTACACTGGGCGCGCTTGGAACCAGCCAATACGCGACGCAAGTGGTGCAGAGCTTCGCGATCGCCGATTACAACGATCACCCGGCCGGCTACGTGCAGCAGTGGAACCTCAACATACAGCGAAATCTGCCTCACAATTTCTTTGTATCCGCTGCTTACGTCGGCTCCAAGGGAACACACCTGCAACTCTACGATTCCGAAATCGACCAGATCGGGGATAATTTCCTGGCCGCCGCCGCAACGCAGTGCGCGGCTCAAACGGCTATCACTGGTACGCGCTGCGTCGCGAACGCTCCCGGGGCGCCTTCCGTAGGTCTGTTGCAGAGTGTTGCCAATCCCTTCTTCGGAGGCGGAGTTTCCTACGCTTTATCCGGTCCGACAACAACCGCTGGACAGCTTGACCGTCCCTTCCCCCAATTCACAAGCCTGAGGCTTGCTGGTCAAGGCAACTACGACAGCACCTATCACTCGCTGCAACTCACGGTCGAACGCCGTTTTGCCAGCGCAGGCTCGTTGCTGGTTGCTTACACCAACTCCAAACTGATCAGCGACGCCGACACGCTTACCAACTGGCTGGAAGCCGCGACTGGCAGCATCCAGAACTTCAACAACCTCAAGGGCGAGCGCTCCCTGTCTTCGCAGGACGTTTCGCAAAGACTCGTGATCAGCTACGTTCTCGACCTTCCCTTTGGGCACGGAAAGAGGTTTATGTCCGACGCCACGGGAGTCGTGGATAAACTGGTTAGCGGCTGGGGCGTCGATGGGGTAACCACATTCCAAAAGGGCTTTCCTCTGGTGTTTACCAATGGGAACCCGAACTATACGACGGGATTGGGCGCAGGGTCGCGCCCGAACAGGGTGCCAGGCTGCAACACGTCCAGGCCATCGGGCGTCCCACAAATAACCGAGTATTTCAACACTGCTTGTTTCGTCTCACCGGCAGACTTTACCTTCGGCGACGAATCGCGTACCGATCCCAGGCTGCGCGGGCCTGGCGTGAACAACTGGGACTTCGCCTTGTTTAAGCGGACCCAGTTCGGTCCGGATAACAAGCTCGGCCTCGAATTCCGGAGCGAGTTCTTCAACATGTGGAACCGCACGCAATTTGCGCCGCCGAACACCAGCGTCGGCTCTTCAACCTTCGGGCAAATTACCAGCGTTTTCCCTGGCACCAACCCAAGGCTCATCCAGTTCGGATTGAAGTTCCTTTTCTGATAACCACCCCGGGAATGCCCGGTATGGATGCTGAGGAGGCCTCCATACCGGGCATTGCTTTTTTATGGATGACGGGTTTCGATTGCTTCATTCCCTCGCCGCAGTCTTCCCTCACTGTCGCTTCGTGTTAGCCTATTTGCGCATCCGAAGAGACATTGACTCTTGCCGTGCCGCGCTGTAGCGCGTTCAAGGAGACTTGCGAAGAGATGCCTCGCCGACACACGCGCCGTGATTTTCTGAATTACGCGGCGATGGCTGCTGCCGCGCCTATCTTTGAAGTGAAACCCCTGCGCGGCATCGATTTTCTGCTGCAGAATTCCCCTACCACGCGCAAATTCCTGATTGAGACGATGCCGGGCGGCGTGGCGCTCTTCGATTACAACAACGACGGGCTACTCGATATATTCCTCATGAATGGCGGACGGATCACGGAAGGCCTGCACGTTCCGGAAAATTTCGAGCGGAGCAATCCCCGCTATTGGAACCGCCTGTATCGCCAGAACCGCGATGGGAGCTTTCTGGATGTTACTCAAGCCGCGGGCTTGGCCAACGCGGGGAATGGGAATTACGGCATGGGAGTGGCAGTGGGCGACTACGACAACGACGGGAATGCGGATTTGTATGTGACCAGCTACGGCAGAAATATCCTGTATCACAACAACGGAGATGGAACGTTTACGGATGTGACCGCCAAGGCCGGTGTGGCGGGCGGAGGCTGGTCTGTCTCCGCGGGCTTTTTCGATTACGACAACGATGGAAGGCTCGACCTGTTCGTCACCCGCTATATGGACTGGGACACCGATCACAACAAGATTTGCGGCGGCGACTGGCATACCTACTGCCCGCCGAACGCATTCCCGGCGACGACTTGCCTCCTCTATCACAATCGCGGCGATGGGACTTTCGAGGATGTGACCGAGCGTTCCGGACTGGCCGCCAAGAAAGGCCGCGCGCTGGGCGTGGCGTTCGCGGACTATGATGGAGACGGCTTCACGGACATTTTTGTTGCGAACGATGGCATGCAGCAGTTTCTCTTCCATAACAATGGCAACGGCACTTTTACGGAGTGCGGGCTCGAGTCCGGAGTGGCGTTTACCGCCGACGGTAAAGGCATGTCGGGGATGGGCACCGTTTTTCAGGATTACGACAACGATGGGCGCCCGGACGTTCTCGTTACGGTGTTGCCGCGCGAAATTTACAGCCTGTATCACAACGAGGGTGGCGGAAATTTCAACTACACCAGCCTAGAAGCGGGGCTCGGCGCCCTGACTTCGATGAGCTCCGGCTGGGGCGTGGGCTTGGAAGATTTTGACAATGACGGCTGGAAGGATTTGTTCGTCGCGCAAGGCCACGTGCTCGACAATGTGCAGGACATTGATGCTTCCCTGCGCTACAAGGAGCTGCCGCTGATCGCGCTGAATCACCAGGGGCACTTCGAACGCGCGGATTCCGGCATCACCAAGCCACTGGCGGCTCGCGGGGTGGCCTTTGGCGATATCAATAACGACGGGTGCATGGACGCTGTTATTTCGTGCCTCGGCGGTCCGCCGGTTCTTCTTCTCAATCGTGGCGCCAGCAACAATCACTGGCTTTCGATTTCCCTGCAGGGAACGTGCAGCAATCGCGACGGCTATGGCGCACGCGTGAGTGTGAATGGCCAAACGCGCGTCGCGACTTCAACCGGAAGCTACCTTTGCGCTAACGACAAGCGATTGCATTTCGGATTGGGCCCAGCCGAAAAGGCCACGGTCGAGGTTCTCTGGCCTTCGGGTTCCAAGCAAATCCTCAATGACGTTCGCGCCGACCAGTTCCTTTCCGTCCGCGAACCGGAGCGCTCATGATTCGTCTTTTCTTGTTTGCGTGGCTTGCGGGTCAAGCCGGAACTTTCCGTTGAAGCTTTCGATGAAGGCATTCTGCACTGGTTTTCCTGGATCGATGAAGTGCAGCACCACACCATTGGCGTAGGCCCACTGATCCACCACGCGACTGATGAACTCCGGCCCGT
>Ga0210405_10004369_pt1 | contig 13308 bp, 13 predicted proteins | sample IncBWH11MmetaG_FD_155492 | JGI IMG/M metagenome (GOLD analysis project Ga0210405, IMG submission 155492) | Forest soil microbial communities from Barre Woods Harvard Forest LTER site, Petersham, Massachusetts, United States - Inc-BW-H-11-M | ecosystem: Environmental > Terrestrial > Soil >... | reverse complement strand
CGCGGATCAGTTTCGTAATTTCGTCTGCTTTGATCTGTGCCATAAAGTCAGCTTCTAGCTTCTAGCTTCTAGCAGGTCGCTCGGCTTCTGGCTTGAGGGCTAGAAGCCAGGAGCTAGCAGCTAGGAGCTGATTGCTTCTTTCATCCTCTCCAACTGCCCTTTCACCGAGCCGTCATAAATCGTGCTGCCAACGCGGACAACGGCGCCCCCAAGAAGAGATTGATCCTCGTGGTAGTGCGCTCGGACCTTCTTGCCGGTCAGCTTGCCGACCTGAGTTTCGAACTCCTGCTTCTCGGCATCGCCCAAGAGCCGTGCGCTGGTGATTTGCGCCTCGGCGAATCCCAGTCGCGCGTCGAGCTCTTTCTCGAGTTGCCGGATGATCGGCTCCAGAAAATGGATACGCCTATGGTCGATCAACACCGCAACAAGATTTCTGGTCTGCTTTGAAACTCCATCGCGTTCTGCAATCACGTCTAACACGCGGCGTTTCTGCTCGGCGGGGATCGCCGGATTCTCCCACACGCGGCGCAGATCTGAACTCTCGGCCAGCAAGCTGGCGATGGCACGCAACTCCGCAATGGAGCGAGCGGCATCGAGATGCGTATTCAGAATCACATCTGCGAACGCCCGGGCGTAAGTGTTGGCAACTGAGGGCATCTAGTGGTTGCCCTTTCCCGGACCATTCCCTGAGTCGGCGGTTCCTAACTGCACGGAAAAATTCCGAACTAAAACCTTATCAGTGGCTGTGTCCACGTGAATCTGCTTTTGTGCCAGGCCAATTGCAAGATCGGCAGCGTAGGCTGCGAGTTCGCGGCGCGCAGCCTTGGCCGCAGTTGCAATTTCCTGCTGGGCCGATTCCACCAGCTTGTGCGCTTCTTCCTGCGCCGCAGCTTGAATACGCGCTTCTTCCGCGGCCGCTTCTTTCTCCGCGGAATCGCGCATCATGCCGATCTCGACATCCAGTCTCATCAGGCGCGATTCAATCTCGGCCAGTCGACGCCTCGCATCTTCGCTGGCCTTCTGCGCCTCCTGCATCGCTTTCTGGATCGCCGCGGTGCGGGCGCTGAAGGCGGCAGGCAAATATTTCCGCGCCGCCCAAATCAGTACCACCGCGATCACCAAGAAATTCGAGAGCACGGCCAGCCAATAGGCATGCTGTAGACTCATTCCCGTCCACTTCGCAATTAAGCGGACGGCCGGCGATTGTTTGAATTCTGCGGTGTCATCTTTTTCTTCCTCTTCGCCCGCCGCTTCCCGAGTCTCGTGGGCCAACTGACGGCCGAAGCCCGCGTTATGCTTCGAATTGTCTGGGCGCTCTCGCTTCTGCGGGGTCGCTGGCTCTTGCGTTTGCGGCGCCGCCACTTGGTCTTGCGCGCGCAACGGTGCAACTGCGCTGGCGAGACCCAGCACAAACAGCACCAGAAGCCATGCTCCGGAGATCTTTCTTCCACTCCCGGAGGCGATTTGGTTTGCCATGTTCAAAGTCTTACGTTCTTTAATTCTTGCGTTCTTTCGGATCGACTTACTTCGTCGAACTCAGCGTCCCGCCGCAGCCGGTTCGAGTACGCGCCGTATGATCTCTTCCGCGAGCGATTGCGCCTCTGCCTGCAAACCAGTATGCGCCGCAACGCAATCCTTCTCGATGTCAGCCTTGGCCGCCTGCACCTGCGCCTGAGCCTTCTCGCGGGCAATATTCATGGTCGCGGTCCGGGCATCCAGCGCGGCTTTGCGCCTGGCTTCCTGCGTGCGGAAAACCGTCGCCCGCGCCTCGCGCAGCCGCTGCTCGTATTCGGCCGTGCGCGCTTCGGCTGCGGCAATATCGGCTCGCGACTTTTCTACCGCACCCTCAGTCTTACTGCGCCGTTCCTCGAGAACCCGCCGCAACGGCTTATGCACAATCGTGGAGTAAAGCGCGTAAAGCAGCGCCAGCATAATCACAGTCGGTATTGATCCGAGCAGTAATTCGCCTAGTTGTCGCAGCGTCTGATCCATTCGGTGCCAAGCCGGACCGCTGATCTCAAGACCTAAAACAAGATCTTAAGACCGAAAATCTGTGATCGATAGACCGGAAAATGAGGGCTATGAAAACTGTTAAAGTTAACATCCGAGAGGGTTTGTGTCAACGCAAAGAGCGTCTCTTTTGGGCGCGTTCGGCGTTTGACAGGCGCGAGCCGGACTTCTATCCTAAATAAATGTTGCGTCTCTGCATTGCCGGTGGAGTCTGTTGTTGTATGTATTCGCCGGCGTGTGGGTAGGACGAATCGAGAAATCTTCCAACCCACCCGTCGCAAGCGGGTGGGTTTCGTTTTTATGCGAAGCCCGAACCGAGCGACGCGGCGGGTCAGGTCCAAAATTCGCGCGAACTTCATTCGAGCAAACTACATTTATGAGGAGAATAATTATGAGCACCGCGACCGCAAACGAAGTCACGAGAATTCCGCGCATCAATGACACCGCGCCAGATTTCACCGCTGAAACCACACAGGGAACCATCCATTTTCACGAATGGATCGGCGATAGCTGGGCGATCCTGTTCTCCCATCCCAAAGATTTCACGCCGGTGTGCACCACCGAACTCGGCTACATGGCGGGTCTGCAGCCGGAATTCGCCAAGCGCAATACCAAAATTATCGGGCTGAGTGTTGACCCGGTAAGCAGCCATGGCAAGTGGGCGGCCGACATCGAAGAAACGCAGGGACACAAAGTGAACTACCCGATGATCGGCGACCCGGAGCTGAAAATTGCGAAACTCTACGGCATGTTGCCGGCCGAGAGCGGCAGCACTTCCGAAGGCCGCACGGCGGCAGACAACGCGACGGTACGAACGGTATTTGTCGTGGGTCCGGACAAAAAGATCAAACTGCAACTCGCCTACCCCATGAGCACCGGCAGGAATTTCGACGAGATCCTTCGTGTGATCGATTCGATGCAACTGACGGCCAAGCACAAGGTCGCCACGCCGGTGAACTGGAAGCAGGGCGACGATGTGATCATCACTGCCGCGGTTTCGAACGAAGAAGCGCAGCAAAAATTCCCGGGATTCAAGACAATCAAGCCGTACCTGCGAGTCACCAAGCAGCCGCAGTAGCTGCAAAGCGTTGATGGATCTGGAAGTTGGTTAAATCTCTTCGAGATTCGACCAACTTCAGCCTTTTTCTTCGGCCGCCTTGAGGATGAACACATCAGCGGGAAGTTTGAACCGGCTGCTGAGTTTTCGCACTTGCGCTATGGTGAGATTCCGTTTCCCTGCGAGGAACATCGAAACGGCACTCTCCGAACCAAACTGGGGAATCAGGTCGCGTTGAGTGAGACTCTGCTGCTCAATGAGAAACCGCATAACTGAAACTGGATCAGCCGTAGGGATAGGGTAATGCTCCCGCTCGTAACGTTCCACGAGCAAAGTTAGTAGTTCGATTGCTTCCACTTCGTCGCAAGAGGGATTTTCTAGCGCCGTTAGTTGGAACAGAGCGTCGGTGTACGCCTCAAGTTCGGCGTCGTTGTGTATGACGCGGGGAGCGCCCTTCGCGATCATTTTCGCCGGGTCTGCGAGAACTGTGCTCATTTTGTTCCAAACCTCTTATCCCAATTATTGCGGTTGTCGTATTGCTTGTGCGTCAAAAAAGATCGGATGTACACGTGCCCTTTGGTTTGCCTTTCACTGGTCGTCTTCGCATAGTGGATCACGGTTATAAGCCTGTACCTGTTGTGCCTGATATCGAAGACCACATAACCATCCACCAGATCGGCATCCTTAAATGTAGCGCGAACTTCGCCAATATTGTGCCACCGGACCACCTCAACAATGCCTAACCACGCCTTGATCTCGCTCGCCGCATCCGGGTAACGGCCAATCGCTTCGCTCAGATGCTTACGCGTAACAACATGCACCCACTAAGAATACTTCACAAATTGTGAAGTTGTCAAACATAAACACACTAACGCTCTAAGGTCGTGTACCTGTCAATCGTGGCTGCGAAAGTGCGAAGTTCGGGAAGCGCATGCGGTCTGGTGATTGCCCAGGTCTTCAAAGCGGTGTAGATTGAGCCGCTAGCGGATATGAACCATTGGAAGAAACTTAGCCTTTTTACGACGGTGGTCTTAGTTTCCGTGGCAGTTGTCGCGGTGCTACTGACCCGGCGCGGCTTTAAGGCCACGTCCGAGCCATCGAAGTTCGAGAAAGTTTTGGCTAGGGTAGTGAGGAATTACGCCATTCCGAGCAGCCAACGCAACGAGGAGAATCCATTACAGGCCACCCCGGAGATTTTGGAGGATGCTCGTGAACGTTTCATCGCGCGATGTTCGATTTGCCATGGGAGCGACGGCAGAGGATTGACGCAAGTAGGACAGAACCTTTATCCAAGGGTGCCTGACTTTCTCTCGGATCAAACGCAAAGGCTGACGGATGGCGAACTTCACTACATCATTGAAAACGGGGTCCAACTGACGGGAATGCCTGCTTGGGGTTTTCCGCATCAGGAGACGGAAGACGACAGTTGGAAACTCGTTCTCTTCATCCGTGACCTACGGCCGCTCACCGCGGGAGAGAAATCACAAGAAGCCAGTATTCAAAATTCGGCGCACTATGTTGGTTCACAATCCTGCCGGAAATGTCACGCAGGAATTTACGAGCACTGGCAAAAGACTCCGATGGCAAATGTCGTCCGTGACCCTCGCGAACACCCGGACGCCATCATTCCCAATCTCGCGACCAACTCCATTGCGAGGTTCACGAAGGACGATGTCGCACTGGTCTACGGCAGCGTCTGGAAGCAACGTTACTTCACTAAGAGAGGCGATGATTACTTTCCGGAACCCGCACAGTGGGATGTGACGCATCACGTCTGGCGTCCGTATTTTGTTGCCAAAGGAACCGATTGGTGGGAGCCCTATTATCCCTCCGATAATATGCAACGACCCACGGGTCCGACCTGCGATGGATGCCATTCCGTGGACTATGACATCCACACGAAAAAGGTTGCAGAGTGGAACGTGGGATGCGAAAAGTGTCACGGACCCGGCAGCGAACACGTCGCACACCCAACGCGCGGAAACATTCTGAACCCGGCTCACATGGATTACGTGGCGGCAACCGATACCTGCATTCAGTGTCACTCTCAAGGCCGCCCTCTGACGATTCCCATCGAAGGCAAGTATTACGACTGGCCCGTTGGATATCGCGTCGGACTGAGGCTGCAGGATTTCTGGAAACTGGAAGACCACACGCTGGGGGTGACAAGCTTCACGCATTTTCCTGAAGGCACCGGGCACAAAAATCGGATGCAAGGCAACGACTTCGTCCAAAGCGTTATGTACCGGCGCGGGGTGACGTGCTTCAGTTGCCACGACGCACACGGCACGGACAATTACTCTCAATTGAGAGAACCCGCCGACAAGATCTGTTTGGACTGCCATGATCCTTTGTCGCCCAATGGACCTCGCACTGCCACGCTCGAAGAGCACACTCACCACAAAGACGGCAGCGCAGGAAGTCAGTGCATCGCCTGCCACATGCCACAGATTGAGACGACTATAGCGGACGTGAAAGTCCACGCCCACACGTTCAGGTTTGTCACGCCAGAGATGACCGGCAAGTATGGAATCCCTAACCCATGCATTTCCTGCCACACGGATAAGTCTGCGGCATGGGCAACTGACGCATTGCTCCACTGGCCTGAGCGCTCTCCGTGGAGGGTTCAATAATGATGGCTTCAACAATGCCGGTGCAGAAAGAATGTCTCGAATCGCCCTTCAATTCCCATGAAACGTATGCAGGCCTAGTGTGGATGTTGATAAACAATGCGGAAGCGCATGCGGTCCGGTGATCGTCCCGGTCTTCAAAACCGGCGGGCGGCAGGTTTCCTGTCGCCGGTGGGTTCGACCCCCACTCGCTTCCGCCATTTTGTTTCAATGGCTTAGATCACAGCTTTGCTAGTTTCTCGCTGCGATCCTTAGCGGCTACCGATTTCTGTCGACGGTTGGTTTGTCGGTTGGCCTGTAAGTGATCGGCCCGCCGAACGAGATTGAATCAGCCTCTCCACTGACGCCGCTCGCTGCCGTGCCTGTTCGTCTCCCGTGATCTCGAATTCTTTTTCGTATTCTGCCTGCGCCTGCGGAAACAGGCCTTGTCGTTGGTAGAGCATTCCCCACATCCAATGGAGTTGGGAAAACCGGTCGTCGCTGTGTTCGGCCTGTTCCAGGAGTTGTTGCGCGCCGGTCAGGTTGCCCAGGCTGATCTCGACGTTGGCCAGCCATAGCAACATCGACTCTCGCCAGGCCGGGGTCAGTTGCGGAGACTGCAACAGATCCTTCAGCACGGTTTCGGCTTCGCTATATTTTCCTGCCGCAAACAGTCCACGGGCGAGATAGGACTTAACCTTCTGGTCGTCCGGAGCAATCTGGCTTGCTCTCTGGAATTGTTCAAGTGCAAGGTTCGGGTGCCCTTGATCCAGGTAGACATTGCCAAGCTCGCCCATCGCAAACGCGTCCGACGGGCTGACTTCAATCACGCGGGAATAAAAGGCGATGTCGTCCTGGTAATACTTCTGCTGGGAAATCGTCATGACCGAAAACGTCATAAAGACGAGACTCACAACAACGATCGCCATCACCTTGGCTGGCCTCTCGAGTGACCACACTTTCTGGACAATCAGTGCAACCAACAGCGAAGCCCCCGCCGACGGCAGGTACAAGTAGCGGTCATTCGTCATGGACCCCTGCTGGTAGATCCGGATCACGGCCAGCGCCGGCAGCATGGGGATCACGATCAGAGCGGCGGCAAGGGCGAAAAGCGACCGGTAACGAATTGCAAGCCACGCGATAACGGCAGCACCAACTACGAGCGCAGACAACTGCAGCCAGAAGAGTGTTGTGGGCGATGCCGTTAACGGGTTCGTGTAGGTACCGGCCAGGTTCCACGGGAAGAATAATTTCTTAAGATAAAAAAGTAGAATCGAGGGAGCGCTGAAGACGACAGTCGCCCAGCTATGCTCCGCGCTTGCGACCCGCACGCGGCGCATCACGGCCCACCTCACCGCCAAATAGCCTGCGGTCACCACGCCATAAGGGAAGGCAGCTCTCCAGAGTCTCTGACTCCCGGCAACACGCTCTTTCAGTTGTATCCACGCAATCGCCGGCAGAATCGCCAGCATTGTCACTCCCGTTTCCTTGGCAAAGAGACCGGCGCCGAACCACATCGCGCTGAGCCACACCCGGGGGTAGAGAAGACGGAGACGACCGTCCTCTGCACGGCTGTTTTTCTTGTCTTTGTCTGAGTTAAGGTCCGAGTCAAGCAATGGGTCCGTGTCCAGCAATGGCGGGTCGAGCAATGTCAGCATAGCTGCCAGCGCGGAGATCGCAAAGAGGAGCTCGCAACTGGCAGAAACCCAGCTGACGGCATCGACGTGAATTGGGTGGACGGCAAAAATCGCGGCCCCCGCAGCCGCACCAGCATCGTTCCCCGTCAGCCGCCGGCAAATCCGAAATACCAGCCAGGTCGCCGCAACATGCAGCAAGATGCTCGAAAGATGCCAAAACCAGGGAGCAAGTCCGCCACAGGTGTGCAGCAACAACATCCACACGGAAAATATTGGACGATAAAACTGACCGGGCCGGTCGCTCAATTGACTCCAAAGATTGGAGCCGAGAAGTTTCGGCAAGTACTCCCACGACTGCACCTGTCGGTTGTTCACAATTTGCGGAAAATCATCACCTTCAAACCCGCAAAACAGCGAACGCGAATAAATGAGAAAGGCCACGCCGCAAGTGGCCAGAGGCAGCCGCTCCGCGCGCAGCCACTGGAGCGGAGTTTGACGTGGGGCATCTTGCCTGCCGGTTTTAGATTTCTTTCCCTTTGGCATTTGACTTCAATTGCAAGGGGCGCGAATCGACATTTCGACTAGCCAGAATAGGGCGTTTGCCTGCAAATTCCAATAGGATTACCAGGCTACGCTCTAGAGCGCAGGTTTCCTGTCGCCGGTGGGTTCGACCCCCACTCGCTTTCGCCATTTCGATTGTCAGTTCGATAGATGTCCCGACGTATTCCAGATGCGCGAGACGGTGTAAATTTGTTCTTGCCATGTGAGTACAACGTGCGTACAATATCTCCTAGCAGTCGAGGTGAGTAAATCCCATGCCGGTCGCCGACGCGAAGAGGTCCAGGTTTAATCTGCGTGCTACTACGGTGCAGCGCACTATTATTGAGCGAGGAGCTAGAGTTCAGGGTCAGAACGTCACAGATTTTGTTCTGTCTAGTGCCTATGAAAAGGCCGAACAGGTCCTGGCTGATCAGAGATCTTTTGTGATTCCGCGAGCGAAGTGGGACGCGTTCGTTGCCGCTCTAGATCGGCCAACCACTCGCAAGGCCCGTCTCGCCAGACTGATGTCTGCGCCTTCGATCCTTGAACGCTGAAAAGCCGCCTCTTTCTTCCGTCGAGTTGCTTGCGAAGCACCATGTTGCAGGCGAGTTCGACTGCAAGAAGCACCCGTCTCTCAACGAATGGTTGAAGCGATTCGCTTTGGTAAACCAGCAGAGCGGAACCGCACGCACCTATGTGGTGCATCGCAATAACCGCGTTGTTGGCTATTACTCCCTTTGCCCCGGTAGCGTATTAAGGGAGGAAGCCACAGAACGTGTTGCGAAACACCAGCCTGCCTATCCAATCGGAATCATTTTACTGGCCCGCCTCGCCGTAGATCATTCGGAACAAGGACAAGGTTTAGGGCAGGCGTTGCTAAAGGATGCCCTGCTCAGAGCGTCACAAGCCGCTGACATTATTGGCGCCAGAGCTGTTCTGGTTCACGCTATCGATGAAGAGGCCAGAAAGTTTTACATGCACTTCGACTTCGAGCCTTGCCCGGTGAATGACTTGCATTTGCTGCTCTTGATGAAAGACTTGCGAGCGCTGATCCGGCCCTAGGAGAACTTTGAGCAGAAATCAGAAATACCCTGGAGGCACAAACGCTTGAGGACGCTTTGCATTGACTGCATCTCCCGCCCCGCCTAAGATTGTCTTCTCAATGATGCTAAGCAATGATCGACTAAGCACTAAACCATGATCGGCCAGACAATTTCCCATTACAAGATCACAGGAAAGCTCGGCGGCGGCGGCATGGGAGTTGTGTATAAGGCCGAGGACACGCGCCTGCATCGCACCGTCGCGTTGAAGTTTCTGGCGGATGACTCGAAAGATCCCGCGGCTCTCGAGCGCTTCCGGCGCGAGGCGCAGGCAGCGTCTGGTCTGAACCATGCCAACATTTGCACGATCTATGACATTGGCGAAGAAAGCGGATCTGCCTACATCGTCATGGAGTTCATTGACGGGCAGACGCTGAAACACCGCATCGAAGGAAAACCGATGCGGCTGACCGAGGTGCTGGAGATCGCGGTGCAAGTCGCCGACGCTCTCGATGCGGCGCACGCGCAGGGCATTGTTCATCGCGACATCAAACCAGCGAACATTTTTATAACGCGCAGCGGCCAGGCGAAGGTGCTGGATTTTGGTTTGGCGAAGTACACCGCGGAGGCGCAGGCGAAACACGATGCCGGCGCAACCAGCTCCATGGAAACTGCGGTGAACCCCGACGCATTGACGAGCCCCGGGATGGCGGTGGGCACGATCGCTTACATGTCGCCGGAGCAGGCCATGGGCGAGGAGTTGGACCGGCGCACCGATCTGTTTTCTTTGGGCATTGTTCTGTATGAAATGTCGACGGGAAAGCCGGCGTTCTCCGGTCCTACGAGCGCAGCGGTGTTTGATGCGATTCTCAACCGCGCTCCCGTTCCGCCTTTGCAACTCAATCCTCAGCTTCCGGCGAAGCTGCAGGAGATTCTCGGCAAGGCGCTGGAAAAAGATCCCAAGCTGCGTTACCAGACGGCGTCTGATTTTCGCGTTGACTTGCAGCGTTTGCGGCGTGAAGCCGACTCGCACGCGAGCACAAAAATTGCGGTGCAGCCCGAACCAGCGGAGGCGACGGTAGCATCATCAGCCGGCAAACTTGGCGCCGGGCGTGTGCCTGTGGCTTGGGCTGTCGCGTCGGGCATCGTCGCGTTGGCTCTGATCGCCGGCGCGTATGTTCTGGGAAAACGCGAAGGACTCGCTTCCAGCATTACGCCGCCTACTTATCATCAACTGACGTTTCGCGGTGGAACCATCCGGATGGCGCGCTTCGCCCCTGACGGAAAAAACATCGTCTACAGCGCGGCGTGGGAGGGCAATCCGATCGACCTGTTCGTGACCCGGCCCGACAGTCCGGAGTCGCGTCCGTTTGGATTGTCGAAGGCGGAAGTGTTGTCGATCTCACCCGACGGCGAAATGGCTGTCCTGCTGAACAGTCACAACGTCGATCCTTATACGAATGAGGGAACGCTGGCCAGGGTGCCGCTGGGCGGCGGCGCTCCACGCGAGGTTTTGGAGCATGTGCAGTGGGCTGACTGGTCGCCCGACGGAAGCAATTTCGCCGTGGTGCGCGAGTTCGGTGGATTGACCCGGCTTGAGTATCCCATCGGAAAAGTGCTGTACCAGACGGGAGGATGGCTGAGCCATCCGCGAGTTTCGCCCAAGGGAGACTTGGTGGCGTTCATCGAGCATCCGGTGCGGCGCGACGATGCGGGCATGATTGCGACCGTCGATCTTTCCGGCAAGAAGAAGATTTTGTCCACGGGCTGGGAAACCGCATGGGGACTGGGTTGGTCGCCCAGCGGAAACGAAATCTGGTTTTCCAGTACGCGCATCGGCTATGGGCGCTATCTTTCCGCCGTCACGATGTCAGGCAAGGAGCGGCTGCTGGCGCGCGAACCGGGCACTCTTACTCTGCAGGATGTAGCAAAAGATGGGCGAGTGCTGATTACACGGGATGTTCCGCGTGTGGGCATGGTCGGAATGACTGCAAGCAGCAACAAAGAACGCGATCTTTCCTGGCTGGATTGGTCGGCGCCAAAGGATTTGTCACCCGACGGGAAGATGCTTTTGTTTACGGAATCGGGCGAAGCTGGCGGAGAAAATTACTCCACATATTTGCGCGGCACGGACGGGTCGCCCGCTGTGCGGCTGGGTGACGGGCTGAGTTTCGCGCTCTCGCCGGATGGACGATGGGCTTTAGCGGGTCAGCCGAAGCCTCCCGTTCAGTTCACGTTGCTGCCCACTGGCGCTGGAGAATCGAAAGAGCTGACGCACGATCAAGTCAATCGGCTTTGGGCGCGCTGGTTTCCCGATGGCAAGCGATTGCTGTTCTCCGCGGATGAGCCAGGCAAGGGCGTGCGGCTCTACGTACAGGATGTGAACGGTGGCGCACCAAAAGCCATCACCGGCGAAGGGGTGAACGGCAGCCTGCTCACCATCTCTCCCGACGGCACCCAGGTCGCTATGGTCGGCGCCGATCAGAAACCGGTGCTGCTGAATATCGATAACGGAGAGATTCGGCCGATTCCCGGACTCGAAGTTGGGGAAGTTCCCGCGAGATGGAGCAGCGATGGCCGATCCCTATTTGTTTACCGGCTGGGCGAAGTTCCGGCGACGGTCAACAAACTCGACCTCGCGACCGGCCACAAACAAATCTGGAAGCAACTGGTTCCGCTGGACGTGTCCGGCGTTACGGACATCAGCTCGGTTTTGATTACGCCCGACGGCAACAATTACGTCTACGAATACGGCCGCACACTTTCCGACTTATACCTGGTGAACGATCTCAAGTAGGGACGACCTCAGGTAACGATCGATAAGCTAAAGGAACGCACCATGAATATTGCAAATAACATCACCGAACTTATCGGCCACACACCGCTGGTACGGCTCAACAAGGTGACGGAGGGCTGCGTGGCCGAGGTGGTTGCAAAACTGGAGAGCCAGAACCCTATCGGCAGCGTGAAAGACCGCATTGGCGTGAGCATGATCTCGGAAGCCGAACGGGCGGGCAAAATTCAGCCGGGAAAAACGGTGCTGATCGAGCCAACCAGCGGCAACACCGGAATTGGACTGGCTTTTGTGGCCGCCGTGAAAGGCTACAGACTGATCCTCACGATGCCGGAAACCATGAGTCTGGAGCGGCGCGTCCTTTTGCTAGCCTTCGGAGCGGAAATTATTTTAACGCCAGGTCCGCGGGGCATGAAGGGCGCCATTTTGAAAGCCGAGGAGTTGCTGGCGAACACTCCCAACGGCTACATGCTGCAGCAGTTCGATAACGCTGCGAACCCCAAGATTCACTTCGAAACAACCGGTCCCGAGATTTGGAATGACACTGACGGCCGCGCGGATATCCTCGTCTCTGGAATTGGAACTGGTGGAACGATTACGGGAGTGTGCCAATACATTAAACCGAAGAAGCCGTCGTTCAAGGCCGTCGCAGTGGAGCCGGCGGAGAGTCCAGTGCTCTCCGGAGGAAAGCCGGGACCACACAAGATTCAGGGGATTGGGGCTGGATTTGTTCCCAGCATCCTGCGCCGGGAATACATCGATGAAGTAATCACGGTCAGCAACGATGAAGCGATTCGTATGGCGCGGCGGCTGCCTCTCGAAGAAGGGGTTTTCGTTGGAATTTCTTCGGGCGCAGCTGTGACCGCTGCCGTGCAGGTGGGGAAGCGTCCGGAGAATGCGGGAAAACTGATCGTGGTGATTCTGCCGTCATTCGGAGAGCGATATCTCAGCACGGTTCTGTTTGAAGAGCTTCGCACTCGCGCACAGCAGATTCCGACTGTTCAGCTTCCGGGGTAATTACCACCGGCGGGAAATCAGCCGGGAAAAACGGCTAACACCATTCCTGCGGGACTACCGGCTTGGTTGAAATGCTGTGGAAATCTGGGCGCATCGGGCCACCCCCTCCGCACTCGCGGGGTGTATGATGATTTTCCAATAAACTAGCCAGCAGTCCAAGTGCAAACCTGCGGAGGGGTTTCATGTCAGCTGTTTTTTTCCGTTGCCAGGGCCCTCAAGCATCAGGAAGAAAAATGAGAAGCAGCCGACGTTTCGCGTGGGGATGCGTCTCGATGCTAGGCGCGCCCCTGCTGGCCGCGACTTTGCTGGGGCAGGTAGTGCCAGAGTCCAAGGCGACCATCCCAGTAATCACTGACTGGAGTCAGCGTCATCTAATTTTTTCGCAGCCGGCTACAGAAGAGCAGGCAGTGCGAGTACAACAAGATCCTCGCTACTGGTTGCAGCGCCGTCGGAGTGAGCCGCGGGCCCAGGAGCCTGCGCCGGCTGACACGGCAGAGGGTAGCGTCCGACCACAAGAACAGCACGGAGACTGGTCCGAAAACATGGGCACCGGTGCGAGTGTGGGCGCGGGAAATTTTCCAGCAAAGTATTCTCTGTCGCTCGG
>Ga0210405_10004367_pt1 | contig 13309 bp, 9 predicted proteins | sample IncBWH11MmetaG_FD_155492 | JGI IMG/M metagenome (GOLD analysis project Ga0210405, IMG submission 155492) | Forest soil microbial communities from Barre Woods Harvard Forest LTER site, Petersham, Massachusetts, United States - Inc-BW-H-11-M | ecosystem: Environmental > Terrestrial > Soil >... | reverse complement strand
TTCCATTCCATTGGTGAACGGCGAATCGCTCCCGGTGATTCATATGGAAAAACAGTCTTAGTTCCGTCTCGATTCGAATCCGCCACCGGAGTTGCGCCATTTCAGGCAGGGAATGGCCGACGCAGGTATAATTCCCCGCTATGGTTTCAGCGGCGGGATTGCTCCGGCGAGTGTATGGGATGTTTGCGCGCGTCTTTCCGCGGTGCGGCGTCATTTCCCAGGCCATTGCTTTCAATCTCTTCCTCGCCTTTTTCCCAGCCTTGCTGATTGCCGTGGCGCTCGCGACCAGCCGCCTTGGCGGCCGAACGAGCCTGTTTGACCTGATCGCCGACTTTACGCAATTCCTGCCGCCGGGCAGCCAGTCGATTGTTTCGGAATTTTTGGTGAAGCGAGGACCCGAGGCGTGGAAAATCGCCGCGCTGGGTTGGACAGGCACGCTGCTCGCAGGCTCGCAAGTGATGAAGCTGGTGATGCAGGGCATTCACACCATCTACGGCGACACTCAGGAATTCGGCTTTCTGCACCGCCAAGTGCGCGGCTTGATGCTGCTCCTGATAACGATAGCTCCTTTGCTGGGCGCAGCCATTCTCGGCGTCTTGGGAAAGCCGATACGCCGGTGGATTGCCCATGAAGTAGGCAAACACACCATTCTGCAAGGATGGTGGAATGTTTTCTTTCCCCTCGCGGCGATAGTGCTGGCTATGATGGCGCTGACGGTGATTTACCGCGTGGCGCGGCCCCAGGAAGACAGCATGCGCAACGTCCTCCCCGGAGCCGCTGTTGCCACGCTCCTCTGGTGGCTGGTGGACGTCTTGTTTGGAGTTTACGTCCGCCGCGTGCCGTACAGCGTAGTGTATGGCGGCCTGGCCGCGGTGATCGGCTTGATTATTTGGATGCAGCTTTCCGCCGTGATTGTTTTCCTCGGCGCCGCTTGGAACGCGGAGCTGGCCGAGAGCCGCAAAGGGGCACGAGCTCGTGCTTGAACAAATTGTCAGTGTCGAGTGCTATTCCGGATACAAGGCGGACGAGCGCCCCTTGCGGCTGAACCTGAGAGACGGAGCCAGGGAAGTCGTGGCCATCGAGGATCGCTGGTATTCACCAGGAGCGACCTACTTTCGCGTGGTGGTGGACGGCGGCGACCGTTACCTGCTTCGTCACGAAGAGGGTCAGGATGTCTGGAGCATTGCCGCATATCGCGCAGGCGGTAGTGGGTCAGTTTCCGGTTAGCCGACATCCGGGAGTCGGTCCGTCAATGACAACAAGCTCGTTTCTCGGTACCAACCGACAACTGCCCTTAACTTCCGAATAGCCCTTCACTCGGGCTGAAACCAGACGGCCACCGCCGTCACCTGCGGGTCAGGGGCGCAGACCTATGACTCTGAGGAGAGTCTGCTGGAGTTTAACAAGCTCTCTCTGGCGCTCGTGCTCTTCCTTCGTGCGGTCCGCCAGCGCCTCTTTCAAAAGCATCAAATTGCGCCGAAACTCTAGCTGAGCCAAAACGAGACGACTCAGAGCTTTCAATGCCGCCTGTTGACTGGGGCCAAACTGACGTGGCGTGCGGTCGATCACGCAGATTGTGCCCAGTGCATAGCCTTCCTCGTTGATCAACGGAGCCCCCGCGTAAAACCGGATGTGTGGTTCCGACGTGACAAGCGGATTGTTCCGGAATCTTTCGTCGTTCAGCGTATCCGGTACGATAAATACATCGGGTTGTTGAATCGCCACAGCGCAAAATGCGATTTCACGAGGAGTCTCCGAAACAGAGAGTCCCACTCTCGACTTGAACCATTGCCGATTCTCATCAACCAGCGAAATCAGCGCAATCGGAGTCTTGCAAATGAAAGAAGCCAGCAAAACAAGGTCATCGAACGCTTGTTCTGGCTCTGTGTCGAGGATGGCGTATTTCTGAAGAGCCGCGATCCGCGCGCCTTCGTCTTTCATCGGCATGGGAGTTGGCATGATGGATCTCCCGCGTGTCTGCGTTGTTTTGTGGAATGCCCTTTTTGTAGGCTCGTCTACTGATAACGTACACTTTCACGCTTCATGCGTAAAGCTCAGTCTTTCCTACGGAGCGCCCCACCTTGTCGGTCGTTCTGCAGGCCGCCAAAATAACCCAACGTTTGACATTTCGGCCTTCGCGCTTAGAATACGGGCCACTCCCCGGTGGTGCAGCAGCCCTCAACGAATCCTGAAGAAGTCGCTGACGCAAACCGGGTTGACGAGAGTGTCGACTCCGGCCCTCGGTTTCTGACTCCGCGGGCAGGTCTAACTCAAGCTCATTCTCACAACGAAGGAGAACTCACCATGCGCAGGTCCTTGTTCTTCATTGCAGCGATGTTATTCGCGGCGAACTTTGCACGTGGACAGGACGCGGCTGCGACGGACCAGACCGAGCAGATCAAAGCCTTGCTGGCCCGAGTCGAGCTGCTCGAAAAACAAGTCGCGGAGCTCAAGGCCACTCGCGTGGCATCGGTGGGTCAAGCCGCGCCCCCGGCAGAAGCGACGGTGAATCCTCCGTCTGCCGCCCAACCACCCTCGGTGCAAACCAAGCAGATGCCGGAGCACGGAGGGCAGCTTCCCCAGGAAACGATGCAACAACTGGAAACGCACTATCCCTCCCTGCAAATTCGCGGCTTTGCCGACGCTGATTTTTCTGCGACAGACGAAAAAGGAACAAACAGTGGTTTCAACCTTGGCCAGTTCGACTTGCACATTGCCTCGGCGCTCTCGCCTAAGATCAGCTATTTTGCCGAAATAACGGTGAATGCTCACCCGCAGGACTACACCATAGAAATGGAGCGATCCTTCATCCGATACGACTACAACGATCTTTTCAAGATTTCATTCGGCAGGTTCCACACTCCCATCGGCTATTGGAATACCGCTTTCCATCACGGCGCGTGGTTGCAGACGACGATTGACCGGCCCTTCCTGGTCAAAGTGGGAGGAACATTTACTCCGCTGCACTTCGTCGGAGCCCTTGCCGAAGGCAATATTCCTTCCGGAGGTCTCGGATTGGGCTACAATATTGGCATTGGAAACGGCCGCGGCTCCTTGATCGCCCGTCCCGGCGATGCGGGAGATGTGAATAACAATCGCGCGTGGGTAGCGAAGCTCTTTGCGCGCCCTGCGAAAGCTTACGGCTTGGAAGTGGGAAGCTCGTTTTACCGGGACAAGATTACTCTTCCCGTCGGTGCGGAGTACCGCGAATGGATTTCCTCGACATATTTGGCGTGGACCAAAGGCGCTCCCGAATTCCTGGCGGAGTTCGAGAACGTCAATCATCGCAACATTTTGACGGGCCAGGTGGCCAACAGTGACGCTTGGTACGCCCAGCTCGCCTATCGGCTCCCGTGGTTTGAAAGATCCTTGAAGCCCTACTACCGTTTCGAGTACACGCACATGCCGCTCAGCGAGCAGGTTTTTGCATATCAACCCCAGATCGAATCTCTAGCAGGCCTGCGCTTCGACATTTCGAGCTTCGCCGCGTTCAAACTGGAGTATCGGCACTTCGCAAGTCACCCCGCACAAGGACCGAATCCAGCGCAACCGGCAACGAATGGGGCCTTTGTGCAGACAGCTTTTACTTTCTGAACGGGCAAGTCAGATGAGAAAGCATCTCAAACTCGGCGCAGCCCTGCTGTTAGCCGCTCTCCCGTTCTTTGGGCTCTTTCGCAATTCCACTTTCGCGCAATCGCGCGGCACAGACATCGCCGTAGTCGTCAATGCCGACACCCCGGTTACTGACCTCAGCGTCGCTGAAGTTCGCAAAGTTTTTTTGGGTGATCGTCAATATTGGAATGCAAAACTTCCAGTGGTCCTTCTCATGCGAGCTCCCGTGACGCGAGAACGCGATGTCGTTTTACGCGTGATCTACCAGATGTCGGAAGAGCAGTACAAGCAATATTGGGTGGCGAAAGTTTACCGCTCGGAGGTCACGGGAGCTCCCAAGGTCGTTTATTCCGACGAGATGCAATATGGGTTGGTCTCGGCGATGCCGGGAGCCATCACTACCGTGGACGGGCGAAACGTCCATCCCGGAGTGAAGATCGTCCGTGTCGATGGAATGCTACCGGGAGAACGAGGGTATCCTTTGCGATAGGTAGGGCATTCTCCGCTCGCCAGGCAGAAGCCACAAGACTCAGCCAGCGCGTCGTTTCAATGCGCCAGTCTCATCCTCTTCAGGATTCCTTGAAAACGCTGGTCGGTTCGAATGGGATCAAACATCGGTTCGACGCCCAGCGACACCAGCCCGCTGTCGTGTTCTTCGTAGGCTTTCTCCAGCCAGTCGATTGCTTTCTCTTTCTCGCCAATCCGCATATAAGCTTCGGCGATGCTGAACGACGAGACGTACCCATGCTTGGAAATCTCTCGCAAGCCGTCCAGCCAGCTTTGCAGGACACCGCGATAGCCGGACCTGGCGAAATCCTCTTCTACGGCCGCCGCCAGTTCCGGCCCGCCGGAGAGCGATAACATTTTTTCTCTTTCCGCCACCGCTTCCTTGTGTTTGCCCATTTGCGCATAGACTTCTTCCAGCAGGCGCCGCGCCGGCGCAAACTTTGGGTCAATGTCGAGTGCCCCCCGCAATTGCTCAACGGCCTGGTCATCCTGGCGTGTCAGATGGAGCTGCCAGCCGATCGTCGTGTTAATGATGAGAGAAAGTGGATCGAATTCCCTCGCTCTGCGCGTCTCTCGCAAGCCCTCTTCGAGCTGGCCCATGTTGGCCAGGTACTCTCCATACCAGTGGTGGGCATTCGCCGAGTTGGGATTCAATTCGATGGCGCGGCGAAACTCCTGTTCCGCGCCTGACCAATCCCACTCGAAGTGTTCCTTGACGAGTCCCAGGGAGGTGTGGGCTTCGGCAAGCGTGTTATCAATCTCCAGTGCCTGCATCGCCGAAGATTTCGCCTTTGGCCAGGCTTCCGCAGGTGCTAGGTATCCGGAATTTCCCAGCAAGCTGTAGGTATCGGCAAGGCCCGCATAGGCCAGCGCGTAGCGTGGATCTTTTTGAGTTGCTAAGGTGAAATAGTCTGCGGCCTTCTTGAAATCCGATTGCGTCCACTTGTTCCAATAAAAAAGACCTTGCAAGTACAGCTGATAGGCCTCCACATTTTCCGTAGGCCGCCTGGCCAACAGCCTTTTGTCGCCTTCCAGTTGTGGCCGCAGCCGGCTATAAATGTCCGAAGCGATTTCGCGCTGCACGGAGACGAGGTTGGAAAGCTTGCGGTCGTATTGCTCGCCCCAGATTTGCCTGCTGCTTTTCGCGTCCTCCAGATTCACGCTGATCAACAGCTCGTCCCCGCTCTGAATCAGTCTCCCGGTGAGGATCGCTTGGACATGGAGGTCGTGCCCCACTTTCTGAAGGTCCGTAGGCTGCCCCTTATAACGGAATACCGTGTTGCGGGACATCACCGCAAGGTTGGGCAGCTGCGAGAGATTGTCAATCAGACTCTCGGTGATCCCGTCACTGAGATACTCGGTTTTGGGGTCATTGCTGACGTTGATGAAGGGCAAGACCGCAATCGATTCGATTCGCGGAGCCGTCGAAAAGTTGAAGATGCCGCTGCGGATCCCGCCCACATTGAGTCCGAACAAAAGCACCAACGCCGCTATCGAGCCTGCCAGGACATATTGCAGCCGGCGACTTCGAATGCCCCGCCCAATTGGCTCCTCGGCAACCGAGGACATCGAACTCGCAGAATCCGTCTTGCGTTTCAGGCGTTGCAGTTCCGCGCGCAGGTCGGAAGCATGCTGGTAACGCAGGTTGCGGTCCTTCTCCAGCGCCCGGGCAATGATGTGCTCTAGGTCCCCCGGAATCTCGGTGTTCAAGCGCACCGTCTCCACCGGAATCTTGTGCAGGATGGAGTCGAAAATGGCGCCTGAGCTGTCTCCCTTGAAGGGACGGAATCCAGTGGCCATCTCGTACATCACCACGCCGAACGAAAACAGGTCGGTCCGCCCGTCGAGTGTCTTCCCCAGAACCTGTTCTGGAGACATGTACGATACTGTTCCCAGGGTGCCCCCAGGGCTGGTCAAGTTCTCGGAATCGGATTGCTCCGTGGCCAGGGTTGCTCCGCCAAAGCCGCTGCCCACTACCTTGGAGCGACCCATTTTTGCCAGGCCGAAATCCAGAATCTTCGCGTGGCCCCGCCGGGTGATAAAGATGTTCGCGGGCTTGATGTCGCGATGGATAATTCCTTCGCAATGGGCCGCGTCCAGCGCATCAGTGATTTCGATGGCAATCTCCAGCAGACGATCCAGCTTCATCGACTGGCCCATAATGACGTGTTTCAGCGTCTGCCCATCCAGGCATTCCATGGCGATGAACGCCTTGCCGTCCTCCTCGCCAACGTCGTACACCGTGCAGATATTCGGATGGTTCAGGGAAGATGCCGCGTGAGCCTCGCGCTGGAACCGGGCCATTCCGTGAGCATCGTTCGAGACGTATTCGGGAAGGAATTTAAGGGCTACCGAGCGGCGAAGGCGCGTGTCCTCCGCCTTGTACACTACACCCATCCCTCCACCGCCCAGTCGCTCTGAAATGCGGTAGTGGGATACCGTTTTCCCGATGAGCGGATCAGGAGAGGCCATTTTACGTTCATCTTAGGTTCTACCCAGCGGCAAGTCAACGATGGCGAGGATCCATGAGTGCTCAAAGCGGGCGGTTGACTTCCGGATGGTCGGCGATTCGGAAGTAATCCGGTTCGGCATGGTGTGGATAAGTACCGGGGAGTCGACCGTCCTGGACCTGGCTCGGTTACTGGTCATAAGCGCGTTTGTGAGGACTCATCTCGCTTCGTTTGCAAAAAGACGAGAGCGCGCCTATTACAGTCATCGCGCTTGCACCACCCGTGCCGTTTCATCTCTTGGGAAAGTGAAGAGCTCGGTTCATCAAGGTCAGTCGCGCTAGCGGCCGGGACTACGCAGGGGTATGATTCGTCGTCGGCTATTCCTTTGTTGAATTCGAACGATGGCCCCTGGTTACGACTCATACTCCAGGCGGCCCGGAGGATTCTTCAACCTTAGGAGTCAACCGCAATGAAGACCCCATTTGCAACGACGCAGACAAACATGATGCGGAGGGCAGGGATCGATGTCGTTGGGGATATTCCGTGGGGCACCCACTTTTGCCTCTTTTACGACACGAAGGCTGACCTGCTCGAAACGTTAGTCTCCTATTGCAAGGCTGGGTTGCAAAGTCAGGAGTTCTGTTTATGGGTGGTTGCGCCGCCCGTCACAAGAGAAGACGCCCTCGAAGCCCTGCGACAAGCTGTTCCTAGTTTTGATCGCTACGTGCCTGACGGTGGCATCGAGATAGTTCCGGCTCGGGACTGGTATCTGCAAGACGGCGCGTTTGATCTCAACCGAGTGATTGCTGGTTGGAATGAGGCACTGCGGCGCGCTTCCGCCAGAGGTTACGTCGGGGTCAGAGTAACGGGCGATACCGCCTGGCTCGAAAGAAAACATTGGAAGGACTTCGGTGAATACGAAGACGCACTCAACGAGTCCATCGCGAATCAACGCTTGGCGGTGTTGTGTACTTACCCGCTTGCCGCATGCGGAGCACAAGAAATCTTGGATGTAGCGCGCACGCATGAGTTTGCGGTGACAAAGCGGCGCGGCAGTTGGGAAGTTGTCGAAACCGCAGGTTACAAAAAGGCTAAGACCGAAATCAAGCGTTTGAATGAGGAACTCGAGCAACGTGTGATAGAGCGAACCGAGGAGCTGCAGAAAGCGGTCGAGGAGATCCGTGCACTGAAAGACCAGCTCTATAAAGAGAACCTGGCTCTTCGAGATGAAATTGACCAGGCCTCGATGTTCGAAGAGATTGTCGGCGCCTCACCTGCGCTGCAAGCTGTACTTACGTGGGTGGCTAAGGTTGGCCCGACCGACTCCACAGTCTTGATCACGGGAGAAACGGGCACTGGCAAAGAACTCATCGCACGCGCTATCCATAAACGCTCCAGGCGCTCGGGGCGCGCATTTGTCAGCGTAAACTGTGCCGCGCTGGCGGCGTCGCTGATTTCTTCGGAGCTGTTCGGTCACGAGAAGGGAGCCTTCACCGGGGCCACACACCGTCGCTTAGGCCGTTTTGAGCTGGCGGACGGCGGAACTATTTTCTTGGATGAGGTGGGCGAGCTTCCACCCGAGACGCAGGTCGCGCTCTTGAGAGTCCTGCAGGAGCGGGAATTCGAGCGAGTCGGTGGCACGCAACCCGTCCGGGTGGACGTACGCGTTATCGCTGCCACCAACCGCGATCTGAAAGCCGCGACAGCCAGTGGAGCTTTCCGGCAGGACCTGTTTTATCGCCTAAATGTATTTCCGATTGATGTGCCGCCTCTCCGCAAGCGCCTGGACGACATCCTGGTGCTGGTTGAGCATCTCGTTCGGCGTTACGCCAGGATTGCGGGCAAGAACATCCGGTCGGTTGACAAGAACACGCTCGAACTGTTTGAGTCCTATGACTGGCCGGGCAATATCCGGGAATTGCAGAACGTCATTGAGAGGTCTGTGATCCTGACTTCCGGCGATGTTCTCCGAGTGGACGAGTCGTGGCTTTCCAAGAAGCCGTCTCAACATTCGAACTCAGTTGAACTGTCAAACGTACGTGGAAGCGATCGAGATGAGGAACGGAAAATCATAGAGGCTGCGCTACGCGGGAGCCGAGGCCGAGTCTCTGGGCCTCTAGGCGCAGCGGCCAAACTTAAGGTTCCACCGACCACTCTTGAGAACAAGATCAAAGCTCTCAATATCCGCAAAAGCCTGTTCAAGTTCGTTTAAGCACTCACCAGAATCTCCAAATTAACCAGATTCACCGGATTCACCTTCCAGCTCCACACCTTCTCGAAGAAGTCATTCCTTTTCATTTCTAGAGCTTACAGATTGGGGCTTCGTTTGCTGTTCTCTGAACGGCGCTGAACGGCGCATCGAGGACAACCTGCTTGCAGTCAGCGGGGCGAACTGCGTTGAGCTTCCCGCGCGCAAGAACCTAGGGCCAACGGGGACATGTTTGTGTTGGTTCAGTTCCATCGAAAAAACGAAACGCATAAAATCAAAGGAGGCAATATGGAATCGAAACGTGACGGCGTTATCAAGAACGTGGTTCTGGTGCACGGTGCATTCGCCGACGGCTCCGGCTGGGAAGCCGTCGCTAACATCCTCAAGAATGATGGATACAAGGTCTCGGTGGCGCAGCCCCCCGAGACTTCCTACGCCGACGACCAAAAGTATACGAAGGCGGCCATCGACGCCATGGACGGGCCAGTGGTTCTGGTGGGCCACAGTTATGGCGGGTCCATCATCACCGAGGCCGGCAATCATCGAAAGGTTGCGGCGCTTGTCTATATTGCCGCGTTTGCGCTCGATGACGGTGAGAGCTGTGCGTCAATCGAACAGGCCCTGCCGCAAGCCTCCAAGGCATTTAAACCGGACAGCAACAACAACTGGTGGATAGAACAGGACCATTTCGCGGCCGACTTCGCAGCGGACATTCCGCCGGAGAAGGCGTGGTTCATGGCTGTGTCGCAGGTGCCGATCTCCACCGACTCGTTCACCCACCAGGTTAAGTCGCCCGCTTGGAAGACCAAGCCCACCTGGTACATGGTGGCCACCCAAGACCGGTCGATCAATCCGGACCAGGAGCGCATGATGGCAAAGCGCGCCAAGGCCAAGACGGTCGAAGTAAATGCCAGCCATGTGGCCTACATGTCTCATCCGAAGGAAACAGCCAAGCTTATCGAAGAGGCTGCCACTTCTGCGGCTACCATGCATGCCGCCGGCTGAACCCGCCTCGCACGATAGTGGGCCTCCGCCGATCCAGACCGACGACATCGGTGGAGGCCCGGATGAACGTCGTCTGAGGAGAACACAATGCATCTGAAAGAACCAAAACAAGTTCGTGGATTGTCGGCCACACTGAAGTTCTGACGCACGCTTACCGCGATTAGTAATGGGAAGTCGGCTTGTAGGAAGTGATCCCCGCGCTGGGCATCGATCCTGGACGGATTACGGCCTAACCGGAAACTGACCCACTACCCCAGCAGCCACTTGATTGACCCAAAATTGCGCGCAGCGTATAGTCAAGGCACCAGTTTGCGGCAAGCATCCCCTGGTTTCGTCCCTCCCTGGCCCCCGGACGCCTCAGGATGCAGTTCATGAAGGGCAGGAATGTTTTATTTGCTGCTACTCCCCGGGTTCCGACGCGCTCTTTTGTTAGTTTTCGCTTGCTGCCTGACATTTTGGGGAAACCGGCTCTCCGCCCAGACGCCCGCGTCACAGCCACCGCCGCAGGATGCACCCGCGAAGACAGAATCGACAGCCACACTCGCGCCAACACCGAGCCCGAACGAGGAAGTCTCCAGCCACGATACGCCCGCCACGTTCAAGGTGCGCGTAAATCTTGTCCTGGTACGCGTGGTGGTGCGGGACTCCCACGGCAAAGTCGTACCCAACCTTAAGAAGGAAGACTTTCAACTTTACGACAACCGAAAACTGCAGACCATCTCCTCTTTCAATGTGGAGACGCCCGAGACGCGCACGGCCTCGGCGCTGGCCTCCACGGCGGCCGAGGGTTCTTCCTCGAGCGCGGACGTGGCCGGCGGCAAGGCCGTCGTTCTGCCGCAGCGATTTGTCTCCATGGTCTTCGACGATGTGCACCTCTCGCTGGAAGATGCCACGTTCGTCCGCGATTCCGCCACGCGATTCTTTGGAGCTCTTGCGGCAAGCGATCGCGTTTCGCTGAACACCACCTCCGGGCAGTTGACCCAGGAATTCACCGACGATCACCAAAAACTTTCGAAAGCGCTCCTCGGAATTGTGCCGCATCCTCTGGCGGCCACGGGCTTTCACGATTGCCCGGACGTGAGTTATTACCAGGCCGACCTGATCGTCAACAAGTCCGACTCGCAGGCGCTGGCCGTCGCCACTGACGAAGCGGTTCAGTGCGCTTTCAATGGGGACACTCGGATGACCGCTGCAGCGCAGAGTATGGCGCAAGTCGCGGCAAACCGCGCCATCGCGCTAGGAGACAGCGAGACGCAATACGGTTACAGGCATCTGGACGAAGTCGTAAGACGCCTGGCAAACATGCCCGGTCAGCGCGTGCTCGTTCTGGTATCGCCTGGTTTTCTCTCGACGACCCTGCAGTACGAAGCTTCCGACATGGTCGATCGCGCGACTCGCTCCAATATCGTGATTAATACCATAGATGCGCGCGGTCTCTACGCTCCTGATGTGATGGGGGATATCGCCGATCCGCCCCGAGACAGCATTCGAACCGCCGGTTACAAAGCCTCTTATCGCGTGTCGGCGCAATTCGCCCAAGAGGACGTTCTTGCGCAGTTGGCCGATGGCACGGGCGGCAAGTTCTTCCACAATCGCAACGACGTGGATGAAGCCATGCGCGAGGCTGGCGCGGCGCCGGCTTTTTCTTATTTGCTTGGATTTTCTCCGCAGAACCTGAAAATCGATGGACGGTTTCACACCCTGAAGGTCGCGCTGGCGAGCAAGGAAAAATTCGAAATCCAGGCGCGGCACGGCTACTTCGCGCCCAGGACGCTTAGTGACCCCGCCGAATCGGCAAAGCTGGAATTGCAGGAAGCCTTGTTTTCGCAGGAAGAAATCCGCGACTTGCCGGTGGAGCTGCAAACGCAATTTTTCCGCAAGGATGACGCGCTGGCGCGCCTGGCCGTGCTGTCACATTTTGACCTGAGGGGCATCCACTTTCGGAAACTTCTGGGGCGCAATAACGATCAATTGACGATCCTTACGGGAATCTTTGACGAGAATGGAAATTTTGTCACCGGTCTTTCCAAAGTAGTGGATATGAATTTGCTGGAGACGACTTACACGCGATTGAGCCGTTCGGGCTTCACGGTGAAATCCAGTTTTGACGTGAAGCCGGGCACCTACCTCGTGCGCCTGGTAGTGCGGGACGCGGTTGGTGCGCAGATGGCGGCGCGCAACGGCGCGGTGGTCATTCCTTATTGAAGTCTAGTGGTCGTGGTGGGGGAAATATGAATACGCTGACAAACTTCGGGCGAACCATTCGACTGGCCCCGTGGCTGGCTGCCGGAGCGATGTGCCTGTTGCCTGCTCCTTCGCGGGGGCAGGAGCAACCCGCTCCCCCACCGCCGCCTGCGGCTACTCCGGCGGCTCCGCAATCGGGAGTCGTCATCAAAAGGGAATCCAAGCTGGTATTGGTCGACTCGGTGGTGACGGACAAGAAGGGCAATTACGTCCGCGACCTGACTCAGAATGATTTCAAGGTATTTGAAGATAGCAAAGAGCAGCCAGTTTCGACATTTTCCACCGGCGCCGATACCGCGATCCAGGCCAACGGGCAGCGCCGCTATCTGATTTTGTTTTTCGACAATTCCACGATGGCGGCTCCAGACCAGATCCAGGCGCGCAGCGCCGCAACCAAGTTCATCGCTGCCAACGCCGGCCCGGATCGCTTGATGGCCGTCGTGGATTTCGGCGGCTCGCTCCGCATCGTGCAGAATTTCACGGCCAACGCGGATCTACTCCGGGCCGCGGTGTCAGGAGTTAAAAATTCGTCGGTCGATCCGAACGCGCCTGCGGCAAACGGGCCGGTCACGGTGGCGTCGACGGGTCTGCCTTCTTTTGGCTCGTCGCTCGGCAATGCCGAAGCAGATTTTGGAGCGCGCAGCATGCTGCTGGCGGTGCGCAGCCTGGCGAAAAATCTCCGCACCATACCAGGCCGAAAAATGGTGGTGCTGTTTTCGGGCGGTTTCCCCTTGACCACGGAAAATCAATCGGAGTTGACCGCGACCATTGACGCTTGCAACAAGTCGAACGTAGCAGTTTACGCGCTGGATGCGCGCGGCCTGGTGGCGCCCACCCCAGGTGGAAGCGCGAGCCGGCGAACAACCACGGGGAAGACGCGCGCCGCTGCAAATAACGTTCCCGCGGGGAATACTCACGCGGTTTCGAATCACATTCCGGCGCGGACAACAATCGAGAAGACGCGCGCCGTTTCGAATCACGTTCCGGCGGGGAATACGCGCACCGTTTCAAATCACGTTCCCACGGGGAAGACGCGCGCCGTTTCGAATCACGTTCCGGCGCGAAGAACTTCGCCTCGTCCGCGCATTCTCCTCGCCGCCTTTCCGGCGATGGCCATGCCTGATCCGCAGAAACCGGGCGGAGGCGGCGGTGGAGGGACGGGCGGCGGTGGTGGCCATGGTGGAGGCGGGGGAACGGGAGGCGGAGGCACGGGCGGAGGCGGCGGCCGAGGCGGCACTGGTGGAGGTGGTGGTACCGGGGGAGGCGGCGGCAAAGGTGGCTC
>Ga0210405_10004366_pt1 | contig 13311 bp, 10 predicted proteins | sample IncBWH11MmetaG_FD_155492 | JGI IMG/M metagenome (GOLD analysis project Ga0210405, IMG submission 155492) | Forest soil microbial communities from Barre Woods Harvard Forest LTER site, Petersham, Massachusetts, United States - Inc-BW-H-11-M | ecosystem: Environmental > Terrestrial > Soil >... | reverse complement strand
GCTGCCCGTGTCCGGCGCGCTGAGCAAGTCGGCGAGCAGCTTTTTTCTGTCATGGAAGCTGAGCGCGAACTCCCGCCTGCTCTGAGGCTCGCCTTTACGCGCGATCCCCGCGCCCTCGAAGGTTGGAACCTCATGACGCCGAGATATCGCCGCGGATCATTATTTGCAATCTTTTACTATCGTTCGCCTGAAGCCCGCGATCGCCGCATCCAAAAGGTCGTCGATGAAGCCATCGCTCTCACTGAGAAAAAATCCAGCAAGTAGCTCGCCGCGTGCGAACGCGGCTTTACTTCAAAACATCCGCGCCCGCTTTCGCGCACTGCGCGTCTTGCGCGCTTGTCGCGCCTGAAACGCCAATCGCTCCCACGATCTTGCCGTCCATAACAAGGGGAATTCCACCCTCTATCGCAACGACGCCCTTCAAACTCAATATGCGCAACCCATCTCCGCCCGCGGCCAGCGTATCCTGAAACGCTTTCGTCGGCCGCTTGAACAATGCGGCGGTGCGCGCCTTTTCGATCGCCACATTCGCACTGCCGATTTGCGTGTTGTCCATCTTTTCGTAATAGACGAGGTTGCCGCCAGTGTCGACAACCGCCACCGCTACATTCCAATGATTTTTTTCCGCCTCCGCCAACGCCGGACCAGCCGCCTTTCGCGCGTTTTCCAGACTGACGGGCCCGCCCAGTGGATTAGGCATCTGAGCCCGTGCAATCGCCAATCCACAAACTAAAATAATCGCCGCAACAACCGACTTCACCACAGTCTTTTGCGACATACTCTCTCCTCCTCCAGTTTTGGCACAACTCACCCCACGCGCCTAAACAGCCGCCACACTATAACGGAACTCCCCTGTTTTTGGTTAAACGCTGCGCCGTCAAGTGGACTAACGCGATGCGTTTATTCGTAGCGCAATGCCACCAGTGGATCCACTTTCATCGCCCGTCGCGCCGGAATATACGTCGCGAGTATTGCAACGCCCGTCAATGCCAGTGCGACCGCCGCATAGGTCAGCGGATCAGCAGCCTTCACTCCATACAAAAAACTCGCAATGAATCGTGTCAGCCCATAGGCCAGCGCAAGTCCAATGACCACGCCCAGCCCCACGAGTTTGAGGCTCAGAGTCGCCACCAACCCAAGCACATCGCCGCGCCCCGCTCCCAGCGCCACTCGAATGCCGATCTCGCGAGTGCGCTCGCTTACGAAGTGCGACATCACGCCGTAAATTCCAATCGCCGCAAGCAGCAGCGCCATTCCCGCAAAGAGTCCCAGCAGTTGCATGTAGAAGCGTTGATCCCCCATCGATTCCGCTACCACTTCGTCCATCATCATCACGCTGGTCACTGGCAGATCGGGATCTATCTCCGCGATCGCCTTCTTCACCGTCCCGGCCAATTCGTTCCCAGCCACGCCTGAGCCCAACCCGGAAGCTTTCCGGATCACCAAATAATGGTGCAGTTGCGCCAACGCCGTGCCGCCGGGAACCACCGCCTGCTCCTGACGATACGAGGCATACATGAATGGAGGCGCTTCCTCTCCCAGTCCAAAGTGCTTCACGTCTCCCACAATTCCGACGATCTGCCGCGGCCTCTCTTCGTCCACTCCATAATCCCCGAATCGCAAAATCACGTGCTGCCCGATCGGATCTTCGTTGGGGAAAAAACGCCGCGCGAACGCTTCATTCACGACGATAGCCCATGGCGCGCCCGCCGTGTCGTGTTCATCGAGGTAGCGTCCCTTCTTCAGCGGAATGCCCAGCGTTCGGAAGATGCTCGGGCTCACGTCGTCAAACCCCGCTCGCGGCCGGTTATCGGGTGGTGGCGCAGGATGCCCCAGAACAGAAAAACTAAACATCATCGCCCCGCGCAATGGCAAGCCGCTGACGATCCCGGACGACTCGATCCCCGGCAGCGCGGCAATTCTCTCCAGCAGTTGCTGATGAAACCCCGTCACGCTCGGCAAAGTTTTTTCCATGTCTCCGCCGGGCACTCTCTCGAGGTATTTCCCGCCCTCTGGCAATTGCACAAGCATCGTCAACAAATTTTTCGTGTTAAATCCCGGATTCACCTGCTGCAATCGCAGCATCGTGTTGATCATCAGCCCCGCCCCTACCAAAAGCACCATCGCCAGCGCCACTTCGGCGATCGCCAGAACGTGCCGCGTGCGCCCTCGCGAACCCGCCACCGTCCTGCCTTCTCCTTCTCGCAATGCCACGTTCAAATCCGGATTCGACGCCTGCAGCGCCGGTGCCAATCCAAAAATCGTCGCCGTCAACACAGAAACGCCAAGCGTGAACAAAAGCACGCGCGCATCAATTCCAACGCTATCGGAGTTTGGAAAATCACCCGCGAGCTTCCGAAATATCTGTATCCCCCAATATGCAAACAAAATTCCCAGTGTCCCTCCCAGAAACGACAGCAGCCCGCTCTCCGCGAACAATTGCTGCATCAATCGTCGCCGCCCCGCTCCGAGCGCCGCTCGCACCGAATATTCTTTGCGCCGCGTCTCTGTTCGCGAACGCATGAGATTTGCCACGTTCACGCACGCAATCAGCAGCACGCATCCCACCGCCCCCAAGAGCGGATAGAGCGCCTGCCCCGCCCATCGAAAAAGATCCTTGTGCAACGGACGCACGATCTTGCCCACACCTTTGTTCGTTTTCGGATAAGCCAGCTCCAGCCTCTTCGCGATGACGTCCATCTCCACTTGCGCCTGCGCAACCGTGCCGTCCGGTTTGAGTCGCGCCACCGGCATCAGCCAGTGATCAATCCTCGCGGAATACCGCGCGCTCTCCGGATTCACCGGAACCCACAGATCGATCTTCCCTCCATAAAACGGCGCAAATCCCGCTGGCATCACGCCCACAACCGTGGACAAAACACTATCCACGTTGAACGTCTTTCCCAGCACCTGAGGATCGTTATTGAATTGGCTCTTCCAAAATCGGCTGCTGATCACCACCGCATACGAGTGGTCCTGCATTTCGTCTGCTGTAAAAATTCTCCCCATAATCGGCTGCACGCCCAGCAACCCGAAAAAATTAGGCGTAACATATTGCACGTGCACCGGCTGTGGCTCGCCCAGCCTCGACAAAATCACTTCTTCCGTAAAACTCGTCAGCGCAATGTCTTTAAAGACTGTGTTCTGCTTTCTCCAATCCACGCTCTCCGCGATCGGCGGCGCGTTGAAGTCCCCCGGATGCTCCTGCTCGGTTTCCCAGATCACCGTCAACTGTTCCGGATGATCGTAGGGCATCGGCCGGTACAGCACCGCATCTATCACACTGAAAATCGTGCTGTTCGCCCCAATCCCCAGCGCCAGCGACAGTACCACTACAGCGAGAAATCCCGGGCTCTTTCGAAGTCCGCGCGCCGCAAGCCGAATGTCCTGCCAAACATTCTCGAACCAGCTATAGCTTCCCATCGCTCGCGTACCTCCTCACTTCCACACGATTGGCTCGCGCCCTCGAATCAACTCTATATTTCACTCCTCGCGCTTAATCGAAACATAAATCGGTCCCGCCCCGAGCATGCTCACCAGGAACCAGGTAAAACGTCCCGCCCGGCTCACCGTTTGAAACTTCAAATGCTCCCCAGCCGCGACGTCCAGATCAAGAGTCTTCCAATTCCAAGTATTGTCCACCTGTAATCGGTGGTGTCCCGCGGTCACCGGCACCGAAATCGTGTCCCCGTAAAACAGTTCCCCGACATTCTCTCCGTCCAGCTTCACTATGATTTGACGTTGTTGCACATCATCGGGCGATTTTCGCCGAACCGTGATAGTCCCCTGCGCTTCTGGATGTGCGGCGGCCACTTCGATTCACTCCTCCGGCGGCTTTAGATGCTACCCCTCCCCGCATGAGACCAACAAACATTCTCATCTCAATGCGCCAGCCCCCTCTTCACTTCCCACAAAGCTCTGCTACAATCTCCTCTGTGAACCGACGCACATTGCTTCAATCACTACCCGCTGCAGCTCTTCTTTCAACCACGGCGTTGGCCGACGCCCCGCAATCCTCAACCACCGTCTACGAACTCCGCGTCTACCACACTTTCGAAGGCAAGCTCGATGACCTCCTCCGCCGTTTCCGCGAACACACCATGCAACTCTTCGAAAAGCACGGCATCAAGAACATCGCCTACTGGACTCCTACCGACGACCCCCTAAAAGGCAAAACGCTCTTCTACATCATCGCCCACCCCAGCCGCGAAGCCGCCGCCGCCAATTGGAAAGCCTTTGGCGACGATCCTGACTGGAAAAGCGTCCGCGACGCCTCCGAAGCCAACGGCAAAATCGTCGAAAAGGTAGACTCCACCTTCCTCACCCTGACCGACTTCTCCCCGCCCCTGCGCTAGTCAATTTTTTACTCGCGCTCTTCTGTGTATCCTCTGCGCTCTCCGCGTCCTCTATTTCGTAATCTTCGCAATGAAAACCGAGTACGGCTCCATTGGCATTACAGCAAACGCCCCCTTCACCTGCTTGTGAAAACTTGTCAACAAAACCTCCAGCTTCGGCTCGCGTAGCCCGGCCGCCGAAAGTTCAAAGGGCACCTTTTGCTCCACTGCCGACATATTCAGAATCACCAAAACCGCTTCACCCTTGTATCTCCGAAGATACGTCAGCACATTCGGGTTATCCTCGTTAGTCGAAACATAATCCCCCTCCAAAAGCGCCGCTTCCGTATGCCGCAGCCCCAAAAGTTTCCGGTAAAAACTCAGAACGGAGTCCGGATCTTTCATCTCGCTGGCCACGTTATGAGTTATCGCGCTAGCCGGCACCGGCAACCACGGCTTCGCCACGCTGAAACCCGCATTTGTTTCGTGATTCCACTGCATCGGCGTACGCTCTCCATCGCGTCCCTTCTCGAGAGGCCATCCAAGTTTTCCGATTGGGTCCTGCACATCGTCCTTGCTCTTCGGGTCGTTGTTCTCCATCCCAATCTCTTCGCCGTAATACATAATCGCCGACCCGCGCAGCGTTAGATAAAGCGCCGCCATCATTTTCGCGATGTCGTCATTGTGCACGCCATCCGCGTACCGCGTGTTCGACCGCACGATGTCGTGATTCGTAATCACATAAACCGGCCAATGCCCCGCCGCGTTCACCGCCGCGATATGCTTCCGATACTCATCCGCCGACAGTCCCTTAAATCCCGTCATCATCAAATCCATCGGCATCTGCAATTCGTCGTTCTTCGCGCCGTAGTAGTCCTTTAGTTGGTCAACGTTGCTGGTCCACGTCTCCCCGATCAGCACCGATCCATATTCATCGGCCACCGTCCGCAGTTTCTTCATTGCATCGTGTACTTCCGGCAACTTCTTGTTATGTATCTCGTCCATATTCGGACGCCCAAACTTGTCCGTTCCTGGCAGCACTGGGTTGTCGGTAAGATTCGGATCTTCATAAAGCGTGTCCACCGCATCCAAACGGAATCCCGCCACTCCGCGCTTGTACCAAAACCGCGTAACATCCAGCATCGCCTTCTCCACCGCCGGATTCCGCCAATTCAGGTCCGGCTGCTGCGGATAAAAATAGTGGTAATAATACTGTCCAGTCTTCGCATCAAACGTCCAAGCCGCCGTCCCAAACGTCGAAAGCCAGTTGTTAGGCGGTTGCCCCGGCCGTTTCCCGTCTCGCCAGATGTACCAGTCGCGATGCGCCGAAGTCTTCGACGACTTCGAATCGATAAACCATTTGTGCTGGTCCGAAGTGTGATTCACCACAAAATCCAGAATCACGCGAATATCCCGCTTCTTTCCCTCCGCCACCAGCCGGTCAAAATCCTCCATCGTCCCGTACATCGGATCGATCGCCTCATAATCCGAAACGTCATACCCAAAATCCACCTGCGGCGAGGGAAAACACGGCGTAATCCAAATCGCATTCACGCCCAGCTCTTTCAAATAATCCAGCTTCGCCGTAATCCCCTTTAAATCGCCGACGCCGTCATTGTTGCTGTCCGCAAAGCTCCGCGGATAAATCTCATAAAACACCGCATGCTGCCACCAGGCATGCCCCTCCGTGTCGACCCCCTTGGTCTGTGCATTCCCGCGGGCCGTCATCAAACACGCAACTGCGGCCAACAAAATCGCCATTGCAAACTTTCTTTTCACTTTATTCACCTTCCTTGCTTGGTATTCAATCCCTGACCGTTCCTGTCTTAAAGGATGTGCACATCCACACCTTGAGAGCGGATCCCCGGTCGAATGTCATTAGCTTCAGCCCTGCCACGTACGCAAACGTCGCATTGGCATCAAGGAAATTCTAGGTGTTCATAGATCTCTTTGTTGGTAAGGCTGACCTTAGGACCTTCGGACACAATCAGCGGGAATTTTGCCCTCCGGGGACGCCGACGCTTGCCTTCCACAAAGGCCGCTCGCACACCTGAGAGGATTAGCTCGCGAACCGATCGCCCTGACGCTACGGCCTGCTCCTTGAGCCTCCGATACAAGGAGGCGGGAATATCAACGGTCGTTCGCACAGCTTGCTTTTTCACGAAACCAGTCTCCCGCAAATGCCATAAATATGGAACACTCCTGGTTTCTCCCTGATTCAATCAACGCCGCTGGTCGATAGTTCTCAGAACTGCATTAAGCGCTTATTCTTTCGACGGTGCAGCTATATACGCTTCCTCTTCACATCCGCAACACGGATGATTAGCCGCTTGCCGAGCGCTCTGGCAGCCCGAGCGATAGTATCAAGTGTCACGGATACATTTTGAGGGTCGAGCAAGCGGTCGAGCTGTGACCTGCTTGTGCGAAGTTGCTTTGCCATCACTTGCTTCGTTTTTTGCTGCTCGCGCATGGCCTGCTGCAGTTGCCAAGCCACCACACGTTTGATAGCGGTCGCCTCGACTTCCTCCCGGATTCCTTCTTCGTCCAGAAAACTGTTGAACGTCGACCCACTATAATCCGTTTTCTTGCGTTTCTTTCTTGCGTTCATTGGAGTTTTTTTGACACTGAACGAGTGTACCACATACGGTACATCAAATACTATGTGATTTTGGTCTTCCCGGTCGGCTACTGCTTCACAAATTTTCGAGGTACCTTCGGCGGGTGCAAAAAGATCACCACGCGCTGGTGCGGATATTCCTCGCCGGCCTTTCCCACAAAGTGAATCCTCAACTTCGTACCGCCCGCCGCATCCTTCACCAGTTCCGCTCCCCGCACGGAATCAATCATGCTTGGGTTCCACACTGCTAAGTCGTAAGTTGCCCCCGCGCGGCCGGCAGTGATTAGCTCCATCGGTGTTGCCACATCTCCCATCTCTTCGGAAATTATGCGCAGGTCGGAGCTCTCGCTTCCAAGCTCCGGCAGTCGAAACGCGTACGACACACCGAAATCGTTCGTCACCTGGATGCGAACGGTGTTTTTCCCTTCTTTCAGCGGGAATTTTATTTTCAAGTGATGATGCTCCGCCGAAATCTGTTGATCGTAGCTAAGCAGACGTCCGTTTACGTCCACGCGGCCTACCAAAGCCGCGTTTGCTAGCGCAGGCTCAAAATCCAGCGCGCACTCCCCGCCCGTGCGCGTCACTTCAAGCGTGATTTCGCTCAGCGTTTTCTGGTAGCTCAAATTCAGCACGCTGTCACCTACACGTATGTTGTTAATCTTGAAATTCGTCCAATCCGCCGGTACATGCGGCACAAACGTCAGCGTTTTTTTCGTTGCGTCCTTCTGCAGCCCGAACATTCCCTTCAGCAGCGGACTCACGACCATCGCCGCCGACCAGATCTGGTGCGGTGAGCTTGTTGCCAGCGGCTGGTAATAATCTCCGGAAAGCACTTCCGTCACATGTCCCAGCGAGCCATCGAGCGCCAGCAGCGCGTTTGCTCGCAAATTCTCATACGCCGGAAACTCCTGGTGATATCGGTATTCGGCAACGGAAGCCCAGCCCGTGAACAGCGGCCACACCGATCCGTAGTGGTATCCGCCTCCGCTGAAGACCGGAGAACGGTTGGAAATGATCCGCATTCCCCAATCCGTTTGCTGGTCCGCATCCGCAAGTTGCTGAATCGTGGATATGGCCGTCTCCTCGCTAGGCAATCCAAACCACATCGGCACTGTCGCCAGCACTGTCGGCTGATCCACTTGCTTGTCGTTCTTGTCTAGCGCAAAGGCAAATCGCTTTTTGTTCGCGATCCAGAAGCTGTCATTCACCAGGGGCCATTGCTTCGCGAATTCTTTTTCCAGTACGGCTGCAGGATCCGCTTGTCCTGCCAACCGCGCGAGATTCGCAAGCGCCCGCAGCGCCTCAGCGCCCAGTCCGCTCTGATAAAACTCGCTCTTCACTGGCAGCAGCGGCCCGCCTTCCACCCAGCCGTGACCCACTCCTTGATTTTGCGGCAATCCTCGCGCGTCATAGGTAGATTTCAAAAACTGATACGCCTTCCACAGGCTGGCCCATTTCTCTTTCGCAAAAGCTATGTCGCCGCTGTTCACCACGTAATCGTTCGCCGCGATGATGTACAGCGGCGTTGCATCCGCCGATGCGAAGGGATACGGATAACCCTTGAACCATTCGACAAAATTCGCGCCCTGTGAAATCTCGTGCGGAATCTTCCCATCTTCCCTTTGAAACTTGCTCACAAATTCCAATGCCGTTTTTGTGTTCGCAAAATCGCCCGCCGCATTCAGCGCCAGCGATGTCCAGAAAGAATCGCGGCCGAAATACCACGCAAACCCTGGCCGCTGGCTCTCTCCCGACGTACGGTAACCCGCCACCAATCCTTTGCCTAGTAAGGGGTTCTCCACCATTCCCTGTACCACGCTGACCCGCGACCAGTCGTACGCTTTTTGCAATTGTTCGTCCGGCAGCTCCACGCTCACCGTTTGGCTGAGATAGTTCCGGTAGTAGTCCGCCGATTCACGGAGCATCTCAGCGTATCCAGAGGTAAGCCGGCGATACGCACTCTCCGCATCGGCTCGCCCCGTCATCGATCCTGCGACCACGATGATTTGCGACGCTTTGCCCTTGGCAATCACTCCAAGCCGCAACGAATTCTCCTGCGACTCTGAATAGTTCGTCTGAAATTCCACCGCCGCGTTTTCCGCTCCTGGCGATCCCACAAACGCTGCAAACTTTCTTTGTTCCTCGCCAAATGCAAATGCCTTCAACCCCGAATCCCATCCTATATACGTAGCTCCGAGCGCTGCTGGCCACTCCAACTGAAAATCCCGGTGAAACACCGCCTCAATCTCAAGCGGACTCTCCGTCTCCACTTCCAGAATGATCACCGCGCCTGGCTCGCGCACCGGCACAAAGAAAGTCTCTTTCACCGAAAATGTATCCCCGGTATAAACGATCGTGCTCAATTCTGGCCGCGTGACCAGCGTCCGCGCCAGCGAATCAGCCGCAAGCGTCTGGCCGTTTACGTGAAACATCAAATGAAAGTCGCGGAAAATCTTCAGCGGATAAACCCACGCCTCCATCCGCCCCGCTTCATTTCCCAGCAGCCCCGCCCGCGTTCCCAGCGCCGACAAAAATTCCCACGGACGAACCGGCCGCGTAAGTTCCAGCGAACGCGCTGGCTCTTGCGCGACTGCTGTCTGCGCGGCCTTGGCAGGTGCTTGTACTTGTGCCTTTACGATCGTTGCCCAGAGAAAAAGAAGTAGTGCTGCGCCAAAAACACCCGCGCGAAGTAGTTGCCTCATTCGAATTGTGCCTTTTTGTCGTTCACGGTAGGAAGCTCCGCAGCACGAAAGACCGTTGATTCTTCCGCGCACCTCAGTTTGAATCATCATTTGCCGTACAATACGGAGCAGCGGCAAATCTTAACATGAGCCAAACACGGGAAGGTATCATTCCATTTGTCCTCCTCACGTCGCGCATTTCTTAAATCCTTAAGCAGCTCCGCGCTAGTCCTGCCCCTCGAAAGCGTCCTGGCGTTAGCCCGCCCGATCCATTCGAATGAGTTTCACAGTTGGCCCTCCGGTCATTCTCAGAGCGATTCGAACCAAGCCGCCGCAGCCAATTCGAATCAGACCGCCGCGAGCAGTTCGAATCAATATCCGCAGCCACCAAAAGAAATCGGCGTCAGCTTCATCAACGTAGCCCGCGAATCCGGCCTCAACGCAAAGACAATTTTCGGCGGCGAACACAAAAATAAATATTTGCTGGAAACCACAGGCTGCGGCGTAGCCTTCTACGATTACGACAACGACGACTGGCTGGACATTTTTCTCGTGAACGGCTGGCGCCTCGAAGGTTTTCCCAAAGGCCAGGAACCCGTCTCGCATCTTTTTAAAAATAATCGCGACGGCACTTTCACTGACGTCACCGCAAAATCTGGCCTCATCCACTACGGCTGGGGACAAGGCGTTTGCGTCGGCGATTACGACAACGACGGCTTCGACGACATTTACATCACTTCGTTCGGCAAAAATGTCTTGTACCACAACAACGGAAACGGCACGTTCACCGACGTCACCGAAAAAGCCGGCGTCGGCACAAACGGCAAGCGCTGGAATACCGGCTGCGCTTTCCTTGATTACGATCGCGACGGCCATCTCGATCTTTTCGTCGCCAACTACATCGATCTCGATTTAGCCACCGCGCCCCTCCCCGAGTCCGGGCCGTGCAATTACAAAGGGGTTCTCGTCGCATGCGGCCCGCCGGGGCTGCTCGGCGGAAAAAACATTTTGTTTCACAACAACGGCGACGGCACCTTCACCGATGTTTCCGAGCGCGCCGGAATTCTCCAGGCCAACGGAACGTTTGGGCTCGGAGTGCTCACCGCCGATTTCAACAACGACGGCTGGCCCGACATTTACGTCGCGAACGATTCGACGGCCAGCGCCCTTTATCAAAACAAAAAGAACGGCACGTTCTCCGACGTGGCCATGGAAGCGGGATGCGCGCTGAGCGCGGACGGCAAACCCCAGGCCGGCATGGGCGTTTCCGCCGCGGATTACGATCTCGACGGAAACCTCGACATCGTCAAAACAAATTTCGCGGGCGACACGCCGTCGCTCTATCACAACATCGGCGGCGGAACTTTTGAGGACGCCACGTTTCCCGCCGGCCTCGGCAAGCATACCCAGTATCTTGGCTGGGGCTGCGGCTTTTTCGACATGGACAACGACGGCTGGCCGGACATTTTAATTTGCAACGGCCACGTTTATCCCGAAGTTGAGCAGCTGCGCACCGAAGCAGGTTATCCGCAGCAGAAAATTCTGTATCGCAATTTGCGCAACGGGCATTTTGAAGATGTGTCCTCGCAAGCCGGCTCGGGAATCATGGTGCCGGTTGCGTCGCGAGGCGCTGCGTTTGGCGATTTTGACAATGACGGTGACATCGACGTGGTGGTGAACACGGTCAACGATTTTCCGCAGTTGCTTCGATGCGATTCGCGGCTGGAAAATAATTGGCTAAAGATAAAAACCATTGGGACAAAATCGAACCGCAGCGGAATTGGGGCGCGTTTGCGCTGCGTGACGCATCCACCCGGAGAAACCAAGCCGCATCAGCAAATTGATGAAGTGCGTAGCGGCGGCAGCTACATTTCACAAAACGATCTGCGCGTACACTTCGGCATCGGCAAAGCGGAAAAAGTCGAGCTGCTCGAAATTCGCTGGCCCAGCGGCGCGGTGGACACATTGAAGGACGTGAAGCCCAATCAGATGATCGTGGTGAAAGAGGGCGAAGGAGTCGTGCGCTCCGCAAAGTTCGAGCGGCCGAAACCCGCCAAGCCTCCGGCCTCACCTGCCAAACCAAGTAATTCTGCGAAGTAAGGAGTCGCCGAGAATGAGTCTTCAGAAGCGTAAAATATTTCTCGCAGCATTGCTCGCCATTGCGTCGTTGAGTTTCGCGGCCGCTGCGACTAATTTCGCTGCGTCCGCACAGCACTTGCCTTTCGGTGTTTGGCGGCGCGCATCTGAAACTCCGATTCTTTCTCCCCAAGGCACAGGTTGGGAATCCGCAGGCGTCTTCAATCCTGCCGTGGCGGTCCTGCGCAACGAATCCACCGAAAGGAGCGCCGAAGGCATGTCGTTCGGAAAAATCGTCATGCTCTATCGCGCGCAAGATGCTGCGGGAACCTCGCGGATCGGTTACGCCGAAAGTACGGATGGGATTCATTTTACGCGGCGAGCCGAGCCGGTCCTTTCTCCCGAGGCCGACTACGAAAAGGATGGAGGTGTCGAAGATCCGCGGCTGCAGAAATTCGGCGACACCTACTACCTGACGTACACCGGATACAACAAAAAAGATGCGCAGCTCTGTCTGGCGACGTCGAAGGACCTGATTCACTGGGAGCGCAAAGGCGTGATCCTGCCGGCGTACAAAGGAAATTGGAACGTGGCCTGGACGAAATCTGGCGCGATCGTGCCGGGGAAAATCGGCGGGAAATATTGGATGTACTGGCTTGGAACCGCGGCGGACAAGACCGACCAGATGGGGCTGTCGTATTCGGAAGATTTGATTCACTGGACGGAAGCGACGCAAACGCCTGTGCTGCCGCGGCGGACAGGAAAATTTGATTCGCGAGTGGTCGAGCCAGGACCGCAACCGATTTTGACGCCTGCAGGCATTGTGTTGGTGTACAACGGGGCGGACGAGAAGCTGGTGTATCGCACGGGCGTCGCCGTGTTTGACAGGGCCGATCCGCGAAAGCTGATTTCGCGGACGGATGAGCCTGTCTTCGCGCCGGAAAAAGAGTGGGAGAAAGTCGGGCAGGTTCCGAACGTGGTGTTTGTGGAAGGCATGCTCCCTCGCGAACAGCGGTTCCTCGAGGACGGGACAGAGCTTAAGCCTCCTCGCAAGTCGTACCTTTTCTACTACGGAGGCGCCGACAAGTTTGTAGGCGTGGCTGAGGCTGAGGGGGAAGTAGAGAGGTAAGGAAGTAAGGCCGCCCCTTGTGAAGTGCCCCCTATGTCCGGTGATCCGTGAAATCCGGAAGGCGACAGCCAGGAATGGCTGTCCCACTCCAGAATGCCCACACCCCCGGGTGTTTTTTGTAAGAGTGGCAAACAAAGGACTTATGCTTGACGCGGCGTCAACATTGGCGGAGACGAGATTGGAAGTGCTTGTGTTTTCTGCGGGTTGCAAGTTGGATGCATTGGCAGCTCGGAGCGAGCTAAGGAAAAACAAACGCAGAGTCGGCTGTCCCGAGGAGAAGGTGGGGAGCAGGTTCGGTTGGGAGCCGGGGGTAACGAGTTGCAAAACTTTGCGGGTGCGGGGAGGGGACCGAGTCTGTGTGGCAACTGTTTGCTGTGGGGAATTTTGGTGAGTTTCATGGTTCATTTGTTTATCCGAAGAAGTTATGGGCCCACTCTGTGTGGCTTTGCGCTACGCGGAACGTTGGCCAGGCGA
>Ga0210405_10004364_pt1 | contig 13318 bp, 10 predicted proteins | sample IncBWH11MmetaG_FD_155492 | JGI IMG/M metagenome (GOLD analysis project Ga0210405, IMG submission 155492) | Forest soil microbial communities from Barre Woods Harvard Forest LTER site, Petersham, Massachusetts, United States - Inc-BW-H-11-M | ecosystem: Environmental > Terrestrial > Soil >... | reverse complement strand
TCCGGCCCGGCTACACGGTGCCGCCCAACGCGCGCTTCGTCATCGAGGACGAGAAACAGTCGCCGAGTAGCCCGATCTATCTGTTCGGCAACGGCCTCGCCGCGATCACGCCGCTCACCTGGCTGATGTTCGCCTGCAACCTGATGGGCTACTTCTTCCTCATCAGCTGGACGCCGACGCTGATGGGCGCGGCGCATGTGCCGCCGGCGACCGCGGCGCTGGCCGGCGCGGCGTTGCAGGTCGGCGGCACGGTCGGTTCGCTGCTATTGTGCTGGTGGCTGCAGCGGGCGCGCTTCCTCGCCATCGCCATCCTGTTCGTGATCGCGGTGCCGGTGGTCGGCTCGATCGGCTTTGCCGGATTGAGCTCGACCGGCGCGCTGATCGCCGCGACGTTCTTTGCCGGCGCCATCGTGCTCGGCATCCAGTCCGGCATCAACGTGGTCGGCGCCATGATCTACCCGACCTCGCTGCGCGCCAACGGCTCCGGCTGGCAACTCGGCATCGGCCGCCTCGGCGCCATCATCGGGCCGCTGCTCGGCGCGCTGTTCGTCGGCCTGCCGGTGCCGGAGCTTTATATGTGGTCGGCGCTGCCGTTCGCCGTCGGCGCCGTGGTGTGCTTCATCATCTACAAGCTCAACACCGCGCGACTAAAGGCGCGGCCGGAATTGGCGCAGGGGCAGTAGCGTCAGAACGGCTCAAACCCCCGCAGCGCCGGGATCACCTTCTCGCCGAACAGCCGGATCGAGCGCAGCAGCGCGTCCTCCGGCAGGTCGGCGAAGTTGAACTCGCCCATGAAGACGTTGAACACACCCTGCTGCGCGGCGGCGCGGATTTTGGCGGCGACCGTTTCGGGTGAGCCGATGAAGACGAGATCGTGCTTGAACAGATAATCGGCGTCGAACAGATGCTGCATGATCTCCGAGGCGCCGGGCTCGCCGCGGCCGACGAACATTTTGGCGTGCTCGCGGGCGCGGTCTTCGAACGTTTCACCCGGCTTGGCCGGCGCCAAAAATCCTTCGTAGGCGCGGCTGGCGCGGAATAGTCCGTTCTCGATCGCTTTCTCGTCGGTGTCGTCGACATAGACCACCGAGCAATAGGCGATGTTCGGCTTGTCCGGCCAGCCGGTGCGCGCCCAGTCGTGCAGGAATTTGCGATAGCGCGGCGCGGCGTCGGTGCGCGGATAGACCAGGAAATAGCCGGGGTTGATGCCGTTCCGGGCGCAGAATTCGAGTGTCTGCGGATCGCGACTCATCATCCACAGCGGCGGATGCGGTTCCTGCGCCGGCATCACCGCAATGCGGGCGTTGTCGGTGTGAAACTCCTGGCCGTGATACGAGAACGGCTGAATGTCGCCAAACGCCGCGCGCAAATAATCGACGAATTCGAGCGTCGGCGATTTGCGCTGCCCATAGTCCAAGCCGAAGGGGCGGAAATAATCCGGATTGATGCCGGGCACCAGGCCGAGCTCCATGCGGCCGCCGAGCATCTGATCGACGATGGCGATCTCCTCGGCAAGGCGGAGCGGATGATAGAGCGGCACGATATAGCCCATCGGCCCGATGCGCAGCCGCTTGGTGCGCGCGCCGGCGCCGACCGCATAAAGGCTCGGCGACGACATCCAGCTTTCGTCGGGGCGGAAATGATGCTCGACGCAGAACGAATGGTCGAAGCCGAGCTCATCGCACAGCGCAAGCTCGCGCCAGAGCTGCTCGTAGCGCGCGTGCGGCGACATGCCGGGCTTGGCCCAGATGTGGGACAAATGGGAGAATTTCATGGCTGCCGCCGCAGCTCATATCCGAATGGCGGCATTGAAGCAAATCGCGGCTGCCAGTCCCGAATGCCGCGCCTTTGTCGCGCAGCTTACGGCTTCGGGGCATTCGGCACGTCGGTCGCCGCCGGCGAATTCCCCGGAGCCGTCGGCTGCGGTGCCGCAACCGAGACCGGATTTGCCGGGCCGGCATGTTCGGACTGGCAAGCCGCCGAGTCGTCCTTGGCTATCCAACCGGCCGCATAAAGCACCAGCACGATCAAGGTGACAGCCAGCAAACCGGCACAGACGGCGAAGATTTGTTCGACAAGCTTCTTCTTTTTGAAAGCTGCGATACGCAAGAATGCGTAGCCGATACCGAGCGTGAAGAGGCCAATGGCGGCCTTCTTCATCTCGTCGCAGACCAAAACGTGACTTGCCAGGCCGATGAGATAATACGGCACCAGGACCCCGCCCAGGACAGCCTCGCCGTAGATCTGTATTTTTTTGATGTCATCTTGTCCCCGGCGAATATCGTCGTCAATCTGCTGCGTCCGCACCGATAAGCTGTACTGGTCGAACGACGATAAAACATTCACGGCTCGTCCATAACGGATGCCGAGCCGGTTGATGAAATCGAATGCCGGTCCGAGGCGATGCTCGACGAACTCATCGTACCTCTGATAACCCTCCAGCCTTCCGATCCGCAGCGTCTTAACATTGGTGTTGAACTGTTCGATGTAATATCGCGAGCGTTCGATTCTGTAAAATATGCCGCTGTCAGTGCGGGTTTCCTTGTTGAATTCAGTGGCGATGCCGCCGAAATGCCTGTGGGCAGACTGCAAGTCGGGATTGGAAATTCCGCCGGTTTGTTCGTGGCGGGCTTTCTTAAGGTGGGCATCGAGCCCAGAAAGGCCGTCGCCGACCTGACGCAGCTGCGGCAGGTATTTCAGCGCGGCGAGGCGCACCGTTCCCAACAGGTGAATGCGGTCGATCAGACGGCCGAGCTGCCATTTCGATACGACGGTCTGCTCCGGTCTCGTATGATCGAGCTCGTGGACGTAAAAGATATATTGAAGGGGACTGAGGTGCAGGCCTTTACCGTCTTTGGCTGCGTCTTGGTCAACCGCCTGCTGCTGAGGTCCGAGCGTGCTCATGTAGAGCGCGCGGCCGTCCAGCATATAGGACGCGGCACATTCATAATTCCTGAACTCGGCGAACAGCGGCAGCAGCTTGAAATCGATTCGCTTGCCCCATGACAAATCGCTGCTCTGGTTGAATACCGGCGCCTCGTCCAATCGCCAGGTCTTGTTGGAAATCACCATGCCGCAAAAATCTGCGAAAATGTTGTTGAACCTGGGGTCGCTCATGATTTTTTCAAGCGCGCCGCCTTCGCCGAGGCTATTCATTCTCTCTTGCCAAAAGTCAAAGAAGAAGAACTTTCTCAATCGTTCGGCTTTGGCGACATCGTCTGCGCTTGGCTGATCGGAAGCGGTGTTCAGATAATCGACGAGCTCGGCGTATTGCTTCAGACCGCCGCCGTTTGGCCCAAGCTGGGCGAACGTCGTGATGGTGAAATATTCCGTATGGAACTCCAGCCTGATCGTGCCGGCCATTCCATCCCAATCGAACTCCATCACGACAACTCTGGCGTCGCTATAGAGCACGTCTTTTTCGGCCTTGGTCAGCTTCGCGTTGTCGTTAGCGACGGGATCGAAGCTGGTCGAGTCGACGACCTTCTCGAACAGAAAGACCTTTCTGCCGACCGTTGGGTGCATTCTTGGCGGATCGGAATGCGGCGATCTGGCGATCAGGAATCGGCGAAACGCGACGATGAAATCGTCGACCAGGCTTTTACATTGCTTGACCGCGAACTGCCGCCTGCGCTCCAGCTCCTCAGCTTCGACCTCCGGTACATCTTGCGACGATGGCAGAGCGATCCAGAAAGCCCGATGCCAGGTCAAAGCCGGCGCACGAAAATTCGTCGCCCGCCGCCGATGCGCGCCCGCATTTAACTGATAGAAGTCATCGGAAAGATCAAACATCGACGTCCTCCCAACTGCGTGAGGCGAGGGCAGCGTCAATTTGAATGCATTTGGCCGCCGCGGCGCTCAACAGGTGGCTCCCGATGATCGGTCGGGGCAGCACGACTGGTTGTCCTCGCTGTTCAGATACTGCGCGTAATGCGAGCAATACACTTTTTGGTTGTATCTGTCAATATCTAGACTTGTACGGGCACAGGGCGCGTTATTTGCTGACAGCCAAAGCGCCCTCGACGGCGTCCATCACCGTCATGTCGAGATTCAGCCGGCAATAATCCTCGAGCTTGTCGGCCTCCCGTTGTAGCGCCGCCATATCGACGACGGTGCCGCCGTGCTTGCCGTGATAGTAGCCGCTTAGCCAAGTCGTCACCGACTTGGTCGGCGCCACCGAGTCGAGCAGGAACTGCTTGCAGGTGATTTTTGCGACGTCCACCGTGACCTGCGCCTGGCTTGTCGCCGGCAAAAGCACAGCCAGAAGCGGGGCTGCCATTAAAAGCCGAATTTTCATTGCATGTTCTCTCTATCGTCTTCGTTCATGCCGATATTCTGCCTGACCACCGCGCCCAACGCGAGCCCATCTATCGTCATTGCGGCGTCCGTACCGACTGCGCCGCACCGACACGAGAAGCCTGAGCTGAGGCGATGCCTTGAAGATACGTTTATCTCATGGTCAGATGCCCAGGTCTATGAGCGCAAGATAAGGGAGGTAACGATGAAACACATAGCTCGTCCCGTTTTGGCTCTTGCAGCATTGGCTCTCGCAGCTTCGATTGCATTTTTTCCCATCGGCACGGCCATGGCACAGTCCTGCGAAAGCAAGGCGGTCAGCGCCGAGGGCAAGCCGCTGCATGGCGCGGCGAAGAATAGTTTTATGGCGAAATGCAAGAGGGATGCGTGACTGGAGGTGCAAGTCGGGACGTTGCCGGGCTTTTGTTATTTTATCTCTAACGGAGTCGCTTGTTCGCAAACGCTCGGCCGGAAGCCGATTTTAGATAGCGCTCAAATTCGACAGCTTTTCGCTCATTGGAGAACCCCACATACGAGACCAAACGCCAGGGCCTGTATTTAGCCGTGTGTGGCGACCGCCCGCGGTTGTGCTCAGAAAATCTGGACCGCAAATCGTCGGTTAGGCCAACGTAGGTTTGATCTGGAAATTTGATGCTCTGGAGCAAATAGACGTACCGCATTGGCTCAGGCCCGTCGTTGCTCCGCCGACGCTGGTAAGGCTGGCTTGCCAGCCGTAGCTCGCGGCGGCTTGCACCGCCCGCCTTCGCCAAGGCTACGGCGGGCAGCCTTCGCTCCGCTTCGCGAGCGAAGGCTGGTGCCGTGGAGGGAATCTCAAAAGGCCACTAACATGCGGATTCTTCAACACATTTTAGGCTACCAAATCCGTCAGTACCAACAGCGATACCAACAATTCCTTTCCCGGGATCCGCCCTCTTTTCCTTCACTGACGGCTGGCAAGAGCGGTGACGAATAGATTGCCCAGGCTGGTTCGAACTAGACTCCCAGCCTGACGACGCAGTCCTCTGCGAACCAGTCTCCGCCCCAAATTCCCTGCTAACAGGGAAAAATACAGGGAAATTTGCGAAACTCGGGCCATCTCGGCGCCCGCATTGCTTAGTTGTCTCCGTATTCCGGCCTCTTTGGCCGGGTTTCCCTAAGCGATCGAACAGGGAATTTTGGGCGAGAAAACAGGGAAGCTGGTACCAAGAACAGGGAGTCCACCCGTCCCCTAAGTGGCCCCCTACCCCGCGCAAACCGTGACGCGAGCATGTACGTTCCGGCGAACAGAAAGGGCCCCTGCCCTTGGCGCGACGTTGTCGCAGTCGACGTCCGCCTTAGCCCGAAAGCGACGAATTGCAGCGTTGCCGCGGAATGTCGCGACGGGCCAGTAGCGACATTTTGCAGTGCGGAAATCCAGTGAAGCACACAAAGCCTACCATCGCATGTTAATGTCCTTCACTTGCGTATAGCTGACAATTTCATCGAAGCATTCCTCTTCGCCGATACCGCTTTGCTTCCAGCCGCCATAGGGCGCGCCGATGTAGCGACCATTCGAATTGATCCAAACATAGCCGGCCTCGACGCGCTCCGCAGTTTCCATGGCCTTGGCCAGATCGTTGGTGACGATTGCCGCGGTGAGACCGTATTCGACGCCATTCACCTGTTGCAGCATCTCTTCGTAATCATCCCATGCCATGACCGACATGACCGGGCCAAATATCTCCTCGCAGCCGATCCGCATCGCCGGCGTCACGTCATCGAATACCGTCGGCGCGATGAATAGACCTGCGGCGAGTGATGGGTCGGCCGGCCTGCCGCCGCCCGTCAGCAGCCGCGCGCCCTCTGTTTTGGCCGACTCGATGAAGCTCGTGACGCGATCGAATTGACGCTGCGACACGATCGGCCCGACGTCGTTCTCCTTCAGCCAAGGCACGCCGATCGGCAGCGCCTGCGCCAGCGATACAAGTTCCGCGACGACACTGTCGTGCAGTGATGCATGGACGAAGACCCGCGAGGTCGAACTGCACGACTGGCCTTGCCGGTTCATGTTCATGCCCTTGATGGCAGCCATGGCCGCCTTCTCGGGATCGGCATCGGGGAATATGACGATCGGATTCTTGCCGCCGAGCTCGAGGCTCACACGCTTGAGATCCGCAGCGGCCTCCTTGGCGATGGCGCGGCCGGTCGGCACCGATCCGACAAAGCCGATCCGCCGTACGTCGGGATGCCGCACCAGTGCCGAGCCTACCTTGCCGTCGCCGGCCAGGATATTGACCACGCCGGCGGGGAATATTCCCTCGCACAATTCGCCGAGCCGCAGGCTCGACAGCGGAGCCTGTTCCGAACCCTTGATGACGACGGTGTTGCCGGCCGCGAGCGGCGCCGCCGCTTTCTCGGCGCAAAACCGGAACGGATGGTTGAACGGATTGATTTTGGCGACGACACCGAATGGCTGCCGGCGGGGTGAGGTTGAGATGGCGATCGCCTTGCGAGAACGTCTCGCCCTTGATTTCGGTAACCAAGCCGGCACAATAGCGCAGCCAGTCCGCGGTCCACGTCATGTCGCCGCGCATTCCGACGATTGCGTTGCCCGAATCGACGGCGTCGAACAGCGCTAGCTCGTCGGCGTTTTCTTCGATGCGATCGGCGAGAAACTCGAGGCAGCGCGCGCGCTCCTTGATCGGCACGCGCGACCATTCCTTGAAAGCACCCTTGGCGGCCTTCACCGCCGCATCGACATCCGCCTCACCCGCCGCGGGAACATCGGCCAGTTTCTCCATGTTCGATGGGTTGATCGAGGCGAACGATTTGCCTTCGGCCGGCGAAACCCAACGGCCGCCGATATAGAGCCCGCGTGGGCTGAAATTGAGCGCCGGTGATTGCACGCGCTAACCTTGGAGCCCGGGGACGATCGCGGCGCGCAGCACGGTTCGCTCCGAGGCCTTCTTGAAAGCGGCATCAAGGTCCTTCAAGGCGAATTTGGCGTCGACGATGTCTTTGAATGGAAACCGCGTCCGGTTCACCATCACGAAATCGAGCGCCTGGATGAGATGCCGCGGATGGTAGTTGTGGATGCCGCGCATGGTGATCCAGCGCCGCAGCAGGATATTGGCGTCGATCGTCACTTTGGCGTCGGGGTTAACCAGACCACCAAGCACGTAACGACCGCCGGTCCGCAGCATCTGCAAGCCCTGTGGAATGACATCCGGCATGCCGCAGACCTCGATTACGGCGTCGGCGCCGTCGGGCCGGCACAGCGTCCTGACTTGATCCACCACGGCTTGCGCGGGAACGCGTGCGATATCGATGACGTGATCGGCGCCGAATTTTTTGGCGACGTCGAGCCGGCTCGCCACCGCATCGAGACCGATCACGCACCGCGCGCCGCGAGCCTTGGCCATCGCGGCGCCGTACAATCCGAGAAGGCCTAGGCCCTGAATGACCACCGCGTCCCCTAACGCGATTTCGGCGGCTTCGGTCACCGACGCCATGGTGGCGACGCCGCAATTGAGCGGCGTTGCTTCCTCGTCGCTCAGCTCGTCGGGTAGTTTAAGGATCCAGGTGCCGGGCAGGATATAGCAATACTCGGCAAAGCCACCGAGGAAGTGCGGATCCTCCGCAGCAAGGTCGTGGCCGTATTTGCGCACGCCCTGACACTTCTGCGGCATGTCGAGCACGTCGCGGTAATAGCATTGGCCATCGAAGAAATACTCGCTCCAGGTGATGCGGTCGCCGACCGTGAGCGGGTCGCCGCGCATATCCTTGTCGATGTCTTTGCCAAGTTCCTCGATGACGCCGATGATTTCGTGGCCGAGGATTCCAGGGCAAGGATTTGGCCGGCGCCCCTCGTAAGAATGAATGTCCGAGCGGCAAATGGTCGACATCGTCACCCGTACCAAAACTTCGTTACGCTTCGCAGGCCGCACTGGAAATTCCTTCAAAACGAATGGCGTATTTGGCGCTTCGTAAACGGCAGCCTGGGCGGTACGCTTCATGCCGTGTGCTCCCTCTCCAGACACCGCGGCGTTCTATTCGACGCCGTTCAGCGCAAAGTCGAAAATGTCATAGTTGTGCAAAGGTGCGTCTTTCGCGCGCTTGCGGTACGCGGCATTGAGCGGCCGCGACACCAGGAAAGGCACTTTCTGCTCGCCGAGACCGCCATGGGAACGCAAGCGATGGCCGGCCAACTGGCTCAAATCGTGGTCCTCGCGACGAGCGCCGACGACGGTGTTGCGATCGCTGAAAGCAGCGAAGTCGCCCTCGCGGTCGATCGGCAAATCGAACTGGTCGCAGACCTGCCGTTTATCGAGGACCAATTCGATGCCTGGCAGCGTCCGGGTGAACCCCATCATCGCCGGGATGTCTCCCGGCTTGCGCAAATGCACTCGCACAAATGATCCGAGCGCACCGTGATGCCGTACGAACGGATCGGCGATCGGGCAGATCACCCGCACGGTGCCGGCGCCGAAGCGCGAATTCAGCTCGTCCTCCAGATAGATAACATTGGGCGTGCCGTCGGCGGCGGACTTGTCGTTCATGCCATGATCGGCCGTGACCGCGACGATGGCGCCGAGCGCGATCAACTTGGCGATGCTGGTGTCGACTGCGTGGTGATAGGCGTCGGCCTCAGACTCTCCTGGCGCGTGCTTATGCTGCACATAATCGGAGGTCGACAGGTACATCAGATCGGGCCTGACGGATGACAGGAGTTCGACGCCGGCGTCATATACAAACAGGGAAAGGTCTGCCGAGTATTGGTCGGGCTGCGGCCGTCCAACCAGTTGCTCAACGTTTTCGATGCCGTTGTTTGCGAGATTGGCGGCATGGGCATGTTCGGAAGAAAAAGCGATACCCGACATTTCATACGCCAGCACCTTGAGCAGCTTGTCCTTGGCCGTGACCACTGCGGTTTGCACGCCGGCGCGGCTCAGCGCGCCGAGGATCGTGCCGCAGCGCAGCCGGGTCGCGTCGGTGATCATGATTTCCTGGCCGGTCTCGGGATCGAGATAATAATTGCCGTTGATGCCGTGCACCGCGGGCGGTACGCCGGTCACGATCGAGGTGTTGTTGGTATTTGTCGTGCTCGGCATCGAGCAATTGGCTATGCCGACAAAGCCGCATTCTTTGAAGGACTTCATGGTCGGCAGCGTGCCGTTGGCAAAGCCGTGCTCGAGATACGCCGGATCGAAACCATCGACCACAATCACCACAGTTGGACGCTTTGGTGCGGCATAGGTTCGCCCATTGACTTCGACGGTCGTAGGAGGAGTGGACTTCGCGGGGAATACGGCCAAGGTCAAAACTCCGATTGCAGAGAAGATTGTTCAGCACCACGTACGGTGACGTTTTAATGACAAAAGCTATTCTTGCCTTCCCTGATGCTCGAACGGCTGTGGGTTATCGAGGCACATTCATTTCACTGTCATAACCGCGCTCTAGCGTCACTTGAGCCTTTGCACGCGCGGTGCCTCCCTTCGTACTCCAAAAGTTTTCAGCGGAACATATGGAGCGCGTCCAGGTCCCTACGGTGTCCTGTGATGCGCTTGGTCGCTTCCACTTGGCCGCGATGAATCGGCGCCCGCCCAAGAGCATTGATGCCGGCACAATGACAACCAAGCACATGACAGGAGCTTGAGCATGAAGTCGCAAATCTTCTCAGCCAGCAGCACCATCGCAGCTTCGGCTGTTGTTGCGATGGCAATTACTGCCGCCCTAGCAACTAGCCCGCTACCGGCCGCAGCAGACGACTGCCCGGCAGGGGGAACCGTGCGCTTCGGCGTCGAGCCCTACGACACGGCGGCGCGTTTGGTGCCGATCTACGAGAAAATCGGCAAGATGATCGGCGACAAAATCGGCTGCAAAGTCGAGGTATTCGTCGCTACCGGCTACAACGCTGAGATCGAAGCGATGCGCAACGGCAAGCTCGAACTCGCCGAATTCGGGCCGCTCGGTTATGTGCTGGCGCACCAAGTGGCGAAGGCCGAGGCGGTGGCCGCGTTCGGCGGTGCCGACGGCAAGCCCGTCACCTATTGGGCAAGCCTCGTCACCTATCCGTCCTCAGGCATAAAAGCCGTCGAGGACATTCGCGGCCACTCGTTTGCATTCTCGGATGCGGCTTCGACCTCCGGCCATCTGTTTCCGGCCTATGGGCTGCGCAAGGCGGGGCTCGACCCGGACAAGGACATCAAAGCGATCTACGCCGGCAGCCACACGGCGTCGTTCGAGGCCATCTATAACCACAAGGTCGACGCCGGCGAGCTGAACAGCGAGCAGCTCGAATCGGCCAAGCAGCGTGGCCATTACAACGACGGCGACCTGGTCTTCCTGTGGAAGTCCGATCCGATCCCGACCGATCCGTTCGCGGTCCGCGGCGACATGCCCGACGCCTTCAAAAAGAAGCTCGCGGACGCCGTGCAGCACCTCGACTTGATGAGCCTCGACCCGGCCGACCGCAAAATTCTGGTCGGCGCCGGCATCACTCAGCTCGTGCCCCAGACCGATCAATCCTACGATCTCATCCGCGATCTGGTGAAGACGCTGAACATCGATCTCGCGAAGCTGAGCTGAGACTTCGGGAGAACGAAGCAGATGCTGCGTGTTCGCGGGCTGTCGCTGCGCTACCCGAACGGCAAGGTCGCACTGTCCGATTTTGAGCTGACCGTAGAGGCCGGCGAGCTCGTGGTCGTTCTGGGCGGCAATGGCAGCGGCAAAACAACGCTGCTGCGCTGCGTCACCCGAACGTTGAAGCCTAGTGCCGGCGAAATCTGGCTCGCCGATACCGATCTCTGCCCGCTGGAAGGCGAAAAGCTGCGACGGGCCCGCCTTCCGCTGGCGATGATCTCCCAGCATGCGAGCCTGGTTCGGCGCAGTACAGTGTTGACCAATGTGGCGATGGGGGCGCTAGGCCGGCATTTTACGCTGCGCACGGCGCTGGGTGGCCTGCCGCAATGCGAGCTCGATGCGGCGCGCGGCTATCTCGGCGACGTCGGCCTGGCCGACCTTGCCGCGCAGCGGGCCGGCACTCTGTCGGGCGGTCAGGCGCAACGGGTCGCGATCGCCCGCTCGCTCGCTCAGCAGCCGCGTGTTTTATTGGCCGACGAACCGGTTGCCAGCCTTGATCCGGAAGCCGCCGAGGACATCATGCGTCTATTGCAGCGACTGGCACGCTCGGAGCGCATCGCCGTGCTCTGCGTACTGCATCAGGTCGAGCTGGCTTATGCCTATGCGGATCGAGTGATTGGCATTCGCAACGGCCGTATCGCTTTCGACCTGCCGCGGAGCCAGCTCTCGCGCGAAGCCGTGCATCGGCTCTATGTCCACGAGGCGGCATGAGTGTCGACATTGCAGGACGCGGCGCGAACCGCGCTTCGGGCTCGGGTGCGTGGGGTCGTTCGCTGACCACCGCGCTCCATTGCGTGTTGGCGCTGCTCGGGCTCGCCATCGTCGTTCAGGCACTCATTGTCGTCGAGGCGCGGCCACAGGATCTCATCACCGGAATCCACGGCATGGCGGATTTGATATGGCGCGCCGTGCCGCCGGATTTCTCCAAGCTGCCGGCGGCGGTCTGGCCAACTCTACAGACCGTCGATATTGCCTTATTTGGTACTATGGTCGGGGTCGTTATCGCTGTGCCGCTGGCTCTTCTCGCTGCCGCAAACATGACGCCCTCGCGTTTTGCCTATTATGCGGCGCGATCGGTCATCGGGTTCACCCGCGCTGTGCCCGATCTCGTTTGGGCGCTGCTGTTCGTCACGGCAGTAGGGCTGGGGCCTTTTCCCGGCGGCTTGGCACTTGGAGTCCATTCGGTCGGAATGCTCGGCCGGCTGTTCGCCGAAACGATCGAGCAAATGGATATGGGGCCGATCCACGCGCTGGAACTGACGGGCGCGCGACGCATCCAGGTCTTCACCCACGGCATCATCCCGACCATTCTGCCGTCGCTGCTCGGTATCAGTCTTTATCGTTTGGACGAGAACATACGCTCTTCGTTGGTGCTCGGCTTTGTCGGCGCGGGCGGGATTGGCTTCCAACTGCTCACGGCCATGAATCTCTTCCAGTACCAGGAAGTGTCGCTGCTGCTTATCATCATATTCGTCATCGTGCTTGGCGCAGAGCGCGCATCGGCCGCGCTACGAGAACGTCTGGCCTAAGGGCCACTTGGATGAAGCTATAGAAGAAAAACTCCGATACCCGCCTACGGCTCAAGATTTAACGTCACACTTCTGTAATATAAATGTCGTATTTATTTAGCGGTCGGAAACTCGGTGGCAATATCAATCCGCGTCCGCGGCACATCGAGATTCGGCAAATTCGACAAGGCGGCGATGCACCTTCCGGCGCGAATCGACACTGGCCAAGGCTCGCGCCTTTTCCACTGCGTTATTGACGACCTTTGGGAGTTTGGTGCGCGCATCACGCTCGTCGTTGACGCGAAATTACCGGGGGAGTTCGTACTCGTCTTGTCGGCACAAGGCGACGCGCGTCGCCGATGTCGTGCGTTATGGCGCGATAGACTTGAACTCAGTGTCGAATTCTTGCCAGGCCCTCGGGAAGGCTCACCGACATCTACCTAGCCGGATAGCAAAGGCCTCACAGTGGCGATCGATGAATATTCTCTGGTAGGGTATCGAGCAATTTGCCACTAGCCGCCCAATGTCTTTGGGCGGCATGGCGTCGGCCCGATGCATGCGTGTCAACGAGCTCTCCGCGAAAAATTTCTTCGTCACCTCATTTTTAAGTTTGCAACACACCCCCCGCAATCGAACTTTTGTTGGAGCGATTAGAACGTCAGCGTCGCATTAAAAAATACGGTTGTGGTCACTTTCGTGCCGCCGACTGCTCAAGATGCGCGGGCGGGTCGCGCAGCAACAGCATCAGCAAGAGCGCGCCGATGACGGCAAAGCCGAGCACCATGAAGCCGTCAATGTAGGCAAGCACATAGGCTTGGTTCTGCACCGCGCGCGCGAGAAGGGCAGTCGCGCGCGCCGCAGCTTCCGGGTCGCCGACGGAGCGGCCGGCGACG
>Ga0210405_10004361_pt1 | contig 13320 bp, 8 predicted proteins | sample IncBWH11MmetaG_FD_155492 | JGI IMG/M metagenome (GOLD analysis project Ga0210405, IMG submission 155492) | Forest soil microbial communities from Barre Woods Harvard Forest LTER site, Petersham, Massachusetts, United States - Inc-BW-H-11-M | ecosystem: Environmental > Terrestrial > Soil >... | reverse complement strand
TCCCCGGCTTATGATTTTATAGCGACGCTCCCTTACCTTCCGAAGGATGAACTCGCCCTGAATTTCGGCGACAGCCGCAGCCTTTCCGAAATCACGCCAGACCAGATGCGGCGCTTTGCCGACGCGGCGAGAATTCCGGCAAGCCCTTTGTGGGCCATCGCAGTTCAAACGGCGGAGCACACGGCCACGGAGTGGGAAAAGCTCGACCAGGCTGCCCTGCTTCCTAAGGAGATGCGCGAGGCGATCCGCAAGCAAATCCTAAGCGTCGCCGCCAAGCTGAAGTGAATTAATTCCGTAATTTTTCAACGCTGTTTTCTTGGCGTGTCCGGCTTCCGCCGCCCTGGCTGTGCTCCGCTCGCGGTTCGCAGCTGCTTGCGATCACCGAGATGTTTCCTAGCCTCCGCAATTTCGCTTCCGATCGCCAATTTCGCCGTTCTAAATCCAACAGTTATTCTTTTCAATGAAGGACTGCCTCGCTGAGCATCAAGTGACATTCCAAGCGCGGCTTTCGCTAGCACACAGTCGCGCCAGGTGAACACCGACCTGTCACGCCCGTTGCCATCCGCTCCAGCCGCAAATATTACACCGCTTCGCTCTCTGTCCTTTCAGCTAGTCCGTTGCGATTTGGTTCCCCTGTCTGGTTGAGGGAACCAACTCTCAACTAACCGAAAGGACGAAGAAAATGAATTCAGAAAACATCAAGAAAATTACAAATCAAGCCATCGAGCAACTCATCGCGGCGCTCAACGAGGGCCGAAGCGAAACGCTGACGCAGTATCTTGCGGCAATTGGCCGATTCCATCGCTACAGTCTCCGAAACGTGATGCTCATCGCATCACAGAAGCCGACCGCAACGCACGTGGCAGGCTTTCACTCTTGGCTCAAACTCGGGCGATTCGTGAAAAAAGGTGAGAAAGGTATCATGGTTCTCGCCCCGATTGTTCGGCGGAAGAACGAAAGCGCCGAACACAAAGAAACGGATGAATCATCAACGGCTGTCGGATTTCGCGCAGCGTACGTCTTCGACATCAGCCAAACGGACGGCCAAGAACTTCCCACAATCAGCAGCGTCAACGGCGATCCTCGCGGGTACCAAGAGCGCCTTGCGAAGTTTGTCACTGAGCAAGGCATCGCTCTTGAATATTCGCAGGACATCGCTCCGGCGCGAGGCACTTCCGCAGGAGGCAAAATCACTCTGCTACCCGGACAGTCTCCGGCTGAAGAATTCGGGACGTTGGCACATGAACTCGCGCACGAGATGATGCACCGTGACGAGCGCCGTAAGAGCACTTCGAAGCGCATCCGCGAGACCGAAGCCGAGGCAGTCGCGTTCGTGGTCTGCCACGCTATCGGCCTAGAAACGGGTTCGGCTTCTCAGGACTACATACAGCTCTACGAAGGTGACGCGACACTTTTGACAGACAGCCTGGCGCACATCCAGAAAGCCGCCACTCAAATCCTCAACTCAATCGGCGCGGAGGGAACCTCCGCGCCGCCCGCCTGAAGTTGGCGGGTAATCTTAACGACTAGGGAGGAAATGTAGTGGCTTCACCGATTGCCCGAATGGTCCGATTCAAGAACTGATTGATCGTCCCGTCATTCGGAAAGCAGTTCGCTCGATGCAAGTAGTGGTTTCTGTCATTTCGGATCGAATCAATATCGCCATCGACCGGGACCGAAAAGTGCCGTCCGTCTATTCCGTTGTCTCGAACATACACTTGCGAGCTTCCCAAGGTCCGATGGGCCGGTGGTACCGCTCGCCCTGGCTTGGCGGCCTCATTTTGGACGATGTGAGCAAGAAAAGAATCGATTGCTCTGGACGCATGGAAAATCTGAAGGCTTACTCTTCGCGATTGAGTTGGAGTCTTGCCGGATCGCTCGAAATGAATATATTCCTCAATCACATCGGCCACGTCGGGATGTCCAGCCCAGGGGCTCCCCCGAAGTTGCATCAGTATCGTGGAGATTTCTCTTCTAAAGGTTTTCATTTCCAATCAGCTCACGAAATCTTTCCGTGCGGCCTACTCGGAGTAGTTCCCACCCCACAGACAATAGCGAACGTACATAGCGGTAGGGATCGTGGTCGGGGCCTGCAATATTTCCATCAATGATTAGGATTAGTTGCAGCGGCCATGCTCTTGGCTGCAATTGGTTGTCCACGACTTCATATTTGAGCAATCGCCCTTTGGTCATAAGAGATCGAAGCTTTTCGCGCGCCCCGTGTTTTCCCGCCTGGATCACTTCAATCGCAATGTCAGGCCTACCTTCGAATCCAATGTCGAACTCAAAGTAATATCTGTCTGGCAGATGAGCTATTTCCCCCTTCACATTCCGAATGCGGGGATGGCGCACAACTCGCCGCTCTGTCAGTCGACTCAGGCTCTCAGCTACAGAGTCTTCCAGTTCAGCACTCTTGAAGATAGGAGCGTTGCTCCTCACGGTCAGCTCCCGATAGTTTTCTTCTTCGAAACGCCGGAGAAACGGTTGACTCCTTTCTCGCTCAAAACCCAAGAAAGCGCTGAGTCGCTCTTTGGGAACCGACGTATTGATTCCACCGACCAAATCTTCCCAGACACCAGGCTCATTTTGTGCTTCCACAACGACAAAACGGTCGAACGTATTTCTCAGTAACTCAAGCCTGTCGTGCTCTGATTCCGGGTTTTCCGCCTGACTAGCGACAATTGCGCAGACAACCGTATGGGAGCCCACGTTTAGTTTCATCTCAAATAGGTCTTCCAGCGAAGCCAGAGCCGCTTGCCAGGAAATACGTCTTGTAAATTGATAGACGAATATAGCGATGAGCTTTCCCGGTTCTGGGACTATGAGCAAGTCAGGTTGGCGGAGTAAGTCTGGAAAGTATGGGCGCTTTTGAAACGAACCTGGAGGCAGCTCGTTAGTGATGCCCCGAACTATTGTTTCCTTAAATGCACTTCTTGATTCCCTGGCCATGGATTACGTCTCTCTACTACTCACTCGCTGAACTGCCGGCCCGCCCAGAGATATTGAGTCTTGTCGCGTAGATGGAAACGTTCGCGGGGGACATTTAGCTTGCCGCGAACCTTTGATACGGTTCCAGGGACCTTCCGCTTGAGTTTCTTTTCGAGCTCTTCGTAAGGGACAGCGAAAGGAATGTTTTCGGCCACGGTCTCTTCATCCACGATGCGTTTTAATTCACGCCGGAAACTCACAAAATCTGTAGCCGGGGTAATTAGAGCGGGGGCGGGTTCGTCGTTCTCGTTCGCCTCTTGGAGCGCCTTATCATCGCGGAGTTTTGCATATTCCTCTGCGGCAATGGACCAAGCCGCGTTGACACGCGAATCCTTCCATAGCGCTTGCGCCCAGTCGTCGAACTCGACAGGTCCGCCATTCTTTTTCTTTTCTAGCCACCACTCAGCCTTCTCCATCAACCACGACTCAAACGCGTTCACAAATTCGGCGGCATAGGCAATCGGGCCGCACCGCCACTCATTGCCCACCTTCCATTGTTCGTCCCAGCGCCGCTTATAGACAGGCTGCTCGATTCGTCGGATATGTTCATTATCACGAATAGCTGCGAGTCGCACTTCCCAAAGGTTCTTGCGAGCTGAAGACCATTTGCTAGGAATCGACGCGACCGCACGCGCAAAATCTCCTTGGGCCTCTGCAAACAGGTAGAAGGGACGCTCTTCACGATTTAGCGCTGTTGGTTCAACCTCCGCTTGTACGGTTGCATGATCGTCTGGCAAAAAGTCATATGCGGAGTACAAAAGCCAGTCCATCTCTTCCTGAAACGCTATCATTTCCCCTCGGAACGTCTCGCGCATACTCTTTAGCCGGTCATACGCCTCGCGTAGGGATTTGGTATCGACAAAGGTTGTGCCAATCCCGATGTGCGGTGGTACATAACCTGGTAAAGATTGATTCCATTTCTGGTACGCTTCACTCTCATTCTCGAATAGTTTGCGAATACTCGCGCTAGAAAGTTCCTCGCCCAGCACAGCGCATTTCTTCGCGAGGCGAATAAGCCTCGTCGAAAGCGCGTTTTGCTTCCCTCGTAATCCAAGTGCAATGCCGGCAGGGACTGGTAGGTCTCGTAACTTACCTGCGGCAAACTCGTACCGATCTCGTTCTTCTTCTTGGCCCGCACCCTTGTTAAAAGCTACCTGTTTCAACCAAAAAAGAGCCGTACTCGAATTCACCAACGCACTCATCAAGGCTTCGCAGTCTTCGCTATCCGTGGTGAACCTCAACACCGGGGCAGTTTGGGTGAATAGGATTCCCTGGGCTTGCGACTTGAAGTGTGCATGGGTTGAGATTTCAGGGTAAACAATGCAACTAGTGGCTGTAATTTTGTCAATCGACATCTGATGAAACCGGAACCACGGCTCTCCAGCTTCTTCGTAGGTCTTACCCCCGAACGTTGCTCGCCCAGCCAGTTCTGAACGGAAGTTTCGAAGGTACCGAAAGAGATAAGACTCTTTGTCTTCTTTACGCAGCTTCCAATTCCCGTCGTAAGGTTTCAGCACAAAAGAATGGCCGAGCAAGCTCCAATTTCGAATTTGATCTCCGATTACTACTGGCGAGAGCCCGTCGACCTCGATGCCGTGGCGACGCGCGGAATCTCCCGAAATGAAAAACACATCATCTTTGTGCGTATCAAACATACTGCCGAACGAGCGTACGAAAGCTGAAAGGCGGGTATCAGCACCGTCGACGATTTCCATCGTAGGCGCTGTACTTGAGTCAAGCCGCCAAGGCCACACGGCCATCTCTGTCCGAGGTCTGTCAGCTACGACAACTCGCGAATCAGAAAAACCAGGATCGTCATGGTGTTCGGATAGCGATTGCCACAGAGGGCTCTCTTCGGGAGCGGTGCGAAGGTCGCCTCCCCCAGGAAGGATAGCGGCAACACGGACCTTGGATTCGTCTTCGGGGACACGGTTTGCTCCCAAGATCAAACACGTCGGAGTCCCGTGACCAGGAAAAAGAAGACCCGAACAATCGACGATCTTTTGAAGTTCGATGGTTGGAAAAAAGACCTGGACCAGTGGCGCGCCAAACTCTCTCTTCGCAAACGCATTTGAGACAATGAATCCCAGTTGACCATCGGGTCGGAGCACCCCGAAACTCAGTTCAAAAAAGGGGCAGAGTAATTGATAGGTCTTGTGACAGACTCTTGGCCAACGCTCGCGCCACATCTCACGTTTTATGGGATTACGGGCCGTGACAAAAGGTGGGTTCCCGACGATGATGTCGAAACCACTTTTGGCAACATTGCCTACACCGAATATTCCAGGAAAATCAATGTACCACGAAAAATTAAAGGGGCTATCGAAATCCGCGCCTTCAAGTTTCCTGAGTTTTACGTAGAACTGATTATTAAATTCTCTCTGTGAGAGCTTTCCCAGTTCCTTTCGGTCCGTTTCAATTTTGCCCATTGCATCTTGAAGCCGAGACTTCTCATGTGAAATGCGTTTGCGCTTACGCGACGAGGATTCGGTTTCGTCATGAAAAAGCTTTTCGAGTGAAGACTCATCCCGGTCGAGAGAATGGATTTCTTCATTTAAAATGCGGTGACTTAATTCGAGACGCCTTTCGAGGATTTGAACGCGCAGCTTTCGTTTGCGTTCCGCTCGCTTCGCCTGGTGGAGTTGCTCACCCAGTTTTGTGATCTTCTCGAAATCGTTTGCGTAATGGCTGGCCTTTTCCGGCATGATGACGATGGGTACTCCAGAGATGTGGTCATGGAGACTATCGCCACGATGGAAGTTCATTTCCAAATTGGGGAGCTGGGAGATACCATCTATCGCTCGGTTGAATTCTGTCTTTTCTGCTTTGAACGGGTCCAGACCGATGTCGTAGTCCACGACAAGACTGAGCCAAAGTCGCAGTCGGCAGATCTCAATGGCCTGTTGCTGGATGTCCACCCCAAACAAGCAATTCTGGACGATTTCCTGCTTCGTACTTTGGAGCCAAGAAGAACCTTCTTTACGGAAAGGGTCCACATAACCGTTGGCGACGGTTTGCAAAATCCTTCGCAGGTTCACCAGTTCGTGTAGCAGACCAACTGGGAACGCGCCAGACCCCACCGCAGGATCACAGCAACGCAGCGGAGTGACAAGCTTGAGCGCTTCCGCGGATTGGCCGGGTGTGATTATTTTCTTGAGGGCTTCTCGCTCCGTTTCGTCTATTCCATCGGAGGCATCAATCGCGAGGATTGCGCGGAGGCGCGATCCCCAGTCCTTTCCCGCGAGATGGTTCTTTAAGTATTGGTACAAAACTTCTTGGCAAATGAAGTGCACCACGATGCGGGGCGTGTAATAGGAGCCCGTAGCCTTCCGTTTGTCAGGCGCTGTAGCATCCGGGTCTGCTTGCTCAGCATGAAGAACAATGGATTCGAACACCTTGCCGAGCATCTCGGGATCGACAGCAACTTCTTGATTTAGTGGTGTGTCCTCCGTGACCGTGAAATTGAAGGCTTCGAGTAGCTCCCGAAACACACTTCCCAAAGTACCGTTTCGAACCTTGAGGGGCGGACTGGTCTTTTTGCGTCTTTCAGATGGATCGAACTCATCGTCGTCAAACAACCCGCCATTGAGGAATGGTAAGCCGTGAATGCGGTCACCACTGGACAGTGGCGGTGTACTGAGCGACCAGAAAACCTTTTCGAGAAACTCGCTGTAATAGGAGAAGGCATCCGGTTTTTTCAGATGCTCTTGCAGGCCATTTGGCAAGTACCGACTGTCCTGCTTTAGCCATCCGCGATTCTGGAGAAAATACAGGAAGATCAGTCGCTCCAAGAGCAACTGAGCCTGAGTATATGCTTCGTCTGATTTCAGCTTTTGGAATTCCTGGAGATCACTCTTGATTAAGTCTAGCGCCTGGTCAAATCGCTTGAAGAAATCATTGGTGAGGCGATCTTTATCGAAGCCCTTTGCCCAATCTGCAATCCATTTATCGGCCTTTGTAGAATCGTCAGGCCACACGAGCGCCGGGAGGTTGAATTCGCAAACTGTGCGGTTTGAAGAGCCCGGTTCCCATCCGAAGGTGGTCAGGCGTGAGCTGCGCGGGTCTTCCGGTTTGGAGCGAAAATAGGCAAAACGAAATTGTTGCCAGCCTTGAGTGCAAATGAATAGGAGATGCTCCCTCTTCCAAGATGGCAGACCGGCTTGTTTGCGTCGCGAACTCACGAGCCCACGGAGGATTTTTCGTAGAACACTTGCCATGCCGCGACCAGCACTAAACAATTTAGCGTTTTTGAATTCGAGGACGAAGATGCCCCATGGCTGCCCCTGTTCCAGAGGCTGGATTTGCCAGACAACGCCGTCAACTAGGTCTCGTTCTAGTTCCGCCGCATGGAGATCGTCAGCCGACCAGGAATAAGAAATATCTTCAATCTTTTGAGCGTCAGTAACCGGCCAGCCGAGTGTTTGGTTAAGAAGCGTAGAAAAAAATGAAGACTGACTGCTAATTTGTTTGAGGGTGTTCTGAATGGCCGTCGCGGTAGGCATACCTCTGATTTCACGCACCTCTTAACTTAGATTAAATGGCATAAAAGCCTTATGAAAGTTCCATCCAGGCTCTTAACTTAGCTGAAACCCCTACCGGCGCTTGGACTTTTTTGAAATACGTGTTCTTTATGTACTGTTCAATTGTTTTGCGCACTTCGCTAAGCGTCTGCTGCGGAATCGAGCAATTACGCGGTGTCTTCGGAGTGCTTCGGATTAGGTCAACAATCTCGGTAGGTTCTTCGAGAATCTCTTTCGTCGCTACGTTGTAGAGATACCAACGCGTGTAGCCTGCATCCTCCGTCCAGTTCGTTTCAGAGCTATCCCCTTCAGCAGGTGCTTCCTTCGTCGGCGCGGGCAATGAATAGCAAAAGAAAACAGCCTGTGTCCCTTTTTTCGGATGCTCTTTTCCGCTAAAAACGCGGCCAGGCAAAGCAGCAAGGCGGGCCGCCAAGTCGGGAAAATCGCCCATCAGCTTTTGATATTCGAGATGCATTTCTTCTGCTGCGGTAGTCGTCCCGTCATACTTGTGAATGAAGTCCTTTAGTGCTTCGTAGTTATCCTCCGGAGTTAGCAGCTTTCTGCCTTCAATGCCAAAAGTCTTCGATATGCGTAAGGTCTTGTGCGAAACCTTCCGATAGAGCCTCAAAAGATCGTCAAGTTCATCCGGAGGCAGGAAATTCCAATAAGCGACGGTTTGGCGAATTGCCTTTTGTTCAGGATGATCTTTTAGAATGGCCGCTTCGGTTTCGCGATTTAGCCGTCTATCCACGCGCCCGATTCTTTGCATCAGTCGCACAGGATTCCAATGCAGATCGTAATTGATGAGGCGAGTGGCGTCTTGAAGATTCAAGCCCTCAGAAAGCACGTCTGTCGATATGAGAACTCGTGTCTCCGGAAGACCCTCGGATTTTAGCGCGCCACTCGACGACTCATTGTAATACGGCGCAAACTGCCGGATGATTTTTCCGCGATCCCGATCCGTCGCGCTATCCACTTCATCAACACCTGTTATTCCAGCGCGTACGAGTTCTTGTTGCAAAAAGCGGGCCGTCGCCATGTATTCGGAAAAAATCAAGACCTTGTGTTGTTTCACTACGCTATCTGTCTTGAGGAGCTTTACAAGAGCTTGCAACTTGTCATCGTGACTCGGCTTGAATTTACGAAGTTCGTTCAGGAACTCGCCGATCTGGTCTAAATCGTCGAAGCACTCATCCAGAATCTCCTCGACCTTGTATTCCTCACGACTGAGTTGCACAACGTCGTCCAATATTTCTTGAGAGACAACGTCTTCGTCCGATTCTTCATTTTCACCAAAGAACTCGCGCTGACTAGTCTTCACGTAGCCGATCAGCTCCGCGAACCGCGTCATCCAGCGGTCCAGTCTTCGCTTCTCATGGTCTGTTTGACTGTGTTTGGTAACCCAGGCGAGAAGTTTTTCGAGTAGCGTTTCGCAAGACAATTCAAATGCACGAGCGGAGCTTTCGAACCGCTTCAGGAACCCGATTCGAATCAAGCTGACAATTTCCTTCTGTCGTCCTTCCTCCAGCGGTTCAATGGAGGCGTCAGGGCCTTTGTAATAAGCCAGTGGATAATAAATTGCGAGCGAGAAAAGCGGCTTTTCCTTGTTAAAGGCTTTTTCAACCAATGTAAGGAGGTTGCCATAAGTCTTCTTGATCGAATAATCGACGACCTGTGGGTCTTCGCGCTCGGGGAAAATAGCCTCGCGGCCGCCATGCTGCTTCTGACTCTGCTTTACGTATCCTCGGCTGCGCTGGACGACGAGTGCCCGAAATAGCGAATCGGTGGAGAGAACCAGCTCCGCCTCGACCTGATTGGTTTCCATGGAGTCCGTCTCGTCTGTTTCCTTGCGCAAAACCTGCCTCTCAAGCTCTTTCTCCATCGTGCGGAAATGACCAGCCAACGAATGAATTCCTAAGGGGGCGTCCTTAAAATAATCGGTCTGGCGTCGCGAAAAGAGTTCGATCATGTGTTGCAAATCAATGAGCCGGTTGTTGACAGGCGTCGCAGTCAACATAAAGAGAGTTTTTCCCTCGGCAACATCAGACAATTTCCAGTAATGAGACCGGAATTCCCCTTCTTGACCTTTGACGCCTGGATTGCGGAAGTGATGGGCCTCGTCAATGATGATGACATCGGCCAATTCCTTCACCCGCTGCAAACGGCGGGCATACTCGCCTCCACGCAATAGGTCCGTGTGGTTAAAAATGGCGAGATTACTGAAGTCACCCCCAATGTTCGGCAAATACCGGCGAAGCTCTTTACCCCACACTGCCTCACGAGCTGCCTTCGGCACTAAGAGCACAACTCGTTTCCGTTCGTACATCACCAATCGTTCAATCAACATCAATCCGACGAATGTCTTACCGAGTCCAACTCCGTCGCACAGGAACGCGCCGCTGTATCGCTGGGCAATCTTCATGAGCGCGGCATAGCCGTCTTTTTGGTATTGGTCGAGGGCCTTGTAGACCGCTGAGTGCGTCTTTTCCCATTCACCGACAGTCAGTTCGTGGCCCCGAAAGAACTCTTGGAGCGCCTTGGCGTAGATCTCGAACGGAGAGTACTCGTGCGTATGGCGCTCAATTACCCGCAGAACATCATTGGTAACGTCATCAGCCTGTTCCCAATGTCGCTCGTACCACGCCTGAAGCTCCTCAACCTCGCGGCGAATTTGGACATTTAATTCAACATTATTGGTCAAGCCAGGCAGCGTGAAGTTGCTTGATCCCACCAAAGCAGAAGAACCCACAACTGCCTGCTTCGCGTGCGTGATATAGGCTTTGGCGTGAAATTTTTCCTTTGTGTAGACACGGCACTCGATTTTTCTCTTCTGAAGAGCGTCGAGGATGCCAGGAACTCCCACCAGGAAATCATTCACCTCTTTCTCGTTCTCGATACTGGCATCCAGCGCAGTCGTAATCCGACGAGTTCCATCGACAAGAGTTTTCCTCGTGCGCTTGGAGACTTCGTCCCCCATCAGAATGCGAAGTTTGTCGAGTTTCTGCCACTGACCATCCAGCGCAAGGAGCGACCCGATTTCAAAGTAGCCCGTGGCGATGTCAAACGTATGGGCCAAATCAGCCCAGTCGTGGAGATACCGAATAACCTTCCAGTCCTTATCGCCATTGTCGACGATGAAGAGATCGCCGCCGCGCCGCTTCTCAGGATTGTCCATTAGGTTTAGTTTCCATCAACTTCGAGCAGATAGGCATTTGGGACCCATGCAAAGATATCAAGATATCGTTGCAAGTGCTCGATGTGTCTATCGAACCGACCAGCTTTGTTAAACCTAAAGCGCGCGGATTCAGACTAAGAGGAGGAAATATCGCCGTGTGGGTGTCGGCTGACGACGCCGCATCGCGAGCAAAGGAATGAGCCCTCCCACTCGGCATATCGCGCCTGGTACGTGGAATGATTGTGCTTCCAGACGATGAATAACAGGAGAGCAAAGACAGCAGTGGAAATCACAACGAAGATCGTCAGTGGAAAAGACGCTACAGTTGAAGCGTTCGTCGTCACCGTGTTGACGTAAAAGACCAGCCAGCCGAGGCAGAGAAACACCAGGACGGACCAAGAACCGACCTTCAGATAGGACCACTTCGCCGGAGGAGTCAGCTGCTTCGAAAGGGCAGATTGCTGGGATGCCTGTGTTGTCGCCCGGCCAACTAGGAGGTCGGATCCGTTACCGCCAACCAAAGCGGCACTCAGGCGCGTACGTGCGTCAGAGCGGTAGAGTCCCTCCTGGTACGCCAACGAGACTTTCTTGAGATCGGTGCTGTTGCACTTCGGGCAGCGCAAGTCCATCTTGTCACCCCTTGCAGCCCCACGTCAGTGTGGCTATGAATCCTCTCTGGCTACGATTCGCCATTCCTTTGCCGAAATCAAACCCCGCCCCGCGGAATTAGTTGCTTGCCCCTACTCGACGAGATTTTGTTCCAGCCATTTTCTGAGCCATGTACAGGAGCAGTTTGCGATCCCCTTCTTCCGTTTTGGCCAATAGACGCCGAAGCTTACCGAGATAGCGTGCATCTTTGCCGCCACTGCCCCAGGCGATATCGTCTGAGGACTTCCGCTTCGGGAGATTCGGCAGTTTGGGCGGCTCCTCGCCGTCGTAGAAAAGCTGGTACATGGGAATTTCCATGGCGCGGGCCAATTTCTCCAGCGTTTCGATGGCCGGGACCGTGTGCCCGTTCTCAACTCGGGAGATGTAACAGCGAAGCAGTCCCGTCCGCTTCTCTATGTCCCCTTGAGAGAGCTTTTTTTCTTCCCGTAGCGCGCGCAGCCGATCCGCGATCACCATGCTCGTTTTCCCTCTCTGTGGTCATACATCGCACATTTAACCAAACTCTAGACTCAAATCTAGTCGCTCGCAACTAAGAAAGGCTCTCAACAATCCAACTCACTCATAGCGTCACACAACGAAAGCAATGTCTGTCTTCAAGTGAAACCTTTCGTTCTGCTTTCATGCCCTCTTCCAAGACGCAACTATTATACAACGAGCGCTCGTTGTTTTTCTACGAGGTTGTCAGCGAGAATTCTTGGACTTGGGAGGCCGACCGCCCTTGTGTTTCTTGCGTTTCGCTTGCAGCTGGCTAAAGTATTCCGAGCCTCGCTTGGCGATCTCCTTCCCACCCTTCCGTCCAAGCTTGACGGCGGCGGGATCTTTTTTCTTCGGCAAAATTCAGAGGGTCTAGCTCTAATCTCCTGACCGTATTATGCATGGGCTGCCCCCAGAGGACCAAAGCGAGATATGCTGTCCCAATGAAATCGCTTTATCAGTCGCCCGTCGAACGGCAAGAGGGCCTGTGGCGTAATTGCGCGGACTCCATTATTCATTCGCTCGAACACTTCGATCCCAGTCAGGAGTACAAGCCATTCCACAACCGTAAGTGGGCAATCCTCAGCGTCGCCCATGCGGCGGAGGTGTACTGCAACCTGTTGCTCTGCATTTTTGATCCAAATCACCCTAATAATCCGAGGGCCTTCTATCCTTCGCTCGACAAGGCACGCGGCATGCTCAAGGGCCATCCGCGCTTGACCGAGAGTGAAAAGTACGTCATTGAAGAAGTCCTGACTCCGTTGGCCGACCAGCGTAACACGCTTATGCATATGCCAGCGCCTGAGATGCTAAGAGCGACAGACACCGCAGTAGCGTTGCTATCGCTACTGCACATCATCCGATGCAGGACAGGCCTCGATACAAAAGAGTTTTTCGACCAGAGTCCACCGATTGAGCGAGATATTTTCGAGGAAATCGATTGGAGGAAGTACGACGTGTGGTACAGGATCGCCGAAAAGCTTGTGATGCGGGAGTACGGGGAGGGTTACGTCGAGGGCTGCAGCAACTGCGGCGCGTTAGCCGTTCCCCCAGACATGACATGCCAAGCGTGCTTCGAGCCCGCAAGCGGCTCTCGTGAATGACCCTAGTCGAAGAGTGAATGTTGCTGTCCCGTTGGCTGCGGAGGGTGAACCACCCGGGGCGCTTCTATGCCCCAGAGTCTGCGGAAGAGATCAACGGTCCCAGGACCGAACCCCGCGTAGTGGTTATTGGCAAATGCCAGAATCATGATGCGCCGCTCTTGGATCTTCTTGAGAAGACTGACCCACTCGGAAAGATCACCTTGGCGATCGACAATCACCTTGTCCCAAGTCGTCGTTTTTTCTTCGATTCCTTTCCGGTCCCCTAACCACCGAACGTAAGTGAAGTCAGACGTAATTAGGTCGAACTTGTCCTTCATCTCCCAGGGCCGCGGCATCCAGCCTTGATCAATCAGCGTGAGAGCGACGCCGTGCTCTCGCAGCACATCTGCGA
>Ga0210405_10004360_pt1 | contig 13320 bp, 12 predicted proteins | sample IncBWH11MmetaG_FD_155492 | JGI IMG/M metagenome (GOLD analysis project Ga0210405, IMG submission 155492) | Forest soil microbial communities from Barre Woods Harvard Forest LTER site, Petersham, Massachusetts, United States - Inc-BW-H-11-M | ecosystem: Environmental > Terrestrial > Soil >... | reverse complement strand
GGTTCGTGAGCCGGCCAAATTGATTTGCGCCCGTCGCCGTACTGCTTGGAAGAGTACGGAACTGGTCCAGATTGACCTGCTCAGCGCCCTTGGAGGCCAGGTATTCGTTGATGAACACTTCGTGCGTGAGTTCGTCTTCGGTATTGTCATGGATGTATTGCGACATGTCGCTGTCCAACGGCAGAAGGTCCTGCATGTACAGAGGATTTCCTCCGGTGGCCTTTGCGGGATAGCCAGGAATTAGCTTGCTGGCCAAAGTGGCGACTTCGTCATCCTGGACGCCTCCAAGCTCCTGGTACTGCAGCCACAGATCGCTTTCAATGATCTCGGCTGCGGCCAGGAACTGCAGGATGGCAACATCTCCTTTTCTAAGCTTGTCGCTGGCACCCTGGGCAACGGCGAAATTGCCATTCGCCAAAATTCCAGCGCCCACAGTCGCTGCGGCGCCAGCAACCAAGCTGTGCCTCATAAACGAGCGTCGGTTGACGATACCCTTCTCGTGAGAGTCAACCTCTTCTACCGTTGGTGCGGTCGTTGTTTCAGAGAACTCCGCAGCAGGAACATTTTCGTTTTTCATGTTTACAACTCCATTTCTCGAAGATTATTTTCCGTTTTTTGAAGAAGCTTTTCGATGGTCTATTTGCCTTAGCCACAAGTAGCAACGTCTTCGTCTGTCAAATCCATTTGTGTGTCTACGACCCGTTGTGCCGCGTGCAGCCGCTCGTGAGCAACACGCGGCAGGTAAGTGCTGTGCAACCTAACCCACAGCTGGAGTTGGAGTCAGTTAAGAGGATCGATCATTGATTCGAGAGATCGAAGGCCACCTACTTCTGGCCTTGATTGTTGGAGTGCCCACCTCCATGGTCCGAGCCGGCCAGGGTAAATGCGTACACTTTGTTGTTTCCGGTTCCCTGGATATTTCGATAACCGGAACCCCAATAGAGGACGCTGTCTACGATTGATGGGCCATCGATTACTGTGCCTCCGCTCGCGAAATTCCAGAGAATGTTTCCAGTTGTCGCGTCGAAGGCATACATCTGGCCTGAATTGGAACCCGCATACATCACTCCGTTTGCTACGCTGATGGATCCCCGGTCAATGGTGCCCGGCGTAGGGTCTGCCGTCTGCCAAAGAATCTTCCCGGTAGCGACGTCAAGAGCGCTCCAGGCTCCCCACGTAATCTTCTGTCCCGAGGGCACCAAGGTGTAAGGGAGACGATCGCTATTGGCGATCGCGACATAAATGCGCTTGCCGTCAGTCGCAGTGCCCCACTCAATGCCTCCGAGCGAAGCGCCCGGCCCAACCGGGGTGCTCCAAACGATGCTGCCGTTATCGGGGTTAAGCGCCCAAAAGATTCCGCTCTTCTGGCCGAAGCCGACAATATTGCCGACGAGATTCGGTCCTGCTCCTCCAAGGTCGAAATCCGGACTGCTGGGTACGGGACAATTCGGGTTTGGACCGGAAGAAGTTACGCAGGCTACGGTCCAAGTGTCAGTGCCTTGCAGCTTCTTTGACCACTTGACCTGTCCGGTCTTTAAGTCCAACGCGAGAGCAGCGTCGAAGAAGTCGTCAGGCGCAGTGCAGTTCGCGGTGGGGTTTGCGTTCTGACAAGCGACTACATCGGGCGGAACGGTGTAGTTGTTTCCCGTGCCGATGAAGAGCGTGCCGCGTTTAGGATCAATCGCTGGCGGTTGCCATACCGCGCCACCGCTGTACTGGTTGGTCTGCCCATTGTTGTCGGGCATGTCGAAAGTTTTCCAAAGAATTCCACCACTCTTTGCATCGAGTGCCACGATGCTGCCGCGAAAGCTGCAACACGGATAGGCCGGGTTCGTTGCCAGACCTTCTTCAACGGAAGAGACCCCGATGTAAATGACGCCGTCGAAGACAACGGGAGATCCTGTAATGACCGCTGCTTGATGAGTTTCTACTTGTGTAATCCACTGAAGCGATCCTGTTTTGCGGTCTATTGCCATCACGTTGGCGCCGTTGTGTACCTGTTTGGAACTGAGAATGTCACCAATAATTACCTGGTCGCCAGTCACCGCGGGACTGACACGAGAGATAGCTCCGTCGACGCCGTCGTACTCGGAGATCTTGTGAGACCAGATGAGACTGCCGCTATTCTTCTCGACGGCGAAGAGATTGCCGCCCCAGTCGGGAAAGTAAACGGCGTCACCATCCACGGTAGGAGTGGCGGAAACATCCCCGCCGGTTGTGAATACCCATTTGGTTTTCAGGCCCTTGACGTTGGCAGGGCTAATTGAATGCTCTGCCGGCTGGCTCCAGGTGTTGTTCAGGTTCTGTCCGGCTATTCGCCACTGACCAGAACGGTGCACGTCTGGCTTACTCTGCGCACTTAGCGTGGCGACTAATAAAAGAACACTGATCAACGCTGCCATGGGCAAGGACACATAACGATTCTTAACTGACATCTGTACTGTTCTCCTTTGAATTTGGTTATGATTACTCTCGCTGGAGCTCCTCTAATTTCACAGGGAACTCCAAAGCTCTAAAATTTATGCGACAGCTTTAATTCGAAGATCGCTAAGCTCTCCGGTATCTACGTGCACCGACAAAAAGGGCTCATCACCAGCATTGCCCTTTTCTCTTAAACCGGAGCCGTACAGCACTGCCATTTCGTTTGTTCTCTCAATCTTTTTCTCTGTCCATCCACTCCCGGACATATGCCGGACAGTTCTCGAGCTTCATGCCATCCGCCTCGCAGCCTCTTAGAAACCTCACTGCGTCGCGATCCGCCAGCCTCACGTCTCGTAGATCCAGAATGATGTGTCGGTAGTCGCGCTCAAAAAGCTTCTTCAGCTCCGGAACCTGCGCCGCCTCCATACGCCCACTCAGGGTGAACACCGTGAATCGCTGCCGCGTTGATCGCTCGATTCTCAAGGTCATCGGCTGTCGTCGCGATGTTCTGCATTGCGGCCATCCCCCGGCCTGACGTAAGTGGAAACGCAATGCAGCGGCCAAATGCAACGTATTGAAAACAGGTTGTTAGAGGTAGCGGTCGGATGACGAGACTTCGGGAAGTGCCGAATTGTCGGGAGTCAAGAATTGACACTAAGGAATGGCGGCTACTGCTCGGCGATAAACTTGTGCTTCTTGATGTTCAGCTGCTTGATTTTTGAGTCCAGCGTCGAGCGGGGAATTCCGAGTTTCGCTGCCGCACCTTCCGGGCCAGCAACTTTCCCTCTACTTTCCGCTAAGGCAGCTTCAATAATTTCCTTTTCCTGATTCTTGAGCGCGTCTGGCAAAGGCCCTGCTAACTCCTGCCGGGGTGGCTGCACGGGCGCCAGCCAGGCCTCTTCGATCCAAAAGGTATCGCCGCTGCACAAGATCACCGATCTCTCAACAATGTTTTGCAACTCGCGGATATTTCCGGGCCATGCATACGATTGGCACAGCTCCAGCGTATTGTTGTCGATCTTGCAGATGTGCTTTCCAGCTTTTTCCGCGTAGCGTTTTACGAAGTACTCCACCAACATCGGAATGTCCTCCTTCCGTTTGCGCAGAGGAGGTACCTCAATCGGGAAAACGTTCAGCCGGTAAAACAAGTCGGATCGAAACGTTCCCGCGGGAATGGCTGCCGTTAAGTCACGGTTGGTTGCGGCTATGACGCGAACGTCGGTGGTAAGGGTTCGGTTACCTCCCACTCGTTCAAACTGCCGCTCCTGAAGTACTCGGAGCAATGTAATCTGGGTCTCTGCGGGAAGGTCGCCGACCTCGTCTAGAAAAATCGTACCCGAATGCGCCAGCTCAAAACGACCCTGGCGGCGCTGCACCGCGCCGGTGAAGGCGCCTTTCTCGTGACCAAACAGCTCCGACGCGATCAAGGAGGAAGGAATCGACGCGCAGTTTACGCTGATGAACCCGTGACCGGAACGTTGCGAGTGCTTGTGTATGGCGCGAGCAATCAATTCTTTTCCGGTGCCGGTTTCACCCGTGATCAGCACCGTGGAATCGGTGGGGGCCACTTTCACAATGCCGGAGAGCACGGTTTGCAGGGCCGGTGACGCGCCCACAATGTCCTCAAACATGAATGCCTGATCGATTTGCTCTCTCAGCGCAAGGTTTTCGTCACGCATCCTCTCCTCGGCCTGCTTGCGATCCTCGATATCTGTCCCAGTGGCATACCAGCGAATAATGTGGCCATGGTCGTCGCGAAGAGGATTGTAGCGGACGAGAAACCAGCGATAGTTACCGTCTTTCCCAAGCGCTCGTTGCTCAAGTTCAAAAGGCTTACCGCGCGCGAGCGCCTCATGGCGCTCCTTGCGCAGCCTTTCTACGTCCTCCGGGTGGAAGACCCGTGCTCGCTGGTCTTCTCTCTGCACGTCTTCCAAAGTGAGGCCGGCGTAATCGAGCACTGTCTGATTTGCATAAAGAGGTGTCCCATCCGGGCGCAACACGTAAATATAACTGGCGACGGCGTCGGTCATCCGCCGAAGCTCTATTTCCTCTGCCTTGATTTGCTCAAACGCAGTCTGCAGAGCCGCTCTCGCTTCGTGCTGCTCGGTGACATCCATCGCCGTACCGACTAATTCAATGACATCACCGGAAGCATTCACTACCGGGTGTCCGACCACATGAATGTACTTGGCCTGGCCGTTTGGCAGAAGAAGCCTATAGTCGGTCTCAAAGTCATTTCTGTCCCGAATGGCCTGCTCGACCACAGGTGTGTAATAACGCGCGTCCTCCGGGTGCAGCCGCCGCACTACCTCCGTGTAAGATGGTGGCGTGGAATCAGGATCGAGGCCAAAGATCCGGTACATCTCTTTTGACCAATAGGAAGCGTCCCAGCCGAACCTCGGGAGCACTTCATGCCCTTGACCGGCCTCACCCTGCGCGTTTTCCATCGGAGGGACCCGCACCGCCCAACTGCCGGTGTGGGTCAATTTCTGTGCTTCCGCCAAATAAGCCTCGCTCCGCCGAAGAGCTTCCGTCCGGTGCTTAATTTCCTCGAAAGCGTTCTCCAACTCGGCTCTGGCCTTCCACTGTTCGGTCACATCCATGACGGTGCCGACGACTTCGTCGCCTGACTCAATCACCGGGTGAGCGATAGAGTGGAGGTGCTTTATCGTTCCGTCTGGAAGCACGATTCGAAAATCTATCTCAGAATCCGCCCTCTCCCTCTGCGTGGACGCCATTCTTTTCTTTCTCTGCTCGAACTTTGGTCGATCCTCGGGGTGAACCCTCTCAACAAAGTCCCAAGTGGGGTGAGCCATCTTCTCGGGATCGTAGTCATAAATGCGAAAGACCTCTTGCGACCAGAAGAGAGCGTCGGTACGCACATTCCAAACCCAACTGCCCGTGTGGGTCAATTTTTGCGCCTCCGCCAGATACGCCTCGCTTCGCCGAAGAGCTTGCTCCACACGTTTGCGCTCTGTGATGTCCTCGGACAGCGCCATTATGAATTGCGGTACCCTCTCGGTGCCCGGCACAAGAGAAACGTGGTTGCTCACCCAAATCGAACTGCCGTCCTTGCGCAGATATTTTTTCTCAATCTGAAACTGTCGTCGTTTTCCCTCCAGCAACTCGGTGATGAGCGTCCAGTTGGCTTCGCGGTAGTCCTCATGCGTTACCTCCAGAAAACGAAGTGCACGCAGGTCCTCCTCCGTGTAACCCACCATTGTTTGGTAGACATGATTGGTGGCTAGAAAGCGGCCGTTCAGGTCCGTCAGCGCAACGCCGATAGCCGAATTCTCAAAGACGGATCTCCACCGCTCCTCGCTTTTCCGAAGGGCTTGCTCAGCCCGCTTGCGATCTTCGATCTCAATAGCGGTTCCATACCATCTGACGAGCTTTCGAGTTTCATCGCGCAGCGGTACATTGCGAATAAACCACCAGCAATATTCTCCATCTGCTCGCCGAACCCGCGCTTCACTCTCCATGGCTCGCCCGTTCTTAAGGGCTGTGTGCCAATCGGCGACGACCCTCGTCCGATCATCGGGATGAAGAACCGCTTCCCAATTCCACCCGAATGCCTCCTCCAAAGCTAAACCTGTGAACTGCAACCAACGATCATTAACGAAATCAACCTGACCCTCGGGCGAAGTCCTCCAGACATACGCCGGAACCGTATTGACCACGTCGCGAAGTTCTCTCTCGCTCCGGCGCGCAGCTTCCGTCCGCTGCTTAATTTCCTCGAAAGCTTTCTCCAACTCGGCTCTGGCCTTCCACTGTTCGGTGACATCCATGACGGTGCCGACGACCTCAGTGATTTCACCTGAGTCATCCCTAACAGGATGAGCTACAGAATGCAGGTGCTTTATGGTGCCGTCCGGGAGAATGATTCGAAAATCAATCTGAGAATCTAGCCACTCTTTCCCAGAGGCCTCCATTCTTGCTTTCTGCTCGATCTGTGGTCGATCCTCAGGGTGAATTCTTTCGAGGAACTGCGGCCAAGTGGGCCCCGTTTCCAGGTATTCATAGGCATAAATGTCAAAAATCTCCCGCGACCAGAAAAGAACGCCGGTACGCACATTCCAGGCCCAGCTGCCCGTGTGGGTCAATTTCTGTGCTTCGGCTAAATAACCCTCACTCCGCCTGAGTTCTCTCTCTGCTTTCTTACGCTCGGCAATATCTCGATAAATGAGGTAGAAGGCTCCGTGGTCGAAGCCAAGCGAAATGCCCCTCGCGACGACGGAAACGTCAAAGCGAACACCGTCTTTACGTTGCCGAATGGCCTCCAGCTCAACTCTGTGTCCCGAAATCAGCCGATCCCTGTAATTGAGAGCCTCAGCGCGCAATTCCTCGGGGACTATTAGGTTGGGAAGCCATTGTCCCGCAACCTCTTCTGGTGTGTACCCGAACATTCGTGTGAATTCTTTGTTGACCCGCAACACGTGAAAGTCATCGTCGGTCAGGATTACCGCGTCGGGCGACAGCTCAAACAATGCATCGAGCTGTTCTTTACGCTTGTGGAGGTCATCATTCGCTGCCGTGAGCTCTGTGGTTCGGTCCGTGATCGCGACCTCTAGAGCCTCCTTCCTCCGTCTTACCCAGAACATGAGTATTGCAAAGGTCAGGAACACCAGCTCATAAAGAACGCGAGAGAGGCTGCTGGTCTCGCCTTCGAAGATGAAGCCGCGGATCAGCGACGCAAGCAAAACTGCCACAATACCGGGCTTCGTGCCGCCATACCAAAACGTGATCGCGATTGCAGACAATGCAAATGCTGCAAACGGATGAGGCAGACTGAAGTGGCGAAACAGAAGATCCAGCAACAGAGCGCCGGCGACCGAAGCAAAAGCCAATCCATAGCGGCACGCGAACGACGCAGCTTGCCGCGTTAAGTTTTTTGCTGTAGCTGAATCAGCCATGGTTCAGCCCTCTTTCACCCTCAGATCAAGGCTACGATGGTTTCCATACTGGTTATAGTTTATGAGCACCCCACTTGCAGCAACGGTGCGACTGCCAAAACTTGTCCGTCAAGTACCCCACAAGTGGATAGATGCACGTCATCCCGATTGGGACACGTCAGGTGCCCTCCAAATCGAGGCGGCAGGCTCATGCGATTGTTTTCAAATTACGAGCCAACCGGAAGTTAACTTCCGAAACAGCTCGTTTACAGCGGGTTCGTCGATCAGGCGGTATCGATTCGCCTCATGCCGGTGTAAGCAACAAGCCACGCGCGACGAATGCGGCGAAGCATAGCTGGATATAGAACGCGACGAAATGGCTCGATCGCGACGAGGTACGGGCGCGTGAGCCACGACACCCGGCGGACGTAGACTCCCCAGTACAAACGGTACCCGCTCGGGCAGCTCACCAAGGCAGTGCAGATGAAGCCGTGGACAGTCCTGTTGCGGGTCTCACGAAGTACTTCTCCCGGAAATTGATACAAGACCCAAAAGTGGCCATCCAGAGTACCTGGCATTATTTCGGAGTCGCGTCGGTCGCGCTCTGACAGGCGTTCCAAAAATGAATCTTCCGGCCGCATCGGTTCTCGATCCCAACCGAAGACCCGGCCGAGAAAATATCGGAGGCCGAAAAGGAGAGTCGCGATGTGGCTCGGAGCTGTCTCGGACTCGAGCGCACGAATGTCCGCGACGCTCCGCCCGCTGCCGCCTCCAGGAAGATCCACAGACGACACGTCATAGAGCAGAACATCACGAAGAAGTTCGTGCGCACGAAGAGGCAAACTCCGATACTCGGCTGCGGACGCACGCATCGTAAGTGTCCACCAGTTCTTCACACGTGCGTTACCTCGCTGGAACGAGCCATCGTAAGTCCGTTCCTCACGCGGGAAGCTTAGACGCCAGTACCTGCATCACTATTCTGCCTGAAATGCCGCACTTAGAGCAGCAAGCGATCCCACGTGCCGCCATATCGAATTGAACGAACCATTTCTCTCTCGTAAATAATCTGGGGAAATCCGATCTCGATTCGGCTTGCTCCATCGAGGGATTTCAATTGTTCGGCGGAGAGTTCCAGATCCAAACTGGCGAGATTGTCCCGGAGTTGAGATACCTTCCGCGCTCCAATGATCGGGATTACAGGCACCCTTTGGTAGCGCAGCCACGCGAGTGCGACTTGCGCCATGCTACTACCGGCCTGTTTAGAGACTGCCTTTACCGCCGAGATGATCCGCGTTGCGCGTTGTTCCTCGGGAAGGGATTCCTTCATTCCCTCATTGGTCATCCTCCCTCCGTCGGCCTTACCCTCACCGTGATACTTCCCGGACAAGACGCCACGCGCCAAGGGCGACCAGGCGAGAATTCCTACGTTCAAAGCTTTCGACATGGGAATTAGTTCGCGCTCGACCGTCCGCTCAATGAGGCTGTACTCGATCTGCAATCCGATGAACTGTGTCCAACCTCGAAGCTCCGTCAGAGTGTTTGCCTGGGCGATCCACCATGCGGGAGCGTCCGAGATGCCGATGTAGAGAACCTTGCCTTGGCGAACGAGATCGTCCAGTCCGCGCATGACTTCTTCCACTGGTGTGATCCCATCCCAGATGTGAACCCAGTACAGGTCGATGTAGTCGGTTTGCAATCGTTTCAGACTGGCCTCCAGTGCTTGCATCACGCTCTTGCGGTGATTGCCCGCCGCATTGGGATCGTTGCCGGGCGCAGCGTTGGAGTATTTTGTTGCTAGAACGATACTGTCGCGATGGCCCTTGATGAACTCACCCACGAATTTTTCGCTCGTGCCGCCGGTATAGAAATTCGCGGTGTCAAGGAAGTTTCCGCCTGCCTCGCGGTAAGTCTCATAGACTTTCTGCGCCTCAGCCTTCGGTGATCCCCATCCCCACTCGTCTCCGAAAGTCATTGTGCCTAGCGCCGCTTCGGAGACCCGCAGTCCGCTCTTGCCGAGTAATCTGTATTTCATGATCGCGCTGCTTTCATGCAACTCAGGAATTGATTCCGCTCCGAGGGTCCTTTCGCTGAACCGCTTTACCAGGTGAAACGGTTCGGGACCGCCCCCTGATAGGCTTCCGGTGCGCGCGTCGAGCAAGCTTGGCGCGAGCCCGTGCGAGCTGCGCTTTCACCGTCCCATGGGGAACACCCAAAACAAGCGCAGCCTCCTTTGTCGTCAAACCGTCGATATCACGCAACAAAAGGGTTCTACGGAGCTTTGGTGAGAGCTGCCTGACGCCCTCGACCAGTTGGTCTCGTGCTTCCGCTGCGGAGCAGAGTTCTTCTGGACTTGGCTTCGAATCAGGTAATCGTTCCGAGAACGTGAGACCGTCTTCCCCTTGCTCTTCGTCAAGCGACAAATAACTATCGTGGCGGCGTAATTTCATCCGCGCAGCGTTGGTGACGATTGTTGTTAACCAGGTTGAAAGTTGTGCTTGCCCCCTAAACTGCCCTAGATGCTTGTACGCGGAAAGGAGAGCATCCTGGACGGTATCTTCTGCGTCGGCCATGTTGCCCAGGAAGCGGAAAGCCATCTTGTAAAACATTGGTAGGTAGCGGGACACGACGCTGTCCAGTTCCTGAGCACGCTCGCTAAGGAGACCGTTGGGAACTGCTCGCTCTCCTTCAATGAAAATTGTTGTTGCCGACGTAGCGTGCCTCCTCTCTACGCGACCCCGGGGTGTGAAGACGACTCACGTCCTACAGCATGGTTCGGCTCCGTCGCTGCCAGGAGCCACCCGAGGACCCCGCCAACTGGTCGAGTCGGAACTGACTTCTTTGCCTGTGCAGAAAACTCGATAACCGTTCCCATTTGGGGCTGACCGGCACGCACGAACACATTCCGAAAGTTCTTTGGTACGTAAAACTCAATCACTTTTGCCATGACCCTCTCCTTGATCGTGTGAACCTCTGCAGGCGACGACGCAGCAAGCAACTCCAAGTGCAAGAGGCGGACCATCCGCAAGAGATGGAAAAGACAGAAGAAGAGGGGCTGTAAGCTGCCTGTGGATTTGGTGAAATTGGCGAAAATTGCGATTTCACCAGTTCGCGGAAAAGGCCTGGCTGAGTGTAAGGTTGTCTCTGCGAAAGCTTACCTTTTCCATTGTTCCGAATAGCGATTCTGCGATAGTTTCCATTTTGTTTCTCCTTTTCACATAGTTTCAGAAGTGACGCAGCATTGTTTCGCGAACGACTACGGATGGCTGCCCGAACCACTTGAGCCCTTTGCCATATTCAATCGGCTGTCGAAGAATCCATCTTCAAACACCGTTGAAACCGTGAGATGCCGCCATTTCTCGGCCTCGGCAGATCGCGCAGCTTCAGCTTGCTGCACCCGCTTTTCCGCATCCACACCGAGGATCAGCCGCACCGGCACGTCGTCGCTATTTGCCAGTTGCAGAATCACGTCCGCGATCTTTCGCGGATCGCTTTCCAAACGCCCTTCGAGGCCTCGCAACATCTTCAGGAACGAGCCGACCGTGGCCTCATAGTCCGGCAGCAAGTCCGGCGCATTCTGAACCGCGCGCCGCGCCCAGTTGGTCCGAATACCTCCCGGCTCCAGTGTGCAGACCTTGACCCCGAAGGGCGCGACTTCCATCGCCAGAGAGTCGCTGAAACCGCCCACCGCCCACTTGGCCGCGTGATACGGCGTATTGCCCGGAACCGCGTGGCGGCCACCGACCGAAGACACCTGAAAGATGTGACCACTTTTCTGCTTGCGCATCACCGGCACAGCGGCGCGCGTTGTGTACACCACGCCGTAAAAACATGTGTCCACGATTGCCTGGAAATCCTCCGAGCTGATCTGCTCGAACGGCGCAAACTGCCCATAGCCTGCGTTATTCACCAGAACGTCCAGACGCCCGAACGTATCCAGTGCCAACTGCACGGTGGCTTTTGCGGCAGCTTCATCGCGCACTTCCAGTTTCACGGGCATCGCCCGCTCGCCGTACTGTGCCATCAGGGGTGCCAGTTCGTCCGTCCGACGCGCCCCGGCTACCACGCTGTCCCCTGCAGCCAGCGCCGCCTCGGCGATGTCCCTCCCCAATCCGTTTCCGCTTCCCGTAATCAACCAGACCTTAGACATGAAAATCCTCCATTCTCCTTCTTTAGATAGACAATGGGCGCTTAGACTCGGCTGAAGCCGCCGCTGATTTAGGCGGTTTGGGGGACTGGGCGCGCCTTCGGTTGATACTTGCCCACCTCAGTGCGCATCGTGATAGCGAGGCGGTTCCAGGCGTTGATGGTGGTCAGGGTAAACACCAACGCAATCAGTTCCTGTTCGTTGAAGTGCGCTTGTGCGCGCTCGAAGACTGCGTCGGGCACATGGCCTTCCGTGATCCGGGTGACGGCCTCGGTGAGGGCGAGCGCCGCGCGTTCGCGCTCGGAGTAAAACGGCGCCTCCTCCCACGCGTCCAGCACGTAGAGTCTCTGCTCGGTCTCGCCGAGGGCGCGGGCATCTTTCGAATGCAGATCGAGGCAATACGCACACCCATTGATCTGCGAGGCGCGCATCTTCACCAGGTGGACCAGCGATTCCTCCAGGCCTGAGTTGTGTATGTAATGCTCGAGCTGATACATCCCGCGGAGCGCTTCCGGAACATTCGTGTAGTCGATACGACCTTTCATCGCAGGCTCTCCTTTTCGTTGCATAAAATACGCTACGTGTCGAAGCGGTTGCAGAAACTTATCTGTTGGAAGTTCTCATGATTAGGCGCTTTAAATAGCCACTCCACGTCTTGGTGACAATGCCGTGATACCCAGCCGCTTCATTCTGTAGATCAACGTCGTCCGGGCCATGCCCAGCCGGACGGCAGCACCGTTCCGACCCCCGATCACACCCTTTGTTTCTTGGAGCGTCTGAAGGATGTGCGAAATCTGCCCATCCAACAGCGTGACGGGCATGGATCTCTTCGACCACTTCGAGCCATCCTGTGTCGGGTGGGGAAGTTCCTGCAGCGAACCGCTCAACACAGCACTGGTCGATAGAATTACCGAGCGTTCAATGACGTTCTGCAGTTCCCGAACGTTGCCTGGCCATGAATGCCGCACAAGAGCCTTCATGAATTCCTCCGAAATGCCCGTGATTCGCTTGTGCATGCGAGGAGCGTAGTCCGCCACAAAATGGTGAGCTAACAAACGGATATCCTCGGGGCGATGCCGCAGGGGGGGTAGTTCAATGGGGAAAACACCGAGCCGATAGAAGAGGTCGGCGCGGAATTGATGTTCGTTGATCATCTTCACAAGATTCCGATGCGTAGCGCAGATCACGCGCACATCGGTGTGAATCGTGGCAGCGCTGCCTAGACGCTCAAACTCTCTTTCCTGCATGACGCGAAGAAGCTTGGGCTGCAACTCCAGCGGGAGGTCGCCGATCTCGTCCAAGAACAACGTACCTCGGTTAGCTCGCTCGAACCGCCCAATACTGCGGGTGACCGCCCCGGTGTATGCGCCACGCTCGTGCCCGAACAACTCGCTTTCAAGCAAACCTGCAGGAATGGCGGCGCAATTTACTATCACAAAGGGGCCATTCGATCGCTTGCTGCAGTTGTGAATGGCTTGTGCAATCAGTTCCTTGCCAGTTCCTGTCTCCCCGTTGATCAGCACCGTGGCGTTGGTCGGGGCCACAATCCGCACCATTGCGAGCGCGCCTCGCAGCGCAGCACTGTTACCGACAATGCTTGGTAATCTGCCGCAGCGTTCGTTGGTGTCGAGCGCGTCCCTCGCCGAGCCTGCATCCTGGATTTCAAGGGATGCCGTACGGTTGACTGGGGGCGCTTCACTTGCCCAGCTTGATTGTGCCGGCATTCATTACTCCTTTTGGTTTGTCCGCTTGCTTTCGACGCTCACGCCCGAGGCACTACTTAAGTGCTATCTCGCGCCTCGTTCTCTCCTGATCCACTCGCGGATGTAAGCTGGACAATTCTTGAGCTTGCTGCTGGCCGCT
>Ga0210405_10004359_pt1 | contig 13324 bp, 16 predicted proteins | sample IncBWH11MmetaG_FD_155492 | JGI IMG/M metagenome (GOLD analysis project Ga0210405, IMG submission 155492) | Forest soil microbial communities from Barre Woods Harvard Forest LTER site, Petersham, Massachusetts, United States - Inc-BW-H-11-M | ecosystem: Environmental > Terrestrial > Soil >... | reverse complement strand
TCCACTTATGCTGGAATATTGTATGGCGTGCGGATCCTGCAATCCGCGGCACTGCCATTTCGTTCTTGACTCCGGCTAATACGGCGTCCCAGAACTTTTTCTCCGCGCTCTTCGTGAGCATCTCCCAACATTGCATCAAAACCGAGATTATTCTGTCCAATTTGGTACACAAGTGGAAAGCCAGGCGGGTGAGGAAGATTAATCACTTCTTTTCCACAATTCGGTAAAGAGCTTGACCGTGGCTGGCGCGTGTCCTTGGTAGTGATTGTTGGCGTAGGCAAACATTTTCACAATTTTCTTCGTATTCACCCATCTGCTTGAGAACTCAACCCAGTTTTTCAAGTCGCTCTTGGGGTCCACAATCACTTTGTCCCAGGTCTTGGTCACGGCCTCGATGCGTTTGCGATCACCAAGCCAGCGGACATACACGAAGTCCGCAGTAATCAGTTCAAACTTTTCCTCCATCTCCCAAGGCCGAGGCACAAATGAAGTGTCGGTCAGCGCCAACGCGATGTTGTGTTCCCGCAGCAGGTCAGCGAATTTGGCATCAAGCCAAGTCTTGTTTCTAATCTCAACTACAAATTTGTAGTCGCCAGGGAGCTTCTTCAGGAACGGTGCCAGCACGGTGAGAAAACTATCTTGCTTTGGGAATTTCCATTTGTCGAACGCCGGAAACTGGAAGACCATCGGACCAAGCTTTGGTCCGAGAATATCCATCGTTTTAACGAACTCTTCGAATTCAGAATCGCAATCCACTAACGCCTTTTCATGGGTAATCACCTGCGGAACCTTCACGGCGAAGATGAAGTCGTCTGGAGTTCGAGCGCCCCAATTGCTGACCGTGCGAGCAGAAGGACATCCGTAGAAGGTCGAGTCAATTTCGACCGTTTGAAAGTGTTCTGCGTAGAAAGCAAGGTAGTCGGCAGACCGCATGCCCTTCGGATAAAACGAACCTTCCCATCCTGTTGCCGTAAACGATGATGTGCCGAGAAGAATGCCGGGGACTGAATAAGGACGATCACGTGTCGGAGTGTTTGGAAGTGTGGCCGCTTCTTCTAGTTTCTCCATTGGAAAAAGAGTTGGGTTGCGAATCGGCGCGACTCTTGGACGTTGTGATTTCACGATTCCGAGAGGATAACCCAATTAGCGGTAAATGAACGTGAGCACAGGACAGGAGCGCGTAGTCCTCCCGGACGGTGGGTGCGCTAGGTTTTCGGCTTATACACTTTACATTTGCACTCGGGAAACCAGCACCTGCCCATCAACTTTCTCACACCATGCTTGGCGTAGTGGATGGACTTGGCGTGGGTGCAGCGGCAGGGCTGGATTCGCGCCTTCACAGGAGCGTATCACGTGCGTGTTGGCCGCTACACAGCAGAAATTCTTATTCCTTTGGTTAAAATGTTGCTGCAACTCCCATTCTCAAAACCCGCCCGTTTCCGTGTGTCATACGGGCATACGAAAACAATTGCTTTAAGCAGGCGGCGCGGACATCCAACGCGAGTAAATCAAACGACTTCCTATCAAGCTCGTAGTTCAAATTTGGATTGGCACCGGAGTCGCGCGTCACGATCTCCGACCAAGCGGCACGAGCATCATTCGCGGCTTGACCGCCATTTCGAAGAGAGAACTCGTTAAGGCACACGCCGAAATTCCACGCGTCCTCCGCAAGCACATTACCGTATCAGCGAAACAGACCTGGACCACTACCGAAGCTCTCACGCGCCAAAGGCTTGGGGCTACCCTTACAAGCCAAAGGTTTCGCGGGACCTCTAGTTTAGCTGGGCAGGGCAACATGGCACTTAACATCACCAACACGAGTACAAATGGCGTCATCGTCGTCCATCTCAGAAGCACTATATTCTTTGATGACGAGTCAACATCTCTGCGCGTTCATGTGAAGAATTTGCTGGGCAAATCCCGCCAAATCGTGTTGGACCTAGAGAATGTCACTCGAATCGATAGCAGTGGCTTGGGGACTCTTGTGGCACTCTACGCGTCGGTCCAGAAGATCGGCGGTGACATCAGGCTCGCCAACCTCGGCAACCATATAAAAGAAGCACTGCGGATTACGCGGCTCGTGACAGTGTTTGAAATATTCGACAGAACGGAAGATGCGGTCGCATCATTCAATAGAGCCACGGCAGCAGGGTAATCATCATTTAGCAACCGATTACGATGTCTCGTTGACGTTTGCCGGAGAGGTGAAATCTGCGGTGGATGTTTAGGCGCGTGGTGGCAGGCCAGGTGCGCTATTTTCTTGGCTTGTAGCCCCGACACTTACAATTAGGAAAGCCGCAAGGGGTTTGCAGCTTCTTCTTGGCGGGCCTAGCGTGATGAATGGTCTTGGCATAATGACAACGGCAAGGTTGGATTCTTGGCACGGCATTCACAATGATTACCCTTCCAATTTCTTTAAACTTCGGTCGCTACAAGAGACCAATCACGCGGCGGAAAGCTTACAGGCCAGAAGTGAGGAGCCGGACATTCGAACTCAAACGCGACCGAAAAACGACCCTCTTCCGACCCCTCCACGCGCAACACCTTCCCAGTAGCAACGATGTCTGTCTTGGAGTTACTGAGACGAATTTGCTGTCCTCTGACCATTTCTATCCCAATATCCAGCAGGCCGCCGTGAGCATTGACCACGAGGGTGTGAGCCTCTATGCTTATCCGTTTCCCACCCGGCATCACCGCCGATAGATGGACGGGAACACGTAGGACAACGCGCTCGCTTCTTCGCCGATTTCTCTCGTCGGTTACGTTGGTAGTTGTATCCGGGCGGGATTTGCTTACGTCTTGGAACATGGTGCTCCTATCTCCCGTGGACGAGTGCCGCTTAGTTTATCTTGCGGGAAGTCTCATTATCTTAAACATCCACAATTTGACGATACTCTGCTGTTATGAAATAGATTTAAATATTCCATAATGACGAATCAAGTAACACGACGTTCGCCGGATATCGCTTGTTACGTCCTCTCTCACTGTCCAGTCCTAGCGAGGAAGATTGATTGGCCAAAAGCGCTCACTGCCCTCCTCAAATTCGAAAGCGACTTCATATAAAGCTGAGGTTGGTCCCTCAACTTGGACTACCCGGCAGCAAACTTCGTTTTTAGAATGCGGGTTAATGAGGACGATTTTCTGATCGGTTGCAAGTTCCATAGGTGATTCCAACAGACCGCCGTGCGCATTCACTACTGACGTAAACGCTTGTACTTGGACGCACCTTCCGTCCGGCATGTTAGCCCGGATGGCAACGACCACCTGGAGTGGCACCCTTTGGCTTCTGCGTCGATTCGAGAATTCGGACGCCTGCATGGTCTATTTCTCTGATCGTTCCGCTCCTTGAACGTGTGCGGGAACGGATTTCGCCCGAGCGCTTATGGACGCATCCATGCCCAGAAGACAAGGGCAGTAATACCAACAAAAACTATGAGATATTCGGCCCAAGCTATCGCCTTTTCAAGCTTTACCTTTTCAGTTCATCCATGGAGCAGTGCTATCCACGACGGTACTTCTTCAATTCAAGCCAGTTTTTCAACACGGGCCTGAACAGCGCCAGACCCAGGCAAAAAAGGACAGCGCCGCCCATTAGCTTGATGGTCTGATCTGCATCAGAGATTGAAAAGCCTGAGTAGAGGAGTGCCGCGCCGCCCAAGACACACAGGCATGCAAACAATATAGCTAGTTGATTGAGCACTAAGGGTCCTCCGAGACTAAAACCTGGATGTCAGGGAAGCTTCAGAGATTAGTGCAAATGCACCGCATATCGTTTCACGAAGGAACTAGGGTACGCGTTGGTCGGCCAGTGGCGCTGGAAATCATCGAGAAAAGATGGCCAGTCGAGCGGCAATCCATGCTGTTCGAAGTATTCCAGCGGGAAAGAAAAGCCGTGGTCGATGCCGACGAGCGTCGGTGGCTCTTCACAAAGTCTCTCGACCAGCCACTCAGCGATACTTCGCCGCGTCCAATACTTCCGAGGGCCGGACGGCGGAACGACTTCCTGCGAGTCGGTAGAATGGTTGGCTGCGTAAATGCGCAGGCCCCGAAGGCTCGACCTGGGCGTCTCTGCGCCCGAATAGTCGATGCCGATGTAGCGTTTGAACGCGAGGTTCATGCGAGACCGCTAGCCACGGAGTGGCGCGTCTCAGCCTCCAAGCTTCTCGATCAACTTTTGCACTAATTCTGGCACTTTCCCGGTCACTCCCGCAGCTAACAGCGCGAAGCCAACGGCCGTCAAGATCGCTCGACGGCTTTGGTGGCGATGTCCGCCATGCGGAACAGGGTGCGGGTGAGTAGAGGCCAGAGGGCGCGGTGCATCAGAAGAAGCAGCACGAGCAATGCAAATAGAGCAGCCAAGAATGCATCTACACAATTGAACAAGGACGCGATTTTCAACACGAAACCGATATCCTCGGCAGGGTCGGTGCGATAATCGTTCAGCTCCGCGCCCCAGTAGAACGGAACAACGACGAGAAACGCCGCGCACGCTGAGTTGCCAACCAAGAGAATCAGGATCGTCAAATAACTCGTGAACCGCTGAACTGAGCGAAGTAGTTGGCGCGTAATAGCGACAAACAAGAAATCGGAAGCGAAGCTAAGCGAGATGACAGAAATGCAAATCGCCACAAACCAGCTATTTGGTGTGAAAGGCTCGCGAGTGCCAATCACGACCAGCACAACACACCAAAACCTGCCAAGAACGCAGCCCAATCCAAGTATTTGACAAAGCGCGTGCGATAGGAAAAAGCTAACCCGAATACGATCGCTAAGCTCAACATCAGACCCAGGATTACGAATAAAGATGGCTCTTTGGACTCAAACGACGCGAATATCAAGAACACTATGAAAATGGACGCAACGGATAAGCAGGCCGACGCGGCAACAGAGTGAACAGAAAATAGCCTTTGCCCGAACAGTCGGTCTAGCCAGCTTGATTCGAGTTTGGCAACTTGTTGAAAGAAAACTGTGTGCCGCGAAAGAGACAATCGCAGGTAGTCGTCAACACGCACCCAAAATTCTTCGAGCGTGCTCTGAATTTTCCCCTCTTCATCTGGATACAGAACTATCGCGCTCAAGACGCAGAACAACCCGAGCAGAGCTTCAATTGGCCGGGCGATCAGATGGAGGACGTGCCACATCTTTAGACAACGTGCGAGGAACTATATCACGCGGACAGTCAGCGGTCGTGATCGGCTCCGGTTACAGGCGGGTCGTCCCGAAGAATCCATTCCAATCCAAGTAACATCCCTGCGGGGGTCATAAGGAGTCAAGCTTTCAGACAGCTTGCGAGGCACAGGGAAATGTAGAGTTGCACGCTCAAAATGACTAAACCGCCAGCACAAGACTTCAGGACCCTCGAATTGAACTCAACGAAATGCGAATACCTCTTTTGTTGTGCGAACGAGACCCCATTACTTTCGAACGTCCCCATGTCGATGCCGCGCCTCTAAATTCTAGTCACCAATTATTTACTTGCTCTAGTTCATAGGATCGGCGTAGTATCCGGCACATTCATCGTTTGCTCTTACTTGAGTTCTTATAATTGCTTTGATTGTATATTCACTTAGTTATATGAAGGGAATTAAGCATGCGGAACCTGCCACTGGTCACGTTGCTGGCCATATTGTTTCTCGCACCATCTCAGACGTGCGCCCAAGATGCCGGAGCTGATCCGGTACCGAATATCCAGAGCCTGAAGAGTTGGGAGCAATGCCGCGAGTATTTGCCTTCTAAGGAATCTCAACGATGTCGGATAGATTTTGATATGGCGCAAACGAAGGACATCCGAATACCGCCCCAGACGCACAAAGACATCACCGTTTATCTGAGTCCTGGTAGTCGAGGGGTAGTGGTGTTATGGCACTCTTCACCTTTCGCAGCATGTTCTCTTACCACTGCTCCAGGTCCTCTGGCACGCGACCTAAGCCCTAACATATCGGCCGCGCTTACATCTATCGGCAGCGGAGGTGCTATACCTGTGGTGGCTGAGCTATCCGTCAGCCCCCTCAATACTGTGTCGCTTACTGGACCTCCTTCAGCCGAGCTTTCTATTGAAGAGAAAGAAGCGATTCGCTTGCAATTCGACAACCCCTATCAACAATTCGTTCAATCTCTTCGATCTGAAAAGCTTTCGCCTAAAGAGCTTGAGAAAAGGAAGTCTCAAGCACAATCGGAGAAGGACAAAGCTATTGAACAGCAGGAACAGAAGTTGCGCGAGGAAAAACAAAAGACCATCAAAGCAAAGCAGGACAAGATCGAAGCAGACGAGAAAGCAATAAACGACCTTATACAACAATTTCAGGACCAACAGTCACAGGCCGGACGACTCTACCACGCACTTGATCCAGATAATGACCCTAAAGACTACAGTGAAATTCGCATGAACTATCTTTACTCGTATTCGAACGACAGCGATGCGGCCCACAGGATTGGCGTTATAAAAGAAGCTGCCGTTAGGTTTCTCTCCCGTCCTTTACCGGACAACAAAACAGTCGCAGGAATGCAGGATACGGTCGACAAACTTCAGTCGCGAGTCACGAAGCTGCACGATACCTATGGGAATGCCGTAGATGACTTCGTTCAACAAGCTACAAGTCAAATTACGAACGCGCATTCAGTAATCGACGCTTTAAGGACCCCGGACAGAGTAGAAGAACTTTTCTATTTCAATGATGCGAATGCAAAGGTTCAGAAGGTGTTGGATTTCGTTAAAGACTTCGAGACATTGTCAGATAACTTGAGGTGGGAGGATCGTTCGGTGCAGATTTTGCCCATAGCGGTCTACCCCGAAAGCAAGGTTGCGGTGACAGTGAAATGTGCGGATGCCGTGAATGCAACTCCGTTATTCGATAACATACAGTTCAACGCCTTCTTCCAATCGCCGCCAAAATTCGACATCTCTGCTGGTGCTCTGATCTCAACCCTGCATGGTCGTCAAGCTACGACCGAAACTCCTTTCGGCAACCCTGCGACTACAAGCTGTCCCGCTACGCCAACTACCACAGCGAACTGCCCGGTGGTAGTCATCGACAAGACCCGGCCCCAGTTTGTGCCCGGAGTCTTTGTCGACTGGCACCCAATTAATTTCAAGCTGCCGGGCGTCCATGATCCCGCTAGAAAAAAGAGCAACCCTCCCGAATCGATTCACACGTGGATGTCTGAAAACGCGCCCCGCCATCCTTTCGGTTACGTCGGATCATTCGGTCTGGCCGCAGGTTTTCTCGTCAACCCCAACAATGGCACCGTGCAAGCTGAATTCTTTGAGGGTATCTCATTCGGTATCCAAAGGTTTGTATTCTTAGTCGGTAATCACACCGGAAGGTCTCAAAATCTCACAGGTGGTTATTCCGTGGGCGAGCAGGTAGCTCCGGGAGCTATACCGACAACCGTCCGCAACTGGTCAAATGCTTTGGCATTCGGGATCACGTATAGAATTCCCCTTCGCTAAACAAATCGAATTGGTTAGTTGTCCGGGACGAATAAGCATCTTGCTTCGATTGGCCGGGCGATTATTGCGCAGGTACGTTCCTTTACGGGAAGCGATATTTCATACTTCAGCGGATAGTCCGAAACTGCAACCAGAGGAACGCAATAATGGTGACCGCTAAGCCGCCAACTATTAAGATCGCAAACGAAATTATGTTTTGCGTGCCCCCAGGGAACGATGCGAACCCCATTGTCGTGGGCTTCGCATGAACTGCGCAATTGTAGAGCTTCTCCCGATCTTTCGAATATTGGTTAACTCTCCAAATAGCCTTCGGCAGCGACAACTTGTTTGGCTCCGACATCTTGATCGCGGCTAATGTGGTAATGATCCACTCTGCGTGAAGGTCCAGAATGCCATCGAAAAGGGCAACCAGTATAAGGAGAACCAGTGCGAGTGCCGGGACTCTGTGTTGCTGCGGGATCTTTTCGAGATACTGGTATTGCGACAGAATACCGAGGATCATGATGATCAAGCCGAGTATCTGTACATTGCACCATCTCATCTGTTCCAGCGCTTCCTTCCCCTCGACGGGAGGGAAAGTTGCGCTGTTAAGGTATTTGAAACCGCTTTCTAAACGTTTCCTGAAGTCGACGATCCACATCCGGTTTGCGGCTATAGCAGCGGCAAGAGTAGCAATTAGCAGGAACAAACAGGCGCTCCTCAATCTCGGCCACGCCTGCCCCAATGACAACTGAAAGTAATACAGCAAGCAGAATGCTGGCAGCAGGAGGAAGCGGGAAGAGACAAATAGTCCAAGTAGTCTCAACATTGTTGCTCACCTCCGTCCAATGGAAGCTCTTCTATATCAGGCGTTACCCTATTTAAATGGTTGACTGTATATCAGGGCACCTCCCTACCCAACCTTTTTTTGGTCACCACCAAGATACTGGCGTGGCTTACAGTAAAGAAGTGAATGTCGAAAAGGAACTAATGCTCAACGCTCGCGGTCGAGTATGACGTGATGCTGCTCCGGCGCGATTCAGGCGCTGGAGGTCGTTCGAGAGAAGATCGCGGCATTGGTGCTCGGATAGAGCATTAGGTCAGCGATTCAATACGTACTGAGGGACGGAATTGTTGAGGAGAATAGCGCAACTTCTGAAAAATGATATACGGTGTTAGGTTGCCGCGCTTGCCAGGCACTCAGTCCGTTTCGTTCTTTCCTTTATTCCGCCATTCTTTGAAAGCAATGTAGGCGTTGAAGCAAATGCCACCCCCAAAAACGGCGAAGCACCACAAACCGATAGTCATAGAGGACAGGGGGATAAGAGTGAAATCCCGCCCAGCCTTGTGGATGAGAGTGTCATATTCGGGTTCATTGAGAAACATGTGCCACAAGCCCCGCATCGAAGCAGATGATGTCAACAGCGCCGTTGTGATGATCAAGCCGACCAGGAGCATGGCTGGCTCTGACCGTTGCTCAATCCATCTCGCCCCTGGCGACAAATACGAAACAATTGCTGCCAAGCACATAACGCCAACAACGTGGTCTACAACCTTTGACGGGGTTAGGCCGGGAGAGACCAGGGAAACTATTCCAAGTGCCAGCACGAAAACACGCACGACGATGCCTACAATGAACATCTCCCAGTCTCCCCTTTCAACAATTCGAGTCGAGACCCATACAAAAAACACGCCGGACATACCGCCAACGGCCATTAAGAGAGCTGCTAATAAGCAGCCGTTTACCACAATTGTAAAGGCGCTGGTGCTTGCATCAGCACCCGGTACCAATTGACCGTGCGCAGACAAAAACTTATAGACGCTAATCGATCCACTGCCTGCCGCCGAAAGAACGGACCACAAGGCGAATGCCTTTCGCAACAATTTGCTCAGCTCTTTCTCGGGCATGAATCAGCGGTACCTCGGGCCACTGGTCAGTTAGTGCGCCCAGCCTCGATTTCGCTTCATGGAAGACTCATAGCGAAAGGCCCTCATGCCTGAGAATCAACGGCGGATAGCGTCATCTCACCTTCGTTGACTTACCTTCTTCCACAACCTAAGATGTGCGCCAAATGACCGACTCCGCATCCCTGATCGGGCAAACCGTCTCGCATTATCGCATCCTTGAAAAGCTCGGCGGCGGTGGCATGGGCGTTGTTTACAAAGCCGGAGACTCGCGCCTTAATCGCTTTGTAGCCCTGAAATTCCTGCCGGACGATGTTGCGAGAGACCCGCATGCACTTGCCCGTTTCAAGAGAGAAGCTCAGGCGGCATCCGCTCTAAACCATCCAAAAATTTGCACGATTCACGATATTGGCGAGGAAAGTGGACGCGCTTTTATCGCAATGGAGTATCTCGAAGGCCAGATGCTAAAGCATCTCATCCAGCAACATCCCCTGCCCACTGACCAGGTCCTAGATCTTTCTATACAGATTGCCGACGCTCTCGATGCCGCCCATGCCAAAGGCATTATTCACCGCGACATAAAACCTGCAAACATCTTTGTCACCGAGCGAGGGCAAGCGAAAGTCTTAGACTTTGGGCTAGCGAAGGTGGCGCGAAGGAATGTCATTGAGCCGCCCGATATGACTGAGGCAACGGCGGAAGCCTCTGAGGAACACTTAACAAGCCCCGGCTCCGCTGTGGGCACTGTTGCGTATATGTCCCCCGAACAAGTGCGGGGCGAAAAACTGGACGCAAGAAGCGATCTATTTTCCTTCGGTGTGGTGCTGTATGAGATGGCCACCGGGCGGATGGCATTCCCCGGCAGCACATCGGGAGTCATATTCGACGCCATCCTGAATCGTGCACCAGTTTCTCCGATCCGCTTGAAACCCGACTTGCCTCCTCGTTTGGAAGAGATCATCAACAAGGCTCTCGAAAAGGATCGGGATGTCCGCTACCAACACGCAGCCGAGGTTCGCGCCGACCTTCAGCGGCTAAAGCGCGACACAGATTCGGGAGGATTGGCCGCTTCGACGCAACCTCCAGGAGCAATGGCAGCCATCTCGAAGTCGGCGGCAGATCAGCGCAAAGTGCCTGCCCTAGTTGGTCTCACGGTCTTGGCGTTGTTGATCGCCGGTATAGGCTATATCTTTCGTTCACGACTTCAAGCCAAAGACTCGGACGGCCCATTTCAAAATTTCACGATCACGAAACTAACGGACTCCGGCAATTTAACTACAACAGCGATTTCACCCGATGGCAAATATGTCGTAAATGTGGTCAAAGACAACGGGATGGAAAGCCTTTGGCTTCGGAACGTACCAACGAACAGCAACACGCAGGTCGTTGCACCGATGCGAAGCCACTATGACTCAGTGCAGTTTTCGCCTGACGGCGACTTTATCTACTTCGTTCGGTCCGAAGAGAACGAAAGCCCGGGCCTGTACCGTGCTCCCGTATTAGGTGGTAGTGCCCATCTTGTATTGAAGGACATTTCCTTCGTGAGTGGAGCCTCATTCTCCCCAGATGGAAAGCGGATTTCCTTTATGCGATTGGGGAAATGGTCGAACGACGGCAAGGCCCCTCCGACGGAGTTGATAACTGCGAACCTAGAAGGCGGCGATCAAAAGGAACTTTTAACCGTTGATGATTTTGATCCCAGTAGACCCCACCCAGCGTGGGCACCACGCGGCAACGTGATCGTGATTGCAGATCGCAACCAGACGGCCCGGAGCAGCAGCCTTGTTGCGATCGATAGCGTGAGTGGAAAGCAGCAAACTATCATCTCTTCGACTGAAAAGCGTTTTGCAGACCTGACATGGATGCCTGATGAGAGCGGTTTGTTGGTTCTCTTCACGGAGGTGAAAACAAAAAATCAACAAATCGCGTTCATCTCTTACCCCGGGGGAAGGCTGCGAAATATTACTCGCGATACAAACAGCTACTCGGGATTGAGCGTCTCTCGCGATGGCAAGACACTGACCGCCGTCCAGATTGAAAAGAGTTTCAAGCTTTATACGGTCCCTTCGAGGGAAAGGACCGAAGAGCATGCCACCCCGATTACCTCGCGCGGGGTTGACTATCAGTTCGCCTGGGCCGACGACAAAAATCTAATTTTAGAAGACTACGATTCTTACAAATATTACCAACTAAATGATCGCGGAGAAGGAAAAACCCTCCTATTGGAAGGGGCGCAATACTTCGCGGCGGGTGTGGGATCGTGTCAAACAGGACGATACATCGTGTTCATGGCTAGAGATCCAAAATCGTCTACCGGTGAAGTCACTGTCTGGCGATTCGATACGAAAAATAACGACATCTTGAAACTCACAGTTGGTCCGTTTGACGCTTCACCCATTTGCTCGCCCGATGGGAGATGGGTCTATTATGTGTCCCCCAATCCTCCAAAGCCTAAAATTCAAAGAGTCTCCATTGATGGTGGCGCCTCCAAGACAGTCAGCGAAATGTTTGTTTTTCCTGAGATTGACATTTCTAGCGACGGCGCGTCTCTTGGATTCTTTTCTGGGCCAGGGTTCGGCATGATCAGTACTCAAACCGGAAAGGTGGTTAAGAAATTTCCACTGGATCCTCGTTGGGGTAGCTCTTCGGGGCAGGCTACTCACCCGCACTTTACATCCGACGGCAAGGCATTGGCGTACACGATCCATGTCAATGGGGTGGACAATATCTGGGCACAGCCGCTCGATGGTACGCCAGCGCATCCGATCACGTCCTTTACGTCTGAAGAGATCGTTGATTTCCACTGGTCGCCGAGCGGAGATAGGCTCGGCATTGTCCGTGGCCGCACAGAATCAAACGTGGTCTTAATACGAGACGCGAATCGTTAACTCGTTGTATAACGCACCTTATTGCTCTGCGCCAAGTTCTTCTTGCGGCTGAAATACGAAGAATGTGATATATGTTGAAATTGCATCCAGATGCGGGAAATCTTCTCCCGCACCAACCTTACCGCTTCGCGCATGAAGGTGGGTCGCCACTCAGGCAGATGCGCCGGAATCCGGTACCTGCAAATCAGCCACATTTACAAATTGGTCTGCCAAACCTGCAGATAAATGTTCCGGTTCAAAACCCCGCTGGGGTTATGTACCCCGGAATCGTTATAAGTGTTCCTGGTCAGGTTACAGATGCTGTCGGGAGACATTTACAGCTCGTTGCTCGATTCTCGCTACCTGATGGACAGATACTGCGGACACATCCGTTTGAACAAGTCTATCGAGACGCCACGGGTTTTGTCGCCGTCGGAACTCCAGACATCACGATAACAACGACTCCAGTTGATCTCGCTCCGTTCTACTTTTCGATTCCGTTTTATGCAATCACGCCGATAACTAACGGTCAAGTCACTCATCTCGTTAATGTCACTATATCGGCGTATGTCAATTCCTTCTTGGTTTTTCAGACTCCTCCAGAATCATTCTCATTCGTTTATTAGAAATGGAGGTTTCCGCTTCAGAATGCTCAGCCCACACTGCCTTTCCGGTCAGCAACCCCACGATTCAGCAGAGATGGACCGCGAGATTCAGCGTAAGCGTGTGGCTCTTGAAATAAGCGCTGACGATCGGTATGACCTGCTCTATGTAGGGAAGGGGACTCAAATGCCGTCCTCTTCCCCAGACCCCTTCTCCTGCTACGAGATGCAACGAAGGCAGAATGAAAATCTGCATGTGCGCCCAAATGTTTGTCTCATAACAGGGTTCATCCCAATACTTGGGAACAACTTGGGAACAAACATTGCCGAATACCATGCAAAATCGCGATGCATGACATAGGAAAATGCTAGACGAACCAACTACTTAGCGTTTCTGCTCTTACCTTGGGCGCAGGAGGCCCCCGGTTCAAATCCGGGCGCCCCGACCAATGTCCATAAACGAGGCAAGCTTGTCTATCGTGGCGGAGACGAAGTTGTTTCCATACCTATTGCCCAAAAGC
>Ga0210405_10004357_pt1 | contig 13330 bp, 8 predicted proteins | sample IncBWH11MmetaG_FD_155492 | JGI IMG/M metagenome (GOLD analysis project Ga0210405, IMG submission 155492) | Forest soil microbial communities from Barre Woods Harvard Forest LTER site, Petersham, Massachusetts, United States - Inc-BW-H-11-M | ecosystem: Environmental > Terrestrial > Soil >... | reverse complement strand
GGGGAGCTGCCCGTGCTGGTGTTCGCCGATCGCGCGCGAGAGATTCGCGCCGCGGTGGAGTTCTGCGACAAGCAAAAGCTCAAGATGATCCTCGCGGGCGGGACCGAGGCCTACAAAGTGAAGGACCTGCTGCGCTCGAAAGGCGTTCCGGTTATCCTGCGGCCGATCCTCACCGAGCCTCTGGAAGAGGACGACGCCTACGACCGTTTGCTGACGCAGCCCTCGGAACTCGCGGCCGCCGGGGTGAAGTTTGCCTTTGGCAGCTTCGATAATTCCTTCGCGCGGCGGCTTGGCCAGCAAGCGGCCAACGCGGTGGCTTACGGCCTGCCGTACGACGAGGCGCTGAAGGCGGTCACGCTGTATCCGGCGCAAATCTTCGGCCTCGCCGATCAGGTCGGAACCTTGGAGACCGGCAAGGTAGCCAATCTCATCGTCACTTCAGGCGATCCGCTGGAGCTAACGACCGACGTGAAGTTCCTGTTCATCAAAGGCCAGCAGACCTCTTTGAACAACAAGCATCTGGCGCTTTACGAGAAGTACTCGAATCGCCCCAAGACCCAGTAGCGCCAATGATGGCGATTGCGACGTCGGGCGACAGCTCGGCGCTGATTACGTTGGCACAGGCAGGAGTGCCTATCCTACTTGAAACGTTCGCCTGCGGCGTCCGTCAAATCAGCCAGGACTGTTGCGTTCCGGGGGTGGTCTATGGAAACTTTGCTGCAAGACTTGCGCTACGCGTTGCGGCTTTTAGCGAAGAGTCCCATATTTACAGGCATCGCCGTCCTGACCCTGGCTCTGGGCATCGGCGCAAACACTGCCATTTTCAGCGTGGTGAACGCCGTCCTTCTGCGCCCACTGGCCTTTCGCGATGCCTCGCGGCTGGTTCTGGTCGCCGAACAGAACAAATATTCGATCATCAGCACTTCTTATGAAAACTATGTGGACTGGCGCGACCAGAGCCATTCCTTTGAATCCATGGAAGCCACCCGCGGCGCCACGATTACTTTCACCGGAGCCGGAGAGCCGGAACGCCTCAACGCCCGCATGATGACCGCTGGTATCTTCCCGCTGCTGGGTGTCGACGCCAACCTGGGCCGGACCTTCCGCGCCGAGGAAGACCGCGCCGGCGGCGCACCGGTCGTGCTGTTGAGCTACGGTTTGTGGCAGCGCCGCTTCGGCGGCTCCCACGAAGTCATCGGCAAAACCATGAATCTCGATGCCCAGCCGTACACGATTGTGGGCGTGCTCCCCAGGGGTTTCGAAGTGTTGCAGCCCGCCGACGTGTTTCTTCCGTTCACGCCGTGGGCCAAGACCCTTCCCGACGACCGCAACTGGCATCCGGGAATTTTTCCCATCGCACGCCTGAAGCCCGGCGTCTCACGCGAGCAGGCGCGCACCGAGATGGTCGGCCTCACCAAAAGGCTCGAGGAGCAGTATCCGGAGTTCAACACCGGCACCAGCGCGGACGTCGTCGGTCTACAGGAGCAGATGGTGCAAAACGTGCGCCCGGCGCTGCTGTTGCTGATCGGCGCAGTGAGTTTTGTGCTGCTGATCTCTTGCGCGAACGTCGCCAATCTCTTGCTAGCCCGTGCCGCCGTTCGCGGAAGGGAAGTGGCCATTCGAACTTCGATGGGTGCCACACGCTGGCGCGTGGTTCGCCAGTTGCTGACCGAAAGCGTTCTCATTTCGTTATCCGGTGGCGCATTGGGTTTGCTACTGGCCTGGACCGCGCTTGGACCGCTTCTGAGAATTTCCGCAGACAGTCTGCCGCAGGCTTTTTCGGTCGGATTGGATGGCTGGGTTCTGGCGTTTACGCTGGTCGTTTCGTTGGGCACCGGCCTGCTGTTTGGAATTGTTCCCGCGTTGCGCACCGCCAAGCAGGATTTGCGCGAGACGCTCAACGAAGGTTCGCGTGGCTCGACCGACGGTCCCGGCCAGCACCGCCTGCGCGGCTCGCTGGTTGCCGTGGAAATTGGGCTGGCGATGTTGTTGCTGGTGGGCGCCGGGCTGCTTCTGCGCAGTTTTTCGCGCTTGCAGGACGTAGCGCCGGGTTTTCAAACCGACCATTTGCTGGTTGCCGATCTTCCTCTCTCGCAAACGACGTATGCCAAGCCGGAGCAGCGCTTCGCTTTCTACGACCGCGTGGTGGAACGCGCCAAAACCTTGCCAGGCGTGCGTTCCGCCGCGGCCGCGTCATTTTTGCCGGTGAGCGGTGGAGGCGGGCTTTTGCATTTCAATATTATCGGACGGCCGCCGAAGTCCCCGCATGACTATACCGCGGCGGGCTACCGCACCATCGCCCCGGGTTATTTCGAAACGCTCGGTGTGCCGCTGCTGCAAGGGCGGCTGCTGACTCCCGGGGACAAGGAAAAAGCCCCGGCGGTGGCTCTGATCAACGCCACTATGGCGCACACTTATTTCTCCAATGAGAACCCTCTTGGGAAGAGGATTCAGCTCGGCGCGACTCCTGACCCTGATCCGCAAAACCCGCCGATGGAAATCGTCGGCGTTGTCGGCGATGTTCTTCAGGGCCTGGGTCTCGAGCCCAAAGCCGAAATGTATCTGCCCTATCGCCAGGCCGATCAGGTGCTGCCGGTGTTTCAACTGTCGGTGGTGCTGCGCACCGCCGGCGATCCGCTGCTGCAAGCCTCGGCGTTGCGCAGCGCGCTGGCGGAAATCGATCCCAACCAGCCGCTTGTCAGGGTTCGCACTATGGAAGACAACATGGCCGCCACCGTGGCCCAGCCGCGTTTTCGCACTTGGCTGATCGGCATCTTCGCTGCTTTGGCGCTGCTGCTGGCTGCCGTGGGCATTTACGGAGTGATGTCCTATTCGGTGACCCAGCGCACCAGCGAAATCGGCATTCGCGTCGCGCTGGGCGCGCAACCCTCCGACGTGTTTCGCATCGTCGTCGGCGAAGGATTGCGGCTGGCGCTCCTGGGTGTTGCCGTCGGCCTGGTCGCGGCGCTGATACTGACACGCCTCCTGCAGAGTTTTCTCTACGGTATCAGCGCTTCCGATCCGCTGACATTTACCGGGGTAGCGGTGCTTCTCACGCTAGTAGGCGTCGCAGCGTCGTTTTTTCCGGCGCGCCGGGCCACCAGGGTGGATCCGATCGTAGCCTTGCGCTACGAATAGCGCGTCTGTCTCCTCCCAAGTCACCCCTTTTTTCTGTCGAACCCGGGAAACTTTTCCCGAGTTTGCGCGTTCTTATCTGTAAGTGCGATGCGCTTACGCCTGCTAACTGCATTCCTGCTTCCGATCCTGGCTGGCCTGGCCCTGCCTGCCTGCGCGCAGGATACCGGCAAGATCGTGGATCAATACATCAAGGCCGAGGGCGGATCGAAGACCTTGTCGAAGATCCAAACTCTGACGCTCGAGGGTACCTTCACCAACGGCGCGGACGGCAAGGCCGGGACTTACACCTTCAATACCAAGCTGCCCAACCGCTACTACTCGGAACTGGTCGTTGGCGATCGGGCGGTGATTGAGGCCTACAACGGAAAGTCGGCCTGGCATCGGGACTCCGCCGGTGAGATCTCCACCCTGGTCGGCGCCGAAGGCGCTCAGTTGGAAGCGGCCGGGCTGTATTACAACTCGCGGCTGGTCAACGCCAAGAAGAACAAACTGGCCATCGGGTTCGCTGCGCACGCGCAGGTGCACGGCAGGGACACGTTAGAGATCGAAGTGACCACGCCGGCAGGCATCAAACGCCACGTGTTTTTCGATGCGCAGACCCATCTGATTTTGAAAGAAGAAGGCACCATCGGCGGCATCGACGAGCAGGTGCTGTACGACGATTACCGCGCGCTCGATGGCGTGAAAGTGCCCTACAAGATCGAACTGCACCGCGGAAACGAAGCCTATGACATTGCGGTTACCCGCGCGGTCGTGAACGGCACCGTGGGCGAAAGAGTTTTCGACTTTCCCAAGAAATCGCAGGTGCAGTTGCCGGACCTGAAGGCTTTGTTCAAGGAAATCGACGATAATCAAAAGGCCATCGACAAGATCAAGGAAAACTACGCGGGCACCCGCTCCGAGGAAGAGACCGAATACGACAAGACCGGGAAAATCAACAAGCGCGAGATCAAGGAGTACACGTTCTTCTACTTCGACGGCGACGAGGTCTCGACACTCGTAAAAAAAGATGGCCAGCCGCTGAGAGAAGACGAGCAAAAGAAGGAAAACGAAAAGACCCAGAAAGAAATTCAAAACCTCGAGAAACGCGAGGCCAAGAAAGAGGCCAAAGAAGAGAAAGCCAAGGAAGAAGGGAAGGAAAACAAGGACGACGAGGACGTCGGCATCGAAACCTTCTTGCGGGCTTGCCAGTTCGTGAACCCGCGCCGCGAGCGCTTCCGCGGGCAAGACGTCCTGGTCTTCGACTTCGAGCCGAATCCGGAGTTTAAGCCGCACAAGCTAGTGGAGAAAATAGTGCAGAAGCTGGCCGGCGTCATATGGATTGACGAAAACGCCCACGACGTGGCGCGCCTAGAGGCCTATTTTGTAGGTGACTTCAAATTTGCCGGGGGCCTGCTGGCCAATCTGCAAAAAGGCACCAGTTTCATTTTCGAGCAGGCCTTCATCAACAACGAGGTGTGGTTGCCTACGTATGAGGAAGCGCACATTGGGGTGCGCTTTTTGATGGTAAAGGGTTTGCAGGCCAACGCCGTCACCCGATATTCGGACTACAAGAAGTTCAACGTGGAAAGCCTCGCGACCGTTAGCAAGCCCAAAGGAGCCGCCGACTTGCCCGCTGATCCGCCCGCCACGGCTCCCGCCAAGCCGCAATAGAAACGAGTAAGCTGCTTTCGGTTTGCCGGAGATTTCATCCCCGCTGAAAGGAACGGATCCATCGAAGAATTTATAGTACTCTATCGGAAATTCCGCTTTCACTATGTGACAAATCTGCGCTCAAATTATACATCGTGGAGCATGCGTGAAGCATCCAACTTCAGTATGAACGAGGCCCCACCAAATCCGAGCATCACCCCGCGCGAAGTGCTCAGCGCCTGGAGAAAAATTCTCAGCGGCAAGGCGCCCATGCTCTCGATCGAGATCACGCGCGAGTGCCCGCTAAGTTGTCCCGGATGCTACGCCTACGGCGATGCTCACCTGGGAGGTGAAAAAGTCCTCCGAGAGCTGAGTGATTTTCGAGGGGATGCGCTCGTCGATGGCGTGCTGGACCTGGTGCGCAAGCATCAGCCAATGCATGTTTCGCTGGTGGGCGGCGAGCCGCTGATGCGCCACCGCGAACTGAGCAAAATTCTTCCGGCGCTAAGCGCCATGGATATCTTCACTTTGGTGGTCACCAGCGGCGTCATCGCGATCCCCGCGGAGTGGATGGATCTTCCCCGGCTGCGGGTCGCCGTCTCTATTGACGGCTTGCCGGAGCATCACGACATCCGCAGAAAGCCCGCCACCTACGAACGCATCCTGAAAAATATTGCCGGACGCGAAATCAACGTGCACTGGGTGATCACGCGCCCCATGCTGGAGCGCCCAGGCTATCTGGAAGAATACCTGTCCTTCTGGAACGCGCGTCCCGAAGTAAATCGCATCTGGGTCAGCCTGTACACTCCGCAACTCCGCGAACAAAGCCCGGAAATGCTGACCGCAAAAGATCGCCAGCAGGTAGCCAAAGAGCTCCCTCCGCTAGCCAAGAAATTTCCAAAACTTCTCATGAACGCCGGAATCGCTGGCGCCTTTCTCCACCCGCCCAGCAGCCCGCGCGATTGCCTTTTCGCCAAAATGTCCGCCAACTATTCCGCCGATCTCGAAACGCGTGTCGATCCCTGCGTCTTTGGCGGCCAGCCGGACTGCTCGCAATGCGGCTGCATCGCCAGCAGTGGATTGCATTGGATTCGCACCGTTAAGGTTGCCGGCCCGGTTCGGGTCGGCCATTTCGTCGGCGGATCGGTCAGCGTCGGTTCGCTGGTCAATCGCTTGCGACGCCGCCCGGTGCCGCCTTCCCGGTGGGGCTCAGGCGGACCGCAGGTAGGAAGCAAGCCAGAGCTGGTGCAGATCGAGAGCTAGCCCCATTCGCGACCGCACAAATCATGGTCGGCGAGAGCGAGAGTGCCCTTCAACGCGAGACGGCCGCCGTATCGAGCACTTCGCGTACTTTCTCGACTAGCACGCTGGGCGTAAAAGGCTTCTGCAGAAAGGCGACTCCCGCCTCCAAGTTGCCCCCGTGCGCGATGATGTTATGCGTATACCCCGACATATACAGCACGCGCATCCGTGGAAGACGCGCCGTCAAACGTTTTGCCAATTCTCGCCCGCTCATTCCCGGCATGATGACGTCCGTGAGCAACAAATGAATCTCCGCGCGTTCGCTTTCCACGATGCGCTCCGCGTCCTCCGGTCCCGCCGCCTCGACAATAAAGTAGCCCTGCGCCACCAGCACTGTGCGCGTCAGCTCGCGCACTTGCGGATCGTCTTCCACCAGCAGCACGGTCTCGGTCCCCTTGCGATTCGCCGCCAGCGTCTTACCGGGCGTCAAAGTCTCCACAGGCTCGTCCACGCGGGGCAGGTACACCTTGAACGCCGATCCTTTTCCGGGTTCGCTATAAACCCAAATGTACCCCCCGCTCTGTTTTACGATGCCGTACACCGTGGAAAGCCCCAAGCCCGTTCCGCGCCCGCTTTCCTTGGTGGTATAGAAGGGCTCGAAAATGTGCGCCACGGTATCCGCGCTCATCCCAATTCCAGTGTCGCTTACCACCAGCATCACGTAGCGCCCCGGCTTCACCGAGGCATGATCCTTGGCGTAGCCCCCGTCCAGATCGACGTTCGACGTTTCAATCGTCAGCCGCCCACCTTCCGGCATGGCGTCACGCGCATTCACCACCAGATTCATGATCACCTGTTCGATCTGCCCAGGATCCGCTTTAATCGCTCCAACGCTCCTGCCCGCCAGCGTCACCATCTCGATGTCTTCATCCATCAGCCGCCGCAACAGCTTGTCCAATCCCACCACGATGCTGTTCAAATCCAGCACCTTCGGCTGCAGCACCTGCCGCCGGCTGAACGCCAGCAACTGCCGCACCAGCCCGGCGGCCCGCTCCGACGCGTCCTCGATTCGCTCGATGTCCGTCCGTAGCTCCGGCTGCACCTTGGCCCGCCCCAGCGCCAACTCGGTATAGCCTTTGATGATGGTCAGCAAATTATTGAAGTCGTGCGCGATCCCCCCGGCCAGCCGCCCCACCGCTTCCATGCGCCGCGCTTGTTGCAATTGCCCTTCCAGCAATTTGCGGTCGGTGATATCCACGATGATGCCTTCCATCAACCGCCGCGAATCGCTGCCGGTCACCACCACCGCCGTGTCGCTCACCCAGATGACCCGCCCATCTTTCCGGATCACCCGGTACTCCGCCTGAAAGCGCTCTCCCCGGTTGGCGGTGTCCTCGGCCGCAGCAACAATGGCGTGATCCTCGGGATGAACGTGGCGCATCCACCCCCGCGAATCCGCAAGCCATTCTTCCGAGGAAAATCCAAATATAGTTTCGACTTGCGGGCTAACGTATAGCCACTCTCCGTCAATGCCCAGCTCCGCGATGTAGCTGATCGCCGACACGTGCTCGATCAGCGCACGGTACTTGGCTTCCGCCTCGGCCCACCCGCGCTGCGCGCTGAGCCGCTGAGTGATGTCCCGACTGATGCACACCACGCCGCCGCCAGGCAAAGCGGTAATGGCCATTTCCATCGGCAATACCGTTCCGTCCGGATGATGGACGTTCAGCGGTCCAAACCACTTGCCATGCTCTTTGAGGGCCTCGCGAATCTCATTCTCGACCGGCACCACGTCTTCGGGATTGGAGACCTCCCGCCAGAACCTTCCAATCATCGATTCCGGTCCCGGGCGCCCCATCATCCGAGCGTACGCCGGGTTCACGTAGCTATGTTTGCCCCCGGCGTCGACAATAGCCATGCCGTTGATCGCCGAATCCATGGCCAGCGTGTTGCGGCGCGTAAGTTCGGCGCTCTGTCCTTTGCGATATTCGCTGATGCCCAGCCGCGCGGCGTAGCAACTGATGGAAAGGCCCAGGAGACCGAAGCCCAAGACCCGCCATTCCGGCCCGAGTTGCGCGACCACCACCAAAACGATCAAGGGTGCCAATGCCAGCATCACGTGCTTGCCGGCCAATGCCGGCAACGTCTTGCGTCGCAGCGCCGCTGCCGGCGCAGCCGTCTCCACGGGCTCCTTCCAGCGCCCGGCCCAGATGGCGCCCACCAGAAATGGCAACGTCCAGCCCAGGTCGTACCAGGTTCCGGTTGGCACGCCGCGCACACTTTGCATGTAGTCGGAGACGCCACCGCCAATCGCGGTGATGGCAAGATACAGCGCCAACCCTGCGTATAACGAACGCAGCCGCCGGGTGTGCACGATCAGTACCAGAACTATAGCCACCAAGACTAACGCCACATTGATCACGTTGTAGAACGCCTGCATGGACATCTCGACGGAGGGCGTGGCGGGACCCCGCAGAAGTTGTACGTAGTACAGTCCAAAGAAAGCAGCGAAGAAAACGACGGCGACCTGCAAGGAATCCAGCACCGTTTCCGCGTCGAAGCCCTCGGAGTCTTTCTCTTTGTCGAGAAACAGCGCAATGGCAAAGAAGATGCCTTGCAAATCAAACAGGATACGCGCGGCGGAGAGCTCCGGCACTTCGATGCGCAGCCAGTTCTCGTAATACATCCATCCCAGGTTGGCCGCGCCCCAGGTAGCCATGCCAAAACCCACCAACAGCCAAAACGGCCGGCTCAACCCGCGTCCACGCCTGGACGCCCCAAACGCCATCGCCATGGCCATACCGCAAGCCACCAATTGCAGGGTATTTGCTACCAGTGAGCCTGCGGGAGACGTCCCGAGGATCAAGATTTCGCAGACGTGTAGGCCGACGACAATAAGCGCCAAAAAGGGCAGCTTGCGAGACATCCCAGGTTGGCTCCTTCTGCACTCGGCGCGAGAGGTCCGATCCTCCAATTTTAGGGCATTTATCGCCCGCCGAGCGCCGTCGTGACCTCGCCGTACCCAAGACTAAACCCCGCTCTGTCTTAATCCTCGTGGCCGGTGCCGTTACTCTTGCGCCACGCAACCATCCGTCCCAGCCTCTCTCGGGGCAAAATATTCACTATGGCCACCCTCGAGAGCCGCGTCCGTCAAAGTGTCTCGCTTCCCGCGAAAATCGCCAGGCTGGTAGCCACGCTGGCGGAAACCAAAAAGACCAGCGCCAGCCGCGTTCTCGTGGACCTGATCGAAACCGGGTTGCAAGCCAAGGAAGCCCAACACCGCCGCTTCTTCGAAGTCACCGACCAACTGGCCGCAACCACCGACCCCGCCGAACGTAAGCGCCTGCAAGAAGAACTAGCCCGCATGACTTTCGCGGAATAATCTCTCCCTCACCTCTGTCGCGATTGGTTGTATTGCGTTTCGACTCGTAGGGGCACAGCACGCCGTGCCCGTCTTAAGGTGGGAACCCGCCAGATCGTGAAACACTCGATCGCGGATCAAACACCTACCCCGCTCTTCTCCGTGACCTCTGTGTCCGATCTCTGTGCGCTCTGTGTTAAATCTTTTTTCTTTTTCTCTCCGCAACCACACCACTCGCCCGCCGCAAAACGAGGCCTATCTTCCCTCAAACGGATACTTGTCCTGTGCCTGCACCGCCGCCGCCACGCGCCGCCGCAGCGCGATGGTATCCACCGCCGCCCGCTTCCCAAACCGCTTCAACACCGCCATCTGCGTCGTCAGCATGTCGCCTTCATTCACCGCCGCAATGGCCCTCTTCGCTTCATGCTCCACACGCTCCGCTGCATCCGCGATAAACACCCGCGTCGCATCGATCATCGTCTGTGTCGCCGCCTCGCCCTTGGCCGCGGCCGCCTTCTGCGCCCGCAGCAAGCAAGATTCCATCGCGTAAGTCTCCATCACTATGTTGGATAGCGCCCCGACCAACTCCTGCTCCTCGGCCATCTTCTCCCGGAATTTCTGCACCGCGCCCCCGGCGGCCTGCAAGAACATCTTCTTGGCATTGGCCACCACCCGCGCCTCGTCGGCCAGTACCCCCTCCGGCGCTTCTTCAAGCGACGGCCCCGCCAAAATTTCATCGGCCAGCTTCATCGCCGCGGGAATCAGCGCCAGTTGCCCGGCCATGGCCCGCTTCATCAACATCTGGATGATCAGCATGCGGTTGATTTCGTTGGTGCCCTCGAAAATCCGGTTGATGCGCGAATCCCGGTAAGCCCGGCACACCGGATAGTCCTCGTGGAAGCCGTACCCGCCGAAGATCTGCACCCCTTCGTCCACCACAAAGTCGAGCATTTCGCTGCCATACACCTTGGCGATCGAGCTCTCGATGGCGTACTCCTCCAGCACCTTCATCGTGCTCTGAATCTTGTCTCCGCCGGAGGCAGAAGCTGCCGCCATCGCCGTGTCGATATTCCCCGCGCTGCGGTACACCATCGACTCCACGGCAAAAATCTGAATGGCCATCTCCGCCAATTTTTCCTTCATCAACCCAAAATCGCCGATCTGCTTCCCGAACGCCTTTCTTTCCTTGGCATACTTCGATGCCGTGGTCATCACGTGCTTCGAGCCGCCCACAGCGGACGCGCCCAGCGTAAAACGCCCGGCATTCAAAATATTGAACGCCACGATGTGCCCGCGCCCAATCTCGTGCAGCACGTTCTCCTTGGGCACCTTGCAGTTCTCCAAGAAGATCGGCGTAGTCGAGCTTCCGTGGATGCCCATCTTGTGCTCTTCATTCCCGGGCTTGAATCCGGGGAAGCTGCGCTCCACGATGAACGCCGTAAACTTCTCCCCATCGATCTTGGCGAACACGATATACACATCCGCGAACCCGCCGTTGGTGATCCACATCTTCTGCCCGTTCAGGATGTAGTGCGTGCCTTCCTTGTTCAATTCCGCGCGCGTCAGCGAATTCTGCGCGTCCGAACCCGCCTGCGGCTCCGACAAGCAGTACGCCCCGATCAATTCCGCGGTGGCCAGCTTCGGCAAATACTTCTTCTTCTGCTCTTCGGTCCCGAAATAAACGATCGGTAGGGTCCCGATGCCCGCGTGCGCCCCGTGCGTCACGGCAAACCCGCCGTAAATCGAAAGCTTCTCCGTCAGCACGGTAGTGGCGATCTTGTCCAAGCCCGCTCCGCCAAACTGCTCCGGAACTCCGCCACCCATCAACCCGACTTCGCCGCCTCTGCGCACCAACTCCGGCATCAACCCGGGCTTCTTGTTTTCCAATTCCTTGACAAACGGCATCACTTCTTTCGTCACAAATTCTTCGGCGGTCTGCCCGATGAGTTTCTGGTCATCGGTCAAATCCGCAGGCGTAAACACATCCTGCGCCAACGGCGACTCCAGGAGAAAACTTCCGCCCTTCGCAGCGGTCTTGGTTACGGTCGCGGTGGCCATCGATTTCTCCTTTTTGTGGGTGACTCGAGATGAGGGGTTCGTGGTACTTCGCCACGATTCTACGCCCCGATAGAAGCGGTGGCAATCAGCGACCCACCCGTGACGCCGAATGCGGCACTGTCCTGCTTGACACCCCGGTTTCGCTGCAGAATCAAGCCCGAGGTTTATTCTTTTGGTCATCTTCATCAGAGTCGCGTTCTGCGAAGAAAAGCCAGAATCCTATGGCCACGCACAACAATCCTACAAAAGATTCTATGCAACCAACAGGTTGCTCATTCCAAACCCTAGGATCCATGTAGCGACCATGAATATAGGGACGCAACTGGACCATAGCGCGCAGCGTCATCGCTAGTCCTAAAAGAGATAGGAGCAACGCAGGATTCATCAATCGCTTCAGGCCGCTCACCCATACCCCCGAAAACGCTATAGAACAAATCCTAACAGCCGTTCCATGTTGGCGCGCCATTCGAATTCTGCTCATGATACAAATATTCGCGATCTGCTGATGACGATTACTGTCATTCTTGTCCTCGGTCTCGCTGTCGGCATCCTCGTCGGTCTTCTCGGCGTCGGTGGCGGAGTCGTCCTTGTCCCCGCGTTGGCCTATCTGCTGCACATGGACCAGCACTCCGCGCAGGGCACTTCGCTCCTGATCCTTCTCCCTCCGGTGGGGCTCGGCGCCCTGCGCGAATACTGGAAGCAAGGCCAAGTCGATTTGCGCACCGGAATCCTCAGCGCCGCGGGAATGTTGCTCGGCGGCTACGCTGGCAGTCTGATCGCCCTTCCCATGCAGGCGCGCCATCTCAAAGCGTGGTTCGGCTGTTTTCTGATGCTGGCGGCAGTTCTTCTGTGGAGAAAAACTCAGGACCAGGGCGTTCCTGCAACTCCTCGCACGGAGCAAAACTCCGGTGGGTAACGTTCCTGCTCGCGACATCGGTATTTTTCTCGCGGCGTCGGTTTGCGGAGTCGCCTCTGGGCTCTTCGGCATCGGCGGTGGCGTTCTTCTGATTCCGCTGCTTGGATTGCTCTTCGCCTTCGACCAGCATCGCGCCCAAGGTACCAGCCTGGTTGCTTTGGTTCCGCCCACAGGCTTGCTCGCCTTCCTCGCGTACGCTAAAGCTGGCTACGTTTCCTGGCACACTGGGCTGCTACTGATCCCCGGAATTTTCCTCGGAGGCATAGCTGGCGGCGCTTTGGCCAAGCGCGTCTCGCCCAATCACCTGCGCCGAGTCTTCGCCGCCATCGTATTCCTCGTCGGCGCCTGGCAAGCCGTCGTTGCCCTGCGGCATTGAGCCGGGTTTTGTCACGCGCCCGAGAGCGAAAAGAGCAGACGTTCAACGCAAAGGGCACGAAGGGGACCGCCCTTCAAAGGGCCAGCAGAGGTCGCCGACGTGGCGATCATTTGTGGTCAAGGGGTAGGACGTAGAGGCGGTAGTCCTGCCCGGTTTGAAACCAGTCCTTGTGAGTCTTGAGGAAGCGGGCGCCGAATTTCTTGTTGAGGGCTTGACTGGCTCCTGGACGCGCGTGGCCGTAGATTCTGCGGAAGTCGCGGGAAACGCGGCCAATGAAAGCAGCCTTCAGAATGGCGCCGTAACCCTTGCGCTGGTACTTGGCGAGGATGGTGGTCGAATAACAATAGAGGGAAGTAGGATCCTTCGGGCATCCAGGCATTTCGTCCTTGCCGTCCAAAGGCAAGCCGTAGGCTTCTCCGACGAGTTTGCCGTCCTCGAACATCCAGATGACGACCGCCCGCTTCAAGAGATCGCGCTTGTCGCGCAAAGTGAGGCGAAGATTCTTATGATGCTCAGTTTCAAAGTCCATAGTCCGGGCGATGGGATATTTGAACTTGAAGGTTATAGGCACGGCTGAAAGTCCTTTGCGCGGTGAGTGCTGCGGAAT
>Ga0210405_10004355_pt1 | contig 13332 bp, 9 predicted proteins | sample IncBWH11MmetaG_FD_155492 | JGI IMG/M metagenome (GOLD analysis project Ga0210405, IMG submission 155492) | Forest soil microbial communities from Barre Woods Harvard Forest LTER site, Petersham, Massachusetts, United States - Inc-BW-H-11-M | ecosystem: Environmental > Terrestrial > Soil >... | reverse complement strand
GACTCCGTAGTAGGCCAGCGTTTGTTCTTTCTGCAGAACGCGCCAAACAGCAATGCCACGCTTAGCCTTCTCCCCGCGGTCCAATACACCCTCGGAGGGAACAAGGTCTCCTTTGCGCAGGACGATACCTCTTGCGCGGCTAGCGGCGGTAATGGACCGTTCAGTGTTGACATTAACGAAGCTTCCGGTTCCACCGCCACCGTTACAGTTCATGGTGGTGGCAACTTCGGGAATGGGTTCGCGAACGGTGCGAGCGTGACAATCACCGGCTCTACCATTTCTGGCTTCAACGTTACTGGCGTCGCTGTTGGTGGCGTCGGTCAGTTGGGACCTGTCTCTTTCACCTTCAGCACTGGTGCCAGCTCCGGACTCGGCTCGGATACTACCGGTGGAGCATCAGCTTCGGTAGCGGCGAACTGCCCCGGGATTCCCGCGGCGGTGTACACTGCGATTCTTGCTGCTCCGCACTTCACCGTCGGGTTTACCGACATACGGCCGGAAGATGGTCATTTTACATTTCTCCGCGCGAGCGGGGCGTTGAATTCCACCGACCCAACTACACCGTCCATGGGATACAGCTCCAACCCCGCGTCTCCCCAAGGGATTACGAGCTCCTTTTCAAAAGATGTCGCCTTTGGGCTTGACTTTGCCCTCTTTGGCGGCACGGATCCCATCACCAGCAACCCGGTTCCCGCGGGAATCATCGCAGACATCGGAGCTGATCCGATGATGATGCTCGCCAGCAACCGGAATACATCTGCCTGTGGCTTGGGAAATGCCCTCTACAACAACGTTCGCACGCAAGACCTTCAATTGGCCTATAGCGGCGCTCTCGGAGCCACGGCAGACATCAGTACGGCTCTCACCTCCACCGCAAGTGGCTGCCCCTCGCCTCTGCGTGTCATCGAGCGCGAACCTTACTCCGGAACCTACAACACCTTCGAGTATCAGGTCGTCCGTGCCCAAGGATGGGGCGGCGGTGGCAGATTCTCGCAGGAAAACGGAAACGTTTCCTATCCGCAATCGAACAACAATCTCGGAACGTCTTGCCCGGCCTGGGTTGCTTCTCTTCCGACCACGACGGCTAGCAATCCTTCCTTCCCTCCGGGTAGCGACGGAACGCTGACGCAGACCTGTGGAAATCCCTTAAACATTCAAACCGCCAATTACTCCGGGCCTTCTGCCGCTCTCGGGCTCTATAACGGGTTCGGCGGCAACAGGCTCCGAGCCATCGGCACAGGCCAAATGGTCAGCGTGCTCAATTCCACCAACGTTCAGGATGCCATCGGCTACGCGTTCTATGGCTTGGGCACCTACGGCGGCAAAACGAACGTAAAATATGTTGCCTTGAACGGCGTTGATCCGCTTTGGCCTTCCTATAGCGGCAACCCTTACGGCGCTGGCGTCTTCCCCACTTGTACCGGCAAGTTAAACCTGACCGTTCCCACGTTTAGCTGCCCCCATGGCCAGCCAACGTTTGACGGCATCTTGAATGGGACCTATTCCAACTGGAACATCATCCGTGTGCTGTATTACGGGTCGCTTTCGACCTGCAGCGCCCCATTTACTACCCTCAGCATCGGCTGTTTGCTCCAAGCGACTCAGGATCAGGCCAATCCAAACAACGGAAACGTAAGAGACTACGTTCCCTTCGTGTACTGCACAACGAACAGCGGAAACTGCTCCCCGGTATCCGGAATTAAATACTTCCGGTCTCACTACACCGCTTCCGGTGTGACGGGCGACGACGGCATCTCCACCTCCGGTTGCCCACACACGGAAGGTGGCGGCGACGCAGCAGGCACCATCTTCCCAATCAGCCTGGAAATCACGCGGCTCAACCTGATCGGCTGCTCGGTCCAGCTCACGGGCAATTACCAATAACGGACGTCTACATAAACGGAAGAAGTTCGGGCAGGCGGCTACAGTATGCCGCCTGCCTGTTCTTCTTCAAATCGCGGATTTCCATTCTCGCGGCTTCGTGCCGAACACAAGGCATCCAGCAGTAGGCAAGACAGTTTAATTTTTGATGATTAAACCCATCTGGAGAGTATCCATGTCGTCGAAGATCGCTTCCTTGAAAAAAGTCATCTGGCTCCCTGCTGTCTTTCTTTCGTGTGTGCTTTGGCTCACGCCAGTCGCTCTTGCTCAGCAGCCAGCGTCTGCAATTGGCCCGGGCCAAAACGGAGTCGCAAAGAAATCCACTGTCCCTTCGGCTGAGGGTTTTCACGAAGATTATGAGTCCCTAACGCTGGAGAGCAGCTCCTTCCGTCCGCGAAAACCAATTCTCGTCGAACGCGAGGAGCTTCAGGATGGCAAGTATGTTCGTGAACACTTTCAGCTCGGCTGGCGGCCGGACGACACCATCGACCTGTACGTCATCGTTCCCAAAGTCGCCAAGAAGCCCCCGGTAATTCTGTATCTTTATTCCTTCCCTGAAAACGCAAACCGCTTTAAAGGCGATCAGTGGTATCCCGCCACTGTCGTTGAGGGCTATGCCGCGGTAGGATTTGTGTCCGCCATTACCGCCGAGCGCGCCCAGCGCCGCCCTCCCGACGAATGGTTTGTGGGCTTACTCCCGGAAGCTTTGGCAAGTTCCGTCCACGATGTGCAATTGATTCTGGATTACTTGAGCTCCCGCGGAGACCTCGACATGGATCGTGTCGGTATGTTTGGTACGGGCTCCGGCGGAACGATCGCCATTCTCGCCTCTGCCGCCGACCCTCGCATCAAAGCCATTGACGCTTTTGATCCCTGGGGCGACTGGCCTCACTGGATGGCCAAATCCTGGGCCATCCCCGCAAAAGAGCGCGACATCGAGTGGAACAAATATCTAGACCCCAAATTCTTGGAAATTGCTGCGCCGCTCGACCCCGTTCAGTGGCTTCCCAAGGTAAAGGCACAAAGTGTTCGCATCGAGAATGTAAGGTCAGAGGCCACCGTGCCCCTCGAAACTCAAAAAAAGATGGAGGACGCCGCCCCCGACCGGGCCGTAATCGACCAATTTGCCAACTACCAGGTCCTGATGTCCGTTCAGCCCGCGGCATCTATATTCACTTGGCTCCGTCAGCAGCTCCAGCCAGACGCCAAGCCCCAGGTGGCTGCTGACAAATCGCAGAGAGTGCATTTCTTCCCGGCGCAAAGCAATGGTGCGACACCAATTCCGGCCCAACCCTAATCGCAAAGCACCCCGTGTCCTTTCCCGAGCGCCGATAACCTCATTAGTGGCGACGTCGGGCACGAAAGTGTTTCCATGGGCTGATAGTGGGTCGGTTTCCGGTAAGCGCGGTGATCAGGGCATTTGACTTGACGGACCGGTTGCCATATATTTCCATTGTTTTGGAAATATGAAGACGTCATACGCCGTCGATACACTCGCCGCATTGGCACAAGAGACTCGACTCAACATCTTTCGCTTGCTGGTCCGGCACGCCCCTAAAGGTCTGCCGGCGGGAACCATAGCTCGCCGCCTTAGGCTGCCAGGTCCGACACTCTCCTTTCATTTAAACGTTTTGGCTGCCACCGAACTCGTCCGACCGCACAAGAATGGCCGCTCCATTTCGTACTCCGCAAATCTGGAGAATGTAAACCGGCTCACGAGTTTCCTCATGGAGAATTGCTGTGGTGGGCGGGGCGGCTGCGTTTCAACTGAGGTGCCCCATGCAGGGACGTTATAACGTGTTGTTTCTATGCACAGGTAATTCTGCACGTTCCATCATGGCTGAGGCAATCTTGAACAGAAAAGGCTTCCCGAATTTCACTGCCTATAGTGCGGGAAGCCATCCGAAGAGTGTAGTGCATCCGGCAGCGCTTCGCCAAATCGAGAGTGCGAAGCTTCCTACGACTGGATTGCGAAGCAAGGATTGGAACGAATTTGCTCAACCCGGTGCTCCACATCTGGACTTTGTTTTTACGGTCTGCGACAACGCCGCGAAAGAAGTATGCCCTGTGTGGCCCGGACAGCCCATGACTGCTCATTGGGGCGTGCCGGACCCTGCCGCGGTCGAGGGCACGCCGGAGCAGATCGAGAAGGCTTTCCGGGAGGCGTTCATGATTCTGGACCGGAGAATCAATCTATTCCTATGCCTGCCGCTTTCAAGCATCGACAAACTCGCTCTGAAGAAAGAGATCGACCGTATCGGACACGAATGAAAATGTCACTAGGTCGGCGGGCCATTGCCGAGTTCCTTGGCACAGCCTTCCTTGTAGCCACAGTAATCGGCTCTGGGGTCATGGGAGAGCGTCTGGCGAACGGTAATATCGCCATAGCCCTCCTCGCAAACACGATAGCCACCGGTGCCGCGCTCGTGGCGCTGATACTGGCATTCGGCCCGATCCATCGCCGCGCATCTGATGTTTGCACTGCCGGCCATCTCCTTATCGCGTCACGTTCGGAGTGGACAAGCCCAAGTTTTCAGTGAGTTCGTAGCGACGTTTGGCTTGGTCTCCATAATTTGGGGTTGTTCCCGACTTCGAACTGATGCTGTTGCGTTCGCTGTAGGTGCCTACATCACGGCGGCCTACTGGTTCACAGCATCTACATCGTTTGCCAACCCTGCGGTCACAATTGCGAGATGCCTCAGTGATACATTCGCGGGCATTCGGCCCCTTGATGTTCCTTGGTTTGTAATCGCTCAGTTCCTTGGGGGCATCGCGGCGACAATGATTTTTCGCTGGCTTGTTCCAAGTCTGGCGGTTAGAGCCAAGGAAGTCCTCCTCCCTCATGACTCGGAGCATAACCGCTAGCCTCAGACTCTTCTTCTGCGTGGCTTCATTACACTGTCCGAAATTGGGGTTATCGGAAACTGACCCACTATCCACGGGTTAGCATTCTCGCAATCTTGGTTTTTGAGCCGTGGCGGCTATTTGAAAGTTCTTTTGCGCGTTTTCCAGCGCAGTCGTGGAATATTCGCCCGGCTGTATCACGCCAGTAACAAGCTTTGTCTAGTTTCAGCGGGTTCCGCCCGGGATGTGGAAGACACCTCCTTAAGCAACCTCGCTCGATTGTGGAGTACTATGCGGCGCTCTTTCATCGCGTTGTTGGCCGTTTCAGCTTTGGTTGGAATGTCTGGCTGCGCGTCAACCGTCCCTTCATTTGGGATTGCCATTAGTGTTTCCAACACCTTTTCGTCTATTCAAGCGGGGAGCGCTCCCGTAACTCTAAAGGCCGCCATCGAGAATCGCTCCACCCCGGGCTCCATCGCCTGGGGAATCTCCGTTGCCGGCACTCCGTGTTCTCCGCAGTGCGGCACTTTGACTCTGCCTGATCCGAATCAAACTTTTACCATTGTCTATACTCCGCCGGCGACCGCACCTCTCAATCAATCCGCCACCATTACTGCTGCCTTGGCATCGGATAGGGCCGTGGCCTTCGTATTCAACTTTACGATTATCCCGGGCACCAGCGTGACCATCGACGACAAATTTATGAGCGTCTTTGTCAGTGGCACTCCGGTCGCCTTGTCGGCTACTGTGCATAACGACTCTTCCGGCGCCGGGGTTACCTGGACGTTGACGGCCGGTGGAACGAGCTGTTCCCCTGCTTGCGGCACTCTGACGCCCGGAGCCGCTCCCACCCTCACCGCCACCTATTTGCCTCCAGCGGTCCTGCCCACTGGCGCCAATGATTCTCCTACCATCACCGCAACATCCGTGACCAAAACGTCGGCCTCAGACAGTTTTCAATTCACCATCAACTCCGCAACTACGCTCTTTAAGGGCAGCTTCGCCTTTCTCGTGCGTGGCTACGATCTCACGGGTTCGCCGATGGCCATGGCCGGGAGTATCACTGCGGATGGCAACGGCAACATCACTGCCGGAAACCTGGACATCAACAACGGCGGAGGAATTACCGCGGTCCCCACGCCCATCTCCGGCACGTACACAGTCAATCCGTCTTTTCATAACGTCGTTCATGGAACATTTACGATCACCAGCTTCACCTTTCCCAATAGTCCCAATCACATTTCGCTGAGTTTTGTCATTTCTGCCGATGGCTCGCATGGAAAAATCGTCGAACTCGATGGCATCGGTTACCGAAACGTGGGAACCATTCAACTCCAGGATCCATCCGCGCTCTCGGCTGCAAAGCCTGCAGGCACCTATGCGTTTGGACTTGACTCCGATGCTCCAGTCGGCGGACGGACTGTCGAAGCCGGTCAATTTGTACTTACATCCAATGGCGTCACCAGCGGCCTTGTCGACGCGAGCAGGGCCGCCGACCTTATCCCAAGATACTCCGCCACGCCCCTTGCTAGCGGCCCCGCGACCTCGCCTGATTCCTCGGGCCGCGGAACTCTCACTCTAAACATTCCGGCCACGGCCTCCGGACCCGCTTCCTCCACCCTGTACGCGTACTACATCGTGAATTCAGGACAGCTCAATCTCATTCAGATCCAACAGGACCTTACGTTTGGCATGGTGCAGGCCGGCGTTGCACGATTGCAAAAGCCGCTGACGGCAAACAGTGTCAATTCCTTGGTGACTTTCCAGATGACCGGCATGGATGCCGTCCCAGGCACCGCCAATGGAATCGGCCCTGACGTTATCGTCGGACTCATGCTGATTTCGGGTGGAACTACATGCGCTTTGCATTTCGATGCGAATGATCTCGGCACTATTAAAATAAACCAGACGTTTAACTGTACGGTTGCTTTTGACCCCACTACGGGTCGCGGAATCATCACCGTCCCTGGCGGCTTTCAGGGATTCTTCATGAATTCGGCCACATTTTACCTGTACGACGTCGGCCAGGGCTTCATCATTGACTCCGATCCTTCGACTTCGGGCAACACGCCTCCCCCATTGACCGTGACCAACAATGCCTTCTCGGGATATTTCCTTCCTCAGGCCGGCGGTCCGTTCAACGCCCAGACACTCTCAGGAAATGCGCTCTTTTCCTCGGGTGGAACTGCCATTCCTGCCATTCCAAACATCGCAGCTGCTCTCAACTTTACCGGCGCAGCGATGTCCTACACCGCCGCAGGAGACTTCACCGACCAGGATCCAACGAACGGCAACTTGGCGAACGTGTCCTTCAGCGGGACCTACTCGTTTTCAGATCAAACCCTCGGTCACGGCACCATCCTGTTGCCCCAACAGATCTTCGGCAATTTGATCGGAAATCAGCTCTATCCCGCATCCTTTTACATCATCGGCCACAACCAGTTCGTGGCTATCGGCGTACAAAACGGTGTGGAATCCAGTGTGGCTTTTTCGGATCCCGAGTAGCAGCATCCGCGGCGGGACAGCGGGAGAACTTCATACGGGTTGCCTTATGGCTCGGCGCACGACGCAAGAGCTTGTGCGAGGCTGGCGCGCGGCAAACTGCAAAATGTCCACTGCTCTCTCAAAACTCGCTTCTTAGTCGTTGCAAACTAGAAATCAACCCGAACTCCTTCCATCAGTCCGGCATCCTGGTAGCGGCTCAAACACTGGGACAGGAACTGGCGTCCGCTCATCCATTGCTCCCCTGCGTCTCGGCGTTTTCTCGCGCAATTCCAGAACACTTCGTTGATCTGCTCCGGCACTTGTAGCGGCTCCATCGGGTTGTGCCAAATCAGTGAAATTCCTCCCCAGCTCCACTTCCGGCTTTCTTGCAGCACTTCGTCCGCTAATTCCTGCGGTTCTCTCCGCAGCGCTCGCGAAGCCGCTTCAAGGCTCGTGTCCATCAACACCAGTGGAATCTCCAGGAATCGGTGCGGCTTCTCATTTTTGAAGTCGTAGGGAGGAAACGCGAAACTCGCTCCGTTTCGAAAGCCTGCCGTCTCTGAAAATCCGAGAGTTGAATCAAAGACCAATCCAGCGCTCTCGATCGCTTCAAATAGCTTTTCATGGCGGTCAAAGCGCAGCCAGTGCTGCCTGTTTCCAAGCGGCTTTTTCCCGGTTACCTCTTCGAGGGCCTGTGATTCCGAAGTTAAGGCGGCGCCGCCGATCAGGCTTGTATAGGATCCGTGCAGAGCCACGGAAAATCCTCTCTTGTTCGCCTCCAAAAGATCTGGACGCAATTGTTCCGCACGGTAGTTGGGGTCTCTGCGGTGCGCTTGTCTCGGGACAATAAATAGCGTGGAATGAAAGCCGCATTTTTCGATCGCTTCCAGCATCGCTGGCAAATACTCTCCCACTCGCTTGCCGCCGAGCACTTCGACAATCATCTTCGAATTGGACGCAAAAAAGGACCAGCTCTTGTAGACACGGCACGCGATGCCCAGATTCTTGAATAGCCGCACCAGTGCCGAAATTCGATTCACATGGTAGAAATCGATATCGTGCGAGCACACGACCACGTGCTCCACACCCTCGATCGGGGACCGCGCTTTCGGAAGCGCTTCCAGCGTTTTTCCATGCCTGACCGAATTCTCCATCCAGGCCATCAGCAGCGTCGCGTACGGTTTCCGCGGAGAGATTCCCAGCCGGCTGAAAATCATGTCGCTGTAATTGATGCGGCCGACGTCGTCTCGTCCTGAAACACTCAATTCGTGACTGGATGAGATCCATTCGAATATCTCGCCGAGCCAGTCCGGTTTTCCCGTTGCTTCGTCGATTCCGTAAACTAAGTACAGATCCTCATTCGCATAGCGATGCTTTGTGAACTTCTCTACCCGCACTTCTGGCGGCCTGGAACGGTATCGCGCCGGAACATGAAATCTTCTTGGGTTCTGCTCAAATGTCGCTTTCTTTCCATATTCAAAGCAGATCGCATCTGCCCCTTCGTCTGTCTCAACGACTCGATAACCGTAAATCGCGGCAAAGACGCGGAATGCGTACGCAATTCTCGATTGGATGTGGCCCGGTATTTCCCCGCTGAATTTCAGGCAGACCGCAGACGCAGCGCGCGTCTTCCATTCAGCGGATTCTATCGGTGGTGACGCCAGCACAGGATCCATTTTGTGTTGAACACCGTCGCAAATATCGCCTGACGACTCCGGCATTGGCCAGAGTCATCTCCACAGCCAACCACATTGGCCGCAAATCGTACACCTTCTGTGTTAACCCAAAATAACATCGAAATCGGCAGGGATGAGCCGGGTCCTTGGTCGCTGAGCCCTGGAGAATCGCACTCCTGTTTCTCCGCGTTTCTCCTCGTCTTGACATATCCGCAATCGCGTTGTTTACTCGCCCCCGCGAGGAGGTCCCCGCATGACATTCAAGCCGCGCTTCGGCGCCGTCGTTCTAGCTCTGCCTCTCTTCCTTGGTTCAGGCTCCGCTCTCCGGGCGCAAGACACTGCCGCCAACCGGCTCACAGCCATGGATGAGTTTCAGCTGCAGACCGCCACTGATCCGCAAATTTCCCCGGACGGAAAGAAAATCGTCTATGTGCGCCGCTTTGCCGACCCCATGACCGACAAGCGCTATTCGAATCTCTGGATCATAGACGCGGACGGAACGGACCATCGCCCCATTACCACTGGCAATCGCGGTGATGTTTCTCCGCGTTGGTCCCCGGATGGCACGCGCATCGCCTATCTTTCCGACGCCGACGGCAAGCAGCAGATTTACGTTCGCTGGATGGATACCGGCCAGACCGCGCGCATCACCAATCTGGACCAGACCCCCGACGCCATCGCCTGGTCACCCGATGGCAAGATGATTTCCTTCTCCGCTCTCGTTCCCGGAAAAGGCCCGCACATCGCCGATTTGCCGGCCCCTCCCGCGGGCGCAAAGTGGGCCGATCCACCAACCGCGTACGATCGTTTGGTCTATCGCTTTAATGGAATGGGTTACCTAAAGCCCGGCTACATGCAAATCTTTGTGGTCAGCAGCGAGGGCAGCGCGCCCCGCCAAATCACCAATGGCAATTTTCCTAACGGTGGCAACGAATTTGGTCCCAATCGCGCGTCCTGGACGCCCGACGGCAAATTCCTGATCGCCTCCGTCAACCGTCATCCCGAATCCGATCACGAATACCTAGACGACGAAGTCTACGAATTCAGCGTTGCCGACGGTTCCTTGCGCGCCCTCACCAATCGCAAAGGCCCGGACAATTCGCCCGCCGTTTCTCCCAACGGAAAACTCATCGCTTACACGGGCTACGACGACCGCTATCAGGGCCACCAAACCACAAAGCTCTACCTGATGAATCGCGATGGCAGCGGTTCACATTCTGTCGGGGACAAACTCGATCGCGACATCCAGGACCCGCAATGGGCTGCGGACAGTACCGGCGTCTACTTTCGCTACGACGATCAAGGTGATTCCAAAATTGGCTTCTGCCCGGTCGACGGCACCTGCAAAAAAGTCGCCGACCACCTCGCTTCCACTTTAGGCGCCGGCGGCAGCGGCACCTTCTCACTCTCGCATTCAGGCATCATGGCTCTCACGTACGGCCGCCCGGACAATCCCGGCGACATCGCCATTCTCAACAACGGCGCGATGAAAGTCCTCACCGCCATCAACGAGGAATTGTTCGCGCAGAAAAAACCCGGCCACGTCGAAATAATCACCTACCATTCCTCAAAGGATAATCGCGAGATCCAGGGCTGGATCGTCCACCCGCCCGATTTCGATCCCACAAAAAAGTATCCGCTCGTCCTTGAGATTCACGGCGGACCGTTCGCCGACTATGGCGATCGTTTTGACTTCGAAAAACAGGTGCTCGCCTCACGCGGCTACGTCGTTCTCTACACCAACCCGCGCGGCAGCACCAGCTACGGCGAGGAATTTGCCAATCTCATTCATCACGCCTATCCCGGCGACGATTTTTCCGATCTCAATAGTGGCGTGGACGCCGTCATCGCTAAAGGCTACATAGACACAAACAATCTCTTCGTCACCGGCGGCAGCGGCGGTGGCGTACTAACATGCTGGACCATCGAGCACACTGACCGTTTCCGCGGCGCAGCCGCTCTCTATCCCGTCATCAACTGGTACAGCTTCGCGCTAACCAGCGACATCCCCTTCATCACCAAGTATTGGTTCCCCGGCCTGCCCTGGGACAACACCGACAATTACATGCAGCGCTCGCTCACCAATCTCGTTTCGAAAGTAAAGACGCCAACCTTGGTCATGACCGGCGAAGCCGATTACCGCACCCCCATCTCCGAAGCAGAACAGTTCTACGAAGCCCTGAAACTTCTGAACATCGACACCGTCCTCGTGCGCGTTCCCGAGGAACCCCACGGCATCGGCCGCCGCCCCAGCCACCACGTCGCCAAAATGCTCTACATCGCCGGCTGGTTCGAACAACACAAATCCAAACCCTAGGCCGTCGTTTGCGCCGTGCCCCTCACTTCCGGCCCGTCGCGATAGGAACGCTGTGTTGAAGAGTTATCGGGCCGTCTTGCCACCGTCGACTAGGTAGGAAGCTCCCGTGATGAAGGAGGCTTTGTCGGAGGAAACAAAAACAATAGCCTGAGCAATTTCTTCCGGCTTCCCCGCACGCTTTAGCGGCACATTCGAAACCAAACCAGCCTTTCTTTCGTCGGTTTTTGCGAAGCGATTCAGCATTGCTGTTTCGATCGGTCCGGGCGCGATGACGTTCACCCGCACGCCCGTTCCGGCCGCTTCCAACGCCGCCGACTTCGTAAGCCCCTCAACGGCATGCTTGCTGGCGGAATAGACGGAAGCACCAGGCGCCCCAGTATGCCCATATGTGGAAGATATATTTACGATGCTGCCGCTTTTTTGTGGCAGCATCACACGAAGTTCGTGCTTCATGCTCAGCAATGTGCCGAGCACGTTGGTATCAAACGTTGCCGCGTAGCTATCCGCAGTTTGCTCCGTTATGGGGCCAGGCACGCCTTCCGTGCCGGCATTGTTTACAGCCACATCCAGATGGCCAAATCGTTCCAGCGTCTTGTCGATCAAGTTGCGTACGTCCTCTTCGCGGCGTACATCGGCGCGGATGAACTCGGCTTCCGCACCCGCCTTGCGGATTTCACTGACGAGCTTTTGGCCCTCTTCGTCGCGCCGACCGGAAACGACAACTTGAGCACCCTCCTCAGCAAACGCCAGTGCCGTCGCCCGTCCAATGCCTGTTAGTCCTCCCGTAATCAAAACAACTTGCGTATTCATTGAATTTCTCCTTGAAAAATTCCCAATTCTGAATCCGAACCCTGTGTTCAACGTCCCGCATGGGTCGGTTCAGGCGTTCATTCCACCGTCCACGGTAAGATTCGCGCCGGTAATGTACGAGGACTCCGGACCGGCGACAAACGCCACCATCGCGGCGATCTCATCCACACGCCCGTAACGATCGAGCGCTGTGGCGGCCTTTTGCGGCACCGCCCAATCACCCGAGGCAGGATTCAATTCCGTGTCAATCGGACCGGGCTGCACGTTGTTGACCGTGATGCCCCGGCTCCCGATCTCTCTGGCCAGCGCCTGAGTAAACATCTTGACGGCTCCCTTCGTGCCCGCGTAGGGCACAAGCCCGGGCGCCGCAACACGCTCACCCACGGCCGAACCGATCATGATGACGCGACCGCCGCTTTTCATGTGCTTCAGCGCCGCCTGCGTCGCGACGTACACGCCACGGACGTTGATGTCGAGCACGCGATCCATCTCTTCCAGCGTCGCCTCCTCGAACGGTTTCGGAATGGCCGTGCCGGCGTTGTTCACCAGCACATCCAGTCGGCCGAAGGTTGCAAACGTCTTTTCGACCGCGGCTTTAACCGCATCGGCATCGGCGGCGTCGGCCTGAATCGAGATCGCTTTTCCGCCAGCGCGTTCAATCTCCTTAACGACCGACGCAGCTGCGTCGGCGCCTTTCGTGTAGGTAATGGCCACTTTCGCTCCGTCAGCAGCCAGACGCTTGGCTATCGCAGCACCAATGCCGCGCGAGCCGCCCGTAATGAGTGCAATCTTTCCTTCCAGGTTCTTTGACATTGTGGCTTCTCCTTCCAGTAGACGTATGCTCATCAGGCATGAGCCGAAATACCATTGCCCGCCTAACGCATTCCAGTCAGTTGATTGGATTAAGAAGCGAGCCATTAGTCGCGTCATGGAGCATACTTTGTTACGCTAGGAGCGATGCTGTACAGGCATGGGAGTGAGAATGGAATTGCGACATCTTCGCTATTTCGTGGCCGTCGCCGAGGCGGGAAGCCTGACGGTGGCAGCAGAGCAAAAACTGCACACGTCGCAACCTTCGCTCAGTCGGCAGATTCGCGATCTTGAGGCGGAGGTAGGTGCGCAACTCCTGACGCGCCGCGCTCGCGGCATCGAACTGACACCGGCGGGGCGAGCTTTTCTCGATCACGCCCGCTCGGTGCTATCGCAGGTTGAAGCCGCAACCGATGCCGCTCGCCGGGTCGCTCATCCCGCCAAGCCATGCTTCTCCATGGGCTTTCTGACGGGACACGAATTGACTTGGATGCCCGAGGCCCTGCAGAT
>Ga0210405_10004354_pt1 | contig 13340 bp, 10 predicted proteins | sample IncBWH11MmetaG_FD_155492 | JGI IMG/M metagenome (GOLD analysis project Ga0210405, IMG submission 155492) | Forest soil microbial communities from Barre Woods Harvard Forest LTER site, Petersham, Massachusetts, United States - Inc-BW-H-11-M | ecosystem: Environmental > Terrestrial > Soil >... | reverse complement strand
CGCAATTTGCTGCAAATTTAACAAATAAAATTTGCCACGATATTTGCTCAAATGTCGATGCGATTTCCGAGTGTTCTTTAGCGGTGTTTAGTTCAAATTGAAGCATCGAACTTAGCGGCGCCGAAAAATCTTTGTGAGAAACGTGACCCCAAGAAGACGGGAGAGGGGTCATATGGGTTCGGGTGCTAAACGATTTTGGCGGCTGAGTGCGGCTGCGAGCTTCATCGCGATTGCCGCATTCACGGTGCCGGCGGCGAGCAACGCGGACGAGCGTCCGCTGTTTGTCGCGCTCGGCGACACCGCCCGGGCACCGGTCGGCTGGATCGAGTTTTGCGAAGAGAACCCGCGTGACTGCGCCGGCCGCCCGACCATGCCACGCGACGTCGTGCTCTCGACGCCGGCCTGGAAGGAGCTCGCTCGCATCAATCTGTGGGTCAACAGCCACATCAAGCCGATGACCGACCTCGAACACTACGGCGTGGTCGAGAAATGGTCCTACCCCGAGGACGGCTACGGCGATTGCGAGGACTACGTGCTGCTCAAGCGCCGCATGCTGATCCAGTCGGGCTGGCCGCGCGAGGCGCTGCTCGTCACCGTGGTGCGCGACCGGCACGGCGACGGCCATGCCGTGCTCACCGTGAAGACCGACAAGGGCGAATTGATCCTCGACAACCAGAACGACGAGATCCGGCTCTGGTCTGACACCGGCTACCGTTTCGTGAAACGCCAATCGCAGGCCGATCCGAATGTTTGGATCTCGCTCGGCGATCCGCGCGCGGCGCCGGCCACGGCAACCTCGCGCTGAACAAAATAGGAGCTCGCGACCCCGGTCACGTCCCCACCCCTCCCCGTCCCCAGACCGGGTTCGCGCGCGGCCGGCTCTCCCCCAGGAGCCGGCCGCACCTTTTTCTCTTACAAAAAAGGCGGCCGTTTACGGCCATCTCAGTGACGGGTCGTGACGGCTTGAGACGTTGCATCCCCCGGCCCAGCCGATAGCCCCTTTGCTCCCCTCGGCGCTGTCATCTTCGCGCAAACACATCCATCCAAGTCACGGAAAGGGGTACGCATCGCCGACGCTTCTGAAGGCATCAAATTTCCTGCAATCTAACGCTTCAGGTAGCACAAATAACACTTTTCAACCCGTGACTGGGCGTGCATACTAAGGTGGTCGGAATAACAAGATTCTTTGCGGGAGCGTGGCCATGTTTCCACTGGTTGCGATTGCAACTTCGCTTGTCCCAGAACTTATCAAATTGATTGCAGGGAAACCGCTTGCGCAATCGCGATAGCGCCGTACCCAGGCAAGACCTCGCCCGCATAGGTTCGTGTGAAGACCAGAAATGCTCAATCATGAGTTCACGCGGATGATCGAGCTCGCGATACAGCACCAGATGAGCTAGGAAGGAAATACTTTGGCGCGATAGCACAATTTCGCGTCCCTGAGTAAGGATGCGCGTGCGACCCAAGAACTCGACTGACACCTGCATCACACCCCCCCGAGCGGGCGCAGGAAGCACGATCTTTTTCGGCCGTCGACAGGTGGCCTAAGCTTGGCCGCAGACACAACCTCTAATAATAATGAAGACTATCGGCTCGGTTGCGCGGCTCGTCAAGTACTGTGTTTCGTAGGGGACCCTTATCGCGGGTTGCGAACAAGAGATGTTTCAAACCGCTGCTTGTGAAGTGCGTCCGAGCACCCCGGAAATCACCTTTCGCGTTCCCGACATGCGAACCTGCGCCCCACGCGCAGTGCAAAGCGACGCGGGCGACCCTCATTGCCAAACTCGCCGCCGCGACTTCCGGCAAATATCGAAGCCGTATTGCTTCTGCTCACAAGCGCAAGCGACGTGAATGGCAATTCCCCTGTCAGGAATCGGGTGGCGCGCCGCCGCCGGCGGGTTAGAGCAAGTTTGACCGAGATCGACCCGACTACTTTCATCCGTTGCGACCGCAAAAGCGGACCAAGCGAAATTCATCGCGATATCGGGCACGCTCCGTCCGCGCTCCCGTGGGAATGAGCGGAAAAGGCCCACTCGATCAGGATGTTCTTTCTACAGGTCGACCGCATGGCGAAGCCGACGACATCCGACTACACCCGCGGCGCCGTCTACGGCCTCGCGGCTGTGTGCATCTGGGCCGGCTTTATCGTTGTGTCGCGGCTCGGCGTGCGCACGAGCTTGACGCCGTGGGATGTCGCGGCCATCCGCTTCGCCGTCGCCGGCTTGCTGTTGCTGCCGTATGCGTTGAAAAAAGGACTCGCGCTTGACCGCCTCGGCTGGCTCGGCGTGGCCGCCATCGTGACCGGCTGCGGGGCGCCGATGGTCCTGCTGGTGAATGCGGGTTTGCTTTTTGCTCCCGCCGCCCATGCCGGCGCGCTGTTTCCCGGCGTAATGCCGCTGATGGTGGCGATACTCGCCGCCGTGATCCTGAAAGAAGGATTCACCCTCCAAAAAAGCGTCGGCCTTGTCTTGATTGCGGCGGGCGCGGTCGGCATCGCCTGGGGCACGGGGGGCGCGATCGGCACCGCGCAGAACGTCGGCCACGCGCTGTTTCTCGCAGCGGCGCTGGCCTGGGCCGGCTACACGGTCGCCATGCGGCGCGCGCGGTTCGACGGCCTCCACGCCGCCGCCATCGCCGCGGTCGGTTCGCTCGTGCTTTATCTGCCGGCCTACGCGTGGATCGCGGGCGGCCGCGTCGTCAACGAGCCGCTCGCCGATATTGCACTGCAGGCGGTGGTGCAGGGCGTACTGACCGCCATCGTGGCGCTGCTCCTCTACGGACGCATGGTCGGCATTCTCGGCGCCACGCGCGGCGCGGCTTTCGTCGCTCTCACCCCAGCAATGACCGCGCTTCTTGGAATTCCAGTCCTCGGCGAGTGGCCCTCAGCCGTGGACTGGGCGGCCATCACCCTGATCTCGCTCGGCGTGTATGTCGTCAGCGGTGGTCCGCTGCCGGCGCCGCACGTGAGGGCACGCGTCAGCGCGCAATAGCGCACCTTTCGCGCGGCAATTCGCCTCTCCCAGAAAATCGATTGAAAGCCATGCGGCCGTGGTGGCATGGTGGCGCCCGTAGCGGCGAAGATCCGCGTTTTCACGCGTCTGCACAGCGGACGCCATAAAAGGGAGGACTAAAGGCCATGAGACATATCGGTCGTGCGACCGGCTTGGCACTGACAAGCCTGTTGCTATCGTCGGTTGCGGTTTGGGCGGGCCCGAAAATTGTATCCGGACCGGGCGCCAACGCGCAATGCTTCAAGCCGTGGTCGGCGCAAACCAAGTTCTTCCAATGGGAGAGGAAGCCCGGGCCGTACCGGATCGCTCTCGTCAACGGCTTCGTCGGCAACACCTGGCGCATCCAGATGGTCAAGACCGCCAAGGCCTTCGCCGAGCAGCCGGGCATCAAGGAGAACATCAAGGAGTTCAAGGTCGTTTCCACCGGCACCGACGTCGCAGCGCAGCTTGGCGCCATGGAGGATTTCATCAACCAGGGCGTCCAGGCGATCGTCACGATCGCAGTAGCGCCGGACGGATTTGATCGCATCATCCGGCTCGCCGACAAGAACAACGTCGTCGTCGTTCCCTTCGACAACATCCTCGACACCGACAAGGTGATGATGGTCAACGAGGACCAGAAGGAAATGGGCCGCATGTCGGCGCACTGGATCATGGAGCAGTCGGGCAAGAAATCCGGCGACATCCTCGAGGTACGCGGGCTGCCCGGCAACTCGGTCGACCGCGACCGGCACGTCGGCTTCCGCGAGGTGATGGAGGCGGCGCCCAACAAGTTCAACATCACCGAAGTCGTCGGCAACTGGGACACCGGCACGTCGCAGAAGGTCACCGCCGACGCGCTCGCCGTCCACGGCCATTTCGACGGCGTGTTCACCCAGGGCGGGTCTGACGGCACCGTCCAGGCGATGATGGATGCGAAGCATCCGTTCGTGGCGATGTCCGGCGAGGGCGAGAATGAGTTTCGCAAGCAGATCGCCGATCATTCCAAGGACGGGCTGAAGGGCATGTCCTACGGGCAGTCGCCGGCGTTGGTCGCCATCGCGATCAAGGCGGCGATTTCGGCGCTGCAGGGCAACGTCATGCCCCAGCTCATCTCGATCCCGATTCCGGTCGCCACCTACAAGGACCTGAAGGCGGGCGAGAACTACTGGCCCGACCTCAAGGCCAATTTCTTCGCCGACAATCAGTTCAAGCCGTGCGGCGTCGAGTTCACGGCGCCGCAGATCATGGCGCAGAGCGAGAAGAACACGCAGTGATCGCCTGAGGCGAACGGCAGGATGGCCCGGCGTCGCGCCGGGCCATCATCTTGTTGGCGCCCGCATCGGCGCCACGCTCAAGGGTGACCGGATCCGGTGATGACCGCAGCGACGGCAGCCGATTTTCTCGTCCTTTCCGGGATTTCCAAGCGCTACGGCGGCGTTCGCGCGTTGGAGAACGTCGACTTCAGTTGCCGGCGCGGCACCATCCACGCCGTTGTCGGCGAGAACGGCGCCGGCAAGTCCACGTTGATCAAGATCATCGCCGGCGTCGTTGCGCCGGATGCCGGCGAACTGCGCTTCGACGGCGCCTTGCGGCACTTCACCAACCCGGCCGCCGCCGCCGCGGCCGGCATCGTTTGCATCTTCCAGGAATTGTCGCTGATGCCCGACCTTTCGGTCGCCGACAATGTCTCGATTACCTCGCCGCCACGGCGCTTCGGCATGATCGACACGCGCGCACAGCGCCGGCGCGCCGAAGCGTTGTTGGCCGAGGTCGGTTGCGAGGACGTCAATCCGCTGCTGCGGGTGCGCGACCTGCCGCTGTCGCGCCGGCAGATGGTGGAAATCGCCAAGGCCCTTGGACAAAAGCCGCGGCTTCTGATCCTCGACGAGGCGACCTCCGCTCTGACGCGCGCCGACGTGGAGAAGGTCTACGCCCTGCTGGCGCGTCTGAAGACGGAGAACGTCGCGATCCTCTACATCACGCACCGCATGCACGAGGTCGAGGCCTTGGCCGACCGCGCGTCGGTGTTCCGCAACGGCCGCCACATCGAGACCTTCGACAAGGGCGCGCGCTCGACCGGCGAAATCGTGCAGCTGATGATCGGCCGCGACATCGCGGCTCAGTATCCGCCAAAGCCGATACGGCCGCGCCCGGCGCCGGCGCTGAAAATCGAGAACCTCGGCTGGGAGCCCCGCCTCGAAGGCATCTCGCTCGAAGTCGGCGCCAGCGAAATCGTCGGCCTCGGCGGCCTCGACGGCCAGGGCCAGAAGAGCCTGCTGCTGTCACTGTTCGGCGTGCTGCGCGGCGTAACCGGCCGCGTCACGGTCAACGGCCGCGCGGTACGGCCGCGCTCGCCGGGGCAGGCCAAGACCCGCGCCATCGGCATCGCCCTCGTGCCCGAGGACCGCAAGACCGAAGGCCTGATGCTGCCGATGTCGATCGCCGACAATCTTGCCATCGCCTCGTTGCCAACCCTCTCTTCGGGACCTTTTGTCGACCGCGGCAAGGAGCAGCGCGCGGTCGATGCGGCGCTCGCGCGCCTGCAGATCAGGATCGGCGCCAAGAGCGACGCGGTGTCGACGCTTTCCGGCGGCAACCAGCAGAAGGTCGTCATCGCCAAATGGCTGATGACCGAACCGCGCATCATTCTGCTCAACGATCCGACCCGCGGCATCGACGTCGGCACCAAGCAGGAGCTCTATCGGCTGATGCGCGAACTCGCCGACCACGGCGCGGCGATCCTGTTCTATTCCACCGACTACGACGAACTGATCGGTTGCTGCGACCGCGTCGCCATCATGTATGACGGCCGCATCGTGCGCGAGCTCGCCGGCGCCGAGCTCAACGAGACCAACATCATCGCCAGCGCGCTCAACATCGAGGCCGGCGCCAACGCGCACGGCGGCGCCGAGGCAACCGGGGCCGCTCATGCCTAGCGATCTCGTCATCAGGCTGCGGCAGAATTTCCCCTTCGTGACCGCGCTGGTGCTGTTCTGCGCTATCTTCGCCCTTTATCAGGTCGAACATCCGCGCGGTTTCTCCTCCGCCGTCCTCGTGCAGAACGGCGATGAGGTCTTCGCTCTTGCCATGGTGGCAATGGCGCAGACCGTGCCGGTGCTGGCGGCCGGACTTGATCTTTCGGTCGGCGCGCTGATGACCATGGTCGGCTGTTGCGCGAGCTATCTGCTCAGTGGCGCCCCCGAGGGGACGCCGCTCGCGGTCGAACTTGCCGGATTGCATCTCAATCTCGGAACGCTGCCTGGCGGCATCATCGGCATCGTCCTTGGCATGATCATCTGTCTCGCGGTCGGCACGCTCGCCGGGCTGTTCAACGGCGTGATCGTCGTCTACGGCCGCATCCAGCCGATCATCGCCACCCTGGCGACCGGAGCGATCTACATCGGCATCGCGCTGTTCCTGCGCCCGCAGCCGGGCGGCAAGATCGACGACGATCTCAACTGGGCGCTGACCAACGCGCTGAGCGATTTTGCCTCGACCGTGCACATCTTCGACGATGGCGCAGCGCCGTGGTTCGCGCCGTTCGCCTGGATACCGACGTCGTTCGTTCTCCTTGCCTTGATCGCCCTTCTGGTCTGGGTTCCGTTCCGCCGCTCGATCACCGGCCGCACCGTCTATGCCATCGGTTCGGCGGAAGGCGCCGCCTACATGTCCGGCCTCAACATCAATCGCGCCAAGATCGCGGCCTTCACCCTCGGCGGCTTCTTTGCCGCCTGCGGCGGATTGTTCCTGGCGATCCAGACCTCGTCCGGCAACGCCGACCTGCCGCAGGCGGGCACCTATACGCTCAATTCGATCGCCGCGGTGGTCATCGGCGGGACCTCGCTGCTTGGGGGGACCGGCGGCGCGATCGGATCGATCTTCGGCGCGCTGATCCTGCGGGTGATCTCCTTCTTCTTCCGCATCTACGACATCGCGCCGTTGTTGCAGCCGCTGTTCGAGGGGATCATTCTTCTGGCCGCGGTGAGCATCGGCGCGCTGCGCGTGCTGCGCGTCAAGAATACGCTGGAGCTGTTCAGGTGAGTACGATCCCGGCGCGCCTGACGCTCCCCCGCGACGACCGGCCGATCCTGATTGCGGCGCTGTTCATCGTCGCGATCCTAATCGCCGGCACCGCCTATACCTGGGAGCGCTTCGGCAGCGCGCCGCTCATCTCCCCGACCTATCTGCTGCAGCAACTGCAGATCGGCGCCTTCCTCGGCATTGTCGCCGCCGGGATGATGCTGGTCATCCTGATCTCCCAGATCGACCTTTCGACGCCGTGGACGCTGACCGCCGCCGCGATGATGGCGACCACGGTCGGCGGGCCGGAGGCGATCCCGGTCGGGCTTTCCGTCGGCCTCGCCGTCGGCATCGTCAACGGCCTCGGCGTCGCCTATCTGCGCGTGCCCTCGATGATCTTCACGCTTGGCGTCAATGCGGTGATGCGCGGGCTCATGGTCGCGCATACCGGCGGTTTTGCCCCGCAGACCACAGCGACCGGCCTGATGCGCATGCTTGCCGCCGAGCGCAGCTTCGGCATTCCCAATGCCCTGTTCGTATGGGTTGCCGTTTCGGCGGCGGTGGTGATCATTCTCCAGCGCATGGCGCTCGGCCGCTACATCTACGCCATCGGCAACAAGGAGGCCGCGGCCTATCTCTCCGGCGTCAACACGCGGGGCGTGACGGTGGTCTGCTTCGCGCTCTGCGGGCTTACCGCCGGCATCGCCGGCGTGCTGCTCGCCGGCTACTCGCAGAAGGCCTACCAGGGCATGGGCGACGCCTATCTCCTGCCCTCGATCGCCGCGGTGGTGATCGGCGGCACCAATATCCTCGGCGGCCGCGGCCGTTATCTCGGCACGCTGGTCGGCGTGATCCTGATCGTGCTCTTGAACAGCGTGCTCTCGATCATGGAAATGCCGGAGGCTGGCCGCCAGGTGATCTATGGCGGAGTCATCATCCTGATGCTGCTGGTGTACGGGCGCGGCGAGCGGGTGACGAGCTGAGCCGAGACCCGACGGCGCAGACATTTCACTAACTTCACGGGAAGGAAAAAATGGACCGTCGCCCGTTCGCACCCCCGCTCGGCCAAACGGGCGCACCGCTCACGCCCACCACCCCGCTGCCGCTCGGGCCGCTGCCGGGCTCGCGCTATCCGGATGCGCACCTTGAATCTCTGAGAAAGCCCAAGGGCGCGCTCGGCCCCGCCGGCTTTCCGGCGTTCGCCGGCACCAACGCCGTCGAGCGGATCGCCACCGGATTTCGCTGGGCGGAAGGTCCCGTCTATTTCCCGGCCGGACGTTATCTCCTGTTCAGCGACATTCCGAATAACCGCATCATGCGTCTGTCGGACGACGACAACCACCTGAGCGTATTCCGCGCGCCGTCGATGAATTCAAACGGCAACACGAGCGACCGCGTCGGCCGCCTCATCACCTGCGAGCACAGCACCCGGCGGGTCACGCGTACCGAGTTCGACGGCTCGATCACCATCATCGCCGACAGCTACAACGGCAAGAAGCTGAACGCGCCGAACGACGTTGTCGTCGCCGCCGACGGCTCGATCTGGTTCACCGACCCGAGATACGGGATCATGGCCAACTACGAGGGACTCAAGGCCGAGCAGGAGCAGGAGAAGCAGAGCGTCTACAGGGTCGATCCGCAGAGCGGCGCGATCAAGGTCGCGGTCGACGACTTCATCGAGCCCAACGGGCTTGCCTTCTCGCCCGACGAGAAAAAGCTCTACATCGTCGACACCGGCTACAGCGACGGCCCTGACAACCCGGCCCATATCCGCGTGTTCGACGTCGACATCGAGAGCGGCAAGCTCGCGAACGGCAGGGTTTTCGTCGAGGATTTCAAGCCCAGCAACAGCGACGGCGTTCGTTGCGACATCGATGGCAACGTCTGGTGCTCCATAGGGTGGGGCGATCCGCAGGAGGACGGGGTGCGCTGCTACGCCCCCGACGGCGACCTCGTCGGCAAGATCCACATACCGGAGACTTGCGCCAATCTGTGCTTCGGCGGCCCCTTCAAGAATCGCCTCTACATCTGCGGCTCGACCTCGCTCTACGCGGTCTACACCGGAACGCAGGGCGCGACGAAGCCATAATCCGGCCGGGTGCGGCTCAGCCGCGCGCGACCGCGCGCGCCGCTTCGATCACGTCGGAGACGCCGGCAAACTTCGCTCCCTCGACCACAAGCGTGCGGGCGAGACTCAACGCCTTGCGCTCGCAGATCGCGCGCCGCTCCGGATCGGCGATGCTTTCCAGGTCCTCGACGTGGGCGAGGCCGAGAATGCGGCGGATCATCTTGAGCCCGCCGAACGCGAGCGCATCCTCGAACAGAGATCGCAGAAACCGCCGACGCTCTGCGTCCAGCGCGGCTTCGTCCTGCGGCGAGATGAACAGGCCGGCGACAAAGGCTTCGCCTCCCTTCGCCTGCCGCCACAGCGCCAGAAAGCGGTCGTGAAACCCGGCCCACACCTCGACGACCTGGTCGAGTATCCAGGCGCGATAGGGGTCACGGGCGTGCAGCGCCGCCTCGTGGCCTTCCTGCGCGAAATAGGCGAGCAGGAGATTGCCGATCACTGCACCGACATCGAAGCCGATCGGGCCGACGAAGGCGAATTCCGGATCGATCACCCTCGTGTCGGCGGTCGTCAACATGATCGAACCGGTGTGCAGGTCGCCGTGGATAAGCGCCTGGGCGTCGGTCAAGAACTGGTATTTGCGCGCCTGCGCCGCGGCCTTGAGCGGCGCGTCGGTCTCGAAGGCGCGCTTGTCGGCGTCGAGTTGCGGGCTGGTCCAGCGGTTGAGCGGCGCCTCGCGGTAGGGATCGGTGAAGACCAGGTCCTCGGTGATCCGGCACAGCTCGATATTGCGCGCGAACAGTTCGAGCCGGCGCTTGTGCTCGGCCGCGGTGCCGGCGAGCACCGAGGTGTGAAACAGCGTCGCGGCGAGAAACTCGGCGATGTCGGCGGCGAAGCGCGGGTACTCGATCCCGCGGACCAAACCTTTGCGCATGATGATATGCGGCGAAAGGTATTCCATCACAATCATCGCCTGCTCGCGATCGAAGTGGAAGACTTGCGGCGTCAGGCGGGGAGCGTAGCGGCCCTCCTCGACGAGCGCGTTGTATTCGAACCACGACCGCGCGAGCGGCAGCGGCCAGGATTCGCCGACGAGGCGCACGTAGGGCAGCGCCTGCTTGACCACGAGCCCGCCGGCCGGCCCCTCGACGATGAAGACGAGATTGAGGTTGCCGTCGCCGACCTCGCGCACGCGCCACTCGGCCGGCTTGCCGCCGAGCCTTGCCCGCAGGTCGGGCAAGCCGGCGAGGATCGAGGAAAGTTTGGCGCCGTCGACCGGCGCGTAGGCTGCGGCCATCTCGCGCCCTCGCCCGCTTCTCAGGCACCGGCGCTGCGCGGCGCGCGGAGCCGCTCGGCATAGATGTTGATGACGAGCGCTGCCAGCAGGATCAGGCCGCGAATGAGGATTTTGAGGAAGCTGTCGATCTTCACGTAGTCGAGCCCGTTGTTGAGAACGCCGAGGACGAACAGGCCGACGATGGTGTTGCCGATGCCGCCGCGGCCGCCGAACAGGCTGGTGCCGCCGACGACGACGGCGGCGATGGCGTCGAGCAGGAAGGTGTCGAACTCGTTCTGCTGGGCGCTGCCGAAATAGGCGACGCCGATCATGCCGGCGACGCCCGAGCACATCGCCGAGATCACCATCACCGCGCCAACGACGAGCCGGGTGTTGACGCCGGAATACTCCGCCGCCTCGCGATTGCCGCCGACCATGTACACGTAGCGGCCGAACCGCGTGTAGGTGAGGACGAGATGCGCCACGAGCAGAAACAGCGCGGCGACAATGATGATCCAGGGAATGTGGGCGATCGACTGCGAGCCCAAGGTCTGGATCAGCGGCGGCACCGAGTAGGCGATCTGCCCGCGCACCAGGACCGCCGATATGCCGGCGCCGATCTGCATCATCGCCAACGTCATGATGAAGGAAGGGATGCCGATGCGGGTGACGCCGAAGGCGGTGAGGAGCCCGAGCGCGAAGCACGCGAAGAGCGCGAAGATGATCGCGATGGCGCCAGGCATCGGGATGTTGCCGATGTTCACGTAGTCGGGCTGCAGCGTGAAGAAGGTCAGCACGATGGCGGTGGCGTTGGCGATGGCGCCGACAGAAAGATCGATCTCGGCGGTGAGGATGACGAAGGTCAGGCCGACGGCGATGATGCCGGTGACCGATACCTGCTGCAGGATGTTCTCCAGGTTATCGAGCGTCGCGAACGAGGGGCTGGCGATGCTGAAGAACAGGACGAGGAACAGGAGCGTGATGAAGGGCGCGATATTGCGCAGTTGATTGCGGGCGAAATCGGCGAGCCGCAGCGGGCGCTTGGCGGCGACGGCAATATTGGACTTGGTCGCGTCCATATCTGTTCGTCCCGTCAAGCGGCCGCCAGCAGGCGATCCTTGCTGATCGCTTCGTCGGCAAATTCGTGCGCAACTTCGCCCTTGCGCATCACCAGCACGCGGTCGGCGAGCGAAAGCACCGTCTCCGGCTCGGTCGAGAACACGACGATGGCGATACCCTGGTCGCGCAGCGCCCGCACGATCTTGAGGACGTCCTCTTTGGCGCCGACGTCCATGCCGCGGGTCGGTTCGGCGAGCAGCAGGATGCGCGGGGCGTGGGTGAGCCACTTGGCGAGCGCAACCTTCTGCTGATTGCCGCCGGAAAAGGCGCGCAGCCGCGCCTCGACGTTGGGTGGGCGGATGTCGAGCGCCTTGACCTGCTCGCCGGCGAGCGCCCGCTCGCGGTCGGGCTTGAGCAGAAACCGCGCCAGCCGCCGCAGCACCGCGATCGATATGTTCTTGTAGATCGGCTCCTCGCCGAACAGCATGGCGCGGCGGCTCTCGGCGACATAGGCGACGCCCGCCTGGCGCGCGGCGCTGGTATTGCCGAGGTTCGCCGGCTTGCCGGCTATGGCGAGCGCGCCGTGATCGGGCCGCAGCTTGCCGAACAGCGTGCGCGCCAGCTCGAGCTGGCCGCAGCCCATGAAGCCGTAGATGCCGAGCACCTCGCCGCCGCGCGCGGCAAAGCTTACGTCGCGATAGGCCGGCGCCAGCGTCAAATCCTTGACCTCGAGCACGACCGGCGCCTCCCGGCGGCTCGTGAGCTTGATCTCGCCGAGATAGCTCTCCTCGAGCTCTTCGCGCCCGGCGCCGATCATCCGCTCGATGATCCACCCCTTGTCGATCGCCGTCGTCACCGGCGTGGTCGCGACCTTCCGGCCGTTGCGGAAGATCGTGATCTCGTCGGAAACCTTCAAAATGTCCTCGAGGAAGTGCGAGATGAAGATGATGCTGCGGCCGCCGCGCTTGAGCCTGATCAGAACCTCGAACAGCCGCTCGATCTCCGGCGGCGACAGGGCGGAAGTCGGCTCGTCGAGAATAATGATGCGCGCGCCGGAGAACAGCACGCGGGAAAGCTCGACGAGTTGCTGCACGCCGATTGGGAAATCGCCGAGCCGCGCGCGCGGATCGATGTCGAGCCCGAGGCTCTTGAGCTGCTCGCTCGCCTGGCGCGCCATGAAGCGCCAGGCCACGATGCCGAAGCGGTTGACCGGCTGCACGCCGAGAAACACGTTCTCGGCAACGGTGAGCTCCGGCGCGACCGAAAGCTCCTGGTGCACCATGCCGATGCCGGCGGCGAGGGCATCGCCTGAGGAGCGGAAATGCACTGGGCGTCCATCGACGCGCATTTCGCCATCATAGCCGGCGTGCACGCCGGCTATGATCTTCATCAGCGTGCTCTTGCCGGCGCCGTTCTCGCCGACGAGGCCGTGGATCTCGCCGACCTTCAGCGAAAAATCGACGGCGCGCAGGGCCTGCACGCCGCCGAACGACTTGGAGATGCCGGAGAGTTCGAGCAGCGCCGGACCCATCGCAGCTGGACTTTCCAGCGGTTCGCTCAAATGAGGAACTGGTCCTCCATCCACAGCATGCCGTCGGCGTTGGCCTTGGTAACGACCGGCCCGTCGGTGACGATGTTCTTCGGAATATCCGTACCGGTCTTGGCGCCGTTGATGACCGCCGATACGCCGGCGATGACCGCACCGCCGTGAATGCGGCACGATGGATTGCGCACGGTCGCGTACATCTGCCCGCCTTGGACCGCTTTGATCGCCGGCGGCATGGCGTCGACGCCGCCGATCTTGGTCTCGGTGCGTCCCTTGGCCTGCATTACCTTGGCCGCGGCCAGCGCCATGTCGTCATTGTGGAAGAACGCCGCGTCGATCTTCGGATATTTGGTCAGCAGGGTCTCCCAGATGCGGGCG
>Ga0210405_10004353_pt1 | contig 13346 bp, 9 predicted proteins | sample IncBWH11MmetaG_FD_155492 | JGI IMG/M metagenome (GOLD analysis project Ga0210405, IMG submission 155492) | Forest soil microbial communities from Barre Woods Harvard Forest LTER site, Petersham, Massachusetts, United States - Inc-BW-H-11-M | ecosystem: Environmental > Terrestrial > Soil >... | reverse complement strand
GCGTGGCGGTGGGGGCCACCGAGGATGCGATACAGCTGCAGTTTTTGGGTGAATCGATCATGTTGAGCCTTGTGGGAGGCGCGGCGGGAGTTTTGTTTGGGATCTTTGGGTCGTACATGGTGGGACAGACTTTGCATTGGCCGATGGTTATGTCAGTGGAATCGATCGTGGTGGCGGCGGTGTTCTCGGTGGCGGTGGGCGTGTTTTTTGGATATTACCCGGCGCGGAAGGCTTCATTGCTCGACCCCATCGAAGCCCTGCGTTACGAGTGAAAAATTTTCGAAATGTTGATTTCAGGGACGATAGATAGATGAAGAAAAGCGGGCGATGGTTGATCTTGGCTGGGGTTGTGGTGGTTATTGGGCTGTTTGCGGCGTTTGGATTGAACCGCAGCACGCAGGCGCAACACTTTACGGCGAAAGTGGAGCGCGGAGAGATTGATGATGTGGTGGAAGCGACGGGAACCATCAATGCGGTGATCACGGTGCAGGTGGGTTCGCAGGTTTCGGGAAGCATAGCCAAGTTGAACGCGGATTTCAATTCGCGGGTTCACAAAGGCGATGTGGTGGCGCTGATCGATCCTGCGTTGTTCAAGGGGGCGTTGTTGCAGGCTACCGCGGACTTGGAAAACGCGAAGGCTAATCTCGTGGCGGCGCGGGCTAACCTCGAGAAAGCGAAGGCAGGGTTGGAGCAGACCAAGGCAGACTATGATCGTGCGGTTGGCCTGACCAGCGATGGAGTAATGAGCAAGCAGCAGCTCGACCTTGCGAAATCGAATTATGTCTCGGCCAATGCATCTGTTGGTGCGGCAGCGGCGAACGTGACGCAGGCGCAGGCGCAAGTCAGCCAGAAGGAAGCTGCGGTAACGGTGGCGCAGACGAATTTGGATTACACGGTGATCCGGTCGCCGATCGACGGGACAGTTGTGGCGCGGAATGTGGACGTGGGGCAGACCGTGGCGGCGTCGCTGCAGGCGCCGACGATTTTTACGATTGCGCAGGACCTGACCAAAATGTGGGTGTATGCGAAGACCGACGAATCGGACGTGGGAAATATCAAGATTGGAAAGCCAGTGAGTTTTAAAGTGGACGCTTTTCCGAAGGACACGTTTCATGGAGTGGTAAGCCAGGTCCGGATGAACGCAACCACCGTGCAGAGCGTCGTGACGTACGACACGATTATTGAGTTTGCGAATCCGGAGTTGAAATTGTTTCCGGGAATGACGGCGTATGTGACTATTCCCGTGGATACGGTGAAGAATGCGATGAAGCTGCCGAATACGGCGCTGCGGTATAAGCCGCCAATGTCGGCTGACGAGATTCTTGCGGTTTATAAACAATATGGGATCGACGCTAGCGAACAGAAGCAGGCTGTTGCGGAGCCGGCGGCGGGCGGAATTGTTGCGGGCAACGGCGGGCAAGCTGCGGCGGGGACTCAGAATCCGCCGCGAGTTCCGAAAAGAGATAGCGCCGTGGTTTGGAAATTGCACGCCGACAACACAATGGAACCGGTGAAAGTCTCGCTGGGGATTACGGACCACGCGTATACGGAAGTGAGCGCAGTGGTTAAAGGGGCGCTGAAAGAAGGGGACGAAGTGATTATTCGGTCGCTGGTGCCAAAATCGCAAGGGCTGGGCGGAATACGGCGGTAAGCGGCAGAAGCTCTGAACAATTCCAAGGATATCGATGGCGGCCATCAACCAAGTCCAGGAGACGCTCGACCGCGCGGCGGCGAGCGCAGTCATACGCGTTGAAGAGGTGCACAAGTATTACGACTTGGGCGAAACTCGCGTGCACGCGCTTCGCGGCGTGAGCGTTGCAATTGGCCGCGGGGAATTTGTGGCGATCATGGGGGCGAGCGGCAGCGGAAAGTCAACGTTCATGAACATACTGGGGTGTCTCGACAAGCCGAGCACGGGGCGCTATTTGCTGGAAGGGACGGATGTATCGCAGCACGATAAGAGGGCGCTGGCGCTGATTCGGAACCAGAAGATTGGATTTGTTTTTCAGGGATTTAATTTGTTGGCTCGAACGACAGCGCTGGAAAATACCGAGTTGCCGACGCTGTATACGAAAATCGACAAAGTGGAGCGGGAAAAGCGAGCTGCGGAGGCTTTGGCGATGGTGGGCCTGGCCGAGCGGGCGCAGCATTTTCCTTCGCAAATGTCGGGAGGCCAGCAGCAGCGCGTGGCCATTGCGCGTGCGCTTGTGAACCGGCCGTCGATTTTGCTGGCGGATGAGCCCACGGGAAATCTGGACAGCAGAACGTCTGTGGAGATTATGGAGATTTTTCAGAATTTGAACGATAAAGGACTGACGATCGTGCTGGTCACGCATGAGCACGACATCGCGCAGTTTGCCAAGCGCGTTTTGGTCTTCCGGGATGGAACAATTCGGAAGGACGATGCGGTGACGAATCGGCCGCGGGCTTCGCAAGTGCTGCAGAGTTTGCCGACACTGGAAGACTAATTCAACGCAGGCAGAGTGGACCAAGATGTGTGGTAGAACATGCCCGAACGGTAGTGTGTGCTTTCATACGCCAAAGCCGTAGCGATGCGCCAATTTTATTTTGTCGCTCGATATGCGCTCCCAAACACATACTTTCCCGATCCCACGTCCAGCGCCACTGCGTCCTCCGCCTGCCGGGCCTTCGAGATATCGGTGCGCCCGGCCAAGGGCTTCCCTCCCTCGCTGACCTCCTCCAATTTCGCATTCGGCAATCGCACCGTTGCCGTCGTATTCGCCGGCACCTCAACCTTCAAAGTCAGCTTTCCATCCGCAATCTCCCAACCCGACGCCACTAGCCCATACACGCTCTTCACCGATGCGCTAGCATGCGTCAAGCCACCTCCAGGACGCGGCTGTATCAAAATGTGTTTGTAACCCGGCGCCGCCTCATCCAACTCGATGCCCGCGACCACGCGATAGATCCAATCCCCAATCGCGCCGTACGCGTAGTGATTGAAGGAATTCATACCCACATCCTGAAAACTTCCGTCCGGTTTCTGCCCATCCCATCTCTCCCAAATCGTCGTCGCGCCTTGCGTCACCGGATACAGCCATGATGGATACTCCTTGCGGTTCAGCAGCATGTACGCTTCATCCAAATACCCATAATCGCTCAGCGCCTTGCACAAAACAGGCGTCCCCAAAAATCCTGTAGTCAAATGTTTAAACTTCCTCACGTCTTCCGCCAGCCGCGCGGCCGCCCCCGCGCGCATCGCCTCTGGCAGCAAATCAAACTCCAGAGCCAGCGCATACGCCGTTTGCGTGTCCGACGACAGCCTCCCATTCGGCGTAACGAACTCCTTCACAAACGCTGCCCGAATTTTCTCCTCCAGCGCTGCATATTCCGCCGCATCCTCGCGCTTCCCCAGCACCCCAGCCGTCTTCGCCAGCAATTCTGTCGACCGGGCAAAATACGCCGTCTGCAAAAAATCCTTTGCCGTAGTCGCACCCGGATAATCCGACCTCGTCGTCGCAAACGCCAGCCAATCCCCAAAACTGAATCCGTTGCTCCAGATATAGCTGTCCCCGGCCTGCCGTCGCATGTACTCCACCCAGGCCTTCATGCTTGGGTACTGTTCCTCCAAAATCCGCTTGTCCCCGAACGCCTGGTACATCGTCCAGGGCAATACTACGGCCACGTCCGCCCAACCCGCCGACGCTGCCGCCCCCTTCCGCGTGTCGTGTGTCAACGCGTTCGGGATCACAAACGGCACTGCGCCGTCATCCTCCTGATCCAGCGCTACGTCCCTCAGCCATTTCGTATAAAACGGCGCCGTATCAAAATTAAACGAGGCCGTCGGCGCGAACACCTGCGCATCCCCCGTCCACCCCAGTCGTTCATCGCGCTGCGGACAGTCTGTCGGCCCATCCACAAAATTCCCCTTCTGCCCCCAAATAATGTTGTGCTCTAGCTGGTTCAGCATCGCGCTCGAACTCTCAAACGTCCCGGTCCGCGGCATCGCCGAATGCACCACCACTCCCGTAAAATCTTCGGGCTTCACTTCTCCCGGCCAGCCGCTCACCGCCACATACCGGAATCCCTGAAACGTAAAGTGCGGTTCGTACACTTCCGTTCCTCCACCGCGAGTCGTGTACCGGATCGTCTCCTTCGCCGTCCGCAAATTCGCCGTATAGAAATTCCCCGTCTTGTCCAACACCTCCGCGTGCCGCAGCGCAATCGTCGTTCCCGCCGGCGCGGTTACGCGAAATTTCACCCAACCCACCATGTTCTGCCCCATGTCGAGCACGGTGTCTCCACCCGGCGTCTTCAACAACTTCGCAACCTTCAACTCCTCGATCTTCTTAACAGGAGGTCCCGCTGGGGCCACAATCTTCGCTTTCGGCGCATCCATCGCCGCCACGCTCTTCCAATCCTTGTCATCGAAGCCGGCCGCGCTCCATCCCGCCTTCTCCAGCCGCGCGTCATACTCTTCGCCATCGTAAATGTCGGACCACATGATGGCGCCAGTCGCCGCTTTCCAATTCTCGTCGCTCGTCACAGTCTCTTGCGTTCCGTCCGTGTAATGAATCACCAATTGCGCCAGCAGGGCCAGTTTCTTCCCGTAAGTATTCCTTTTCCCTTGCCACGCACTCCTTCCCCGAAACCATCCATCTCCCAGCATCGCTCCCAGGCAATTCGCGCCGCTCTTCAACTGTCCCGTCACGTCGTACGTCTGGTACTGAAACCGGAAGTCATACGCTGTCCAGCCCGGCGTAAAATATTCTTCGTCCACGCGCTTCCCGTTCAGCTCCACCTCGTACAACCCCAGCGCGGAAGCGTAGAGCCTCGCCCGTTCCACTTTTTTCTTTGCATTCACTGAAAACTCTCGGCGCAACATCGGCGCTGGATTCGATTTCTTCTCATCCTCGACAAGATTCGGCGTAATCCATTTTGCCTTCCAGTCCGTCGTCTCCAGGAGCCCCATCTCCCACCGGGCCGTCTTGCTCCACTCCGACAAATGCCCGTGATTGTCCGACACGCGCACTTGCCAGTAATAAGTCCGACCGGTCTCGACCGCCGAGCCCACATACTCCACCTGTGTCGAGGCATCCGAAGCCTGCGTCCCGCTATCCCAAATCACTTTCCCTTTCGCCAGTTCCGCCTCCGATCCCGCAACGCGCACCTCGTAGCTCGTCTGTAAGACCGCTTTCTCCGCGCTGACCAATTCCCAGCTTAACCGCGGCTTCCGCACGTCAATCCCGACAGGATCCACCTTGTACTCGCAGCGCAAGTTCGTAACGGCAAGAACCGCTTCCTTTTCAGAGGCAAATACGAGCGGTGAATCCGCAGTCAGAGGACCCACTAGCGCCACGACAGTTGCCCAACCCATAACGCAGATTTTCCGATTGACGCGACCCATCCTCGACCTCCTTGTGTCGCGTAACAAGTACCACATTTAGGGGAAAGATTTGGAAAAAGTACGGATGAGACCTACGAGTTCAGGCCAGGCCGAGGTGGTCTAGCTGGTAGTGGCCTTTGGAGATGACTTGGTCTTCGTCGATCCAGACGTCGCAGTTGCGAGTGAGGACATCGACGTGCGTTTTGGATTTCCAATCGGCGTGGGTTTGGCTGCCGTAGGGGTCTCCGAAGGCGATGTGGACGCCGGGGAATTTTTCGTCTTGCAGAAGGATTCCAATCATTTCGGAGAGGCCGAGGTTGGTGCCGAAGGCCAGCTCGCCGACGCGGTCGCTATTTTCGTCGGTATGACAGTACTGCCAAAATTCTTCTTCAAGGTCTTTCCGGGCGCAATCGACGCCGGTCAGGCGGGCGCCTTCGATTGTCAGCACGAGTGGCGTGGTTTGCAGGTCGCCGTATTTTCCATTGAAATGATCACCTGCTGTAGCGTCACAGACGAAGGTTCCGTCAACCGTGGCCGGAGTGGTGAAGACTTCGCCGGCGGGCAAGTTGGACCAGTAGCGCGGGCTGATCAGGCCGCTGGTTTTTACCCAGTCGAGGCCGCGATCGAAATGAGCGGCGAAGGAAGTACCCGCTTCCGTTTTTACTGAGAGCTTTTGCGCGCGGAGCATGCGTTCGCGGAGTTTGTCGCTTAGGCGATCCACCATCCGGTAATCAGCGCGCATTCCTTGCTGCATGATTTCGGGAGTTACGCCGACCATGTGGGCGTAGCGGATTTGGCGGCGTTCGACGACGCGAACGATGGCCATGCGCGCGCCGAGTTCGCCGGGTTGCGGCGTCATGCACATCGCGCCAACGTCGGCGGTTTCGAGGGCTTGCAGGACGTCGGCTGGCGCGGCGGTCATGGGGCGCGGGCCAAAATCTTCGAGAAGCAAACCGGTGTATTGCGCGTCGCGTTCTTCAATGGCGGCGGCGATGCTGGCGGCGACCGAACGGCTGGCTTCGTCGGCGATCAGCGCTACGTGCTCGCCAGGACGAACACTGAGGCAAGTTTCCACGGCGTTCTTCGCGCCGAGCATCAACTCCGGGTCTGGGTGACCAAAGTACATATCTTAATTTTACAAGAATTGGCAGAAATTTGAAGAGGCGTTAATGAAATTGGCCGCTGTTATGGAAACAAGCCGACCTTCAATTAGAGTTTCGCTGATCAGGATAAGACCGTTCGCGGGCTGACCCGAAATGCGGGGACTTGGCCGCCGCCGCTGGTGACGTTGGCTAGGCCGGTGGCGCTTAGGCGGGTTAGGAAGCCGCAGAGTTTTCCGCGGAAGAGATAGGGGGCGAAGTCAACAAGCATATCGCGGTAATCGACTTTGCCAACATTGGCGATGTAGGGAAAAACTTCGCGGCGGATGGGGATGCGTTCTTGGACGATCCATACGCCGTTTTTTGCGGAGAGGGCGCGGCCGATCGCGGTGTCCCACGCGGCTTCGTCGGTTTCCCAACCCAGTGTTACGCCGGAGCCGCCGTATTCGTCGCTCGGCTTGAGGACGAGATTTTCGCGTTCTTTCTCGATGAATGCCAAGAGTTCTACCGGCTGGCCATAGCGAGAGGTCTTCACGTCTGCGACTACGCGAGTCCAGGGAATATGGCGGCGAATGAGTTCGCGCTCGTCGTGAGAGAAGAGAGCGCCGTTTTGCTCGTCAGTGAGAACGGCGAAGAAGGCTTTTACGTGAGGGATTTTGCAGCGAAAGGTGTTGGCTACACAGACGGCGTTGGCGGTGTAGGCTTTTACGAGAGCGGCGCATTCAGCAGGCTTGGCGACGATGTCGTTGATCAAGACGCGGCGGTAAACGAGATCGATTTTCTTGTCGTGAGCGACAAGTTTCTGGCCGTTGAATTCGAGTTCGCGCGGGTCGGCGATGACGGTGGGAACACCCATTTTTTCGAAGCGGGACTGAAGAATTTCGAACTCGCTATACGTAGGAACATCTTTCCAATCCACGATGGCAATTTGCGGCGGACTGGCCGAGCCTCCCCAGTCCACATAACTCATCACAAGGGCGTCCAGGAGTTTGGCGCTGAGTGGGTAGCTGTGAATTGTATAGTTCTGGGCGAATTTTCCCATTACGGGCAATTCGCGAAAAATCTCCGCTAGCGTTTCTGCGTAGCCCGCGCCTGCAGGCGATTCTCCGTTGTACTCCGCGAACTTTAAGGAATCGGGCAGTAGGAACGCGTCGAGACGGGAGGCTGTGCTGGCACGGCCGTAGGAGACAGGGAGGCGCACCAAGCGTTCTTCCTCGGGGCGCAGGTGAAGCTGAGCAAAAAGATGCTTGTCTTCGAGAGCTGCGGCCACGACACGTTCGCCGAGGTCCGCGATGGTTTCCGCAACGGTGCGCACGCGTTCTTCGTCTTCCGGCGAGAGAAAAAACGGTCTCAGGAAGGGGCAGTGGACGCGGTCGCCAAAAGTGAGTTTTGCATGGCGCAAGCGCTTGAACAAGTCTTCCGGCATAGCGGGAACCCGCAGGAGCGTGGCCTTCAGAATGTCGTTCCACTCGTCGGCGGGGTTGTGGGGCCTAATCGAAGGTGTCGCCGCGCCGGTCATTTTGTTTTGGGTCCTGGCGTTACTACAGACGAACCCACGGAGTGACTCGCAGATGGGCTGCCAGCTGTGGATCGGCTCGCGGCAATGCTCTTGGGGGCGCCTGTAAATCCGCTTGCCGCGCCGATGCCGAGCATTTCTTCCCAGCGGGGCCAGGGAAACGAAGCTGCGCCATGGAGAGCACGGTCAATCACGAGGCGAGCCATCTTGTCGACAACATGCTCGAAATAAAACTCGGTGATGCGGTCACGCTCCATATCCGGCGCCGGATTCAAGAAATCGATGGCATACGGGACGCCGTCCTTCACTGCAAATTCGATGGTATTCATTTCGTATCCGAGGGCTTCGTTGATTGTCTGCGCGTCCTTGACGATGCGAGATCCGAGTTCGGATGACAAATAGTTGTGATCGACGAGGTACTTGCGTTCTTTCGGATCGTAGTGAACGGGAGTGATATCGGATTTTCCAAAGGTGAAGCAGCGGACGTATTTATCGAAGTCGATGAATTCCTGGAGGGTCATACAATAGGGCGAGGTCTTGTCGTAGGCCGCGAGGAGCTCTTCTTTGTTGTGGACTTTGTACACGTGCTTCCAGCCGCCGCCGGAAAAAGGTTTCAGGATGGCGGGACGGCCAACGTAGTCGAGCAGTCCATCCCAGTCCACGGGGTATTCCAGGTTGTGGAGCGACTCCGAATTGATATCCACGTCGCTGGGATATCCCTTTTGTGGCAGCAAAACCGTTTTCGGAATGGCGATGCTGAGCTTCGAGGCGACGGCGTAATTGAAAAACTTGTCATCGGCGGTCCACCAGAACGGATTGTTGATGACATAAGCACCTTGCAGGACGGCGTGTTTGAGATACCCGCGATAGTATTCGACCTCGTGTGAGATGCGGTCGACGATCACGCGGTATCCGGAGGGTTCGCCCATGCGCGTGCCGCCGAGCTTTGCGAATTCCGCTGCAACACCATCTTCCTTGCCGAGCTCATTAACGCGCACGATAAAGGCCGGAGGAAAGCTGTATTCACGCCCGCAGAGAAGGCCAACCTTTTTCATGATTTCTCTCCTGACACGTGAACCTGAGACCTGGTGCTTTGCAGATGCCGCTAATTGATTGCGTGTGCCGATGAAGCCCGAGGCTCGGTGACGCCGCGCGTTTCCGAGACCAAATGTCTTACGACCGCCTTCAAGTCGCCGGTTTGCTGATAGACGCGCAACTGGCGCTCGGCGCTGGTGCCGTCCTTGAGAATGGTGTGAATATATTCGACGGCGCTGCGGCTGCCGAGATCGTCCACGACGTCATCCACAAAATCGAGGAGTTCGAGCGTAAGTTCGCGCATGGGGACTTCAGCCTCTTTGCCGAAATCTATCAACTTGCCTTCGATGCCGTAGCGAGCGGCGCGCCATTTATTTTCTTCGATCAAGGCGCGGCCGTAAAGGCGATAACTCTGATTGCGCTCGTAGAGGCGGTGCAGCTTTACGACAATGGCTTGCGTGAGCGCCGCAATAGATACGGCCTCTTCGACCTTGGTGGTCACGTCAAACATGCGGAATTCAAGCGTGCCAAACGTGGGGTGTGGCCGGACGTCCCACCAGATTTTCTTACCATTATCGATACAATTCAATTTCATCAGAAGATTTACGTAATTCTCGTAGGCGCTCCAGGATTCAAACTGTTCCGGTATACCAGTCCTCGGGAAACGTCGAAAGACGGTGGTGCGGAAGGATTTCAGGCCGGTGTTGCGGCCCATCCAGAAAGGCGAGCTGGTAGAGAGGGCGAGCAAGTGTGGGAGGAAATACCGGACCATGTTCATCATGTCGATGGTGGTTTGCTTGTCAGGCATGGCGACGTGCACGTGCATGCCGAAGATTAGAAGTGAGCGAGCGAGTTGCTGGAGTTCCTCGACGATGTGCTGATAGCGTTCGCCGGGGGAGATGACCTGATCGATCCAACTCGAGAATGGATGAGTCCCAGCGGCGGCTACCTGCAATCCAACGCGCTCCGCCGCGGCTACGAGTTCGCCACGCGTGCGGTGCATTTCGATGCGCAACTCGCCCACGTTTTCGCAAATTTTAGTACCCGTCTCGACAATGGACTGGTGCATTTCGTGTTTGACTTGCTCGACGATGTCGGGGGAAGCGGCTGAGACAAGTTGCATGACGTGAGAACGCAACGCGCAGGTTGCGGGGTCAATAATCTGGAACTCTTCTTCGACACCGATGGTGAAGCGGTGAGCCATGGGTTGGCCCTCCGTATGGCCGTGGTCTTGTTGGGGACTTCTCAGGCGGTATCATACCCCGCAGGCAGGAAAAATACACCCATTGTCGAGTTCGGACCCACGAGGCTTTTCCGCGCTAGCGAGGGGGGCCCCCCTGGGATTTAGTATAAGTGTTCATTCTAGAGGGAGTTAAAGTCATTTGTTTTGATACACTTTTGCAAGTGTTGATTCTAAATAGCTTAGGTGTGCGAATGTGCACCAAAATTGTGCAAAACCTCGGGTTTTGCGTTAGTGTTGTGAATGAAAGACTTACGCCGAAAAGCAGCCCCCAAAACAAAAACGCCAGCAGGGATGCTGGCGCTACTGGGTCTGGATCTGGTGACACTCTTACCCAATAGATAGTATGTATGAGAAATAATATTTGTCAAGAATGAAATGAAGTAAGGGGGCAAAACCGCGGTGGGACAGGTGTGTTTCACGGGCGCCAGAGTGCTGTGGACTTTGTGGCGATTAATGAACCAGCGACAGAAAACAGGTGAGACAGACAGGGATGTCTGTCTCACCTGGGGTGATACTGCGAGCCGCTAGAGCGAACGCAGGAAGTTCAGGAGATCCTGCTGTTGTTGCGGACTTAGCCGCTGGAAGTTTTGAATGACGCCATTCGCTTCCGATCCCGAACTGGCGTGCACCTTAATGGCATCGACGAGGTCTGTCGTGCGGCCATCGTGCAGGAAGAAGATTCGCTGCCCAAGGCCCCACAGAGGTGCGGAGCGGAACTCGTCCGGACCTGCTCCGCCTTGCGAAACGCCATCGGCAAGATTTGTACCCATGTGGTGGACGAGCAAGTCGGAGAAGAGGTTGGCAACGCCCGGACCGAGGCCAGGCATGATTGCTGAGGGCGACGTGCGAAGCGCAGGCGTGTGGCAATTTGTGCATCCAATTGCGTGGAACACCTGGCTTCCATTAGCGATGGAGGTTGCCCCGCCTGGATTTGTGGTCGAGGCGGTCGGCGGAGCAAGAAACCGCATGAACATGGCGAACTGCACGACGTCGCTGGGAACCGCGGAGTCGGGAGACGCTGTCATGTTTGTCCCATCCTCGGGCGTGGGGTTAATCTTGCACTCTCGCGGCAGACCGCCACGTTGTGCTTCGTCTGGACTAGCACGCTCGTTTTGGAACAATTCGTTGGTAACCCCCATTTCGACGTTGTAGGCTTCGCCTGCGAATATTTCGAGCGATTTGTTTTGCGCCTTCCAGCCAAAGCGAGAGATCGCCCCGTCGTTGCCGTCACGGTTGGGGTGACCGGAAATGCCAAGGGCCTCCTTGGCTGTTTCGTTCTGTTCCATGTTAGCCATGATGGTCTCGTCCGAGATGTTTTCGATCAACCCGGCGCCAAAGAGAGGCGTGGGTATACGGAAGATGACGTTGTCCAACGCCAAATTGTGAGCGAAGTCTGGCTGCCGAATGCCGCATGTGCCAGCGTCGCCGCGGCCAGAAATGACGAAGAGGTCGTGTACTCCGCCGTCTGGCGTGTTGCTGAGCGAGCCATTTTGATTCAAAAAGAATTTGAATCGCGCCTCGCGCACCGGGCCCTCAGGAGTTATGAAGGAAGGCAGGGTATTTTGGCCATTTTGACCGGCGAGATTGTATACGAGAGTCTCCGGATTTGGCCCGAGATTGGGAAACGCGCTGGTACTCGGACTCGTGCCGCCGATGGCGGGTTGCGCATGGCAACTTGAGCATTGGTTGGTGTTGAAACGCGGGCCGAGGCCGGTGTTGTTGGATTGGCCGCTCACAACTTCAACGGCAGCGAAACGGGCTAGTCCGTCCGTAAAGAACGAAGACGCCCCGGCGGTTTTTGACAGATCGAGTGGCTGGCCAGCGTCAATCGTGCCGCCGCGAACACCCGGATCGTGGGGAGAAAGCTGACCGAGCGTGACCGTGGCAAATGAAACGGCAAACAAAAATGCAATGGCAACGACACACTTGCGTACGGGAACGGCCCTACATTTCTGGACTAAACGTGTAAGAACACCTGGGGACATAGCATCTCCTTTAGGCAGTCCGATAGCGCGATGTTTTCCATGACTTAAGCCTTGCGGCTAGCTGTGGAGAGACACCTGTTATCGGGCGTGCAAGAATCCAGGACGCTCGGATAGACCTGCTACAAGAAGGGCTGATGAGTTGAGGAGCCCAAGCGTAAGGCTGGGATGCTGTGGGCGACAAGTTACGGGGTTACGATGCGCACGTCACCTGACCGGAGGTACAGTTTTGGTACAAGTGAGTAAGAATTTCAAAGTGAACGCTGATTCGGACCTGCGGTGAGGCCGACAACAAGCAAGAATCAGAAATCATTTTCGTGACCTGCATTTGGGAGCAGGACAAAAAAGGGACAGACACGGATGTCTGTCCCGGATCGAGTGACCCTTCTGCGTGCGTGTCCGCTTAGCGCAGTTCCGGCTCAGGCTGCGCCGAGTGCGCGCCGCTGTTGGAAGCACTCACGACAAAAAACCGGACGGCCTTGGGTGGGGCGGAAGGGGACAGTCGTTTCCTTTCCGCACTGGGAGCAGGTGGTCTTTGTTTCGGAGCGCATCTGCGAGGAGCCGCCGCCTCCACCACCGCCTTCAGCGCGCTTGGCCTTGCAGCCTTTGCATCTCTTCGGTTCGTTCTTGAAACCTTTGTCGGCGAAAAACATTTGTTCGCCGGCAGTAAAAACAAATTCAGCGCCACACTCCGCACACTTCAGCACCCTGTCGTGGTATTCCATGAGCCGCTCTCCCCTTGCCCGAGTCGGGCAGGGGGATGGGCACATTTCGCACTGTGGGCCAAGTGTTCTGTCTAAACCTGTAGTCCGGGGGTACCGGGCTGGGGTCCCTTGGGCCTGCGTATGCGAATCTGCAACAGAAACCCAACGTCTCTGCCTAACCGGGGTCTAAATCACGGAAGTGCGGCGCTGAACGGCAGCGAGGCGGAGGTTAGTCCGCTTCTCGCCGCTGCTTCTTGCGCAGTCGCTTCCGCGAAAGGGCTTCTTTGGCTCGGCGCTTCTCGCCGGGCTTCATGTAGAAGCTATGCTTCTTGATTTCCTTGATGATGTCTTCCTGTTGCACCTTGCGCTTGAAACGGCGCAGTGCGTTTTCCAGAGACTCACTTTCCTGGATAATGACT
>Ga0210405_10004350_pt1 | contig 13350 bp, 11 predicted proteins | sample IncBWH11MmetaG_FD_155492 | JGI IMG/M metagenome (GOLD analysis project Ga0210405, IMG submission 155492) | Forest soil microbial communities from Barre Woods Harvard Forest LTER site, Petersham, Massachusetts, United States - Inc-BW-H-11-M | ecosystem: Environmental > Terrestrial > Soil >... | reverse complement strand
GCATCCTCGACCACCTCGCTCGCTGAATTCCCGCTCGGCTATCTTCGTTTTTTTGATTTCTGGGCCGTTGCGGTCCGCCGTCCTGGGCGAACCGCTCTTAGTCCTCACGCCGCTAGACTGAATTCACCGTGTTTCTAGTTCATCCAAGCCGACGATTTTCGGCAGCTCGTAGTTGTAATAAACGCCGCTTGCCTACGTCTTCGATGTGTGATCCTGCCCGAAACTCTATTTCAGGACGTGCGTTACGGCATCCGCACGTTGCGTCGCAATCTCGGCTTTACCGCCGTCTCCATTCTGGCGCTTGCGCTCGGTATCGGCGTGAATACCGGCACATTCACTGCCTACAAGGCGCTCGTGGGCCGGCCTCTCGATGCACGCGATCCCGGCAGAATGGTCAATCTCTCGCTGACCCTTCAATCGGGTGCCAACGCTTTTTTGTTCAGCTATCCGGACTACGAAGCTTATCGGGACCACCTCCACACCTGCAGCGGCCTCATCGCGTGGTCCAACGATCAACTCACGCTCTCGGACGCGGGCGGCATCATCAGCGAACGCACCGCCGCCGCTCGCACTCTGCTCGGGAGACTGGGGTTGCTGCCTCCGGCCGCGAGCAATGCCGAGTTTGCCGGCACTTTTATCGTTTCGGAGAACTACTTCTCGGTTCTCGGAGTCCCGCCACTGCGCGGCCGCGCCTTTGAATCAATTGTTTCGTCCGAGCTTGTGGCTTCGCCTTCAGTTCTCATCAGTGAGAACTACTGGCAAAAACGCTTTGCCGGCGATCCCGCGGTGCTAGGCAAAACTATCCGTCTCAACGGTACGCCATTTACCATCGTGGGCATTACGCCCCATGACTTCGTGGGCACCAGTCTTGCCGCGCCGGATTTCTGGCTTCCGCTCAGCCTTGAACCGCTTGTTCATCCCGACTCCAACCCGCTTCATGACCGCGAAAACCTGCGTTTGCGCGTTTTCGGCAGACTCGCAGGCGGCGCCGATATCCGCCAGGCGCAAGCGGAGATGACCCTGCTCACGTCTCGCCTCCGCAGCCTGCATAATCCCAACTCGGAATTGAGCCGACCTGCTACCGCAATGCTCACGCCCGGCTCTCCGTTGCCCGGCAAGTTGCCCGCCCCACTCAAGTACACCATTCTGCTCATCATGGTTGCCGCCGGCATGGTCCTCGTCATCGCTTGCGCTAATGTCGCCAGCCTTCAGCTCGCGCGTGCTACAACTCGTCAGAGCGAACTGAGCATGCGTTTATCGCTCGGTGCCAGCCGGGCGCGTCTCATGCGGCAATTGTTGACGGAGAGCGCCTTGCTCGGTCTGCTCGCCGGCCTCATCGCGATGCCTTGTACTTTGGCCATTCTGAAGGCAGGCGCGACCATGTTTAAGCAAGCTTTCCCAGTCGAGATTGGCCCGATCGTGCTTCACGTAACCCCCGACCTCAAAGTCTTTGCTTACGTCCTGGCAATTTCCATATTCGCGGGTCTGCTGTTCGGCCTCGCACCGGCCCTGGAAAGCTCGCGGTCCGCGCTCTATTCTGCAATCAAGGGCAATGCAGGAAGCTCACCGGTTCGCAGCCGCCGTCTTCGCGACCTGCTCATCGCCTCCCAGGTCGCCGTCTCGCTAGTGCTTATGATTGCCGGTAGCATGTTGATTCGCAGCTCGCTTCATACCCTTGTGATGCCTACCGGCTACGACGGCAAACACGTCGTCGATCTGGATTTCCGCTTCCCCGAAGGCTCGAAATTTAGCCCGGACCGGAAGATTGCCCTAATGCGCGAAGTCCGCACCCGTGTCGCTGTCCTGCCCGGAGTTGCGGCCATCACCAGTGCTCGTGCCCCAGACGACAGCAACGTTCGAGCCGCCGCCGTCTCGCTCAACGGAGAAAAGCCTTCTTCCAAAAACTTGCAGGACAATCTCTATTACACCTGGGTTCAGCCAAATTACTTCCAGACCCTCGGCATTCCTTTTCTGTCCGGCAGTGAATTTCAACCGCAGACCGGCCAGCCTGAGCGCTCCACAATTCTCAGCGAATCCGCGGCCAGACGTCTCTGGCCCGGCCGGAACCCAATCGGCCGCGCGCTTCGTTTGGGCACAGACGGGCAGTTCCACGCCAAGGGAGAACTTCTTCCTGACGGACCAACCTGGCAAGTCATCGGAGTGGCGAGCGACACACGCGGCGTCGAGATGGACGGCAGCGATTCGGCACAGGTCTACCTGCCATTGCCCGAAGATCGGCTGCAGGACTATCCAATTCTCATCCGCACACACTCCGACCCGATGCTGGTCAGCCGTGCCATCGACTCCGTGGTCTCGTCCGTCGATTCCAACCTGGTGTCATCCACTTCCACTCTGCAGGAGATGCTTCGCCAGACCCCGCCTTTCCTCGGTTCCGCATTAGCGGCCGCGATTGCCGTCACGGTGAGCCTGTTCGGGCTTCTGCTAGCCGCGATGGGGATCTGGGGTACCGTCAGCTACATAGTCGTTCTCCGCACGCGCGAAATCGGCATCCGCATGGCTGTCGGTGCCCAAAAGCGTGACGTGCTCGGACTGGTCCTGCGGGAAAGCACGTTCCCCGTGCTCTTTGGATTGCTTGTCGGAATGGTTCTCGCTGTTGGAGCCTCTTATTTGCTGCGCGGCATCCTTTTTGGACTCCATACCGTCGATGGAATCTCCTTCGTCGGTGTCTCCCTCTTGTTTCTGGCCATCGCTCTGCTGGCCGCTTACCCGCCATCCCGGCGGGACATGCGCGTCGACCCCATGGTGGCGCTCAGATACGAATGAAGCATCGCGAATATCGCTCTGGAAGGGGCGCCGCGTTCTCCATACTCTTGTGTACGGCTTGATTTGGGAAGACACTGCTGGAGGTTAGCGCGATTGATTAGTTCTTTTACTTCCGTTCTTTCTCTACGTCCTTATAAAGCTTGTCGATCTTTTTCTGGATCTTGTCCTTGTCCTCGGCCTTCGGATACAGGTCCAGATAGCGCTTATAGGACTGGATGGCCTTTTTCTTCATCCCTTTTTTCTCTTGCGCTTCGCCCAAGTACCGGAAGGGAAGTGCATACCCGGGCTTAGCCAATGCGGCGTCTTCGAAGCGGTCGATGGCCGCGTCGATATCGCCTTTATGCATGTAGTATTCGCCCACCTGCATGTCTTTTTCTGCCCGCAATGGGTCCCAAGTAGGCTGATTCGGCGCATTTTGGGTGGCGGTATCCGTATTCGGCCTCGCTGGTTTCGGCTTGTCTGTCGGAGCTGGGGGGTTGTCCGGCGGATTTGGAGGCGGGTCCTGCGCCGCATTGCGCACAGGCGCGCCGAACATCAGGAAAACAAAAGCCGTTACGTAGAGAACGTTGCGCGAGACCTTTTTCATGTGGTCCGTAGGATGCAGCCACTCGCCCGGCATGTTGCTAACGCTCCTCTTCCATCGATGATGACACCGGTCACCGCTGACCAGCCCTTCTTTACAATTCTAGTATGATGGAAGTTGGCGCTTAAGCATAAATTCTGCGCTGCACTCCCATGGAACCCAGAGAAATAGCGGCGCTGCTTCCTGAAAGCCCCGGCGTCTACCTGTTCAAAGATGCCGCCGGCAATGTGCTCTACGTCGGCAAAGCCGCGTCGCTCCGCAGCCGAGTGCGTTCCTATTTTCTCGAATCAAGCTGGGTAAACGCAAAAACCGGCTCACTCGCCCGCGAAATCGCCGATCTCGAAACCATCCTCGTTGGCAACGAACGCGAAGCCCTCGCCCTCGAACACAATCTCATCAAGCAGTATCGCCCGAAGTTCAACGTCATGCTTCGGGACGACAAAACCTACCCGTACATTAAATTCACCGCTGCGGAAAAATACCCCCGCGTCTATTTCACGCGCCGCATCAAGAAAGACGGCTCCCTCTACTTTGGGCCTTATTTTCCGGCAGGCCTGGCGCGCCGGATTCTCCATTTCGTTCACAAGCGTTTCCTGGTCCCGAGCTGCACTGTCGATCTCACACGCAGTCATCCGCGGCCGTGTTTGCAGTACTACATCAAGCGTTGCCTCGGCCCTTGCGTCGCTGGCCTGACCACCGACGAGCGCTACGCTGAAGCTGCTCGCGACGTCCGCCTGTTTCTCGAGGGCCGCCGCCACGATCTCATCAAAAGCCTTGACGCGCGCATGATGGCCGCCGCCGAAAAAGAGCAATTCGAGCAAGCCGCGGCCTATCGCGATCTCCTCCGCACGCTCGAAGATATCGAAGAGCGACAGCGCATTGCCTCCACTCAAGGCGATGATACGGATGTACTGGCGTACTACGCAGAACCTCCTCTGGTCGCGGCCAATCTTTTTCACCTGCGCGGCGGCCGCGTAGTCGACCGCCGCGAATTTTATTGGGAAGACCTCGAAGAGTTCGATCCGCAGGAGTTTGTTCCGTCACTTCTCAAGCAGCTTTATTTGGAAGCGGAATATCTGCCGAAAGCTATACACGTCCCCATTGATTTCGAAGACCGCGAACTTCTCGAGGAAACGTTTGCCGAGCGGGCCGGGCACAAAGTGGAAATCTTCACGCCCCAGCGGGGCAACAAGCGCTCGTTTCTGGACCTTGTCGAAAGCAACGCTAAGCACTCGTTCGAACAGCGCTTCCGCGTCCTGAAACCCAGTTCGAAAGCCATCGGCGAAGCGCTGCAAAACGCCTTGGATCTTCCCGAAGAACCGCACCGCATCGAAAGCTTCGATATTTCGCACATTCAGGGAACGGATACTGTCGCTTCGATGGTCGTCTGGGAAAATGGCCGCATGAAAAAATCCGACTACAGAAAATTCATCATCCGCGGAGACGAAGAGCGCAGAGACGAAGGCCGCGGCGCAGATTCGAACAACTCCGCGCCCATTTCCGTACTGCCCGCCGCCGCATTGCCAATATGGAAGAACGACGACTTCGCCAGCATGCGCGAAGCGGTGACCCGCCGCTATCGCCGCTTACAGGAAGAGAAAAAACCTCTCCCGAGTCTCATTCTCATTGACGGCGGCATCGGTCAACTCCACGCAGCAGCGCAAGCGCTCGATTCGCTGCAAATCATCAATCAGCCTCTCGCCAGCATCGCAAAGAAAGAAGAAATTCTTTATGTTTTTGGCCAGGAAGACGAGCCAATTGTTCTCGAACATCACTCGCCGGTCCTTCATCTCATCCAGCAAATCCGCGACGAGACTCACCGCTTCGCTGTCACGTTCCACCGCCAGCGCCGCGCCGCGCGTCAGACCAAATCCGTGCTAACCGGCATTACCGGGATCGGCCCGCGCACCACGCAAAAACTCTTGCGCGAATTCGGAAGTGTCGCAAATGTGCGTCGCGCGGGTCTAGAAAAAGTGAGTGAGGTGATTCCTCGAAAAACCGCTGAGAAACTATTCGAACAGCTCGGCGCGCTGCAATCCAGCGATAGTCGCACCGATAACCGGATTGAGTAGCGCATACCGGTTAGCCCATATTGCGCGCTGCGTAGTGCTATGTTACGGTTTTTGTGGAGGTTCTCATGGCGGACAATGTTGGTTCCAAGGTCACTTATTTCCTGGTGGGTCTAGGCGTGGGCGCACTGGTCGGAATTTTGTTTGCACCTAAGTCCGGCGAAGAGACGCGTGAATTTCTTTCCCAAAAAGCCGATGAGGGCCGCGACTTCGCGCAGCGCAAAGCGAAAGAACTCCGCGAACGCGCTGACGACCTGATCGAACGAAGCAAAGATGCTGCGACACGCGGCAAGGATTCGATCTCCGCGGCGGTGGAAGGCGCGCGCGAGGCGTATCGTCGAGAAGCTTCAAAGTCTTGAAGCGGTGGTGTTTCGATGCTTCGAAGTCTCGGGGCATAGTGTTGCCAGAGCTGCGGCGCGCTAAAGGGGCGAAGGATCTTAGCGGTGAAGTCCGGCACGGCATGATTCCGTCCTCCTGAGGGACGCGTGGGGCGAGTATGGAAACCTGGCTGATGATTTTCAGCATCGTCGCGGCGATCGCTCTGGTGGTCCAGGGCGCAATGCTCATTGCGTTGTTTTTCGAAATTCGCCAGACCAATAAAAAAGTGAATGGGCTGGTCACCGACTTGCACACACGCGTAGGGCCGATTCTGACGCGCGCGCAAATTCTGCTCGACGATACACAGCCGAAAATTTCGAATATGGTTGCCGATGCGGCGCACATCGTTTATCTGACGCGCGGCCAAGCACAGAAGATGGACCGCGTGCTCACCGATGCCACGGATCGTCTGCGCGGGCAATTGAATCACGCTGACCGCATTTTGACTGGAGCTCTCGAAGCTGTCGAAGATGCCGGAACTCAATTCAAGAGCACGGTTTGGCGACCGATGCAGAAGGCTTCCGCGCTGGTGCAGGGAATTAAAGTTGGGCTCGATCTGTTGCGTTCGCGGCGCGAGCGCCGGCGGCCTGATGAACCGCTCGAACAAGAGGAAGAGCTCTTTATATAGCGAAGTTAACAGTCGACAGTTCAAAGTTGAAAGTCAAAATTTGCTGAGCTTGTGTTTTTTTTCTTTCCTTCCGCGTCGCTTACGTTTTTCTTTCAGCTCGTATCTGATAACTGATTTCTTTAAACCTCTCTCAGTGAATCTTTGTTAGCGAATCCATGCGCCGCCGAGGACGCGGTCGCCGTCGTAGAAGACGGCGCCCTGGCCAGGCGTGATGGCTCGCTGGGGCGCATCAAAAGTGATGCGCGCGCGCGTATCACCGAGAGCTTCGACCACGGCTGACGCGGGCTCGTGCTTGTGCCGGATTTTGACGGTGGCGCGAATGGAGCCTGAGGGTTGCCCGATCGAAACCCAGTTCACATCGTTCACTTCAAACGACGCCGTGCGCAAGGAATCGTCATTCCCAACGACGACGCGGTTGTTTTCCGGATCAATGGAGAGGACGTAGAGCGGCTTGCCTGCGGAAAAACCAAGCCCTTTGCGCTGTCCGATCGTGAAATTGTGGATGCCGTCGTGATGGCCGACAACGGCGCCATCCTCCGTGACAATTTCGCCCTCGGCTTGCGACAAGGAAATTCCCACATCTTTTGAATAGGCCTGGATGAACTGGACGTAGTTGCCAGCGGGAACAAAGCAGAGTTCCATGCTTTCTGGTTTTTCGGCAACAGGAAGATTGGTGCGGCGCGCGAGTGCGCGAACTTCTTCCTTGGTCAATTCGCCGAGCGGAAATTCGCTACTGGAAAGCTGGTCTTGCGAAAGTCCCCAGAGAAAATACGACTGGTCCTTGCTTTCATCGCGCGCGCGCAAAAGTTCCCAGCGGCCGCTCTGCTCGTTCTTGCGGATACGGGCGTAGTGGCCTGTGGCCAAACGTTCCGCGCCGATCTGTCGGGCCATGCGGAGTAGCGGCTCGAACTTCACGTCGGTGTTGCAGTTGGTGCAGGCGATCGGCGTTCGGCCGGCGAGATATTGGTCGACGAACGGGCGCACGACGCGCTGCTCAAACTGCTCCTCGAAGTTCACTACATAATGCGGAAAATTCAGATGCTGTGCGACGCGCTTGGCGTCGTAGACATCGTCGAGCGAGCAGCAGCGGTGCTGCTTGGGGCCGTCGCCCTGCAATTCCGGCAGGCGGCGCTGATTCCACAGCTGCATGGTGAGGCCGACGATCGGGTGGCCTTGTTCCTGAAGAACGGCGGCGACCGTGGAGGAATCGACACCACCAGACATGGCGATAACGACCAAGCCGTGCTGCGTTTCTTCGCGGGTGGGGAGAGTGTCGAATTGGGTTGTGGCGCTCATGCTGACTATTTTATTTTAGCGGATTCAGGGTCGGCGCGCTTGGAATCGGGGAAGACAAGAGATAACGCGGAGACGCAGAGCTTTCGCAGAGAAGAGAGACGGAGTTAGACATGAGGGGCGGCATTTTGATAGGTCGGGGAGAGCGCGCGCAATTGAGCTACGGCGGCAGGGATGACTTCGAGAGCGAAATCGATTTCAGATTCGGTGGTGTGGCGGCCTAGGCTGAAGCGCAGGCTGGACTTGGCTTCTTCTTGCGATAGGCCGATAGCGGTCAGGACGTGCGATGGCTCGACGGCTCCGGAGGAACAAGCGGCGCCGACAGAGCACGCTAGTCCTTTCAGGTCTAGCGCGATGACCAGAGCTTCGCCTTCGATGCCTGCAAACATGACGTTTGTGGTGTTGGGAGTGCGTGGAGCGCTGCCTCCGTTCACATGGACTTGCTGGATTCGTTCGACCAGGCCGCACTCAAGTTTGTCTCGAAGTGTTGAGACTTGCTGCGCATCGCTCGGAAGGGCGTCGCGTGCGATTTCCGCAGCTTTGCCGAGGCCGACAATTCCGGCAACGTTTTCCGTTCCAGGACGGAATCCGCGCTGATGATGGCCGCCGTACAGGAGTTGGCGCAGGCGGGTTCCGCTTCGGACGTAGAGAGCGCCGACGCCCTTGGGGGCGTACAGCTTGTGGCCGGAAATCGAAAGCAAGTCCACATTTAGCGCGTTGACGTCGATGGGAATTTTTCCGGCGGATTGGACTGCATCGGTGTGGAAATAAACTTTGTGTTCCTTGGCGATGCGGCCCATTTGTTCGAGGGGCTGGAGGGTGCCTAGCTCGTTGTTGGCATGCATTACGGTGATCAGAAAAGTTTCGGGGCGAATGGCACGGCGGACAGACTCGGGATCGACGAGACCCTGGCGGTCCACTGGGAGATACGTGACGCTCACACCTTGGGTCTCAAGGGCTTGGCATGCGTTGAAAACCGCTTCGTGCTCGATCGCGGTAGTGATGATGTGCGGGGCTGTGGCTTTTGCAGGGGAAGAGCGCACAGCCAGGATTGGCTGTGCCACTCCGAATATGGCGTGATTGTCAGATTCGGTGCCGCCGCTGGTGAAGACGATTTCTTGCGGGCGAGCGCCGATTAGGGCGCCGACTTGTTCGCGCGCGGTTTCGACGGCGGAGCGGGCGCGCTGGCCGGGCGTGTGGATGGAGGAGGCGTTCGCAAAATCGGCAGAGAAATAGGGAAGCATCGAGTTGAGGACTTGGGGCTCGACGGGTGTCGTGGCGTTGTAATCGAGGTAGACGCGGATCATGGGGCTGCTCTCAGGATACTACTAGAGGACGGACAGTGAACGGCAGAGGATCGAGAGAGAGGAGGGGCCCCCCCGGGTTTTTTCGTAAGTGCGGATTCTAAAGGGCTTTGAGTCTCGTGTTTTGAAACTGCAGATTCTAAAGGAGAAATTGGGCCATTTTTTGGAAATGCGGATTCTAAAGGGGTTAGTGTCGAAATTGGCCCGTGATTCGCGGCAGGCAATTGGTCGTAGAAATTCGGTTGGCGGGCAGGCGATGACCGCCTTGGATTTGCGGGATTGCCTAAAAGTGCCGAAGGAACGAGCGACCGGCCTTAGCCCTTGGGCTTCACTCGCAATAAAAATGTGGGCGCCGATATGCGCGGACGGAAGTGTGCGGCGTGTCCTTGGTTGCTTAGGGTAAGCCCTGCGTAGCTCTGGGTAGAGAGGAAACATGGAGAATGGTAGCAGGAAAAACGATGCGCTGTCTACTACTTATTTAGGTCATTTAATCGGCACTCGAATCAAGGCCGAAAATTCGAATGAGACTGCGGAAGTGGCGAGGGCAGAAGGAGTTGGCGGAAGTTGCCTGGTTTGATATGACTGTGGAAAAGTGAGGAAAGCGCGAAAAGCCAGCGTCAAAGACCGGGAATGGGACGGCCAGATAGTGCTGAGTTTCCGATAAGCCGGCTGAAGCGGGACTTTTGAGCACGGGGCACGAACGGGGAATGGGTTAAAGAATTGCTGTGTTCTTACCCGGCTGCTCCTGCGGCTTTGCTGATTGGCACGCGGGCGTGGATTGTAGTTCCACGGGCGGGTTGTGAATCGATCGCAAACGCTCCCTTTACCAGTCTTAGCCGCTGCTCCATTCTGATCAGACCGAGCCCTCGACCCTGTTTTGCCGCATCAAGGCTAAAGCCAGCGCCCGAGTCGCTAACAGTAAGATGAATCTCATCCGACGCACCCCACAATTGAACGTCAAACTTCTGGGCCCCGCTATGCTTCACCCCGTTGTGCAACGATTCCTGTAGAACCCGGAAGAGGCAAATAGAAACGTCCGGCGGCACGAGACTTGGGAGACTGTGGTCCGTGAAGCTAATTTCCACCCCCTTTCGCTCCCCGAATTCCTGGCAGAAGCTTCGTATTACCGCAGCGATACCGAGATACTCCAGCCTGGGAGAATACAATTCGTGCGCCGAAGCTTTGACATCGGTCAGTATTTCCACGGACTGCTTCCATACCGCGCCCATGCGGTCGAGAAGCTCAACACTCTGATTGGGCAGGTCGCTCTTGAGCTGTTCGATGCCAATTGCCAACAGAGCAAGACGCTGACCGATGTCTTCGTGAAGGTCTCTGGCAATCCGGCTACGTTCCCGTTCTTCTGCCTCAATCACAGTGCGGCTCATGGAGGAAAGAGCTTCTTCCGCCCGCTTGCGCTCAGTGATGTCCTGCAAAATACAAGCAACGCGGTCTACGCCGCCGGGGCCTTCGATGGGGAAGTTCGAAATGAATAAGTACCGTTCGCCATGCTCAGGATACGTGTATCGCATCTCGTATCTGACGACCTTACCTCGGAAACACTCATCCAATTTTTCTTTGACGACCGTCTCAAAGACCCCCTTGTTCAATACTTCCGGGACTAAACGCCCTATGACTTGTTCCTTCGTCATGCTCCGATAGTTCAGGAACTTACGATTCGCGATCAGGTAGCGGTATTCTCGGTTTACAACGGCAATCATCTCCTCCGAACCTTCCACGGCCCTCTCGTATTCTCGCAGCTTTTCCTCCGCCAACTTGCGTTCCGTGATATCCAGAGACACGCCGAGCATTCGCTCGGGATTGCCCTTCGCCGCATAGTAGAACGCGCCCCGCGCTACGAGCCATCGAACTGTCCCGTCGGGCCGCACGACGCGAAACTCCGCCGCATACAGCTTCCGGTTCTGCCTTGCGTCTGCGAGCGCTTCTGAGACTTGCTGTCGATCGTCCTCATGTACGTAACGAAGGAATTCCTCCACACTTGCGGCATGCGTGTCGGACGGGATTCCGAAAATTGTCTGTAGGTCTCCGAACCAAAGATCTCGTCCGCTCTTGACATCCGATTCCCACGTCACCGCGGTGCCAGCTTGCATCGCCAAACGGAGCCGATCATTGGCTACACCGAGGCGCAAAACCAACTCGCGTTTGGCGAGATGCTCCTTTATATAGGCGGCACTAGCCAGACAGACAATCGCGCCGATTGCGACCAGCAGGCGGAGCGTCCTCATAGCGGAGTTTTCATTCCGGTGGAACATCTCCCACACGAAAGGGATGGCGATCACCACCACCGCGAACATCGCCCACGACGGCGCCTTTGAGACTTTGCCGCTATCAGTTCGAGTTGCTCGCACTTCACCTTCTGGTAGCTGCCGTGCTCGAAGCGGTATCCACACAAACCAGCAAACAGACGCGGTGAGGCCCAAACCATATAGTTTGCCGTTAACGTATCCCCCTGAGTCAGTGGCAAGGTTCGCGACTGTGGAACTTAAGGCGTAAAGCGCGGACCCGCCCAGCAGATGAAGATAGATTGATTTCCAAGGGGCTGGCACTCGAACGGCCAAACTGCCCAAACATAAAATCAGCGCCAAATTTTCTAACAGATAAAGGATGTCAAAGCGGAGCGCGTAGCTCGGGTAGGCACCATTCGAGAACAGGTACTGGTATGGAAAAACAGCGTAGCCGTAAAGAAAGCTCCAAAAAAACAGTAAAAGGAGAGAGTTGAAAATCGCCCGGTATAGCTTGCGGTCGGATGCATCCCGGTGGGGGAAGGTAGCCACAGCCGCCATGAGCGGTACGATATGCAGAAACAGCAACGGATCAGCGATCGAATTGTCAGGCACCTCAATGTGCAGACCAAGCTCGTAGTACAGAAAGAGCCACTGGTCAAACGCCCAGAGGCCGTAAGCGATTGCGAGGAACAACCAGAATGGGCGAGCCCCGAGCCTGTTCTCGATTCCGTTGCGGATGGCGAAACAGGTCGCCAAAAACAGGAGAAGGAAATAGCTGATCCCGCTGTAGTCAACTAGAAAAGAACCTGGCTTTACGGCAAGCGAAAGCACGGCCTTGATGACTACAATTCCGATTAGCGCCGTCAGCCAAGAAGAAAATCTTAGCCCGGTACCAAGACTCGAGGTGAATCCTCTCCTCATGATTCCAGAAGACCGTTCAACATGGAGACCACCGATCAATTGCGAAAAGAAATACCGCGCCACTCTTTTGTCGATCTTCGAGGGACCCGGATAGAAGCGTAAACTACCGCAAACACCAGCTCATCACAAGCGTTATACGCTTCTATCCTCGATAATGCCAACTTGATACAGAATCCGAGTCACACACAGTGAGGTCGGCAGGTCCTTACGATCCGCGGCACTCTTTATAAGCAACACGATCAACACAGCGATACTGCACATTGGGCACTTGGAGCGCAACCGTTAAAAGTTGCGGCCGAGGCAAGCAAGGTCGGCAGCATTCGGCTTCAGTTAGTGGTCCTTGCGCTTGGAAACGCTGAAATCGGACACGTTGATTTTAGTGCCGTAGAACAATGTGGGTTTGGGGAATTAGGCTGACGTCCTCAGATGACGGAAAGCTACTTTCGAACGAGAGCCGAGAACCCGTGTAACCAAGATAGCTGTATATACATCTATATGGCATGAGCCAATTATTCATTCCCGAGCTGCCGTGCATGTGCGGGAGCTTTCGCAGGACTGCGCGGGCGCTTACGCAAGTGTATAACGAGGCGCTGCGTCCTTTGGGGCTGCGGGCGACGCAGCTCACGATCCTGCAAGTCCTGGCGCGTGCGGGGGAAGTGTCGCAGGGACGTCTTGGGGAGATGCTAGCCATGGACAGCACGAGCCTGACGCGGACGCTAGCGATCATGAAGCGCGAGGGTTGGGTGGCGGAAGAGCGCGGCGAAGACCGGCGCGAGCGGCGGATAGGGTTGTCGTCGGCAGGGGAATCGAAGCACCGGAGCGCGCAGCCGGTTTGGGAGAAGGTGCAATCGCGGCTCCGGGGGAAGCTGGGGAAGCGGGGGTGGGAGAGTCTTTTGCAGCTCACGCATCACGTAACAGAAATCGCCAAGACACAAGGAGGTTCGCTATGACTAATTATGGAAAGATCACGACTGTTTTACTCACCGTTTGGTTTGCCGCGGTTTTCTCGACTTCAGCGGCGCATTTATTCAAGAACGGCTCGGCGCAGTTTGGATTGGGTGTCGCGGTAGCGGCTTTGGCGCCCATGATTGTGTTTTCGTTGTGGTTTGCGGCGTCAGAGGGATTTCGAAACTTTGCATTATCGTTG
>Ga0210405_10004347_pt1 | contig 13359 bp, 11 predicted proteins | sample IncBWH11MmetaG_FD_155492 | JGI IMG/M metagenome (GOLD analysis project Ga0210405, IMG submission 155492) | Forest soil microbial communities from Barre Woods Harvard Forest LTER site, Petersham, Massachusetts, United States - Inc-BW-H-11-M | ecosystem: Environmental > Terrestrial > Soil >... | reverse complement strand
CAGCCGCTGCCAACCCCGCTTTCATGGTGGGCTAATCTGCTTCCTGCGTGGTTTCAGGCATTTTCAACGATTGTGATGTTCGGTGTCGAACTCGGAGCGCCATTACTGCTTTTTGCGCCGCGGCGACTACGCCTGATCGGTGTGGCGAGCCTCTTGATGCTGCAGGCGTTGATTGCGCTTACGGGCAATTATTGTTTCTTCAATCTTTTAACAGTTTCACTCTGTTTGCTTGCTGTCGACGATGCGGTCTGGCCACGGTTTGGCCGAAAACCGGCGGTGCGCCCGGAGGTCCGCAATGCCCGATGGTCCTCCTGGTTTTTAGGCCCGCTGGCAGTTTTTGTTTTTGCTCTAAGCGGGCCGCTGCTGTGGAACGCGTTTTTTCCGGACGCCGATTGGCCGCCGTTATTCAGCGTTCCGTACAGCTATATCGAGCCCTTCCGCTCGCTCAATGGTTACGGGCTGTTTCGAGTCATGACGAAAACCCGGCCCGAGATCATCGTGGAGGGGAGCCAAGACCGTATGACCTGGCAACCGTACGAATTTAAGTACAAAATCGGCGATTTGCGGCGAGCACCACCGTTTGTTGCTCCTCATCAGCCGCGACTGGACTGGCAAATGTGGTTTGCCGCTTTGGATGACGTCCGAGGGGAACCCTGGTTTGTGAATTTTCTGGCGCGGCTGCTTCAGGGTTCTTCACCGGTCGTTGCCTTGTTGAAAGAAAATCCGTTCCCGGATTCCCCGCCGCGTTACATCCGGGCCAGATTATTTCAATACCACTTCACGAATCCCGTTGAGAAGAGGGAGACAGGCGACTGGTGGAAGCGGGATGGAGAGGAACCCTACTGCCCGGTCCTAAGCTTGCGTGGCCAGGAGGAGTAGCGAATTCAAGAATCCAAGAATCCAAGAATTCAAGAATTCAAGAAGTCGAAAAGAACTAATAATCTCGCGCCGAGTTCTTGAATTCTTGGCTTCTTGAGTTCTTCAAGTGTGCTCCCGCCGCGCCGTGCTTTCCCGGCAGATCAGTTTCGGTGCAAGGCTCTGGTGTTTGCGAGGAGTGGCGGGATCTCGGATGATCTGAATCAGGTATTCCAAACTGTACCGAGCCACGGCATCGAAGTCGTGGTCGATGGTCGTTAGGGGAGGATCGAAGAAAGCGGCCTCGGGGATATTGTCAAAACCCACCAGAGATACCTGCGCGGGTACCTGGATGCCGGCTTCGTGCAGTGCTCGCAATGCCCCAAGTGCCATCTGATCATTGCTGACCACGACTGCCGAAAAGCTATCGCTAGCGATCTCGAGAAGTTTTCTGGTCGCACGGTATCCTCCCTCAGCGCTCCAGTCACCCTCGGCCAGCGGGCCTGGCGCCAAACGCAGTGCTTGCAGCGTCCTTTGCCATGCGCGCTGCCTCAATCTACCGCACCGCCAGGCGAGGAGACCGCTGATGCAGGCGATCTTGGAATGGCCGAGTTGAGCGAGATGTCGTGTTGCGAGGCGGCTTCCGGCCTCGTTGTCGAGTGCCGCCGTAGCAACACGGTTCTTGCCGTCGGCGTCCATAACCACCGCCGGAACCCCCCTGAACGACGGCTGGATGCGGACCGGATCCAGCTCAATCGGCACGTTGACGATGATGCCCTCTACGCCGTGTGCTATCAAGTCACGTGCGGCCAGATCAACAAGTTCTGGGGAAGGGTCTGAAAGACTAGCCAATAAAATTCTGTAGCCGTATTTTCTTGCTGCCTGGTCGATGCTGGTAAGAATACGCGCGGGCCCATAGAAGTGCGTAGCGAAAGTGATGACTCCGATCAGGGTTGACTGCTTGCTTACGAGGTTTCGAGCAGCCTTGTTTGGTCTGTAATCCAGTTCCGCGACGGCTTTTAGTACGCGACTCCGAGTTTGTTCAGCGACTCGAGGGCTATCGTTGATTACGCGTGAAACGGTCTGGTGTGAAACGCCGGCTCTTGCGGCGACTTCGTGTAGCGTTGGTAGCTTGCCGTGGCGATGAGCTATTTGCGACATGTGTCGTGGAGAATGATTTTTGAGCTTGAATATTTTGCCTTCTTGACAGCCGGCCGTTCTCTGCTGAAGATGTTAACGTTCACACTAACTTCCCCAGAAATCCAATGAAAGCTCTATTTTTGCCTCCGCGCGCTTCCGCCATTGTCGTGATCCTTTGCCTCTGGTCATTATTCCTCTTTACCGTTTCCAGTCACGCCGCGACTACCATCCGGTGGTTAACTCTCTCGGACGGCGCTTGGCCCGACAGCGTGAAAAAGGTTATCGCCGCTTTCGAGGCGCAAAATCCCGACATTAAAGTCGAGTTAGACACCTATCCGTTTCGCGACTTGTTTGAAACGATCGAGGTTAGAATGAAAGCCCAGGATGCTGACGTAGACCTCATCAGCGTCGATGTTCCGCTAGTCGCCTCCTATTCGGTGAGAGGTTATTTGGCGCCGATGGACGAATACTTTTCAAAAGACGACATCGAGAAAACCTGGGTTAAACCCTCATGGCAAGCCGGAACTTACAAGGGTAGCTTCATGGCCGCTCCGCAAAATAGCTCAAGCCAATTCTTTTACATCAATCGCAAACTATTTCAGCAATATAACGTGACACCGCCCAAGGCCCTGGAGCCCGGGAAGGAAACTAGCTATGACGAAATTGCTTCTATTGCGAAGAATGACAGATGGACTTGGGACCAGGTGGTGGACGCGGCAAAGAAGTTGACGAAGGACACCAAAGGCGATGGCAAGATAGATGTTTGGGGATTCGAGTTTGATCAAGTGAGCCGGCTTTACCAGCTACAGTGCCTCGGTGAATCCCTAGGTGGGCCGCTGGTAAGCCCGGATGGTTTGAAGGCGGAAGGTTACCTCAATTCCAACGAGTGGATCAAGGCGGCACAGTGGTATTCGGATCTCTTCAACAAGTGGAAAGTAAGTCCAAAAAATGTCTCGCCAGCCGAGTCTCCTAATTTGTTCGCCAGCGGGAAGGTGGCGATGTTTGTTGGGGGAGAGTGGAACGTTCCGCGCTTTCAGGAGGCCGGCGTCGATTTCGCAATTGCGCCGTTTCCTTACTTTAGCGGGGGGAAACCGGTCACTGGTACAGGGAGTTGGCATGTCGGCATCGCCAAAGCTTCCAGCCACAAAGCGGAAGCAGCAAAATTCGCGAAGTTTCTGACCGAGGAAGAGCAGGGTTCGAAAATCTGGTTCGAATCGCAAGGACAGTTACCCGCGACGCAGGTACTTCTGACCGCAATTGAAAACGCTGAGAAGTACAGGTCATTCCCGAACGACGCTTATCTCCTGGGCGTATACGAAGCACGCAACACGGCCGTTTTTCGCCCTGTCACACCAGGGTACCTGCAGTTGGAGGACATCTTTTTCTCGACCTTCGAAGATATCAGGAATGGCGTCGATCCGAAAGTAGCGCTCGACGGAGCTGCAGGCCGCGTTGACCGCTTCCTGGCGCAATTCAAATAAGAAGTGGCTGGTGGCTAGTAGCTAGGAGCAGAGAGTGCCCGGGTCGCTACTAGCCACCAGCCGCTAGCACTAGCCACTAGCCAAATGAAGAGCCGTAGCGAGGCCTTGGTTGCGTATTTGATGCTCGTACCGGCTTTCCTCGCGCTCGCAATTTTTCGATTTTATCCGATCGCGGTAACCTGCTGGGGCAGCCTGTGTACCGAGTCATTTGTAGTAGCGGGAAAACAGATCTTTGTCGGATTAGCAAATTATCTGGATTTGTTTCAAGACCCGATCTTTTGGAAATCCGTTTGGGTCACGATTAAGTTGAATGTTGTCATTAATCCACTTCAAGTCTGTCTAGCGTTGCTTCTCGCCGTTATGGCGAATCAGCGGTTCAGGGGAATCGGATTCTATAGATTGCTCTTTTTCGTTCCGATAGGAGTTTCGCTGCCGATCGCTTGTATCGTCTGGCGGATAATGCTGGACCCGAATTCGGGGCTCATCGATTCGATTCTGGCGGTGGCAAAGATTCCTGCGCAACCATTCCTGATCAACCAGGATCAGGCACTGTGGTGCATCGTAGCGATCGCCACGTGGAAGGGGGCTAGTTTTTGGATGATTTTTCTGTGGGCCGGCCTCCAGGATGTTCCGCGTGAGGTACAGGAAGCGGCGAAGATCGACGGTGCGAGTCAGGTCCAGCGCTTTCTTCGAATCACTCTCCCGCTGATCAAGAGACCGTTGCTTTTTGTCTTAGTCACCGACACTGCAGTTAATTTTCTGCTTTTTGTCCCGATGTTCCTTCTCACGAGAGGCGGACCGTCGTACTCCACAAACGTTCTGATGTATGAGGCTTACAAGACGGGATTTGTTTATGGTCAAATGGGTAAGGCACTCGCGATTGTGATGGTGCTTTTAGCGCTCGTCATGGTGGCGGTTGTTGCCCAGTTCCGTCTTTTTCAACGAGAGCAGAGCTAAATGAAGACATTCTTCTCGGCAGCGCTGATCCATGTGCTTTACCTCACAGTCGGTTTTCTCTTCCTTCTCCCATTGTGGTGGGCCCTTGCCTCGTCCGTGCGGCCGCTCAATGACATTTTCAAATATGTCTCGCCTTTCAGCTTGGCGGCCTTGATTCCTGATAAAATTACGTTTGAAGCGTACCGAAGCATTTTTTTTGATAGAGGATTCGGTATCGCCGTCTTCAATAGCCTGTTTGTTGCGTTGGCGACGGTCTTAGCCGGTCTGGGCGTTAATTCGCTTGCCGGATTCGCGTTTGCAGTTTTGCGTTTTCCAGGACGTAACGCTTTGTTCGGGATCACCGTATTAACTTTTCTCGTCCCTTTTGAAGCAATTTCTATCCCGCTCTATACCGTCGTGAGGTCGCTTGGCTGGCTGGACACTTATCTGGCACTAATCGTTCCGGGTGTAGCCAATGGGATCGTTATATTTCTTTTTCGGCAGTTCTTTTCGCAAGTTCCGCGGGAGTTGGTAGATGCGGCAAGAATCGACGGAGCAAGCTGGTTAACAATTTTTGTGCGGATCTATCTGCCTTTGTCAAAGCCGGTTATTATCAGTGCCGCTCTCTTGATTTTTCTGTTTCAATGGGAGGCGTTCCTGTGGCCACTGATCTCGACCAGATCTGAAGGCTTAAAGGTGATACAGGTAGCACTTGCCGGGTTCGAGGAGCGTTATCGGACGCTTTGGAATGAGCTCTTTGCAGCGGCGACGGTGGCGGCGCTGATCCCCCTCCTGATTCTCCTGCCGCTTCAGCGATTCTACGTCCAGGGTGTAACTGCGGGAGGTTTTAAATCATGACCATCGGTTCTTGGCAGCCGTCCGCCAGATTCTCCAGGGAAAACAATCTCGACATGACAATTGACGATTAAATAACTTCTATGCGTCCTGTTATTTTAGATACTGATATTGGATCTGATGTAGATGATATCCTGGCGTTAGTGATGCTCGCTAAAGCTCCTGAATTAGACCTTGTCGGAATCACCACGGTCTATGGCGATACTATTCTTCGCGCCAAAATCGCCCGAGCGACCTGTCAAATGCTTGAGCGCCCCGACATAGACATCATCCCGGGCGTTCCAAAGCCGATTTCAGGGAGGCAGGTCTATTGGGCTGGGCATGAAGGAGAAGGCATTCCCGACTTGGAAACTATTTCGATCGACAGTGGAAAGAAGGCAGAAACCTACCTGGTGGAAAAAGCAACGGCGCTTGCGGGTGAAATTGAAATCCTGGCTATCGGGCCGTTGACAAATATTGCCAAGGCGATTGAGCTATCCCCCGATTTTGCGAAACAGGTCAAGCACCTCTACATCATGGGCGGTGCTTACTGGCTTGATCGGCCCGAACACAATATCAGGTGCGACGTAGACGCGGCGCAGACCGTGTTCGACTCAGGCATTCCGATCACGGCGATCGGACTTGATCTGACGCTTCGGGTCTGGATAACTGAAAAAGACGTGAAGCGCATCTCCACCTTGCCGCATCAATTGGGAGAAACGTTGGAGAATCAGATCCACTCATGGTGGGTCTTTCGTGACCTGGACCGTAATCATCCGCACGATCCGCTCGCTGCGCTATCGATGATCCGCCCGGAACTCTTCCGCTTCGAATACTGTAATGTAACGATCGGCCGTTCGGGTCGAGACTTCGGAAAGACCTTTGTGAGCGACTGCGGGACGGGCAAGGTGCGGATTGCCTCGGATGTCTTTGTTCTCACGGCCGAGAAGGAGATTGTACACAGGATCGAGTGCTGATTTGACCTTTCGAATCCTTTACCCGGGGTGGTAGGCTGAGACGTATCGGCGTGGGAGCACTCCTGGCGCGGTAGGGTCGCGCTCCCGCGCGACCGGCGTGGCACGTTCATAGAACGTGAACAAGCAAAAGGGGAACGTAGGAGAAAGGGCTGTGGCGGCATAATCAGCAAAAGGGAAGTTTCCAGGACGCGCCGGTCGCGCGGGAGCGCAACCCTACCGCGCCGCTGCGTCCACACGCGCCGCTCGTGCCGATCGTCGATGTCAGCAGCAGGGAAGAGCTAGAACGGTATATCGTCCGGCTCGACATCCAGATCCGGGTCGCGCGGTTCCGGACGTGAAGGGGTAGGGGCGGCGCTGGCGCGACGAGGCGGCGGAGCGGGTGACGAGCTATCACCTTCCTGGCGGCTGCCAAGCAATTGCAGATTTTCGCTGACCACGCGCAATCGAGAACGTTTTTGACCGGTCTGCTTATCGTCCCAGGTGTCCAATTGGAGACGGCCTTCGATGAAGACCGGCCGCCCTTTTTTCAGATATTGGCCGGCGACCTCGGCTTGCCGTGCCCAAAGAGTCACGTCGACAAAAGTTGTCTCCTCTTTTTTTTCGCCATCTTCCCCCGAATATATCCGGTTGACGGCGAGCCCGATCTCCGCAACTGCAGTGCCCTTGGGTGTGTACCGTACCTCTGGGTCACGAGTCAGGTTGCCGATTAACAGTACGCGGTTCAGATTTGCCATAAGCCGGGGTCTAGGGTTTGGAAGTTCGCGCAGCTACCTTAACCGGTAACTGCTGGTAATGCTGCAGAAAAACGATCGGATCGAGCTTAAATTTGCCGCGCAGCTTCGTGATCAGCGAAGGGTCAGCTTCGAAGACGAAATTGACGTAGTACGCAGAGTCGAGGTGACGCGGGCTGTAAGCGAACGGACGCTTTTCCATCTTCTGGACTTGCTCCACCGTGGCACCCTCTTTCGTAAATTCGGACTCGAGACGTTCAACGATCTCTTTCACGCTGTCTTCCTGACCGCGCGTATCGACGGCCAGCAAACACTCATAACGACGTTTCATAATGTTTTCAATACTATTCTGCTCTGTTGTAAGTGGTCATGGCGGACGCCATCCCGTTGTGCGCAAGGTGCTCGATGGCTTCGGTCGCGCGTTCAAGTGCATTGTCCACTGTTGGTTTCTCAGATCGATCGAATTTGCCCAGGACATGGTCGACCAGCTCTTCGGAACCAGGAGCAGCTCCAATTCCGATTCTCAAGCGCATAAAAGTCTGGCCCAAATGTTCAAGTACCGACTTGAGACCGTTGTGACCGCCGTCGCTACCCGATAGTCGCAGCCGGAGCCGGCCAAGCGGCAAGGCGACATCATCAACCACGACCAGGATCTCTTCTGGCCGGATCTTAAAGTAACGTGCGAATCGGCCAACTACGTCTCCACTTCGGTTCATATAGGTGAGTGGTTTTATCAGCAGGATGTCGCCCCATTTTCCCCACGCAGAACTCCAAACAGCCGATCTTGATAATGTCATTCCTTTTTTCCCCGCCAAACTATCGATGACCATGAACCCAATATTATGCCGCGTATCGATATACTGCGGACCGGGATTTCCCAGGCCGGCCACGAGACGCAGATCCGCCATGGATAACTACGGCTGAGAAGTCTCCTGCTTGGCTTCTACCTTCTTCTCGGTTATGACTTCCGGAGTCGCCGGGACTTCGGCCGTTTCTGTAACCTCTTCGCCCACGCGCGAAGCAACAACGCTCACAACGGTCAGGTCTTCGTCCGTAATGGCCTCAACCCCTGTTGGAAGCTGGATGTCGCGAACGTGCAATGATTCGCCGATGCTCAGATTCGTAACGTCTATCCGAACGATGTCCGGCAAGTCTTGTGGAAAGCACTCGACTTCCAGGGAGCGCAAAGAATATTCGAGCAGCCCGCCGAACGTTCTGACTCCCAAGGCTTCGCCGACAGCCTCGATTGGAACTTCGGAAATGATCTTTTCCGTCGCCGAAACGGCATGGAAATCAACATGTAACAATTCCCGTCTTAAGGGATGATGCTGAACTTCCTGAATCAACGCCAGGCGGTTTGTACTTTCGCTGCCGTCGACGATCTCGAGCTCGACCAGAACATGCTCGCTCGATGCATGAGCCAAGACCGATGTTAGTTCGCGGCCGTCAACTTGCAGGGCAATCGGCTCCACCTGCGACCCGTAGATGACCCCGGGAACCAGACCTTTTTCTTTGATTTTCTTTATAGCGTTGCGACCAACCAAGGTCCGCTTCCGCGCCGTCAATTTAACTTGTTGAGCCATGATTCTTAGGACTGTTTTGCGTTGATCTCGAAAAGCGAACTTACGGACTCGTTCGTGTAAATTCGGTGAATGCCCTCGCCAAGGACCTCAGCAATGGAGAGAACGGTAATACGGCAATCCGGATGGAGCCTCACGGGCGTGCTGTCAGTGGTGATCAGTTCCTGGATTTCCGATTTCCTCAATCTCTCGTGGGCTACATCTGTGAAAACTGCATGGGAAACTCCGGCATAAATGTCGCGAGCTCCATATTTTTTGAGGAGCGTTGCCGCGCCTGTCAGGGTGCCCGCTGTTTCGGTCAGGTCGTCCACCATAATCACATTTTTGTTTTCCACGTCGCCGATCACACTTAACGCTTCCGTCTCAGTCGGGCTTTTCCGGCGTTTTGCAACGATAGCTAACGTTGCGTTCAGCGCTTCCGAATACGCTGAGGCCAATTTCAAGCCCCCAACATCCGGTGAAACGACCACCAGATTGTCGAGCTTCTTTTGCCGGATATAGCGGATCAATACGGGTGCCGCGTACAAATGATCGACCGGGATGTCGAAAAAGCCTTGGATCTGCTGAGCGTGCAGGTCAAGCGTCAGTACCCGGTCTGTACCAGCCGCGACCAGAAGATTGGCGACGAGTTTGGCGGTGATAGGTACCCGCGGCTGATCTTTCCTGTCCTGGCGCGCGTATCCAAAATATGGAACGACTGCAGTGATTCGATAGGCGCTTGCTCGTCTGGCCGCATCGATCAGGATGAAGAGCTCCATCAAATTCTGGTTCGTCGGCGGGCATGTGGGTTGGACGATGAAAACGTCGCGGCCTCGGATATTTTCGTTGATTTTCACCCGCGTTTCGCCGTCAGGAAAAGAACTGACCACTGCGTCGCCGAGCGGAGCACCGACCGATTGACAAATTCTTAACGCCAGATCGCGGTGAGCCGATCCTGAAAATATCTTCATCTCTCGATTAAGCGGGGTCATAGCCAGGCGAAGAGGAACCCAGACTTTAACGCCGAATTCCGTTTTTGCAAGAAAGGGCAGCGGAAGCGTATCGGCGGGTCGGCTCGTCGGCGTGTGGGCATTGCAATGCGCGTGGCGGATGCGACCAGACGCCGACACGCCGTTTCGCCGACACGTTCCCCTCACGCGAGCAGCTCTGCAAGCTTCTCTCTGAGGGTCTCGTCATCGCGGACCGAATAGCCGGCATCCGCTTTCAACCGAAGCTCGCGCCCGTCAACCGTCCGGAACCGAAGATACAACGGCTGAATCCCCGGAAACTGCCGCACGAGTTCACGTATTGCGATCAGCCGTTCTTCATCGGCTTTCTCCATGGGGATGTCGATGGTCAGGGCTTTAATGGCTTTCCGGCGCGTGATCGGTCCAATCTCGTTTGCCACCAGGCGGATGCTCTCTTCCCGTTTGTCCATTTTACCCGCAACAACCACGATTTTTCCTTTATCAATCTCCTTGGCGGCCTTCGCAAACACCTCATTCCAGACCATCACTTCCACTGATCCCGTAAAATCTTCAATCGTCAGGATCGCGAACGGCTTCCCATCCTTGCGAGTATGTTTCTTGTCGAATGCAGAAATCGAGCCGGCAACCTGGACTGTGACCTTGTCCTCCTGATTGGCTAAGTCGCTAACGGCCATATACTTGCCTTCCTCGATAATTTCCCGATACGGGTCTAACGGATGGCCGGTGATGTAAAAGCCGAGAAGCTCTTTTTCGTACCCGAGCTTTTCCGCGAGGGACCAGGGGGTAAAATGGACGCTGTCGCCGTTTGTTTTTGCCGGGGGTAGGTCCAAGTCGCCAAACAATGAGACCTGGCCGCTTCGCCTGTCTCTATGCGCAGATGCTCCGGTAGCCAAGGATTGATCAATTCGCGCAAACAATTCCGCACGATCCCTTCCGGTGAAATCGAATGCACCGGCTCGAATAAGGTTCTCGAGTATCTTGCGGTTGACCGACTTGGAATCCAGACGGCTGCAGTAATCCTCGATTGATTTGAATGGGCCGTTCTCCTCTCTCTCGACGATCGCCGATTGCATTGCGCCTTCGCCGATGTTCTTGATCGCGGCAAGTCCATACCGAATTCCGCGCTTATCTTCCCGAGTTTCAGGCACAAATTTCAAATCGCTCAGGTTAACGTCCGGCGGTAGAATCGTTACGCCGAGCCTTTCGCACTCCGCGACAAACACAGAAATCTTTTCCGTATTGTTGACTTCGTTGCTGAGCAACCCGGCCATGAACTCAACCGGATAGTTTGCCTTCAGGTAGGCGGTTCGATAACTGATTAAACCGTAAGCAGCACTATGACTCTTGTTGAAACCGTACCCGGCGAATTTCTCGAGCAGATCAAAGATCGTGTTGGCCTTTTTTTCGTCGATGCCATTTACCCGCTTACATCCCTCGATGAAGTTGACGCGTTCTTTCGCCATCTTTGCTTTGTCCTTCTTTCCCATCGCTCGGCGGAGAAGGTCGGCCTGACCCAGGCTATACCCGGCCAGAATGTTGGCTGCGCGCTGTACCTGTTCCTGGTAGATCATAATGCCGTAGGTATCGGCACAGACCTCCTTAAGTAGGGGGTGTTCGTATTTGATCTTTGTCTGGCCCTTCTTGCGCTTAACGTAGTCCGGGATCAGTTCCATGGGGCCCGGACGATAGAGCGCGATGAGGGCGATGATATCGTCAATGCTATTGACATCGAACTGCTTGCAAAGATTGACCATCCCGCCGGATTCCAGCTGGAAGACGCCGATCGTTTCCCCTCGGTTCAGCAGATCAAAGGTGGTCCGATCGTTGAGCGGAATCGTTTCTAGAGAAAAATCCGGCTCCCGATCTCGAATCAGAGTGGTTGCATCCTGCAGAACCGTGAGAGTCTTCAGGCCGAGAAAGTCCATCTTCAGCATGCCCAGGTCCGTGAGCGGCCCCATCGCATACTGGGTAACGACTTCGTTATCATTGCCCCGGCAGAGCGGGATATAATCGTCGAGGGATCGATCGCCGATGACTACGCCGGCGGCGTGGATGCCCGTGTTCCGGGTCAACCCCTCAAGAACGACCGCGTAATTCCAAAGTTGCTGGGTGCTCTCTTCAGTTTCTACTGCCTGTTTCAATTCCGGGTTCTTTTCCAATGCGCTTTTGAGCGTGATTCCGAGCTCGTTCGGGATCATCTTTGCGACGCGATCGGCCTCCGCATAACTCAGGCCTATCACCCGCCCAACGTCTCGCACGACGCTCTTGGCTCCAAGCGTACCAAAGGTGATGATCTGGGAGACGGCACGCGGCCCATACTTCGCCCGAACGTACTCGATGACTTCTCCCCTCCGGTTCTGACAGAAATCCACATCGATATCTGGCGGGCTCACTCGCTCCGGATTCAGGAATCGTTCGAAGATCAATCCGAACCGCAGCGGATCGAGATCAGTGATGCCGAGCACGTAGGCAGCCAACGAACCGGCTGCCGATCCGCGTCCTGGGCCAACCGGAATACCATTCTGCTTCGCGTAGTGGATAAAATCCCAGACAATGAGGAAATAACTTGTAAAGCCTGCCTTCTCCAGAACCGAGAGCTCGTAGTCAAGACGCTGCCGAAGCTCGCTATCAGTTTCTGCTCGTTCCCCATATCGCTCTGGTAAGCCTTCGTAGCAAAGTTCACGTAAATACCGTTCCCGTGTTGTGCCCTCGGGCGGGTTGTAAGCTGGATACTTTGAAATGCCAAACTCGAGTTTGAGATCGCACGCTTCAGCCACGCGAAGCGTGTTCGTCAAGGCATCCGGAACTTCGGAGAAGACAGCCCGCATTTCTTCAGCAGACTTGAAATAGACTTCCGTCGGGTAATGCATCCGACGTTCGTCATGGACCATCGCCCCCGTGCCGATACAGATCATGACGTCGTGCGCCTCGTGATGGGACCGTTCCAGAAAGTGCACGTCATTCGCAGCGACAACGGGGATCGCAAGGTTTTTGGAAATTTCAAGAAGAGCGCGGTTACACAGTCGTTGGGCCTCGAGCCCATGATCGTGGAGTTCCAGGTAAAAGTTTTCTCCACCGAAGATATCTACAAACTCGCCGGCCGATTTTTGGGCCTTTTTCAGGTCACCCGCCTGGATCGCCACATTGATTTCGCCTTTTAGACAGGCGCTCATACCGATCAGCCCGGCGCTATGTTTCGCGAGCAGCTCCTTGTCGATCCGCGGTTTATAGTGGAAGCCTTCCAGGTGCGCGGCGGAGACGAGTTTTACCAGGTTGCTGTAACCGATAAAATCCTTCGCTAACAGGGTGAAATGAAAGGCAGCATCCCGGGCCGATGACGCGCTCTTGTCAATCATCGAACCAGGGGCCATATAGACCTCGCACCCGATAATCGGTGTAACCCCGGCCTTTTGCGCAGCCTGATAGAATTCGATCGCCCCATACATGTTTCCGTGATCGGTCATGGCCACCGCCGGCATGCCGTTCTCGGTCACCTTTTTCATGAGGTCCGGAATCCGGATAGCGCCGTCCAGGAGCGAATATTCCGTATGAAGATGGAGGTGAACGAAGGAGTCAGTCGGCATTCCACACAAGATACCCGTTGGAGCCGAGCGCATCAAGGGCGTGGAGGTGAGAGGTGGGGTGTGAGAGGTGAGAGGTGAGAGCCGCCCGATCGCCGGACCGTAAACGCAACTCAAAACGCAAAACGCAAAACTCAAAACTCAAAACTTAAAACTCAAAACTTAAAACTCAAAACTTGCGGCCCTCCAGGGCCGCGCAAGGATTGGCATTTTCGAAAATTGTGGCAAACTATGACCTCCCAAAGCCGAGGTGGCGAAATTGGCAGACGCGCCAGA
>Ga0210405_10004344_pt1 | contig 13363 bp, 10 predicted proteins | sample IncBWH11MmetaG_FD_155492 | JGI IMG/M metagenome (GOLD analysis project Ga0210405, IMG submission 155492) | Forest soil microbial communities from Barre Woods Harvard Forest LTER site, Petersham, Massachusetts, United States - Inc-BW-H-11-M | ecosystem: Environmental > Terrestrial > Soil >... | reverse complement strand
GTCGAGCCTGCCACTACTTCCGCCAAGACGGGCGACGTGATTCATTTCGCCGCCAGCGCGCACGATGCGAAGGGCGCTGCGGCGGTCGACGTACTGGCGAATTGGAGCGTCAGCGGCCCGAGCGCAAGGATCTATCCCGATGGTGCGTTTGTGGCCAACATGCCCGGCACTTATCAAGTGACTGCTTCCGCAGGGCACCATAGCGCCGTGGCTTCCGTCACCGTGACTCCGCGAAATATAGAACGCCAGGTTGATATCGTCTCGCATATCCCCACTAAAGATGCGGACGGCAAGGCCATCCAAACCTCCGAGGAGTGGGTGATCGGGAATTATCTTTTCTATTCGACGATTTCGGACAAAGCCTACGCCTACGACATTTCCGATCCCGCGCATCCCAAGCAGCTGGACACGATGAAAGCCGACGCGCGCCTGATCAACGACATCAGCACGACGGCGGACGGCAAAATCGGCGTCTACACCCGCGAAGGCGCTTCGAACCGCAAGAACGGAATCGTGTTCTTCGACGCCTCCGATCCAGCCCATCTGAAAGTTCTCTCCGAGTACACCGAAACAGTCACCGGCGGCGTGCATAGCGCGTTCATCGATAAGCATTACGCGTACATCACCGACGACGCCACCGGTTCGCTGCGCGTGATCGATTTTCAGGACGCACAACATCCCAAAGAAGTCGCGCGCTGGCAGACGGAAAATTCAACAGCCGCCATGATTGCCGGCCCCATGGGTCCGATGTCCAGCGGTCGCTACCTCCACGATCTCTACGTGAAGGACGGCCTCGCCTATCTCGCGTATTGGCGCGATGGCCTGATCATTCTCGACGTGGGCGCCGGAATCAAAGGCGGCAGCCCGGAGCACCCGCAGCTCGTTTCGCAATTTAAATACAATCACTACGAGCTTTACGGCAACGGTTGGCTCTCCGGAACGCACTCCGCGTTTCGCTACAAGAATTACGTTTTTGTCGGCGACGAAGTGTTTCCGGGAATTTTCGAAATTGACAGCAAGGAACGCATTCCCGTCCGCGGCATTTGCCACGTGATGGATGTTTCGGATATCGAGCATCCGCGTCTGGTGGCCACCTACGAAATCCCCGAAGGCGGCATGCACAACTTCTGGGCGGACAACGACATGCTCTTTGCCGGTGACTATGCCGGCGGCGGGCGCGTCCTCGATATTTCCGGCGAGTTGCGCGGAAACTTGTATGCGCAGGGCCGCGAAATTGCGCGCGTCTGGACGGGCGATCCCGAGGGCTTCCGCCCGAATCTTCCGTTCGCGTGGGGAGGCCAACCGGCGAACGGCCTGATTTTTTACAACGACATCAACTCGGGAATCTGGATTGCAAAGCTCGGCAAGCCCCGATTTAAGGGCGCGACGTCGGCTCCGCCGCTTCAAGAACGGGCTCAATAATTCAACCGGGGGGTCCTAGGGGGCGCGTCGATTTCGCCCCTTGGGATGTCTTCGGTCATGCACTCACACGTCCATCTCCAGAAGCGTGACCCAAGCTGCGCCACTTAGCGTATTTGACCGCCCTTCCTTCCTCCAGTAGCATCGTTCCGCAAAACTTACCTCGTCGATGGATACCATCAAGCACGTCATCGTCGGAACCGCCGGCCATATCGACCACGGCAAGTCCGCGTTGGTCGAAGCCCTTACGGGGACAAACCCGGATCGCCTCGAAGAGGAAAAACGCCGCGGAATCACCATCGATCTCGGTTTCGCTTTTCTCGATCTCAATAACGCACGGCTCGGCTTCGTCGACGTGCCCGGCCACGAGCGCTTTGTAAAAAATATGCTCGCAGGAGTCGGAGGCACGGATCTCCTGCTTCTGGTCATCGCGGCGAACGAATCCATCAAGCCGCAGACGCGCGAGCATTTCGACATCTGCCGCTTGCTGGGGATTCCTCGCGGGATTATCGCCATCACAAAATCCGATCTGGTCGACGCGGATATGCTCGGCCTCGTCCGTCTCGAAATCGAGGAATTCGTGCGCGCCTCGTTTCTTGAAGGCGCGCCGATCGTCCCCGTGAGTGCGAAAACCGGCGACGGCCTTGACGCGTTAAAGCGGGAGCTTTTGCATGCAGCGCAGGCCGTAGCGGCCAGAGATGCGACGCGTCATCTCCGCCTCCCCATCGATCGCGCTTTCGCCATGAAAGGTTTCGGCACCGTGGTAACTGGTACGCTCGTTGCCGGAACACTCAAGCCCGAGGATGAAGTAGAGCTTTATCCCACTCGCAAACGCGTCCGCGTTCGTGGTTTGCACTCAGGCGGAAAGGCCGTCGAACGCGCCGTAGCCGGCCAGCGAACAGCGGTAAATCTCGCAGCACTCGGGCGCGAAGAAATTCAGCGAGGAATGGTTCTCGCTCCACCCGGAGTGTTCCAGCCCTCGGTGCGCTTGGACGCTCGCGTCACGCTCCTCGCCTCTGCGCGCCCGCTCAAGAATCGCGCAAAGGTCCATTTCCATCAGGGCACCGCGGAGAGAATCGCGGAAGTTGTCTTGCTCCTCCGCGACGAACTCCCGCCCGGCGAATCCGCGCTCGCTCAACTCAGACTCAGCGAACCCGCTTTACTGCTTCCCGGCGACCGCTTCATCCTTCGCCAGTTCTCGCCGGTGGTGACGATTGGCGGCGGCACTGTTCTTGACGCGCGCGCTCGTCGCCACCGCCGAAACGATCCCGCCGTCGCGGCGTTTCTAGAAACGCTTGAGCGCGGCAATCACGAAGAAACTCTCGCCGCGCTCGCCGCTTCTTCACAGCGCGGGATGACGCTCGCCGAGATCATCTCCCGCACCGGTTGGACGGAAGCCGAAGTGCGCCGAGCTGTAAAAAATCTCAGCGCCGCAAAGCAACTGCGAGTCGTCGGGGAACAGCCGCTGACGATCGCTTTCGCAAAAACTCTCGCGGAATTAGCAGTAATCCTGAAAAAAGCCGTCGAGGAATTTCATCGCGCCAACCCGCTGCTCCCCGGCATTCCCAAGCAAGAGCTTCGCGGCCGCGCGAAGAACCCCAGAGCGGAAGTATTTCAAGCCGCCCTTGACGATCTTGTTCGCGAAAGGATTCTCACAATGTCCGGCGATCTCGTCCAGCACGCCGGCCGCGAAATCGCTCTTTCCTCGGACGAATCTCGGGCCAAGGAACTCATCGAAAAGGAGTTCGAGCACGCCGGACTTTCGGTTCCCAGCTTCGCCGCCGTGCTCGAAAAGCTCCCAGTCGAATCCAGCCGCGCGCAGAAAATTCTGCTGATGCTCCTGCGCGAAAAAGTGCTCGTGAAGGTCGCCAGCGACCTCGTATTTCATCGCTCGGCCGTCGCCCGCCTGCGCGAACTCCTCGCCAAATACCGCAAAGAACGCGGCGACAAGCTCCCCATCCCTGCATTCAAAGAACTTACCGGCGTCACCCGAAAATATGCTATACCGCTCCTCGAATACTTGGACCGCGAGCACGTCACCCGGCGCGTAGGCGACGAGCGTGTTATACTCTAGAGGTTCAAGGATTCAGTATTGGCAGGCCAGGCCCCAGGCCAGGCTTGAAAGGCAGGTACCCATGTGGGACAGCCCGATGCACCTACTCATTATCGCGGTTGTCATACTCGTGCTCTTCGGCGGACGCAAAATCCCCGAAGTGATGCGCGGTCTTGGCCAGGGCGTTCGTGAGTTCAAGGACGGGATGCGCGGCGATCAAACCAGTCAGCCGGTCAACCCGCCCCCAACCAATCCGCCTCCCTCGACATCGACGACTGAAGAGAAGAAGTAGCGCCGGATCGACGCAAGTTTGCGCATAGGGTTTGCGGTTAGTTCGGCCAGCCTTGACTACCGGTTGTTTCTTAGTCGTGCGCCACCACCATGCTCTTGCATCTGCGCGAGTAATTTGCAAAGCCGCGCCAGCGGCAATCCCACAACGTTGAAATAGCATCCCTCGATTTGCGTCACGTAGCGCCCGCCGATTCCCTGGATCGCGTACGCTCCCGCCTTGCCGAATGGCTCGCCCGTCGCAATGTAGTCGTCAATCTCGGCGTTCGACATTTTCCTGAATCGCACTCGAGTCGTTTCCACATGGTGGCGCCCGGCGCCGTCCGGCAGGCTCACCACTGCCAAACCGGTCAGGACCCGGTGAGTCTTCCCGCTCAGTAGCCGCAACATCCGCCGCGCGTCCTTCACGTCCAAAGGCTTGCCCAATATCTTTCCGCCCGCCAGCACCACCGTATCCGCTCCGATGACGATCACTGGGTCGCTCTTGCCTCTCAGTTTCTCCGCCGCCGCTCGAGCCTTCGCGTGTGCAACGCGCCCGACGTATTTCGCGGGCGACTCCCGCGTGCGCCGGCTCTCGTCCGCGTGCGTCACAAGAGTCTCGAATTCAAATCCCGCGTTGCGCAGAATTTCCGCTCGCCGCGCCGACCCTGATGCGAGGATCAGTTTCGCGCTCGATTTCCACTTTCCGAACATCACTTTTCGCTCCCCGTTTTCGCCCGCATCGCCTCGCCCGCCCCGCGCACCTCGATCGATTTCAAGGCTTCATCTTTTGACCAGCCCATCAGCCGGGCCACCCGAGCCAGCGTGGCTTCGCGATACGACTCAAGATACTTCGCCGCCAAAGCCGCCCGCGCCTGTTCCGGCGAAATGCTACGCGCCTCGGCGGTCTCCTTTGGAAATGCGCGGCAAGTTAATTCGTAGCGCCCCGACGCCCACGCCGCCGTCTCTTGCTCGGCGCCGAAATGCGCGACGGCGAGCAGGCACTGCAAATCGAGAATCGCGCGCTTGAATCGCACGTTCCCCGCTTTCGCGTCCATACCGCACGCGTTGCGCAGTTCGAGCGTCGCCAGCGGCCCGTGTTTCGCAAGCGCTTCCCAGATCAAGCGCGCGTCATCGTGAATGCGTCCTTCCGCGTAAAACCGCTCGTGGTCGTCCGGCGTCACCGCCGCGTTTCGCATCGCCAGAAAATTTGGCAGCATTTCGAGCGAAATAAACGTCCCGCGGCCGCGGAAATATTTTGCGTAAAGCGCGCGCCTCCTCCGCGGCAGCTCGTCCTTCCAGCGCCACACCATCTGGGAATACTTGTCCCAAACCATTTTCTCGTGCGGGTTCCGTTGCGTCACGGCGTAGTACAACGACGGAAGCGCCACGCTCCTGACGGGGAACAGCAGGCAGAACCCGGTCGCGTCGATATACTTCACCGCCTCGCCAAACGTCAGCACGCGCCTCGGCCATCGGATTTCGTTCTCGAGCGTAACTTTGCTTTTCATATTCAAACAGAAACTTAACACGGAGCGTCGCGTGAAACACGGAGTCCATCAGGTCCGGAACCGCCATGCCTCGCACCCTGCATGAGCCCAAAAAACATTCGGTTACGTCTTAGTAATAGGCCCCTTGATCCAGCAGGAGGTTCCGATGAAAGTTCCTCGGTGTGGATTCATTTCAATTCTCGCGTTTCCGGCTTTGTTGCTTTCCCTCCTTTTGACAACCAAATCAGCTTCCGGACAAGGAACCACGCAGACGGTCCGCCTGAGCTATGTGGAAGGCGACGTCCGCCTTTCTCGCGGCAACGGAATGTTTCCCGATCTGTCCGCGCCCTGGCAACAAGCACAGGCCGATGTTCCCATCGAGGAAGGATTCAGCTTGGCGACCGGCTCGGGCCGCGCTGAAATCGAGTTTGAAAATGGTTCGACGGTGTACCTCGCTCCCAATTCCGTACTCATCTTTAAGTATTTGTACGCGACGGATCTATCGATCGAAGCGCTGGCGACGCAAATCGAGCTTGCAACTGGAACGGCAACGATCGACTTGCATCCCGCCCTCCATCAGTCATTTTCTATCGAGACTCCCGGAGGCTCCGTCCGCGCCACTCTCCCGCAAGCTGCCTTTATGCGTGTGGACAGCTACCTAGACGCGATGGCACTTACCCCGCTGGAAGACATGAAGCTAAACGAGCCTGATTCACAAGGCAAAACGGCGACGAAAGGGCGGACGGCCTATTTCTCCGCAAACTCTACCGCTTCGATCGCGGCGCCAATTGATGAGCCGGCTGATACCGCCTCTTCCGCTGAGTGGGACCAGTGGGTTTCTGCTCGTGTCGAACAAAGAAAAGCTGACACAGCGGCAGCGCTCAAAGCTTCAGGGCTTTCCGCGCCTTTCCCGGGATTGACTGACTTATATCAAAACGGAACTTTCTTCGCCTGCGCGCCCTACGGAACGTGCTGGCAGCAAGCACAGGAGCCCGCCGCGACCCCTCAGGGAGCGCAGCCACCGATTGCGCCACCGACCGTTGTGGCTTTGGAGCCGTCGAGCGCCCAATCGGCCGCTACGGCACCACAGTCGGCGAGCGTAAAATCAAAAGGCGCGACAGCGAACCCGTTGCTCACCGAAGAATACATTCCTCTGAACTCCTGTTTCGTAAGGGGGCTGCTTATCCAGACCGCGATCGATACAAAAACTGGAAAACCAACCGTTCTTACAACTCCCGTTCCGTCCAAACTTCTTAGGTGGCCGTTGTGCTACGAGGGCAATTGGATTCGTCGCCACAGGAGATTTGTTTTTGTTGTCAAGCATCACCACCATCCGCGGCCGCCCGTGGTATGGGTGCGAGTCGGGAAGCAGGTCGGATACGTCCCGAGGCACCCGAAAGATGTCGACGGCAAGCCTCCTATCAATCTCAAATACGGAGTGTTCGTCCCTCAATCCAAGTCCGGCGAATCCGTGAAGCGCGTCCCTTACAATGAATCGGCAAAAATGGAGATCCTCGCCCAGCCGCCGAAACAGTTTCGCAGCCAGTCTCTTCCGTCTCTCGAGAAGACCGAGCGGCCGGAAATTGAGGCGCATATCTTGGTCCGCGCCCCCGCTTACTCGGGAACTGGAAGCAAAATTTCCGAATCGCCTATATTGTATGACTTCAAATCGCAGAAATTCGTCGAGAAGGAAACGGTAGCAGACGGCCACGCTTTGAAGCCTGAGGTAGTCGCAATTTTCAACTCCCGTGGAGAATTTGGCAGCCCAGAGACCGGCCGCTATGCCGGATACCATTTCGCATCGAGCGTCTCTAGTGCCGCCGGGAGTGGAAGGATTTTTACTTCGCGAAGCTCCACGTCTAGTCGTGGCTCTAGCAGTGGTGGAAGCAGCGCGAACCGTGCAAGCGCAGGCCGGGGTGGAAGCAATGCAAGTCGAGGCGGCAGTGGGGGGAGCACCACAAGTCGTAGAGGCGAAGGTGCAAGCGGTGGCGGAAGCAGCGCAAGCCGTGGGAGCGGAGGCGGTGGTGGTGGAGCAAGTCACGGTGGCGGCGGAGGCGGCGGAAGCATGGGCGGTGGTGGAAGCAGCGGCGGTGGAGGTGGCGGGGGCGGAGGTGGAAGTTCAGGCGGCCACGGGCCGCATTAGTTACGGACTCATTTGCCGGGCGGGCGAGGGGCGCGCCAGCGGCGAGCGAGGGCCGGAATGATCGCACCGCCAAGGTTGGCCAAATTCGCGTCGGGAAACGGAGCGCGCTCCGCACCAGGGTTCAGGGAGCGAAAAAGGGTTCCGAGGAAGCGGGCGAACGCCGCAAGTTTGTCGCCCAAGCTAAACTCGAGTGAGCCGCCATTCGCGCGAACTACAAGTAAAGTTACGTCGTCGGCAGCCAAATTTTCGGGAAAGCGCTCCGCAATTTCCTGCAGCAGCGATTCGATGAGTTTCTCCGCGGGGACGTCGCCAAGCAACTTGATAATACGCAGCAAGCCTTCTTCGCCGAGCATTTCTCCGTTGGCGTCGCAGGATTCGATAAGTGCGTCCGTGTAGTTGATCAGGCAGTCGCCGGGCTCGAGTTGCACATCGAGCTGTTCGTAGTCGGCAATTTGTAAGATGCCGAGAGGAATGTTGCTCGGCCCCTTTTTCCCGGCGTGGTCGTGATCGTGGCCAAGAAACGACCAGCGGCGATCGGCGGCGCGAAACAGCAGCGGGCGAGGATGGCCGGCATTGCAAAGCGAGAGGCGGCGAGAGGGCGCGAAAAAAGTAGTCACTACAGCGGTGGCGAAAGTGTCATGACTGGAGAGCTCTGTAAACTGCTCGTTGAGCAGGCGCACGAATTCCTTCTGATCGAGCCGATTGACGAACCTGCGCATCAGCGTGCGCAAATCAGCTGCCGTGGACACCACGGAGTGGCCGTGGCCGGAAACGTCGGCCAGTAGCATGCGGCTGATGCGGCCAGTAGCGCAGCTGGAGACGTAGTAGACGTCTCCGCCGCGCTGTGCCTCACCGAACGGCTTGCTATAGACCCAGACATCGAGTCCGCCCAGTTCGACGCCGCTCGAGGTAAGTTGGCTGCCTCCCCATACTTCCATGCACTGCATGCGCTGCGTAGGCGAATCCGTCATCGAAACATTATAACGGTTGAGGCGCGCGTTCTACCTGTCGCTGAAGCATGGGTTTCGCCCATTGAGTTTAGCCGAAGAAAACCAGCGAATTATGCGAGGGGAACTGAGCGTTTTGCAGCAGTGCGTCAGATTACAACCGATTCTTGATATTCACCAAACGCCCGCCGGAGCGCGTCGGAAATCTCTCCCACCGTAGCGTACGCTTCCACCGCGGCGAGGATCGCGGGCATGAGATTTTCTTTTCCGCGCGCGCGCCGTTCCACTTCTTCCAGCGCCGCGCGCGATTTTGCCGCATCGCGCCGCGCGCGCAAGGCGTTCAATCGCGCTACCTGCGTGCGCTCGATATTCGGATCCACTTGCAGCGTGGGGATCGCCCGCTCCTCGTCCGCCTGGAAACGATTTACGCCGACCACCACTTGCTCGCCGCCGTCCACGGCTTGCTGGTATTCGTACGCGGACTTTTGAATTTCCTGCTGAATGTATCCGGTCTCGATCGCGCGAAGCACTCCGCCCAGGGCGTCGATCTTCGAAATGTAATCCTGCGCTGCAGCCTCGATCTCGTTTGTGAGCCTTTCAATCGCATAGGACCCGGCGACGGGATCGACCGTATTCGTAACTCCGGTTTCCTCGGCGATAACTTGCTGGGTGCGCAGCGCGAGCAGCGCCGCTTGTTCGGTAGGCAGGGCCAGTGCCTCGTCCAGTGCATTCGCGTGCAACGACTGGCATCCGCCGAGCACCGCGCCCAACGCTTGGAGCGCCACGCGCACCAGGTTATTTTCCGGCTGTTGCGCCGTCAGCGCGGAACCGGCCGTCTGCGCGTGAAAGCGCAGCATCATCGAGCGCGGATCGCGCGCTCCGAATCGCTCGCGCATGGTTCGCGCCCACAATCGCCGCGCGGCGCGGAATTTCGCGATCTGCATCAACAGCTCGTTGTGCGCGTTGAAGAAAAACGAGAGCTGCGGCGCAAATTCGTCCACTTCGAGTCCGGCCGCGATGGCCGCGTCCACGTACGCGATTCCGTTTGCCAGCGTGAACGCCACTTCCTGGACGTCCGTCGAGCCCGCTTCGCGAATGTGGTAGCCGGAAATCGAGATCGCATTCCAGTTGGGAATTTCGTTGCGGCACCATGCGAAAATATCGGTCACGATTCGCATCGCCGGACGCGGCGGGTAAATATAGGTCCCGCGCGCGATGTATTCCTTCAGGATGTCGTTTTGCACGGTGCCCGCCAGCCGCTTCAGGTTGGCGCCCTGCTGCTTGGCCACCGCGACGTACAGAGCGAGCAGAATCGCGGCCGTCGAATTGATGGTCATCGACGTCGACACTTCTTCGAGCGGGATGCCGTCGAACAGCGTTTGCATATCTTCGAGCGAATCGATCGCCACGCCCACTTTTCCCACTTCGCCTTGCGCGAGCGTATGGTCGGAGTCCATGCCAATTTGCGTGGGCAAATCGAACGCCACGGAAAGCCCGGTCTGTCCTTGCGCGCGCAGATAGCGATAGCGCTGGTTCGATTCGGCGGCGGACCCGAACCCCGCGTACTGCCGCATCGTCCACAGCCGTCCGCGGTACATCGTGGGATAGACGCCGCGAGTGAATGGATACTCGCCGGGATATCCCAGATCGCGCTCGGCTTCCCAATCGGGGAAATCGCCGCGCAGATCCTCCGGCATCACTACCGCTTCCATCGGCAAGCCGGTGGTAGAGGCGGGCTTGCGCTCGGAGTAATCGACCCGCTTCTTGGTGTCTTCAATCATGTCGAGGAATCATCGAATGCGCCGCGCCCGGCGAAATGCCCCGAACGCGAACAACGCCATCATCACCGCATAAATCGCGGCGAGTCCCATAATCCAGAGAACTGGATGGTTTCGCCATTGGCGCCAAACCGCAAACGCACCATAAACCGCGAATACCGCGAACAACGCGCCGGTGGCCTCATGGAATAATTGACGCGAGATCCGCCAGAGGGTTTGCAGCATGATCCGGGCGGAACGCCACAGGGCCGGGATGATGCTGGTCGCCATGCGATGATTCTAGTATATCCTGCGCGAGGCGGTGGCAGATTGGCGCAGCCGGCTTCTACAATGACCCGATTCGCTAACGTTCCAGCCCCGGCGAACGTACAGGTAACCGGCGCGGCTCGTCGTTTGCATCTGGGTCTTGTTTCGGAGTCGCAGCGGCCCTAGAATTGGGCCAGGAAGGGCTTTTCGGGAGGTGCGCCCTTGCAACTCGACGATAAGATGAAACAGCTGCTTCGAGAGCTGGGTCACGCGATTAACGATTCGGTTTCCGATTCCGAGCGCATTGCCGAAGCCATCTCCAGCGTGCGCGCCGCGGGCTTCGACATCGTTCTGAAACTCGACGCGACCATCGGCCTGGCGCGCCGCCAGCCCAACGACGCCAAGATGACCACGCAAGACCGCCGCTTTCTCGAATCCCTGCATATTCGCGTGGATGAAGAAATTCTCGACGAGGATTCACTCGAGCCAAAAGTCGAAATCACCCCGCAAGATATCAAATTCCTGAAGTCGCTGAAGATTTCCTTCGATGAAGAACTGTGAAGGGCTATGAAGAACCCTAAACTCTTCGCAGCCGCCTTCGCGATCGCCGCGGGAATGGCCGTCGCCGCCGCGCCTGCGCGCGCCCAGGTCAGCGACACTCCGCCGATCGTCGTCAAGCAGACGCCCGCGAAGAAAGTCTGGCTGAGCGCGGTAGTGATCCATTCAGACAACAACTCCATCATGGTTCACGACGCCAAGAATTCGCTCATCCTTTATACCTTCACGTACGCATCGTCGCTCCGCGACAAAATGCAGAAAATTCTCGACAGCGGCGGCTACCAGAGCGGCGACAAAGTGAGAATCCTCTACGAGCAGGGCACGACGCAAGCAATCGACGTTCGCGGCAGACCGTCGAAGCCAATCTGAATTTTCGCTCGAGACGCAATTCTGATATGTAATCCTATCCAATGATTCGCCCTCCCGCCGTCTCCGGCCGCTTTTATCCTTCCGACCCGCAAGAGCTCGCTCGCCAGGTGGAACATTATGCCTTCAGCGAAGCGTCAAAAATTTCCGCGCGCGGCTGCATCGTGCCGCACGCAGGCTACATGTACTCAGGCCACGTGGCAGGCGCCGTGTACGGTTCGCTGGCAATTCCTTCGCGATGCATCCTGCTTGGCCCTCGGCACTTTCCCCGCGGCGAACGCATGGCGATTCTCACGGAAGGAAGCTGGGAGACGCCGCTTGGGAATGCGGCGGTCGATTCGGAATTGGCGCTGGAACTAGCGCGCACATGTCCCCGGCTGCGCGAAGATGTTGTAGCTCACGAGCAAGAGCATTCCCTCGAGACGCAGCTTCCGTTCCTCCAGCAGCTTGTGAAAGATTTGCGCTTCGTTCCTGTTGTGCTCGCAGCCGATCGCTATCCGATCATCGAGGAACTGGGCCACGCGGTATCGAAAGTTGTGGCAGCGCACGACGAACCAGTTCTGGTGATAGCGAGCACGGATATGAATCACTACGAGAGCGACAAGGTAACGCGACAGAAGGACCAGCGCGCAATCGCGCGCATTCTGGCGCTCGATGCGCGCGGGCTATTCGACACGGTGCGTGAAGACGGGAATACGATGTGCGGTTACGCGGCCACTGTGGCGATGCTAATCGCGATGCGGGATTTGGGCGCAAGCGAGGCGCGGCTGGTTCGCTACGCAACTTCCGGCGATGTTACCGGCGACCGGAACGAAGTGGTCGGCTACGCCGGCGTGATAGTCCTTTGATTTTTTTGAATTTGTCCGCCGACCGTGTACGTTAACTTCGTTCGTTTAAGTTGGGCTTACTTCGGATGGCCGCTGCCCGACGATGAGCTAGACGATCCCGAGGACGAGTGCGAAGCCACCGCGCTTCCTCGCGCTTCACCGCCGGAAAAAGCGCCTGGAGGCGCCGACGCCCTCGATGGCGCGCCTGTTACGCCGGGATGAGATGCTTCGGTGGGAAAGCCGCTGCGATTCGCGGCAGATGCCGGAGGCGGTGCCGAAGCGGACGCGCGATAGCCTGATTCATTCGGCATTGGCTGCCGCTCGAAGTTCGCCGGCGGCGCGCTCCGCGGCAGCGGCGGCAGCGCCAAGGCGGCATTCTTCAAAGCTGTGGAGTTGTGATTTGTTCGCGTGTCGGCGCTCACTGGAACGACAACGCGGGACTCGCCTCCGTTACGTGAATTCAACTTCCCGTCAACCACGCCAACTTTTCCGTTCGCCAGCGGCGGCGCAGACAATTCCCTTAGCTTGTCCCCCGCTTTCTCAGCGGGCAAAATCCGCGACGGCCCCCACTTGCCGAGGCCCCGCTCGCTTACGACCACGGGAGTGGTCTTCGCCGAAGCGCCCATCGGAATCCATCCAATCTTGTTTCCGGCTTGCATCCACTGCACCGGCGCGGGATTAAAGAACGCGGAATCGGTCGGGTGCCAGAACCAGCCGAAGCCGGAATTATAGGTCCACTGCCCGAAGTGATAAGGCGCCCATCCCCATGGTTCCTCGCTCAGCCACGTCCAACCGATGCCGGGATAAAATCCCCATTCTCCCGACGAGAACGGCTGCCAACCCGCCGCCATTCCAAACGGTTGCCAGCCGTAGCCGTAACCGGGGAAATAATTCCACGCGCCGTAGCTCGCCAAATCGCTCAGCCCATAATTGAATCCCGCGTTCGCGTATTGAAGAGTTTGTTGCGTTCCGCTGGTGACCAGATTGTCGCGGTTGGTCACCCACACATCCCAGGCGTCCGACGTCGCGCGATTGCTGGCAGCGATCTGCGCCGGCGCGGCTCCCGACACAGTAAACGTTTGGCCTTTGGCCACGTATTCAGGATTGCTGGCGACGTTCTCCGTGCCGCTCGCGTGACGCACCGTGACGCTTCCTTTGAGCACGCGGACGGAGCTGGTGTCGCGCGCCGCGTCCACGCGAAATGCGGACGTTTTGCCTGGCACAGCCACTTGAATTTTGGTGGTGATCACCTCAAACGTGTCCGCCACT
>Ga0210405_10004343_pt1 | contig 13364 bp, 11 predicted proteins | sample IncBWH11MmetaG_FD_155492 | JGI IMG/M metagenome (GOLD analysis project Ga0210405, IMG submission 155492) | Forest soil microbial communities from Barre Woods Harvard Forest LTER site, Petersham, Massachusetts, United States - Inc-BW-H-11-M | ecosystem: Environmental > Terrestrial > Soil >... | reverse complement strand
CGAAAAAGCTGGAGCCGACTGGTTTCACGTCGATATCATGGATGGACATTTTGTCGATAACTTTACCATGGGACCGGCCGTAACGGAGGCGATCTACAAGGTAGCGAAGGTACCGCTGGATGTGCATCTAATGATCGAAAGACCGGATCATTTTTTTCCGCGATTTCAGCCGTTCGTCCGCAACGTTACCTTTCATGTGGAGGCGCCTTGTGATACCAGAGCGACGGCACGGGCGATACGAGATAGCGGCTGTACCGCGGGACTGGCAATCAGTCCACCGACTCCATTCGAAAAGGTTGAGCCGTTCTTAGACCAAATCGATCTTCTGCTGGTTATGACCGTGAACCCCGGGTTCGGCGGACAGGCCTTTATACCGGAGACGATGGAGAAGGTCAAAGCGGCGAAAAAATTCCGGGAACAACAAGGGCTCGATTTTCATATTGAGGTTGATGGAGGTATTCGGCCGGATACGGCCCGAGTAGCGACCGGGGCCGGCGCCAATGTTTTGGTTGCCGGAACGGCTGTTTTCCGGTCGGAAGATCCGGTTAAAGAGATAGCGGAACTGCGCGGACGAGAATGAATCTTCGTTTAATCGCGGCTTTGTTTCTGGCCTTCGGTCTTTTGTTGACCGTTGCTCCAACCACTGGGTATGCCCAGGTCCAGACCAGCAGTGATCAAGTAGTTCTGACTCACTCGAGGTTGCAGCACATTATTGACCGGCATTGGGCGGATAGCACGGCCACTGGTGCGGGTAAGTTTCAGGCCGGAATCACCGTGGACAGTCTGCGAGACATGATCAATGAGGCGGTTCGTAACGGGCGTGCCCGCCACAATACTCACGGCCGTCCAGGGACCATCTATGAATATGATTTTCAGCGGCAGATCGGCACGACGATCGATGGAGGACCGGCCAGTCGGCTGCGCGTCGTCGTAAACAACCGGAACGAAGTGATCACGGCATTCCCGTTTTAACCTATGCACTTGGATTATCGGCTCAACGAAGATAGGGAAACGGACTGGTCATCGGTGACCGAGGAGGATCTGCGCTATCGGGTGGCATTGGGTAATTTGGTTTTCCATGTCGGTGATAAAGACTTCAGTGCGGATTGGGGCTGGATCCCGTTAATAGATTTGGCGGCGAGTTTTGCTGAAATCGTTCGGAAATTGGAAGGCGGTAGCGCCAGCGAGACGTTCGAGTTTACCGAGTCGGATGCCTGGGTTCGTTTCGAGAAGAAGGGTGAGAAGGTGTTGGTGTCGACCAGCTACGGTGAAGGGGTGGGTCAGATAGCGCTGCACTCGGTGTCTGCGGCGGTGAAGTCGTTTCGTGAACGTTTGCGGTCGGAGCTCGATAGAAAGCATCCCCAGGCCGCGCACAATCCGGCGGTGAGAAAATTGTTGGGAGTGGCGTGATTGGTTCCACGTTTGGTGCGGACGTAGGCGGCCTGACCATGAAATGGTCTCAGGAGAACAGCCCAGGGCTGTTCTGTTGGACCATTTCATGGTCAGGGTACCGCTGCTAGGGACAAATCATCAAACCGTGCCATACGGGAATGATGCATTCTTCCACGAATTCCAGGCACTAAAGTGCCAGGCTACGATCATTCAGTCTCTACGGGATGCTAACTTTTCCGCCACGCGTAGTGCTTGCGCTGCAATCGTTAACGCCGGATTGCAGGCGGCCGAAGAGGGGAAGAATGAGCTGTCGACGACAAACAGATTGCTAACATCATGGGAACGACAAAATGGATCGAGCACTGAGCTGCGCGGATCGTTACCAAACCGGGCGGTCCCGCACTGGTGTGAGTTGGTTTCGATCCCCATCGTCTGAGTCAGGACGATCGGATAACCAGCTTGTTTCATCATGGTCCTGGCGGAGCATATCAGACGATAGTGCGCCCGGCGATTTGTGGGTATCCATTGGACGTTGATCCGCCCATTGCTACTAACCATGACTCGATTTTCCGGGGTGGGTAAATCCTCGGACATCACCCACCAATCGACACTGCGATCAGCGAACGCTTTTAACACAAACCGGGGAATCAGGGGTTTGTTAGCGGTCAACATACCGGCCTGGAGTTTGCCTAAGAGTTGTAGATTGCCCAACGGATATTTCCAATCGGCCGGTCCACGAAAATAGTAATCGTTAACCACCATGGTTTTCTGAAACGTGGTCGGATTCATGCGGCCAGGAGCCACCGCCATCAAGGCGGTATTATTGTGAACCATATAGTTACGGCCCACCAATCCCGAAGAGTTCGCGAGCCCATCGGGATGAGCAGAAGAGGCGGATCGGAGCAGTAAAGCAGCGGAGTTCGCGGCGCCGCAAGAGACAGCAAATCTGTCGGCATGAATGAGGCTGACAGCGCCGTTCTGTTCTATTTCGACGGCTTCTATTTTCTTCCAGCTAGGATCCGCCTGCAGACGGCGTGCGAAAGTCCGGGTCATCAACCTCACATTTTCCGATAGGGTCGCCGGCCGTACGCAGCAGATATCGGCTTCACTCTTTGCATGCACCTGACAAGGGAAACCATCACAAGTCTTACAACGAATGCAGCGGCCACCTTCCCGCAGGTCGACGCCCATGGGTAAAAAAGAGGGATGCAATCCTTGCCGCTGAAGTCTCGATTTCAGGTCTTCGATATAAGGCTCATGCGGCACCGGCGGAAAGGGGAACGGGTTTCGCCTAGGCGGGTCAGTGGGATCGTCGCCTGTGGCGCCATGAACGGCCAGAAGCTGTTCAGCCCGCTCATAGTAGGGCTCGAGCTCTTCATAGGTGATCGGCCAGGCGGGAGATACTCCTTCTTCGTGCTCGAGCGCGGAAAAATCTTCTTTTCTAAGGCGGGGGAGTGCAGCGCCATAAACTTTCGTGTTTCCACCCACAAAATAATGAACTCCCGGCGCGAAAGGTTTGCCGGTCGCATCGTACCAGGTCTCTTGCGGCTTATAGCGTTTGCGATCGAAAACGGCTTCGGGGCTCCAATTCTCTGGCTCTTGCGGAAGAAAGTCGCCGCGCTCGAGCAACAAGATCTTCATCCCGGTGTCTTTGAGACCGTAGGCCAGCATGCCGCCACCCATGCCGGTTCCGATGATGACGAGATCGTAGTGTGGTGAGCTCATGAGGAAATTTTCGTTCTCGTACTCGTCGTCGTCCTCGTCCTCGGGGGTGTGTGAGGAAGCGCCCTGCGTTTGGAATCGGCTGGGGTCGAACTGGATTCTATGGCCATACGAAATGCCGGAACAGTTTCGAGGACGAGGACGACGACGAGTACGAGTACGATTAAAGCGCTTGCGCGCCTAGCCCTTAACCGAGCCCGCCAGCAATCCACGGATGAAAAATCGTCCCAGAAAGATATAGACGAGGGCCGTAGGAAGCGCAGCTGTGAGGGCTCCTGCCATCACAACGTTCCAGTCTACGGAATAAGATCCCTGGAGATTGTTCAAGGCAACGGTAACCGGTTGCGACTGTGGGTTAGTCAAAATGGTCACCCCAAACAAAAAATCGTTCCAGATGTTCGTAAATTGAAAGATACAGACCACGACGAACGCCGGCAATGACAGCGGCAGCATAACATTTGTAAAAATCCGGACCAGGCCAGCGCCATCGATCCGGGCTGCTTCTACCATTTCATCAGGGATGTTAGTGAAATAATTTCTGAAAATTAAAGTCACGATAGGCAGGCCATAAATCACATGAACCGCTATCAGGCCAGGGATCGTCCCGTATAGCCTTATGGTCTCCAGGAACAGGATCAGAGGGATTAGAATGCTCTGATAAGGGATAAACATTCCGAAAACGAGCAATGCGAAAAGGACGTTAGATCCTGGGAATTTCCACTTGGAAAACAGGTAACCGTTCACTGAGCCCCAACAGGCCGAGATAATCGTGGCGGGTATCGCAATCAAAAGACTGTTGCCCATGCTCGGGCCCAGACGCTGGAATGCTTCCCTGAATCCGCCGGCGCTCCACTGGGTAGGCAAATTCCACATCGTGGAGACGCTGACGCTGGTGGCCTCTTTTAGCCCATTTACGATCATGACGTAGAAAGGCATCAAAAAGAAAAGCAGGCACAGAATCAAAAAACCTAAAATTACGTAGTCGCGAAATTTCCTGGGCAACTCCGCTCGGATACCGGAAGGGAAAATAGACATAGCTAGCGTTTCCTGAGATTCGTCCAGAGATAGGGAACGATGATCAAGCAGACTAGTAACAGCATGATCACCGAAGCAGCGGCGCCTAAGTTATAGCGGGTTGCTTTAAACGTATAATCAAAGACAAATATGCCGGGCACATCGGTCACAAAGCCCGGACCGGCACCGCCGGCCATTGCGAAAATTAGATCGAAGATTTTGAGCGAAACATGTCCAAGAATAATGGCGGTACTAACCGTAACCGGGTTCAGTTGCGGGATTACCACCTTCGTATACACTTGCAGCTCTGAAGCACCATCGATCCGGGCAGCTTCGCGAAGCTCGTGAGGGACTGTGGCCAAACCGGCGATGTACATTGACATAGCAAACCCCGTCAGTTGCCAACCGGCTGCAATCACCACCGGGATAAGCGCCATGGGAATGCCAAGTTGAATGCTGAGGGTCTTAAGTGGAGGGAAAATCGTTCCTAACCAGGAGTTCAGCGAAAAGAGTATCGTTGTGTCGGTGACCCATCCGGGGTGGAGGGGAGGACCTCCGAAGTGTTCAATCAACTTATTGATCCCCAAGGTATCAAACAGGACGTTGACCCCCTTTTCAGGATTGAAAATCCAGCGCCAGGCAACACCAGTGACGATGAAAGAAAGCGCGTAAGGAAATAGGAAAACGTTTCGGAAAATAGTGTAACCGATCAGTTTTCTATCGAGCAACAAGGCAAGGAGCAGCCCGAACACGAGCGAGAATGTCAGGAAAAGGACGGTGAAGACAAAAACGTTGCGCAAGTTGGCGTGCCAACGCGTCATCATGAACATTTGCTGATAGGTAACACCCAGCGGTTGGCGGATGCTCATATCTACCTTGAGGGTGCCCCAATTCGAAAGGGAGACCCAAATGGTGATCGCGATAAAAACGTATACAAATATCACGATCAAGGTCATCGCCGGGGACAAGATTAATGGCGATAACAGCCGATTGGAGAAACGGCGTTTGCGCGTGGGATTTTCTCGAACCGAAGACAACCGGCTCTCAGTGACCTGTTCTGACGATTTGGTGTCTGTCGATCTCGCGGTTGAAGACTTCATTAGTTAAGACGAAGTAATTGATCTGGTAGGGCGAGGCTCCCGAATGGCCAAAAGATTCTCGCAAAACCATGTGATTTCGCGAAGGTGACTATGTTGTTACACCTGTACGCGCGCCGAGCCGTGGCCCAACGTGCATCCCCGGCTCGGCGCGTTCATATGCAGGACACGCGCCGTGGTCGGATGGTATTTGTATCCCTGATCAAACATCGGAGACATTCGGGAGCCTCGCCCTACCAAATTAGCGGGGTGAGCGGAGGGGCTCACCCCGTCATTTAATTGTTACGAATTTCTATTTAGCAATATTGGACTCTTTTGCCGCCTGCACCAAGGCCGAGCAGAAAGCATCTACATTTTTGTCTACCACGAACTGGGTAATCGCATCGTTTAAAGCCTGCTGGAATGCAGCCGGAGCGGCCTCACCATGAACGCAGCTGGGCAGGAGTGCGTCGCTGGCGAAAGATTTCATCGACCATTGAAGATACGGACCGAATTTGCTCTTATCGACATCCGTCCTAATTGGGATCGAGCCCTTAATAGGATTGAATTCTTCCTGGGATTCTTTACTACCGATGCTCTTTAACCAGGCGACGGTTTCGGCTTTGTGCGGTGCATTCTTAGCCAGCGTAAAGCCGTCCGCGACGACAATGAATCCACCTTTAGTACCGGGATGAGAAACCCAACCAAAATCAACATTGTCTTTGAGGTTGGCTTTGCTGAATTCACCATGCGCCCAATCGCCCATCGATGAAAAAGCGCAGCGTCCTTCCTCAACGGCTTTGACAGCCTGGTCCCAAGTTAGGGCTGAGTGATCGGAATTTTGATACTCCAGCATTTTGGCGTAGCTTTGAGCCGCCTGTTTCACCTTAGGATCATCGAAGGCCATCTTGCCGCTGAACAGATCTTGCCAACCGGTCGGTCCGACCGTTCCTAAGAGCGTGTTCTCGAACAGCTGAGCCGTTGCCCAAATACCTGAATCACCAACCGCAAGCGGGGTAACACCAGCCGCCTTGAGTTTAGCGCAATCTGCAAGGAACTCGTCGATGGAGATAGCGTCGCCGATCTTGATGCCGGCCTTATCCAATACCTTCTTATTATACCAAAGGTCGTTACCGCGATGGACACCGGCCAGAACGCACCACTGTTTTCCATCTTTTGTTAACAGCTTGACCAATTGTTCAGGTAGTACCTTTTCCCAATTTTCCGCCTGGTAGATATCGTTAAGCGGTTCGCAGTAACCGGGCTCAACATATTGTCCGAGTAATTCCCAACCCGGATGGGATTGCCAGGTATCGGGTGGGTTGCCGCCAGCAAGTCGAGTTTGGAGGACGGGGCGGGCCGCGGAACCGCCGCCGCCGGCGACCGTCGCGTTGATGATCTCGACTCCAGGATCACGTTGTTTGTACACCTTGAACAGGGCGTCGAGTGCGGCTGCCTCGCCTCCGGACGTCCACCAGGAAAAGACTTCCAGCTTCTTGGCGTCATCCGCGAAGGCGGCGAACGGTATTAACAGAGCCAGCGCGGTGGCGAGCTTTGTTAAGGGGAGACACTTATTTATTTTCATTCTTGGGGGTTTTGCTTTTGGGGAACGGTTTATTTCAAACCGACGAAGAAGCGGCATTCTGCAGCAGCTTATCTAAAGCCGCGAGAAAAAAGTAATCGCCCCACATGACACTTTCATCGACACCTAACCCTTTGCGTTCGTGATAAATACCATGTAGTAGGATCCCCTCCCATCCGGGGCGGCCGGCAGCCAGAAAGTCGCTGGTTAACAGAGTAGTCAACGTCTGCCTGGCGCGGTCAAGATACCGTTGGGCGAGACCGGGGTCAGTCACTTGCTGCGCTAAATCTAGAAAAGCGCCGGCGGCAATGGCTGCAGCAGAGCTTTCATAGGTTGCCTTTGGGGGAGGCTGATCCCAATCGTTAGGTGGGATACCTTCGCTGGGGGTGCGCTCGATAAAGTAGTTAGCCGTCGCTATAGCGGTATCGAGAAACCTGATCTCTTTTGTATACTTAAATGCGGTCGTGAACCCGGCTATCGCCCAGGCCTGTCCACGTGCCCAGCTCGAATCACCTCGCCAACCTTGGTGCGTGCTCTGGCACAAGAATGCCCCAGAGTTTAAGTCAAAGATCCCTTCGTGCGCCGTGCTCCCATCGCCGCGGACTAGGCACCGGCGTGTGGTGAGGCAGTGCTTTAACGCGATGTCTTTGAGTCTTTGATCGCCGAGCTCCTGCGCCGCATAGAATATAATCTCCACGTTCATCATAATGTCGATGAACAGGCTTTCCGGAGCTACAAACGAGCATAGGTATGCACCCTTCTCTTGAAATCTCCCGGCTAAGGTTTCGCCCGCGGTTAGCACCGTTTTTTGAATTATCTTGTCTCCGGTTACCTCGTACCAAACTTTCCAAGTCGGCAAGAATAGGAAACCGAGATCGTGGACAGCATCATCGAATTGCCGGTGCTCGATTAACCTGGAATATTCTTCGGCCTTTGCGCGCCACCAGGGATCCCCGGTTCGTCTCGCTAGTATCCAAAGCATTCCTCCCAAAAACCCTTCACACCAATTCGTCCAGCTCTCTGACCGGTGCTTCCATTTTCCCGCCTTGGTAAAGAGTGGGAAATAGCTGGGATTATACGTGATCAATTTGCGGAGCTGAATTTCTGCAAATTCAAAAGCTTGGTTGGCTTTGGAAGTTAAGTCGTCAGCGATCATAGGTGCACCTCAATTAAGTGGGCAGACTGGAATAGCCGCAAAAGAGCACAAAGAACGCAAAGAAAAGGGAGTTCAGGGAATTGCAGGAGCTCGGAACAAGAAGTCCCGGATAGGCCCAGTCTGTCGCATGCACAATTTCTCGAATTCTTTCTCTTTGCGTTCCTTGTGCTCTTTTGCGGCTATTCATTTTCGTGGGACGTCGACTGGAGAGGTCCCGTCTATGACGTTGGCCTGGCCCACCAGCTGGTCCTGGGTCCGAGATGGACTTGGACCGTTTTAAGTTCCGTGAATTCTTCGATCGAAAATCTGCCGAGCTCGCGACCGAGGCCGCTTTGATTGAATCCGCCAAAGCAGAGCTCCGGGTAACCGTCCATAAAGGTGTTTATCCAGATCGTGCCGGCTCGAATGCCGCGGCTGACCGTAAAGGCCGTATCGATGTCCCGGGTCCAAACCCCGGCAGAAAGCCCATAGATGGTATTGTTGGCGATCCGAATCGCCTCTTCGGTAGTGTCAAAAGTCAGGATCGATAGAACTGGGCCGAAAATCTCTTCTTTCGCGATCGGCATCTCCGGCTGCACTTCGTCGAAGATCGTCGCCTCAATGAAACGGCCGTTTTCACGGTTTAGCGCTTTTCCACCTAACCTGAGCTGGGCGCCATCACGGCTTCCTGACTCGATGTAACCAAGGATTTTTTCAAATTGGTTTCTGTCGATGATAGCGCCGATCTTGGTTTGTTCGTCGAGAGGATCGCCAACCGGTATTGTCTTAGCGGTTTCGATCACTCGATTGATGAAGTCTTGGGCGATGGATCGTTGAACCAGCAAGCGGCTACCGCTATTACAGCACTCACCCATGTTGAAACAGACGCCGAAAACGACCGCGTCGAGCGCAGCTTCCAGGTCGGCATCGGCAAAGACGATGTGCGGATTCTTACCGCCAAGTTCGAGTTCGACCTTCTTAAGGTTGCCTTTCGAAGAGCCGATCACCGCTTTCCCAACCTCCGTGGAGCCGGTAAAGGAGATCATATTGATGTCCGGATGTTCCGATAGCCGGGCTCCAGCCGGTTCGCCATAACCGCTGATAATGTTGACTACCCCGGCGGGCAAACCGGCTTCGGCTAGAAGCCCTCCCAACCGCAGGGTAGTGCCCGGTGTGAGTTCGCTGGGTTTGACCACGCAAGTGCAACCGGCAGCCAACGCAAACGGCAATTTCTGGCTGATGATCAAGAGTGGGAAATTCCATGGCGTAATCATTCCCACTACGCCGATTGGTTCGCGGATAGTTAGTCCCAATACCTGGGTGCCAAGTGTATTGTAACTATCTCCGTGAAGGTGTCGGCAGAGTGCGGCGGCGTAGTCCCATAAGGCGGCACTCCATTCCATTTCGTCTCGCGCCTGTTTTATCGGTTTGCCGCTTTCCAAGGTTTCAATCAGAGCGAACTCGTCTTTACTGGCGCGAATGAGCTCCGCCGCTCGCAGCAATACTTTTGCACGTTCAGCGCCGGGTAGATGTGGCCAGGTGCCGATGTCGAAGGCGCGTCGAGCCGCGGCGACAGCAGCGTCCACATCGTCCGCGCCGGCTAAAGGGTATTCGCCGACTTTGACCCCATGGGCCGGGCTTTCGCGGCTAAACGTTTGACCGCTGTTGGCCGGCGCAGCCTGGCCATCGATCCACATGGAGTAAGTGAAATGGGTGTTAGGGAGTAAGTTAGTCATAGGAGGAAGTGGGTTTGGACTAGCCGCAAAAGAACGCAGAGAGCGCAAAGAAACGGACTAGGGACACAGACCTCGCCGCGACCCAACTACCATCGGCAGCTTTTCTTTGCGTTCTTTGCGCTCTTTCGCGGCTATTCATTTTCCTTTGTCCGTTAATTTCCTTTGAACTCAGGAGCGCGTTTTTCTTTGAAACTCTTCAAGCCCTCAGCGGCGTCAGCTGTGGCGGCGGTGACTGCGCCAGCCAAGGATTCGAGCACGAGCGCGTTTGATGCGTCGCTATTTATGAGTTGTTTCGCAATCTGAACGGACACCGGCGCGTTCCGACAGATCAGATCGGTAAGTTCTCGGCTTTTAGCGCTAAGATCGGATACCACTTCATTCACGAGTCCCCATTGTTCGGCGCGCTGTGCGTCGATTGGTGCGCCGGAGAAGATCATTTGTTTGGCGCGAGCGCGGCCGATGACTTGCGGTAAGCGAAAAGTGCCGGCCCACCCCGGTACGGTGGCGAGTTTAACTTCCGGCATGGCAAAAGTAGCCTGCGCGGTCGCGATGCGGATATCGGCCGTCAATGCGAGTTCGAGGCCGCCGCCGAAAGCGAATCCGGGCAGCAAAGCGATCACAGGCTGACGAAGCTGGGCGAGCCGATCGAACACTTGGTGCCCTCGCCGATTCCAAGTAGACCACATCTCGAGCGGGGAGAGAGCCGTCCAGGCGTGGATATCTGCGCCGACGCAGAAAGCGCGTTCGCTGGCACTATCCAGAATCACCACTCGCACTTCGGAGCTTGCTTCCAGCGCGTTGGCGGCTGCCTCGAGTTGCGTCAGCATCTCCGGATCGAGCGCGTTCAACTTTTCCGGCCGGTTGAGAGTGATCCGGCCGACCATGTCTTCTATCTGGAAAAGGATTTTTGGTGAGGTGCTCATCGCGTTCCTTTCAGTTTCTTAACGAGCTCAACGGCTGCTCGGCAGCAGACCGCGGCAAGAGTTAGCGTCGGATTGATCCCAACGCAGGTCGGGAAGGTGGCACCGCTGAAAACGTACACCCCTGGTGCACCGTGAACTTCCAGGTCGCGATTCACGACGCTGGTTTCCGGGTTATCGCCCATCCTGGCTCCGCCAAAGTCATGACTGCTGCCGACCCCGGTGAAGCTGGCGCCCCGCCACGTCTTGGTTGCACCCATGGTCCGCAAGATCTCCTCCGATTTGCCTTCCATCCAATCGGCCAGCTTGCGTTCATTTTCTTGGAGATCGTAGGTGATCCGTAAGAGGGGAAGCCCGAGCCCGCTCTTGTCTCGATGCACGGGATCGAGGTCGAGGTAATTCGTGAGGTAGGGCAGCGCGTCAGGCTGGATGCGCACAACGCCGAAATGTTGCCATTGTTTGAGGTGGTCCCGATAAGATTTACCCCAGGCTTCAACATCGTTGGGAAGCGCTTCCCGGCTGATCTGGATCGGAAGAAATTGCTGCTCGGCGCCCAGGGTAGCGCCGCCGATAAAACCTTCATTTACTGAATCGAAGTCGGCCGACAAATAATCGTCGAGCACCACTCCTTGGGCAGCGGGTCCGGTATGCCGGTTAAAAATCGTGTTTGGGAAAAAGCCATCCACGTGGGCGAACATCTTCGTCATGAAGTAGCGACCAAGTTGGCCCCGCTGGTTACCAATGCCGGTTGGATGTTTCACGCCGCCTGACAAAAACATGAGCCGAATATTCTCAAAGGTGTACGCACCGAGAATAACCGTGCGTCCGCGTTGAGTTTGGTGACGCCCCAAGGCATCGACATATTCTACACCGGCCGCGTGACCGGTTTCGTCGGTCAGGATTCTGATTACGCTGCACCCGGTTCGCAGATCAAAATTACCGGTGTCCAAAGCGCGAGGCACACAATCTAGTGAGGGATCCCATTTGTCGCCGGTGTACGAACCGAACCCGTTGTTCCAAGCGGTGTAGGTGGACGCCGGTCGTCCGCGATAAGGAATCGTATTCATTCCGGCGCCAACCGGGTGCGGATGTAAACCGAGCGATCGGGCGGCGTGGCTAAAGATTTCACCAAGCCGGAACGGCCGCATAGGCGGCATTGGCAGCGGTTGTGAACGTTTGACGAATGGGTTGGTTTCATCTCCCGCGATACCGATGGCGTGCTCTAGATCGCAATAGAACGGTTCGAGTTCTTCGTATGAGACCGGCCAATCGGTGAGTGAGCAATTGCTGGGTATTGCTTTATCTCCCCAACGATCCACTACGTAGCTGCGCATCCGGAAATGATGTGGATGGAACCGGCGCATCCAAGCTCCGTAATGGATGACCGAGCCACCGACACTGTTCATCATCCGCCCCAAAGAAAAGGTGGCTTCACGCGTTGGCTCCAAATCATTTCTGCGCCAGCGGGGAACCTCGCTGGCGAACTTTGACCCCATCAGCGCCCGGCAATAGTAGGCCGAGCCGAGCTCGTCTGGAAAATAGTCGGCACCGCTCCGGAACGGCCCCGGTTCAAAACCGATTACCTTTAGACCGGCCTCAGCCAGTATCGGCGCCACAATCGCATTCATCGAGCCGACCCCAACGAGAATGACGTCAACTTCGTTGGCGGGTGGAGCTTGTCCTCTTAGCGGGTCGAACCCTGGGATATCGCGAACCGGCATTTGCCAATTCGCACCAAGGTCTGACAAAGATTGATATCGGCCGCCTTTATCGGCCGGTGTTTCCATCAGATTCTCTTCTGCCGAGTTCTCGAGCCAAACCCCCGGATGCTTAAGAAGTTTCCAACCTGATTTTTCTTTGTTACCACCGTGTACCGGGTCCGCGAACAATCCTTCTTGTAAATGGGTCCGCAAGGCTCCGAAGAAGTCTGTAGCTGGAAAATCGGGACAAGACGAAAGCTCGTTTCTTTCCAAAGCTCGTATGATCTGGTCTTGCTCGGCGGTACTGGCCGCCTTGAACGTTTTTCCTGACCGCCTCAACATTTCGCGGTCGAGTGCGGCTAACCCTGCTCTATATAAGGGATGGAGATGAGAGTAGGCACTGCTTAGCGCCTTATCTACATAGTCGGTTACCCCAATTTCTACGGCTCCGGGACCGTCGTTATCTGCCGGGAACATGCGTTCGAAAACGGCGTCCAAGGTTTCGGCATCGTGCTGATTTAGCGCGATTCGTTCTGGGGAAGATTTGGTCATGTTAACTGGGTACTTCGTTCTCGTCCTCGTCCTCGAATTCTGGCGAGCGGAGCATCGGAGTGATGGAGTGTGGGAGTATTGGAGTACTGCCCTACAGCAGCTCGGTTACTTCTGCCGGTCTCCCAGGTCGGAAGGGTTCCAATACGTCCGTTGATGTGCAATCTCATGCCCGTGCCCTCAATTCCAAGCCGAGCTTCTTCGGTTCAAAGAGTCTCGCGTCCATGACCTTCAGCTTCGGGCTCACTCGCAAAGCGGTGTCAGCCTGTAGTAGAACGTCCCGATCCAGATCGATACCGGGTGCAATCTCGATCACAGTCACTCCCTCCGGTTCGAGTTTTAATACCGCTCGCTCGGTTACGAACAGAACTTCTTGTTTCTGTTGTCGAGCTCGCTTCCCGCTGAACGTGACGTGTTCAACCTGTTCGACAAACTTTCGGCTTTTGCCTTCTTTTCGAATCCGCAGTTGGCCGGCTTCAATTTGTTGGTCCAGTCCGCCAGCTGTGAAGTAGCCGCAAAAGACGATGGCTTTGGCATG
>Ga0210405_10004342_pt1 | contig 13365 bp, 17 predicted proteins | sample IncBWH11MmetaG_FD_155492 | JGI IMG/M metagenome (GOLD analysis project Ga0210405, IMG submission 155492) | Forest soil microbial communities from Barre Woods Harvard Forest LTER site, Petersham, Massachusetts, United States - Inc-BW-H-11-M | ecosystem: Environmental > Terrestrial > Soil >... | reverse complement strand
CCGCGCGCAAAGTGCGCTCGAAGCCTCTCGTCTGCGATCACGACGAACTGTTCAAGGAATTCTTCGACGGCAGTGAGGGCAGGGAAGTCTCGACCACCATGGCCTACGTGGGCATGCTGCGGAAGATGCTCAAGGATCACGAGATCGGGAAGCTCATCGTTCCTATCGTTCCTGACGAAGCACGCACCTTCGGCATGGAGTCATTGTTCCGCACCGCGGGTATTTATTCCAGCCTCGGCCAGCGCTATGAACCCGTGGACGCCAGCACCTTGATGTACTACAAAGAAGCGACGGACGGCCAAATTCTGGAAGAAGGCATTACCGAAGCCGGTTCCATGGCCTCCTTCATTGCCGCGGGTTCCGCCTACGCCACCCACGGCATCAACACCATTCCGTTCTTCATTTATTACTCGATGTTCGGGTTCCAGCGCATCGCCGACTTTATCTGGGCCGCGGCGGATATGCGCACGCGCGGCTTCCTCCTGGGCGGCACCGCGGGTCGCACGACGCTTTCCGGTGAAGGTTTACAACACCAGGACGGTAACAGTCACGTGCTGGCCCTGCCCGTTCCGAACCTGCGCGCCTATGATCCAGCCTTCGCGTATGAGATCGCGGTGATCATTCAGGACGGCATCCGCCGCATGTACAAAGACGGCGAGGATATTTTCTATTACATCACGCTCATGAACGAGCCGTATGCCATGCCCCCGATGCCGGGCGACGTGAAGGACGGCATCCTGAAAGGCTTGTACCGCTTCCGGGCGTCGGAAAATAAGAAGTCGAAACTTCGTGCGCAACTTTTCGGCAGTGGCTCCATCCTGCGCGAAGCATTGCAAGCTCAGGATATCCTCGAACAAAAGTACGGGGTCGCCGCCGACGTATGGAGCGTCACCAGCTACAAAGCGTTGTACACCGATGGCATCGAGGCCGAGCGGTGGAATCGTTTGCATCCCGCTGCAAAACCCCGAGTGCCCTACCTCACGCAGACAATCGGAGACGCGCCTGGCGTTCTCGTTGCAGCCTCCGACTATCTCAAGACGCTGCCGAACATGGTCAGCAAGTGGATGCCCCGGCGGCTGGCGTCGCTCGGCACGGATGGCTTCGGTCGGAGCGAAGGGCGCCAATCCCTGCGCGACTTCTTCGAGGTCGACGCCCGCTCGATCACCTTGGCTACACTCCACGAACTGCTACAGGACGGCAAGATTGAACGCAGCGTGGTCGATAAAGCGATCAAAGACCTCGGCATCAACCCCGAAAAACCGAACCCGGTCGTCTCTTAGCGTTGGCTTGCCTTAACGTCGGCTTGCAACGACGCCAATAATATAAACGCAGTTTGCCTTTGTACCCCGAGGCGGGAATCTTGCGCGCACCAGGCTCCAAGCGCACACATATGTGTTTGTCTTTTCGAACTCCGTACCAGCCGCGGATCGCGTACTTGGTCGGTTTCTGGCCCGAGCATGAATCAGGTGTGGCTACCGTCCGAGTTTCCTTCACCTCCCGAAGTGGGAAAAGAAAGCAAGTGGTGGTACGGTTGGCGCAGCGAAATCGGCCATTTGACCTTACGACTCGAGCGCACGGATTTGGGCCTTACTAAGACCTGAAAGAACTCATGAAAGCCATCGTTTTTCATCACTACGGCTCACCTGACGTTCTTAAATGTGAAGAGATTACAAGGCCGACCGCTGGCGACAACGAAGTTCTAATAAAAGTTCGCGCGGCGGCCCTCAATCCGTACGACTGGCACTTTATGAGAGGCATGCCCTACCTCGTTCGCATAATGGCCGGACTTCGTAGACCAAAGGTCACCAGACTGGGTTTTGATGTGGCCGGACAAGTGGAAGCGGTTGGCCGGACGGTCACGCAGTTCAAACCTGGTGACCCGGTGTTCGGAGCGTGTGCTGGAGCCCGTGCCGGAGCCTTTGCCGAGTATGCGTGTACTTCTGAATCCGCATTGGCCCTGAAACCGCATAACGTCACGTTTGAGCAAGCGGCCGCTGTACCCATGTGTGCACTCACTGCGTTGCAGGGTCTTCGCGACAAGGGCCACATTAAACCGGGCCAGAAAGTCTTGGTAAACGGTGCGGCGGGAGGCCTGGGTTCGCTCGCCGTGCAGATCGCCAAGTCGTTCGGCACGGAGGTGACCGGCGTGTGCAGTACGAGGAATGTGGACATGGTCCGATCCATCGGCGCAGATCAGGTCATTGATTATACCCAACAGGATTTCACCAAAAGTGGGCATCGTTACGACTTGATTCTCGACGCCGTTGGGAACCGCCCGCTGTCAGCAATGAGGCGCATCTTAAGTTCCAATGGAATATTAGTAATGGCCGGAGGACAGGCTGGTCGGTGGATGATCGGTCCTGTGGTGCGTGCGATCCAAGCGAGTCTGCTGTCGCGGTTCGGGAACCAGAAGCTGGTCGGGTTGCTGGCCAGAGCGAGCAAAGAGGACCTGACCATCATGCACGACCTCATGGCCACCGGAAAGGTAACCCCGGTGATCGACAGGCGGTACAAATTGAATGAGGTTTCTGAAGCCATCCGCTATCTGGAAGAAGGACACGCTCGGGGAAAAGTGGTCATAAGTTTGGACGACAGCCACAAAAGCTAGCAACCAGATCGGAACGACCTCAAACTCCCGGAGAGTCCCAGCCGGGCTTGATACGTCCGGTGGCCAAGTCGGCCACCAGTCGCGCATTCGCGGCAAGAAAGTCGTAGTCCGCCAACTCCCGCGGCAAGACCCAAGCCACCTGCTCAAAGACCGCTGGCACGATCTCGTTGTCGGCTATTTTCGCGGCAAAGAAGCGGATCTCGAGTTCCTCAGCGGTATCGCCATATCGATGCGTGACGCGCGCTAGCTCCCGGCACCGCAGCAACGCGGCACTCAGCTCCTCTTGCAGTTCGCGCGCTAACGCAGCTTCCGGAGTTTCGCCTTCGCGTACCTTGCCGCCGGGGAATTCCCATTTCAACGGAGACGTGTCGTCTCCGCGCCGCTGCCCGATCAGCAGCCGACGGTCTCCGCGTTCAATGATCGCTGCGACGACAACTCTCACGTCTCCGCGGACCTCCGCATGCTCTGTGCCTCAGCGTTATCTTCTCTCTTGTCTTTCCTTCGTGAACCATATGCTCCGCAATTGGTGCTCGCTGTGTTAGTCTTTTTCTCTCGCTTTCAGTTTGGATGCAGTATCTTCCACAATTCCATCGCGCCTCGTACGAGTGGCGGACCAGGCGTATTCAATAGCTCGTCGGAGATCACATGAACCCGCCGCTCGCGAATCGCAGGCACATCCTGCCAGCCCGCAACGCCATACGCTTTTCCGGGGTTCGCTTTCGCGCCGGTTGCAGCCCACGCGAGCACGATGACTTCCGGCTGAGCCGCCGCCACCTGCGCGTCACTGACTTTTTCGCCTGCTGGCACAACCATCTTTGCGCCTGCGATCTCCACCAACTCCGCAACCCAAGGAGGCGAGCTGATCCGCGGATTCGGCCAAGCCTCACAATACACGCGCGGCCGCTTGCGCGTTGCTTTCTGCCTGACGCTGCTAAACCCCGCGCGCATAGCCCGAATTGCGCGTTCGCCGTCCCGCGCCCGACCCACAATGCTCGCAAGCAAACGAATGTCTGCGTCGACATCCGCTAATGTCCGCGGATTCATGGCCAGAAAGTTCAGAGGCTGCTCGAGCAGCTTCGCCACAGTCTCTTGCTTGTACGGCACAGAGCCGATCACCAACGTCGGTCGCAGGGCCAAAATCTCGCTCACGCCGTCCGTGTGCCAGCAGTCACCCAACTGCGGCAGTCCCGCTACCGGCGCGACGTCCACGCACCACTGCGTCACTCCCACCAGCGAAGACTTCGCGCCAATCGCACACAAAATGGACGTCGCGCTCGGTGCCAGCGACACAATCCGCAGCTTCTTTCGCTCAGCCTTCTTCATCATCATCCGTGAGAATACCAAACCTGTGTCTCTCATTCGTGACGATGCGCCGGTAGTCGCAATCTAGACGCGAGCTTCCACCTCGTGATAAGTTGCAGCCCACTACGGGCGAGAGAAGCCGTTCCCATTCAGGCTTCCCCACCGTAGAGGATCCGCCAAGGAAAACTGAACATAAATGACACCGAGACCATGCAACGCTCAGCTCTGATTCTCTTTGGCTCTCTCTTTCTTTCCGGCGCCCTACTGGCTCAGTCGCCGCCACCGACGTTCACGAAAGATGTCGCTCCCATTCTCCAGAAGAACTGCCAGACCTGTCATCGTCCCGGCGAAGGCGGCCCGTTTCCTCTCCTGACCTACGATCAAACCAGGCCCATGGCACCCAGCATCAAGCGCGTTGTCCAACAAAAGACCATGCCGCCGTGGTTCGCCGACCCGCAGTACGGTCACTTTGCAAACGACCGCTCGCTCTCTGCCAAAGAAATCAGCACGCTGGTGGCCTGGGCTAACGCCGGCGCGCCCGAGGGCGATCCTAAAGACATCCCCGCGCCCGTGGAGTTCCTGGAAGGCTGGAACATTCCGAAGCCCGACGTAATCTTCCAGTTGCCGCGACCTTTTCAAATTCCCGCAAGCGGCGTGGTCGAATACCAATACGTGATCGTCCCGACCGGCTTCACCGAAGACAAATGGGTGCAGATGGCCGAAGCCCGCCCCACCAATCGCCCTATGGTTCATCACATCATCGCCTACGTGCGCGAGCCAGGCTCAAGCTATTTTAAGGACCAAAAGCCGGGAGTGTTCTTCGAGGCCCCGCCGTCAAAAGCTGACGAAAAAACCGACACCAGCGCTTTGCCGAGCGACTTCCTAATCGGCTACGCTCCGGGTCAACCCGCCGAAATCCTGGACCCGGGCCAAGCCAAGCTCATCAAGGCCGGTTCGGATCTCGTCCTCGAAGTGCACTACATGCCGATGGGCACGGCGACGACCGATCAAACCAAAGTGGGTCTCGTCTTCGCGAAGCAACCGCCGAAAGAACGCGTCCTGACGCTCTCCGCAGTGAATGGCACGTTCAAGATTCCTCCGGGCGATCCGAATTATCGTGTCGATGCTTCTTTTGAAGTCGCCACGGACTTAAAACTCGCCGGCCTGCATCCGCACATGCACACGCGTGGCAAAGATTTTGAATATCGCATCGTGTACCCGGACGGCAGAACGGAAACCATCCTCCGCGTACCCAAATACAACTGGCGTTGGCAGCTCTGGTACAACTTGGCCGAGCCACTGGTTCTTCCCAAGGGCACCAAAATCGAGTGCATTGCGCACTTCGACAATTCGGCCGACAATCCCGAAAACCCCGACCCATCAAAAACGGTGATCTGGGGCCAGCAGAGCTGGGACGAAATGATGGTCGGCTTCTTCAACCTGGTCTTCGACGCGAAGACGCCCGCGAAGGCGCTGTTCCCGGATCACAAAGATCACGCAGACATCGCACAGAACTAGCGTCGAGTACCGCTTTACCGTCGGGAGCCCGCACGAAAGGCCAAGTTCCTGCGGATCCTGGTAGCGCCGGCATTCCTGCCGGCTCTCTTTGAACTATGGGAGGTGCATGAAAGTGAAAACTCTTGTCGCGTCTTCGATTTTGATCCTTGCCGGAACGTGTTTCGCCTCGTTCGTGCATGCGCAGGACGCCAACATACAAACGGTGCGCTATCACGCTACGATCGACACCGTAAAGTACGTCTACGCCACCGCCCCACCCGTTGCGCATCTTCACGTCGGCAACATCCTCGAAGCCAACTCGCTCGATTGTTTCGGCAACGCCATTAAAAAGCCCGGTGACACCCTCGCGTTGATCAAGGGCGACAATCCGCTCACGGGTCCATTCTTCATCGACGGCGCCGAACCCGGTGACACATTGATCGTCCGCATCCTCGATCTCCAGGTTGACGGCGATCAGGGCGTGGGCGCTATCGCCCCGGGTTTCGGCGCTCTCAACCAAACCAACTACACGCCCATGCTCCATCCCCCGCTACCCGAAAAGATCTGGTTCTATCCAATCGACCACGCTGGTAACACCGCGACATTCCAGGCCCTGGATTCCGGCTACAAAGTGAAAATCCCGCTGCATCCATTTCTCGGCTGTATCGGCGTTGCTCCAGCGGGCGGCGAAGCGCGCAGTTCCGTTGTGCCCGCTGAATTCGGCGGCAACATGGATGCCCCGGAAGTCTCCGCGGGCAACACACTGTATCTTCCTGTAAACGTCGCGGGCGCGCTTTTATATTTCGGAGATGGTCACGCCGCGATGGGTGATGGGGAAGTCGCCGGCTCTGCTGTCGAGGTTCCGATGCGTTCCCGCCTGCAAGTGGATCTCGTAAAAGGGAAGCACACTGGATGGCCGCGCTTCGAGAACGAAAAGGAAATCATGGCCGCCGGAATCTATCGCCCCGTTGACGACGCGCTCCGGATCGCCTTCACAGAGTTAGTCGCTTGGATTCACGCCGATTACGGCCTCTCCGAGCTGGATGCATACGAACTTCTCTCGAAGGTCGGAAAGATCCATCTGACCGAAATGGTCGACCCAAACTACGTAGTAGTCGCGTCAGTCGAAAAGAAGTTTCTTCCTCCGAAAAAGTAGCACAGACACTCTTGTCTGTGTCCGTGTTGGCCGCAGGCGAGTCCGACCCGCGAAGCATATTTCTCGAACCCGAGTATTAATTCCTTCCGACTTCAAACCATTGCAGTCTGTCTCACTGATTGCGATACTTCACAAAATGTTCACCGACGCCGTCCTCGAACACTTCCGCAACCCGCGCAACGCCGGCGAACTCCCCAACGCCGACGCCGTCGTGGAAGTCAGCAACCCCGTTTGCGGCGACATCCTAAAGCTAGCCGTCCGCCTGGAAGGTAACCGCATAGTCGAGGCCCGCTTCCTCTGTCGCGGCTGCACCACGGCAATCGCCTGCGCCTCCTTCCTGACCGAACAGCTTCTCACTCGAACGCTCGCCGAATCGCAATCCGTAAGTCCGGATTCCATCTCGAACACCCTAGGCGGCCTTCCCGCCGCCACATTCCACGGCGCGCAACTCGCCGCCGACGCGTTGCGAGCCCTCACGCAAAAACTATCCGATCCAGGCCGCTAACCCTGCAGCCCGAGCACGCGCTGCATCGTCACCGGATCGTTAAAATTCAGCACGCAACCTTGTTCCGACGTTACCACCTCCGCCACTTCTCCGGCGTGCGCCCAGACCACCGATCGCGCTCCCTGCTCAAGTGGCGCCGCCATCAGCTCCTTGTAGACGCCCGAGGAAAAAATCACAGGATGTCCCCGTTTGCCCTGATAAACCGGCAAAGCGATTGGCGGTATTGTCGGTCCCGAGTAAAACCGCTCGATCAACTCATCGACCAACGTCGCACTGATCAGCGGATGGTCAATCAAGCACAAAATCATCCCGTCAGTCCCAGCAGGCAAACTGCGTATCCCCGCTTGAATCGAACTCAACTGCCCCTTTTCCCATTCGGCGTTGATGACCACCTCGTCCGCCGCCAACCGCACCGCGTCCGCGATCAATTCCGCCTGAGCACCCAGCACGATACGCCGCGCGCCAATCTTCGGGTGCGACGTCACCGCTATAAGATGTTCAAGAAAAGGACGACCTTGGTAGGGAAGCAGCGCCTTTGGCGAACCCATGCGCTGCGATGCGCCGCCCGACAGGATCACCGCTGACAGCATCACTCAGCTCAACGCGCGTCCGCGATCGGACGCGGTTCCAGCCGTAATTTCTTGTGCGCCGAGGTTTCCGCATTGCGCCGCACCGCAATCAGTTCCGCCACGATGCTAACTGCAATCTCTTCCGGCGATAGCGCGCCAATGTCCAGCCCCATCGGGGCGTAAACCCGCTCCATCTCCTCAGGCCGGTAACCTTCCTGCTCGAGCGCCTTGTACACCGACAAGACTTTCCGCTTGCTCCCAATCATCCCGATGTAGCGCGCGCTGGTCCGCACCGCCCACGCGAGCACGCGCATATCCTCCTTGTGTCCGCGCGTAACAATCACCAGATAGCTCGATGCATTCGGCTGGATCTTCGCGAAAGCATCCTCATAACTTGTGAACACTTCCTGCGCCATTGGAAAGCGCTGCAAATTTGCAAACGCCTCGCGATCATCGACCACAACCACCCCAAATCCGGCCGAGAAAGCCGCCTTCCCCATCGCCATCGACACATGGCCGCCGCCAAATAAATACAGCACCGGCTGCGGCAAAATCGGTTCCACGAAAATCTCCACGGTTCCGCCGCAAATCAATCCGTTGTCGTACGATGCTTCATTGTTCAGATTGAAGACCATCTTGCGCGGCGATTCCTTCTGCATCACTTCTTTTGCCGCGGACCAAACCTCAGCCTCGACGCAGCCTCCGCCGATGGTCCCTGCCAGGGACCCATCTTCGCGCACCAGCATTCGCGAACTCTCATAGCTGGGAATCGACCCGTTGGTGTGCACGATCGTAGCCAACGCTCCGCGCTGACCAGCCCGCCGCATCTTCACGATCTCTTCAAACAGGTCCATAGCTCTCTTCCGCAAATGCACATAGCGCCTTGCTACCTTAACCCCTCATCCGAGCGAATCAATCCTTAACCTGCGGTTGCTTTCGCCGCTTGTTCGCGATCTTACGTTACCCCCCACAAGACATCGCGTCAAATCTCCTGCATCTGGACACGCTGTTTCTCTCTCGCTAGACTGGCACGGATGCAACCCCCACCCTTTTCATCCAGGTCCGCTCGTGCGATTTCTCCCGGCGAGATCTTGTTCTTCTTCATTCTTCTTCTGTTTCTAATCGTGGTCTGCGTCTGGCCGATCTTCACCTGGCGCCTCCACCACTTCTCCACCTGGGGGCCGGATGCCGTTCACTCTTATCCCGTACGCGATCACAGCGGCGATACCGTTTACCTGACACCAGCCCTCGGCAAGTTGTATGTGAGCTTGCCCTGGCTCTGGGGCGCGTTTCTTGCCGGCACGGTTCTGACCGGTCTGCTCGGCACTAAAAAGCCAGGCGGCCAAAAGTGAAGGCCATCCAATTCCAGCAACACGGCGGCCCCGAAGTCCTGAAATATATCGACGCTCCCGACCCGACCGTGCGCCCCAATGAAGTTCTTGTGCGCGTCCGCGCTTGCGCTCTGAATCGCCTCGATCTCTGGGTACGCCAAGGCATCCCCGGCGTTCCGATCCCGCTGCCACATATACCAGGTAGCGACGTCGCAGGCGAAATTGCCCAAATCGGCCCCGAGGTCACTACCGTACGCGTCGGCCAAAGAGTGGTCCTCGCCCCTGGCGTTACCTGCGGCAAATGCGCCGCGTGCCTTGCCGGCCGCGACAATCGCTGCCGCCAGTTCACCAACCTCGGTTATTTGATCGATGGCGGCTGCGCCGAATTCGTCCGCGCACCCGAAGTGAATTGCCTCCCGTATCCCGAAAATCTTTCCATCGAACAAGCCGCCGCCGTCCCACTGGTCTTCCAGACCGCCTGGCACATGCTGTTGGCTCGTGCCGAACTACAACCCGGCGAAGATGTTCTCATCCTCGGCGCAGGCAGCGGCGTTGGCGTCGCCGCCATCCAAATCGCCAAATTTTTCGGCGCCCGCGTAATCGCGACGGCGGGCACGGACGAAAAGCTCGCCAAAGCCCGCGAACTTGGCGCCGATCACGTCATCAATCACAAATCCCAAAAAATTCGCGATGAAGTCCGCCGCATCACGGGGAAACGAGGAGTCGACGTCGTTTTCGAACATGTAGGCACCGCCACCTGGGACGACAGTCTCGCCAGTCTGGCCACATCCGGCCGCCTGGTAACTTGCGGCGCCACTACGGGCTACGATGCCAAAGTCGACCTCCGCTTCCTCTTCAGCCGCCAACTGTCCCTTCTGGGCTCCTACATGGGCACGAAAAACGATCTCCGCACGGTGATGAAGCTCGTTGCCGCCGGACGTCTAAAGCCCATCGTCGATCGTGTCTTCCCGCTAGCGGAAGCCGCGGCAGCCCACGCGTACCTCGAGTCCGGCGCCCAATTCGGCAAAGTAGTCCTCACCGTATAATCCCCACCGTCCTTTGCTGGATGATCGCAACCCGGCTCACCGTAGGGGCGGGGCTTGCCCGGCCCGGCCGCTGGGTCTTGACGCAACTCAAACCCGCAAGCGAAGTCTTATCCTTGAACCCGAACCCGAACTCGAACCCTCCACTCCTCGCGCAATACCCACACCGGTCATTTGTCTCCCCCCACCCAATGTGCGAAAATGACCATAGGCGAGGCCCCATGAGCACATCACTCGGCAAGCACGTCACTCTCTCCAAGCCTGACGATTTCGGCAAGCTGCTCGAAGACGAAGGCATCATTTTCACGACGCTCGACAAAGCCGTGAACTGGGCACGCCGCAGCTCCATCTGGCCGCTAGGTTTCGGCCTGGCCTGCTGCGCGATTGAAATGATGTCTATGGCCGCAGCGCGTTTTGACGTAGCCCGCTTCGGCGCCGAAGTTTTCCGCCCATCGCCCCGCCAAGCCGACTTAATGATCGTCGCCGGCCGCCTGTCGCAGAAAATGGCTCCAGTCATTCGGCAACTCTACGATCAAATGCCTGAGCCCAAGTGGGTCATCTCCATGGGCGCCTGCGCGACTTCCGGGGGCGTCTTCAACAACTACGCCATCGTGCAGGGCTGCAACCAGGTAATTCCTATCGACGTTTACGTTCCCGGCTGTCCGCCGCGCCCCGAAGCCGTCCTCTACGCAATTCTGCAACTTCAGAAAAAGATCGATAACGAAAAAGGCTCCTTCAAACGAGCTCTAAACATTGCCTAAATTTTTGCCGTCGCTTTTCGTATTGCCGCTACTTCTATTCGGCGCGGATCAGCAGCCCACCGTAAGTTCGAACAAGAATTACACGCTCGTCTGGCACGACGAATTCGACGGCCGCAATGGCTCGCTGCCCGACCCCAAGAAATGGACCTATGACCTGGGCGGTGGTGGCTGGGGCAATCAGGAACTCGAGTCCTACACCAACCACGCAGAAAACGCTCACATCGAAAATGGAAATTTAGTCATCACCGCGCGCAAGGAAAATGTCGAAGGTTCCGACCACATCGCGCGCGAGTTCACGTCCGCGCGACTCAAGACTCAGGGCTTGTTCTCGCAAACCTACGGCCGCTTCGAGGCCCGCATCAAGATTCCCTCGGGGCAGGGAATGTGGCCCGCATTCTGGATGCTGGGCGACAATATTTCGTCTGTAGGCTGGCCCAAGTGCGGCGAAATCGACATCATGGAAAATGTCGGCAAAGAGCCCGGTTTGGTTCATGGGTCCCTACACGGGCCGATGACCACAGGGGCCGCGACCGATCTCACCTCCACCGTCAGTCTACCCACAGGCAAGGACTTTGCCGCCGCCTTCCATCTTTATGCCGTAGAGTGGGAGCCAGATGTGGTTCGTTTTTACGTGGACGATACCCTCTACGCTACCTTCACGGCCAATTCCGTCGCTTCCACTCCCACCACCGCAGGCTCCTGGGTTTTCGACCATCCATTCTTCCTCATCCTGAACGTTGCCGTAGGCGGAAGTTGGCCCGGCCATCCCGATGCCACAACCGCATTTCCCCAAACCATGCTAATCGACTACGTGCGCGTCTACACCGCCAAGCGGTAGCATTTCTCATGCAGCAGAGGCACTTCTGCAGCGTCCCCGTGAACCACCAGCAATGCTCGTCGCCGTAAAGCGGTCAACCACCTCTAGCTCTGGGCACCCGGTGCACTCTGTGGTAAAAATTTATTCGTCTGCCTCAAGGAGCCCAAACGTGTCCAACCCCGCCGATCCAGTTCGCCAATTCCTCCGCCACACTGTGGCTACCGCCGCCTACCGCGCCGCCAAACCGTTACGCGATGCCCCGGACTCCTTCGCCAATTTCCGCTGCGCCGACACCATCCGAATCCCCGCCAAAATCCTGGCCCACATCAGCGACCTCTTCGATTGGGCTCTCTCCATGGCTCAAGGCAAGCAAACCTGGCGCGACTCCCAGCCGCAGCATTGGCCCGCCGAAGTCGAGCGTTTCTTCGCGTCCATAGAAAAATTCGACGACTACCTGGCCTCAAGCGAACCGCTCCATGCCACTCCCGAGAAACTCTTTCAGGGCCCCATCGCCGATGCCCTCACTCACATCGGCCAACTAGCGATTCTCCGCCGCCTCTCCGGAGCTCCCATCAAAGGCGAAAACTACTACATGGCCGAAATCGCCGCAGGCCGCACCGGCCCCGACCAATCTGCCCCGCGCCGCGAATTCGATTAGACCGACGCGGCGCTTCGGGTTGTGCAGACGCTTGACTCTGTCCCGCACTTCGGCTCGCCTCTCCGCCGCGAACGAGCCTCTATCCGTCGCGGCAACCCAGTCCGCGCCTCCCCACGGAGCCTTTGCCCTCCGTCTCCTCGCCGCGATCATTGATCTCCTCATCCTCGCGGTCTCCCTTGTCGCCTTCATCTCGTTCTTCTCCGTCGCCATGTGCACCTCCTCCGCACCCGTCAGGTTCGCACTGCAACCACCGTCTGATCGTCGTACGCTTACAAGCCCTTGGCGTGAGACGAAACCGCGAAAAAGATGGCGTTCACCACACGATCTGCGGATTCCCCGGAGTTGGCACGGATGACCTCTTCGAGCCGCTCCGCACCAAAATCCTCGCTGCCACTATTAACAGCTTCGGTCACGCCGTCGGTATAAAACACCACGAGATCTCCCGGACTGCAGGGCAGCGTGTACTCTTCATATTCCGCCTCTTCAAACAACCCCAGCGGCAGCCCCGCGACCTTCACCGAAGACGCTCTTCCGCCTCGTACGCAAACGGGGTAGGGCAGTCCCGCATTCGCAACGCGGAACAGGCGTTCGCGTCAAGTGGCGTAGATCAGCGAGACGTACCGTCCTCGAACCGGGCGCTTCAAAAGAGCCTTGTTCAATCTGAACAGCATTTCGGCTGGACCAAGCTCCAGTGGCGCGAGCGAACGAAGGATACCGGTCGCCAAGCCTGCGTAGATGGCCGCGGCTGCTCCTTTGCCGCTAACATCGCCGACGGCCTCGGCACTGATGGCCTTGCCGGGATAGCGGAAAAAATCGTAGAAATTTCCGCCGACGATCCGAGCGGCAACGCTTCTCGCTCCGAGATCGATCCCGGCTTCCGGAGGATGCAGCGCGGGCAGCAGTTCGGACTGCAATTCACTCGCAAGCAGGAGCTCGCGATGGTCCTTCGCATCCCTTAGTCTGACGTCTCTACGTATCCTCGCCGAGTTGCGAATATCCAGCAACCGCTGCACAAAACTCTTGTTCCCGCCACTCTTACTGGGGACGTAATGTGCCAGGTGCCGTGCCACACTCAACGTGATGGGTTGCAAACTCATGCAGGGGAGATTTCATTCGGT
>Ga0210405_10004341_pt1 | contig 13365 bp, 6 predicted proteins | sample IncBWH11MmetaG_FD_155492 | JGI IMG/M metagenome (GOLD analysis project Ga0210405, IMG submission 155492) | Forest soil microbial communities from Barre Woods Harvard Forest LTER site, Petersham, Massachusetts, United States - Inc-BW-H-11-M | ecosystem: Environmental > Terrestrial > Soil >... | reverse complement strand
CTTGGTCAACGCCATTCAAGAGGTCTACCGCCTCCAGGGCGTCAACATCAACGACAAGCACATCGAGACGATCTCTCGCCAGATGATGCGCTGGGTCAAGGTCGAAGACGTTGGCGACACCACGTTCCTCCTCGAAGAGCAGGTGGACAAGTTCCGCTTCCGCGAGGAAAACGACCGCATCATCGCCGACGGTGGCCGTCCCGCAACCGGTCGTCCGCTGCTCCTCGGCATCACCAAGGCGTCGCTCTCGACCGATTCGTTCATCTCGGCCGCGAGCTTTCAGGAGACCACGCGCGTGCTCACCGAAGCGGCTGTCGCCGGCAAGGTGGACTACCTCCGCGGCCTCAAGGAAAACGTCATCATGGGCCGTTTGATCCCCGCTGGCACCGGCCTCGAGCACTACCGCAGCATTCAGTTGCTGACGGAAATGCCCGCACCCGCTCCCATCGAGGAAATTCCGGAAGCCGCCGAACTCACCGCTGAAGAAGCTGCGGCGCTCGACTTCCTCCAAAAAGACACCGAAGCCGACGCTGCTACGGAAGGCTAAACCGTTTCAAGGGCGGGTTTCTCTCGCCTGCGACGCGCTTAAAACCAGCAAAGCGTCCCGGTTCACCCCGGGACGCTTTGTTTTTAAGCAGTTCATACAGGTACCGTTCAGGCACTTCGCACGCCGCCTTTCATTGCCGAGTTCGCGCGCGGTTTCTACAATGATTTGAGCACTTTTGGATGGCTCCCTGACCTGTCGTCAGGCGCCGCCCGCATCCTAATGCCAAGACACGACGAGTTCTCCTCAGGTTCGGCGAAAGATTCTCCCCCAGGCGGTGTAACCCGGCCTACCGTCGCTTCGCGTTTCGAACAGTTTGAAAAACGCCAAAGGGAACTTTGGCGATGGACCATTCTCGTCCTCTTCCTTCTGGCCGTGGCTTATGCCTGGACATCCAAGGATTCCACTCATTCTTTCGCTCACGGCCTCGAATCGCTCCCCATCTGGCTCGTTGTTCTGGTGGCTCTCTTCGGCGCCTATATGTTGAAGAAGACTCAGGAGCTCTCCGAACTCCGTGGCTTGGTCCGCGGCCTGGAGCACCACGATGCTGCTCCTCCCAGCGATAGGCAGCTCGACCAGCTCTTCTCCGTCATCTCTCGCTCTCAGCAGGGCTATCGCGACCTCATCGATTCCTTCGACGACATTCTCATCGCCCTCTCCATGGAAGGCGAAATTCGCGCGGTGAATCGCAGCTTTGCGGACCTGGTCGGCGCCAACTACCAGCAAATCATCGGCCGTTCCATCACGGAGTTTCTCGAAGACGGTGGTGGCGAAGGCGGGGAACTGATTCGCCGCGCCATGCCGCGTTTTCTCGAGCGCCGCCATTGGTCCGGAATCATCCAGGTCCGTCTCAAGAAGCAAAACTCCGTCTGCTATTACGATTGCGTTGCCCACGCCATGACGCGCGACAACGAAGTCCACGGCCTTACCATTCTGGGCCGCGACATCACCGCGTTGCGCAAAAATGAAGCCCGCTTTACCGAACTTTTCGAAACACTGCAGGAAGGCATCTACATCACCACGCCCGACGGCAGCATTCTCGACGCCAATCCCGCTCTCGTCCGCATGCTTGGTTACGACTCCAAGGAGGAATTGCTCGCCAAGCGTGTGCAGGATATCTTCACCGACCACGCCGAGCGCAAATCTCTCATGGAAGAAGTCGAGCGCCAGCCTTCGCCTCAGGGCCGCGAAATCAATCTGCTGCGCAAGGATGGCTCGCCTATCGTCTGTCTCAATACGGCAACCTCTGTCCGAGACACCTCTGGCCGCGTGATTCGGTATCAGGGTTCGGTCATGGATGTCACTGCCCGCCGCCAGATGGAGCGCCAGCTCCACAAGGAACAGGAATTTGCGCGCCGCCTCGTCGATAACTTCCCCGACCTGATTCTCGTCGTCGATGCCGCTTTGCATTACACGTTCATCAGCCCGCGCTGCCAGGAAGTTCTCGGCTATGAGCTCGCCGAAACCGCGAATATGGAGCTCGGCGGCCGCACCCATGCCGAAGATCTCCCCATCCTCCTCGCGCTCTTTGCCGATATTCTTGCCGGACGTCAGTCGTTTGCATCTCTTGAAATTCGCGTGCGCCACAAGCTGGGAGACTGGCGCCGCATCCGCTTCAATTTCAGCCCCCTCGCCGATGAAACCGGAAAGATCGAAGGCGTAGTCCTCTCCGGCCGCGATGTCACCGAAATGAAGCGCCTCGAAGAGCAGCTCATCCAGGCGGAAAAGCTCGCCGCCATGGGCCAGATGCTCGCCGGTGTTGCCCACGAGCTGAACAATCCCCTCACCGCCATCCTGGGCGTCACGGAATTACTCCGTGAAGGCCAGCATCTTGAAGAATCCGTCAAGCGCCAGCTCGAATTGACGCATCGCCAGGCGCGCCGCGCCGCTCGTATCGTTCAGAATCTTCTCGAGTTCTCGCGCCCCGCCTCGCCGCAGAAAAAACCCGTCGATCTCAACAGCATCATCGAGCGCACCCTCCAGCTTCACGAACATTCGCTTCGCAGAAATAACGTGGAAGTCGATTTTCGTCCGCAGCCCGATTTTCCCGGCGTCATTGCCGACGCCAATCAACTCATTCAAGTCTTTCTCAATCTCGTCACCAACGCCGAGCAAGCCATCCGCGAAGTCCGTGAATCGGGCCGCATTCAAATCCGTCTTGCCCGCGTCGGCTCTCGCATCTCCCTCACCTTTCAGGATGACGGCGTTGGCATTCGCCCCGAATCCGTCCCCCGCCTTTTCGACCCCTTCTTCACCACCAAGCGTCCCGGCGGCGGCACCGGCCTCGGCCTAAGCATCTGCCTGTCCATCGTCCGCGAGCACGGCGGCACTATCGAAGCGGAAGCTCTCCCCGCCGGCGGCTCTGCCTTCACGGTTTATCTCCCCGCCGCTCTTGGCGAAAAGCCCTCCGCTTCATTCTCTGTCTCTCCCACTCCTTCCGTCGCCGCGTCGCCCGCCCCGCTCGACCACTTGAAAGGCCGTTCCATCCTTGTCCTCGACGATGAAGAAAGCCTCCGCAGCCTTCTCTATGAAGGCCTCACCGCCCGCGACCTCCACGTGGATTGTGCCGCCACCCTCAACGAAGCGCTGGCCTTCGTCGCTCAGCGCTCTCATGACGCCATTCTCTGCGATTTGAATCTCTCTCAAGACGGCAGCTATCTCAATGGCAAGCTCGCCGCGGAGCGCCTCCTCGGCGCCGCGGGCCCCCAAAAGCCAGCCCTGATCTACATGACCGGTGAGCTCATCGAAGCCCCCGAAACGCCAGCGAACCCCGCCGAGCCTCGCCATCTACAAAAGCCCTTCCGCATCTCCGACGTCCTCGCCACCCTCCAAGAAGTCCTAGCCCCAGCCCCAGCAGACACAACGCCCGAATAGAGCTTGTCAAGTCAGTTCCGGCATGCCTCGAGATCTGCTCTTCCGGTAATCAGCTACCCTCCAGTAACACATTCCTACATCCGCTCCGTCGAAGAATCTGCTCGAGGCTTCCATCGTCTCCCGGACCGCTTGGGAAGTACTGCACAGCCAGTCATTTACGGGGTCCGACGGGCGGCAGTAAGCACTTCGTGACTATACCCAGTTCGACGACGGATAACCCAGGTACTGCTCCAGATTGCAACACTCCGAGCCCTCGTTGTCTTTAGTACTGTATGAGTACTCATTGTATAACACTGAACAGAATGAATTGGCCTGTGCAGATATTCTTTCTATGAGCCACTTACGATGATGTGCGCGCGTTGTCGGACGCGGCGAGAGCTGACGCGGCGACTTGTTGAGAGGCATGATGACCCGATCCATTCCGACTCCCAGAATACTTCTGATTGAAAATGATCCGGTCGCGGCCGCTAAGATTCGCGCGGCGCTCGCCGCAGCAGGCGCCGCTTCGTTCAACGTGGAAACCGTCCGGCAATTTTCCGAGGGCCGAGACCGCCTGAGCCGGGGAGGCATTGACGCTGTTTTACTCGAGTTGTCCCTGCCCGATAGTCAAGGCATCGAGACGTTCGACAAGCTGTTCAACGCCGCGCCCGAGGTTCCGATTCTGATCCTCGCCAACAGTAACGAGTCGCTCGCCAAACAAGCCGTGGGACGCGGTGCGCGGGATTATCTCCTGGCGAACCACCTCGACAGCTATTCGCTCCCGCGGGCGCTGCGCAACGCCATCGAACGCAAGCTCATCGAGGATGCCTTGTATGAAGAAAAAGAGCGCGCCCTGGTGACCCTCAACTCGATTGGGGACGCCGTGTTGTGTACCGATGTTGCCGGCAACATCACCTATCTCAATTTCGCCGCCGAAACCCTGACCGGTTGGCGCTGCGAAGAAGCCACGGGCAAGCCTCTAGCCGAAGTCTTCCGGATTATTGATAGCACCACGCGCAAGAGCGCTCGAGACTCCATGGAGATGGCCGTCGAACAAAATAGGTCGGTGGGACTGACGGTCAATTGCGTGCTCATCCGGCGCGATGGATTTGAATCCGCCATCGAAGATTCCGCCGCGCCGATCCACGACCGCGCCGGACTGGTCAGCGGAGCGGTCATCGTTTTCCATGACGTAAGCGCCGCACGGGCCATGTCGCTGCAGATGACGCACGCCGCGCAGCACGACGTGGTCACCAATCTGCCCAATCGCCTGCTGCTCAACGACCGCATCACCCAAGCCATCGCTCGCGCGCGCCGCCAGAAAAAATCGCTTGCCGTGATTTTTCTGGACTTGGATCGTTTCAAATACATCAACGATTCGCTGGGACACGCCACCGGCGACCAGCTTATTCAGTCCGTCGCAAAACGATTGCTGGCTTGCGTGCGCGCTTCCGACACCATCAGCCGCCAGGGCGGAGATGAATTCGCGATCCTGCTTTCGGAGATCGCTAATTCGGAAGACGCGGCCAGGAGCGCATCACAAATCCTGCTTTCGCTCAACGCACCGCACTGCATCGCAGGGCAGGATTTGCGCATCGATGGAACCATCGGTATCAGCCTCTACCCGCAAGACGGAGAAGATGCGGAAACGCTCGTCAAGAATGCGGATACCGCGATGTACCACGCCAAGGAATGCGGGCGTAACAATTTCCAGTTCTTCAAGGCGGAAATGAATCTGAAGGCCGTCGAGCGCCAGTCTCTCGAAGGCAGCTTGCGCTGCGCTCTCGATCGCGAAGAGTTCTTGTTGCATTACCAGCCCAAGGTAAATCTCGATACCGGTGAGATCACCGGTGTCGAGGCCCTGATACGCTGGCAGCAGCCTGATCGAGGACTGTTGCAGCCCGCCCAGTTCGTGTCCGTCGCCGAAGATTGCGGGCTGATTGTGCAGATCGGGCGCTGGGTGCTTCGCGAAGCGTGTCGCCAAGCGCGCGATTGGCAGAACGCGGGGCTGCCGCCGTTGCCCATTGCTGTCAACGTTTCCGCCGTCGAGTTTCGCGATAAAGGTTTTGTCGATGGCGTCCGGGCCATACTCTCGGAAACCGGCTTGCAGTCGCGCTACCTCCAACTCGAGCTCACCGAAAGTGTTCTGATGGAGGACGCCGGGTCCGCGTCTGCGGTGCTACACGAGCTGAAAACCATGGGCGTACAGCTCGCCGTCGATGACTTCGGGACTCGCTATTCCAGCCTCAGCTATCTCCGGCGCTTTCCCTTCGATATATTGAAAATTGACCAGTCCTTTGTTAACCAGATCAGCTGCGATCCCGATCAATCCGCAATCGTGAACGCCATAATTAATATGGGACAGAGTCTCAAGCACCTCGTCATTGCCGAGGGCATCGAAACACAGGAACAGCGAGCCTACCTGAAGGCCCAGCGCTGCGCGGAAGGACAAGGCTTCCTCTTTAGCCGGCCGCTGGCCGCCGTACAATTCGCCCATCTGCTAAGGATGGGCTTGATAGACACCGTGGTCCACTAGAGCCGGGATCTCTTTGCCCCCCGGTGCCCGAAGCCTGCAAAATGTGCCGCTAGCCTCTTCCTCCTCCCGTGTAGGGGCACGATTCATCGTGCCCATCCCTGGCCCTCTCTACCCTCCGCCCTTTCGTCACGCTTCATTAATCTCCGAGCTACTTAGTCCCATCAGTCGCTTTATACTTGACTCGTCCCCGCCCAGCCTCGCCATCTAGAAAAGCCCTTTCGCATCTTCGACGTCCCCGTCGACGACGCCAAGTTCACACCGCCTCCACGTCCACCCACGCCCCCAGACAAAAGCCCGCGGGTCAATAGAAGCGCTGAGCGGCGGGCACCGCGCACCTAAGAAATAAAACCGTAAACGTCGAAGCGTTGCAAGGTTCGGGCGCAACCGCTCGCCATCCCACTCGTCTAATTCTGTGCCCGTGCAAAACGATGGAACATTACTGGCAGATCGGGAGTATAAACAGGGAGAGGTGTGGGTTATGACCGAACTTTGGCGCGACATTCGCTACGGCTTGCGGCTGCTCTGGAAGAGTGCAGGCTTCACATCGGTATCCTTGCTTGCGCTGGCTTTGGGGATTGGGGCCACGACAGCGATCTTCAGCTTGCTCTATTCGGTGCTTCTTGCGCCGCTCCCCTATGTGGATAGCGACAGAATCGTGATGGTCTGGTCGCACCAAAAAGCGGAGCGCAATGGCACTTCCCCCAGCGACTACCTCGACTGGCAAAAACAGAGCAAGGTCTTCGACTCGCTCAATGCATGGACGGGAGATGGCTTCACCATCTCGACGCCCGATTGGACGGAACAGGTCCAGGCCAGCCGCGTAGCCCCCGGCCTCTTCGACCTCCTCTATAGCCCGAGAGTGCTTCTCGGCAGGCATTTCGTTGCGGAAGACGCGCAGCCCGGCAACGATCACGTAGTCATCCTCAACAACAAATTCTGGCGTGAACGGTTCGGCAGCGATCCCACCGTCGTCGGCAGAAAGCTCCGCATGAGCGGCGAACTGTATACCGTCCTCGGTGTGGCCGCTCCCAACCCGGGCGACCACGGTGATTCCAAGATGAGTGTGCCGCTGGCCTTTAAGCCACCCGAGATCAGCCGCGAGAATCATTTCCTCCTGGTGATGGGAAAGCTTAAGCGCGGCGTCACTCTCGACGCTGCAAACGCGGAAATGACCGTTATCGCCAAGCAACTCGCGCAAACCTACCCGAAGACCAATGCCGACCTGTCCGTGACCGTCGAGCCCCTGAAAGATGATTTCCTTCCCAAGAGCACACGCCTAGGCCTCTGGCTGATGATGGGGGCGGTCGGCTTTGTGCTCCTCATTGCCTGCGTCAATATTGCGAATTTGCTGCTTGCGTGGGGGACAGCACGGCAGAAAGAAATCGCTGTCCGGGCGTCACAAGGGGCAACCCGTGCCCGAATTTTCCGTCAATTCCTAATCGAGAGCCTTGCTCTGGCGATGATGGGCGGGGCTCTAGGGGCGCTGCTGGCGGTAGGCCTGCTGCGCGGCGTGATGAGCTTGATGCCTAGGAACCAATTGGGGATCCCGTTTGAAGCCGACCCACACTTGAATATCCCCGTCTTGCTGTTCACCCTTGCAGCCACGCTTCTCAGCGGAGTGCTTTTCGGATGCTTTCCGGCGTGGCACGCTGCCCGCCAAAACATCAGCGACATGTTAAAGGAAGGCGGAAGGTCCTCTTCGGCGAGCGCCGGGCACCATCGTCTGCGGCGCGTGCTGGTGGTTGCGGAGTTTGCGATGGCCTTGATTCTAGTTGCCGGAGCGGGACTGATCCTGCGCAGTTTTTGGAATGTCACGCAAATCGATTTGGGAATTCGCAGGGATCACGTTCTCACGTTTAGCGTTCCCATCCAGCACGAGCGCACCTCAAGCGCCGTGCAGATTCGCGCCGTGTACGACCAACTGCAAGAAAGGATAGCCGCGGTGCCCGGCGTCCTGAAGGTGGCCATCGCTCCCGGCTTGCCCGCAGAAGGGGCTGGGCGGCTGCACTTCACGATTGTCGGCCAATCGTCGGAGGAAGACGTTGAAAAACAGCCGCAGACGATTTTCATGCCGGTGACGCCGGGATACTACCAAACGTATGGTATACGGCTTGCACGCGGACGGTTTTTGGATGCAAGGGATCTCGCTGGAGGCGAGCGGGTCGCAATGGTCAGCGAGAGCTTTGTTCGTCAGTACTTGCCTGGGCTGGACCCGCTGACGCAACGCGTCAAAATCCCTGAACTGCTGCCCGATCACACTCCGCCGTTCGGCGCGCCAGTGGAATGGCAGATTGTCGGTGTTTTTCACGACGTGCAGTATGAGAGTCACCCGACCACCGGTTCCGCTGAGGTCGATGTGCCTTTTGACCAGAGCCCGTGGCCATATACGACCATTGGCGTACGTACCAATGGAAACCCAACCGCGGTAACGTCGAGTATTGCGGCCGCCATTCGTTCGGTGAATCCCGATTATCCGATGACGCGAGTGCGAACCATGGACCAGGTTGTGAGCGAATCCCTTGTAACCGACCGCTTTACCGTCCTGGTCTTCGGAAGTTTTGCCGGACTGGCGCTCCTTTTGGCCGCCATTGGCATTTACGGCGTTATGACCTTCTCGGTCGCTCAACGAAATCACGAGATGGGCATTCGCATGGCCCTTGGCGCTGGCAGCGCGCACGTGCTGAGGTTGGTGGTCGGCGAAGGAATGTGGGCTGCCCTGATCGGAATGGCCATTGGGCTTCCGGGAGTTTACCTGGTCGGGAAAACACTGAAGAGCCTCTTATACAACGTCGGCGCATTGGATGTCCGGGCGCTGATCGGTGTTGCCATTGTTCTTTTAGCTTCGGCTCTCGTGGCGTGCTACGTTCCAGCTCGTCGCGCGACAAAGATCGATCCGCTGGCCGCCCTGCGACAGGAATAGGCGGTTCGAGGAAAGCTGATGGTCTCGATTTTTTCTGTTTTTCTTTCTTATTCCTATGACTCTCATGGATTCCCAATCCGTGAAATCCACCGGTGGTCCCGAGTATTCGCCGGGGAAATGAGCAAGGGGTGCCCCACACGTCGGTTTGGGGAGGGGGGACTCCCCGCTTTCCAAAATGACCACCTTAGGAATTTTCTTTATGACCGGTCGTTTTCGCACTGACGTTCTTTTCACCGCAGAGCACGCTCCTCAGTTGGCGGACGGCTTTGGGCATCTCCTCCGCCGGCGTATTCCCAAACCCCAAAATAAAACCCTGTCGAGGAGTCTCGCCCACATACGCCGGAGAAAGCGGAGCGAGCCAAAGTTTCTCGCGGGCGGCACGCGCTGCCACTTCCTGATCACGAAACCCTTTTGGCAGGATGACCGTGAGATGCATCCCCGCTTCTGATCCAAGTACCTCGAGCGCGGAACCGAATTCTTTTTGGAGTTCGTCGACCAGCGCCGTCCTGCGCTCGGCATAAAGCTGGCGCATGCGGCGAATGTGTCGAGCGAAATGTCCTTCGTTCATGAAGTCCGTGAGTACCGCCTGGAAAAAGTGCGGCGGTCCGATGTCCATGGCGTACCGCACCGCCACGAAACGATCCACCAGATCCGGTGGAATAACGAGATAGCCTAGCCGCAAGGACGGGAATAAAGTTTTGCTAAAAGTTCCGATATAAATCACGCGAGAGTTGTTGTCGAGGCCTTGCAGCGAAGCGATAGGCATGTTGCCATAACGGTACTCGCTGTCGTAGTCGTCCTCGATCACCCAGGCCCCCGAACTCTGCGCCCAGTCGAGCAGTTGCAGGCGCCGTGAAGCGCTCATGGTGGCCCCGAGTGGATATTGATGAGAAGGCGCAACAAAAGCGGCTCTCGCTTTGCGGCACTTCTTAACGCCGAACCCGACATCCAAGCCTTCGCTATCCACCGGGACGGGCACCAGGCGACAGCCGGCCGCAGTTAAAACTTGTCGCGTCAGCCAATATCCGGGCTCTTCCACCCATGCGGCGCTTCGATCGTCAAGCAGTACCCGCGCCGAAATCTCCAAAGCCTGCTGAGAGCCGGCGACGATCATGACTTGATTCGTGTCGCAATGGACCGCGCGCGCGGTTCTGAGGTAGGAGCATATGGCTTTGCGAAGCTCTTCGAGACCAAGCGGTCCACCGTAATGCAATTCTCTTGCGTGGAGATTTCGGCAGTGGCGCATGACGATGCGCGACCAGGTCGGGAATGGAAATTGGTCGAACGCCGGCTGGCTGAGATTGAAAGCTCCCATGCCGCGTAACCAAGGGAGCCTCTCGTACCGGGGGAGCAGCTTCGCGCGTCGCGAGGTAACCCGCGTGCCGGAACGAACGTCGACGGAGCGGCTCGAACTTTTATCGCTGGACGTCAACTGGTCCGGCAACGAACTGCAAACAAAAGTTCCAGCGCCCGCGCGGGCTTCGAAATATCCTTCCGCCAAGAGCTGCGAATAAGCAGTAAGGACCGGTATTCGAGAGATTTTTAATTCCATAGCAAGCGCCCGAGTCGATGGAATCTGCTGGCCCGCACTCAAGTTTCGACCGACGATCATGGAACGGAAGGCGTCATAGATCTGCTTGTGCAAAGGTTTTGCGGCCTTCCGGTCGACGGCGATGACGGGCGACAGAGCGCTCGGTACCTTCTTCATGGCGCCTTCCAAGTGGTCATAACGAATTTGGCTCAAGTGGATATTGCGCCCAACCACTCTCCTGCGCAACATTAAAAATATCGATATTGCACATCGCTTTTGGTTTTGGTCCCGGTGCAGCAAATGCAGGGCGTCGGTGCGGATGCTCCTGTAGGCCCGAAAAAAGCTTTCCATCTCGAGGCGATGAGAAAGCTGGCGGCCTAATTTTTAAAAAGGGGGTATCTTCAAAGTGCGCGATAGAAAAGGCTTTCTAACTCAGGTTAAGCAGTTCCGCTTGCGGTTTCTGTTTGTTCTCTTGTTTGCTCTAATTTGCTTTTCCAGTGCAGCGTTCGCGCAACAAGCCACGATCGTCGGCACAGTGACCGATCCTTCGAGCGCCGTGGTCCCGAACGTGGATGTCGTCATCACCAATATTGATACGGGTCTGAGCCGCACGTATCCGACGAACGATGCAGGCCAATACGTTGCGCCGGATCTGCAGATCGGGCATTACGATGTCAAAGCCAGCGCTGCCGGATTTAAGGTCGCGGAGCGGAAGAGCATCGTACTTACCGTTGGAGACCGCGTACGCGTCGATTTCCAGATGCAGATGGGTGCGGCGCAAGAAACCGTTACAGTCGAAGCCAACGCCGTTCACGTTCAAGCCGATTCGGGAGAGGTCAGCAACCTCATCACCGACCAGCAGATGAGCCAGATCGCTGTGAGCGGGCGGAGCATTTACCAGCTTGCTGCTTTGACTCCAGGCGCATCGAGTCAGATTGGCGCTGGCGGCATGAGTTCGGGTGTCGTTAACACTCCCGTCGGTGGCGACTCCGGCGTGGAGTTCAACGGCATGCGTCAGAACCACAACATCTATTTGCTGGACGGCGGCGAAGATGACGACCGTGGCGGCGCGGGCGGCATGAGCATCGCGCCCTCCACCGACGCGATTGCCGAGTTCCGCGCGCTAACTTCCAACTACAGCGCCGACTACGGTCTTTCTTCGGCTGCAACGATGACCATGGTTCTGAAGTCTGGAACGAGCCAGTTGCATGCTTCGGCTTGGGAATTCAATCGCAACGACACGTTCGATGCGCGCAACTTCTTCAACCCCGCTCCCCAGAAGGTCGCGGAACTCAGGCTCAATGTTTTCGGTTTCAACGTCGGCGGCCCGGTCACTTTTGGCCACCTTTACAATCCGGACAAAAAGAAGACTTTCTTCTTCTACAACATGGAATGGCGGAGACTCATTCAGGGGGGCCTCACCAACCAGGTTGTCCCTCCGAATCTGGTGTCCCCGGGCGACTTTGCGGGCAACGTGCCAGCGGACAAGCTAGACAAGAACAAGGCGGACATACCATTCTCCGGGCTGCACGCACCCTGTGCATTCCAGCTTTCTCCGGCCCAACAGACTCTTTTCACCAATGCCGGTCAGGCTTTCAGCACAGCACTCATAACAGCAAATGGCCCGTCTTGTAGCGCAGACTCGAGCCAAGTTAACAATGCGAATCCGTTGGTCGCCTCGACCCAACCGATCTTCCGACCGTTCAATGCCAACACTCTTCCCTTTGTCAATGCAAACGCGCAGGCGCTGATATCCGCAGGCATCTTCCCGAAGGCCACCAGCGGCACGGCGTTTATCGGCGGCAACAATTCTCCGACGAATCTGAAGGAAGAAATCGTCCGCGTCGATCACAATTTCTCCACGAAGTTCTCCGTATTCGGACATTACATCGCCGAACAGGTCAGCCAGACCTTCGGGACCAGCCAGTGGAGCGGCGACAACGTTCCCACCGTCGGAGACACCTTCGGCAATCCCTCTCGTAGCGGCGTTATCCATACTACGTATACGATCAGCCCGACGCTGGTCAACGAGGCATCGTTCAATTACAACGGAAACGTAATCAACATCGTTCCCATTTCGGGTTCCGGCTTGGCGAGCTTGGCGCTTCCCAGCGGCTACAATTCTTCGACTTCGAGGCTATTCACCGGACCAAACAACCTGAACCGCATCCCGAACATCGACTTGGGCGGCGCGACGGGCGCGAACTTCGAAATCTCCAATTGGCCGTGGCACAACAAAGCGGACGATTACCAAATTCGCGACGACATTTCGCTGACCAAGGGAGCGCACCAGCTCAAATTCGGCGGCAGTTGGGCGATCTACAAGAAGGTCCAGGACCTGTTTGGACAGACGCAAGGCAACTTCAACTTCAACGGGAACTTCACTGGAAATGACTACGCCGACATGCTGCTCGGTTACGCCAATACCTACGGTGAACTTGCGGTGCAGGATCACGGCCTTTGGAACAACGTTTCGTGGGCTGCATACGTGCAGGACAACTGGCGCGTAAATCGCCGTCTGACACTTAACCTCGGTGTGCGCTGGGATGGCGTACCACACACCTATGAAGCCAACAACCGCATGGGGAACTTCTACTCGTCCCTCTACGATCCAGCCAAGGCTGCAATCCTCAATACCGACGGCACCATTAACCCGGCGAGCCCGGGTCTGGGAACCAGCCCGAATCCGATTCTTGCGGGCATTCCACTCTATTTGAACGGCGTCGGGATCCCCGGCCAGAACGGGGTCCCGAAGGGCCTCGTCAACAATCACTGGGCGGCTTTTGGTCCGCGCCTCGGCTTTGCCTACGATGTCACTGGTAGGGGCCAAACGGTTGTCCGCGGCGGGTTCGGCATCATGTACGAACGCATCCAGGGCAACGACATGTACAACGCCGGCCCCAATATTCCGTTCAGCCTCAACGTCAGCCGGAACAGCGTGTTAATGTCCGACCCGAGCATATTGGTCGTCAATAATACCG
>Ga0210405_10004340_pt1 | contig 13367 bp, 9 predicted proteins | sample IncBWH11MmetaG_FD_155492 | JGI IMG/M metagenome (GOLD analysis project Ga0210405, IMG submission 155492) | Forest soil microbial communities from Barre Woods Harvard Forest LTER site, Petersham, Massachusetts, United States - Inc-BW-H-11-M | ecosystem: Environmental > Terrestrial > Soil >... | reverse complement strand
GCATCGAGCTGATTCCCGTGCAAGGAGGGGAAACCCACGATGCTATGTTCATTCACTTGCCCGGCCAGGGCGTACTGTTCGTGGGAGATTTCATCATGCCCTATCTGGGGGCGCCGTTTGTTGAGGAAGGCGATTTGCAGGGCCTACTCGATGCGATTGACATTGTTGTACAAAAGCATCCGCAGCATCTTTTGCACGGCCACGAGCCGCTTACGCTGAATTTCGCGTCACCGGCCATGCTGGCGCAGCTCAAGACGGACCTCGGCTGGCTGTGCGAGCAGACATTGAGCGCCATCCGACGCGGGGTTGAGCGATCCGTGATTCACAATGCGAACTTAATTCCGCCGAACCTGCTCAGCGGCAATCCTGACGCGTTTCTACCGTATTTCATCATGCGCGAACACGTTATTGACCGTCTTTACGACCAAAACCTCGGCTATTGGCAAGCGGACCTGCAAGGTGTTGACCATCTTGGCCACGCCGACCGCGCGGAGCTCCTTGTGGACTACCTCGGACTATCGGAAAAACAGCTCGTGAAGACGGTGGGACGTCTGGCCGCCGACGGGAAATATGAACTCGCAGCTTCGCTGCTCGAATCGTCCAGAAGCAGATTCGAGCACAGTGAATCTGTGGCCAACGCCGAGCGGCTCGTGTACCTCAAGCTGATGGAGAAGTACCAGAACACAGATCCATTTAAATTTATTCTTTACTCAGCAAAGATCGGGGAACAAACGCCGCAAATGGCGAGTGGCAAATGATGAGGAATGCGCCGCGACGCCAAGGAAGGAAGGAGCGTGACGACCGCCTAAGTCAGACGAACATCAAATAGTGCCAGCCAATATTGGAGGGATTGCAGGGTAAAACCGCAAAGGATGAGTCCAATGCCGAAGACGCCAAGGCGCCGCTCCGGGAGATTGTCGGCGTAGTATTCGATGTAAGGATTGAACGTCATTCCCACGCCGGTGACGATGCCAGTCACCAAGCCCACGCGAGTCGCAAAAATCCAGGGATGCTCCACGTGACGGATGAAAGCGCTGCAGATCAGGGCCGTGACCGTGTAGCCGAGAGTACGGACCACCGTTCCCCAAAACTGGCGACGCGTAAGCCGTGGACGGCGAGACGCTGCATAGTCAGCGGCGGGGCGCATGCCGCGAGAGTAGGCAAGGACTTGGCCAACTGTGATGAGAATGGCAAAGGCGATGGCGAATCCAAAGCCCAAAATCCTGTACAGACCAGCGCCGAAAGCGAAGCCCCGGATGGCGGAAAACAGTCCTTCCCAAAACAAGGAGTAGTGATCCAGCCCGCGGGATTCTCGACTGAATTCGATCGACAGGGTGATACCGGTGGCGATGCCGGTAGCCAAGCCAAAGAAAAGACCAAGCCCGAAACCGTAGCCGATGCCAAAGATAACGGAGTACGTCACAGCGCGGGTAAGCAGGCGCAACGGACCGTGTTGTCCACCCAACAGGTCGTGGGCCAGATAGAGACTACCCAGCACATCCAGACAGGTACCCGTAATGCTGACGACGGCAACGGTATGGTGATCCACACGACGATTGTAGACCATCAGGAGAAGTAGTTATCGCTTGACAAGAGTGCAGTAAAGGAAGTATCTCAGCGGCCGGACCGCAAGGTTTCTGGGATTGGAGCGGCGGCTTGACTAGGGCACTTCTCTTTTACGAGCAAGTTGAGAAATGGGCGTTGCCGGAGATTCGCAAAACTAGTGCGATGGAGGTCCAGCTGTGACTTGGACACAAGTTTATGATCCCTTGGGACATTGGTGGCTGTCGACGCTGGTTGCGGCGCTGCCGATCATCGTGTTGCTGGGCTTACTGGCAGGACTTAAAGTGAGGGCACATCTTTGCGCCGTCGCTGGCGCTGCGACGGCGGTCATCGTTGCCATCGTGATCTTTAAAATGCCTGCGCTGCTGGCGGTGACCAGCTTTTTTTACGGCTCGGCGTTCGGCCTGCTGAAAATCGTCTGGATCGTCATAGCCGCCGTTTTTCTCTACGACATTTCCGTTGAGACTGGGCAGTTTGAAATCATGAAGCAGTCCGTCGCTGCGATCACGCCGGATCGGCGGCTGCAACTGCTGCTCGTGGCGTTCTGCTTCGGTGCTTTTATCGAGGGCTGCGCGGGGTTCGGCGCGCCGGTGGCCATCGCCGGCGCGTTTATGATTGGCCTCGGTTTCAAGCCCTTCCAAGCAGCAGCGCTCAACCTGATCGCGAACACGGCGCCGGTCGCCTGGGGCGCCATCGGCACTCCCGTGCACGCACTGGCGAGCGTGACGGGGCTGCCGGAAAGCGATCTGAGCGCGATGGTCGGCCGCATTCTTCCTATCACTGCGGTCATCGTTCCTTTCTGGCTGGTTCGCGCGATGGTCAGCTGGTCGGAAACGTTCGAAGTCCTCCCGGCCATTCTGGTCGTGGGCGGCTCCTTCGCCACCACGCAATGGTTCTGGGCCAATCACATGGACAGCAATCTTGTGGACATCGCCGCGGGTGTCGTTTCCCTGGTTGGGACGATGCTGTTCCTCCGCGTGTGGCAGCCAAAGCGCATCTGGCGATTTGAAGACGAGCGCCAAGAGGATGCAGCAAAAGTGGCTCGCAACGAAGTGGCTAAGCACTACACCGGCGGACAGACCGCCAAGGCTTGGCTGCCCTTCGCGATTCTCTCCGTGATGGTTCTCGCCTGGGGACTGCCTACCGTAAAGTTGGCGATGAATAAGGCAACGACGCCCGCCTTTAAGGTAACCATGCCTGACGGCAAACCTCGCCCGGGCCCGGCAGGATGGGACTGGCCGTATTTGCACAACAAAGTATTTCGAACGACGCCCGTGGTACAAAAGCCGACAGCCGAAGGCGCGCGTTTCGATTTCAATTGGCTCACGGCGACAGGAACGGGCTGCTTTATTGCGGCGATTCTTGCTGGCCTGCTGCTCGGCCTCGGGCCAGGAAAACTTTTCCAAATTTTCGGGCGTACTCTTGTACGTTTGCGGTTCGCCATTGTCGCGATGACTTGCATGCTGGGCTTAGGCTACGTCACGCGATACTCTGGCATGGACGCGGTTTTAGGTCTCGCTTTCACCCGCACCGGATGGTTTTTTCCTTTCTTCGGCACGTTCATCGGCTGGCTCGGTGTTGCCTTGACGGGCAGCGACACATCTTCGAACGTCCTCTTCGGAGGCTTGCAGAAAATCACTGCGCAACAGTTGAACTTGAGCCCCATTCTGATGTGCGCCACGAACAGCGCCGGTGGCGTGATGGGCAAAATGATTGATGCGCAATCCATATGCATCGCAACGGCTGCGACAAACCAAGTCGGCAACGAAGGCTCCATCTTTCGTTTTGTTTTTTGGCATTCCGTCGCGCTGGCAGCCATCGTCGGCATCATCGTAATGCTGTATGCCTACGTTTTCCCGCAATTCATCCCCAGCGGGTTGAACTTCATTCACTGATGGAGCAAGCTGGTTCTGGCATTCCAGTGAATGAGTCCTATGGAAGCACGCATTTTTGATGAGCTTCGAACGATCGTTGGCGGCCGCGGCCTGATTTCTTCGGCGGAAGAACTGCACACTTACGAGTGCGACGGCCTCACCAATTTCCGCGTCATGCCTCGCGCGGTGCTGCTGCCGGATTCGACGGAACAAGTGCAGGCGATCATCAGGATCTGTCACCGCGAGCGAATCCCGTTCGTTGCGCGCGGTTCGGGCACGGGCCTGAGCGGCGGGGCGCTCCCGGTTGAAAACGGAATTGTCATCAGCCTGGCGCGAATGAATCGCATCCTCGAGGTTGATTTTCCAAACGCTCGCGTGGTCGTCGAACCCGGGGTCATCAATCTCGACGTCACCGGACGCGTAGCATCGCAAGAATATTTCTATGCCCCCGATCCTTCCTCGCAATCGATCTGCAGCATCGGCGGAAACGTGGCGGAAAACTCGGGCGGCGCCCATTGCTTGAAGTATGGATTTACGACCACGCATGTTTTGGGTCTGGAAGTTGTTTTGCCCGATGGCTCGCTGGTGCATTTCGGCGGAAAAACACTCGACACACCCGGATATGATCTTGCCGGTGTTTTCGTGGGGTCGGAAGGCACTCTCGGCGTTGCGACAGAAGTTATTCTGCGCATCGTGAAAAAACCGGAATGCATTCGGACGCTGCTCGCGGCTTTTCCATCAACGAACGAAGCGAGCGCGGCGGTGAGCGATATCATCGCCGCGGGGATGCTTCCGGCGGCCATCGAGATGATGGACAACCTCGCCATTCAAGCCGCGGAAGCCGCCGTACACCCCAACTATCCGAACTGCGGCGGATTGCTTCTCGTGGAACTCGACGGTCCCGTCGCCGAAGTCGAAAGCTTGATGACCCGCGTGAACGAGATTTGTCGTTCCAATAGCGCGTCGGAAATTCGCGTGGCGCAGTCGGACGCGGAACGCGCGCTGATCTGGAAAGGCCGCAAATCCGCTTTTGCCGCCATGGGACGCATCTCTCCCAACTACATCGTCCAGGACGGCGTCATTCCGCGCACCGCTCTACCCGGGGTGATGAGCGAGATTGCACGCCTCAGTCAGGAAGCGGGCGTGCGCGTCGCCAATGTGTTTCACGCCGGTGACGGCAACCTGCACCCGCTGGTTCTCTACGACCGCCGAATTCCCGGGCAGGAGGAGGCCGCCGAAGCGCTGTCCTCGAAAATTCTCGAATTATGCATCGAGGCGGGCGGTTCGATTACCGGCGAACACGGCGTGGGCGAAGACAAAAAGGAAATGATGTCTAAAATGTTTGCGGAGCCGGATTTAGCGACCATGCAGCGCGTGCGTTGCGCGTTCGACCCGCTGCAGCTTTCGAATCCCACGAAAATCTTTCCGACGCCGCGGCTTTGCGGGGAAAAGCCTGGCGAATACGTGCCGCACCCCAGCGAGTCCGCGGGCATCGCGGAACGCTATTGACGCCGAGCGATGGACGCCGCAACCAAGTCCGAAGCGAAGGGTCTGCATTCCGCGCTGCGCTACAACTTCATCGCCATTGTCGGTAACGAGAATGTGCGAGCGGCGATGGCTGCGGACGCTATCGCCGGCGTACAGGCAAAGTTGGTGATTGAACCGGGAACGGCAAGTGAGATTGCGGAGATTTTGCGGCTTTCGAACGAAGCGGGATTGGCCGTGATTCCGCGAGGCGGCGGGACGAAGCTCGGGTGGGGAAATTCGCCGTCGCGCGCGGATTTGATTTTGTCAACCGCGCGCATGACGGAGATCATCGAGCACGCCTGGGCGGATCTCACCGTAAGCGTCGAAGCCGGTTGCACCGTTCAAAGGTTGCAGGAAGCACTGGCGCAGCACGGGCAGCGCATGGCGCTTGATCCGTTGTGGCCGGAAAAGGCCACCATCGGCGGCGTGCTCTCCAGCAACGACAGCGGGGCGCTGCGTTTGCGTTTTGGCGCTTTGCGCGACTTGATCATCGGGGCCACGATTGCGCTTCCGGATGGGACGCTCGCGAGCAGCGGCGGCAAGGTCGTGAAAAACGTCGCCGGTTACGACCTCCCGAAGCTGGTCACCGGGGCTCTGGGGACTCTCGGTGTAATCACGCGCGCTGTGTTTCGCGTGCATCCCCTTCCCCGGAACACGCGCTCCTTTTCCGTTTCTGCCGCAAACGCCGAAGAGATGCAGCGCTTCGTGCTCGCGATTCAGGACTCGAAGCTGGCGCACACCTTTCTCCAATCCCATTTTTCGGACGCGGCTGCTCCCTTCTCTGACATCTTGTTTGAAGGAACGTATGCGGGCCTCGCAGCGCAAGAGGCGCAACTGCGCAATTTGTCCGCAACGGCAAACGTTAAGGAGGCTTCCACGGCGACTTGGACGGCGCGCGAGGAGCTTTGGACATTTTCCGAACCAGCAAGCACAGCCATGGCAAAAATCAGTATCTTGCCTACGGATATGGCGCGCACGATGAAGCTGATAGAACAAACTGCGAATGGGCATCAGGTGCGATGGAGAGCGCTCGTCTATGCGACGGGTATCGGCTGGCTTCGTTTGGAAGGCAAGCCAAGCTCGCTGCGCGGCGCGCTACAGGCGCTGCGCGGGGAATTGGAGGGGCAGGGTTGTTCCGTCGTGGCGCTCCATCGCCCGGAGAAGATGCCGGCGTTCGATGCATGGGGAACCGCAGGCGACGCGCTCGCATTGATGAAAGCGGTGAAGCGGCAGCTCGATCCCAAGAACACGCTGAATCCCGGCCGATTTATCGGTGGCATCTGATGGAAGACTTGACCGCAAAACAGGAATGCGCCGGCGCCTTCGACGCGCACCATCCGCCTTCGAGCGAAATCATTGATAAATGTGTTCACTGCGGATTTTGTTTGCCGGTATGCCCCACTTATGTGCTGTGGGGGCAGGAGATGGATTCGCCGCGCGGGCGCATCTACCTGATGAAAATGGCGAGTGAGGGCGCAACGGAAATGAATGCGACGTGGGTGAGCCACTTCGACAGTTGCCTCGGCTGCATGGCCTGCATGACGGCGTGCCCCTCCGGTGTGGACTACGGAAAACTGATCGAGGCTACTCGTGCACAGATCGAACGAGAGACGGAACGCTCTCCGGGAGAAAAGCTGCATCGGCGATTTATGTTCGAAACTTTTACGCGGCCGGAGCGCTTGCGGCGCATGCGCTTGCCGCTGCTTGTCTATCAAAAATCGGGATTGCAGGCCGTCGTGCGCGGTTTGGGTTTGCTGAAGGTGTTGCCGAAGAAGATGCAGGCAATGGAGGCGCTTCTTCCAAAGCTGGGTCCGCGCGAAGCGGTCGCAGAAGTCACGGCCGCCGTGGGCACGAACCGGCGCCGGGTTGGGTTGCTGCTGGGCTGCGTACAGCGCGAATTTTTCTCACAGGTCAATGCCGCCACCGCGCGCGTTCTCGCAGCGGAGGGTTGCGAAGTCGTTGCGCCGCAAGCGCAGCCTTGCTGCGGAGCTCTTCTGGTGCATGCCGGAGAGGAAGCGGCGGCGGTAGAGTTAGCGAAGAGGACGATCGACGCGTTCGAACGCGCGGACGTCGAGACGGTCATCACCAACGCCGCGGGCTGCGGGTCTAACGTGAAGGAATATGGCCACCTGCTTCGTGATGAGCCTGAATATGCGGAACGAGCAATCGCGTTCGCGGCAAAGTGCAAAGACATCAGCGAACTATTAACCGAACTCGAGCCGCGGGCCAGACGCCAGCGGCTGAAACTGCGCGTGGCGTTCCACGATTCGTGTCATTTGCAGCATGCACAAGGCGTTCGTTCACAGCCCCGCGCTTTACTTTCCAGCATTCCCGGTCTGGAGCTTACGGAAATTCCCGAAGCCCCCATCTGTTGCGGCTCCGCGGGAATTTTCAACCTGGTGCAGCCCGATGCCGCCACTGAGCTTGGGGACCGCAAGGCCGGTCTGATCACTCAGTTGAAGGTGGACGTAGTGGCAACGGGAAATCCCGGATGTGTATTGCAAATGCAGTCCGCCCTGGCCCGCCTTGGCCAAATGACTCCCGTGGTACATACGATTCAACTCCTGGATGCATCGATTCGTGGCGAGTCGGGCGAATCGCTCTGGCGTTAGATAATCCATTGTTGCGAGCTGTCACTCGAAGGGAATGCCCGTTTTCTGGGCAATGTCACGCAACTCTTCTATCACAGGCAATACAAGAGGAATGCCATTTACTCGGCGCGATTTTTCCGCTTCGCGCTCAGGATCACCGGGCAAGAGCGGCCCGCTGGTGCCAGGAACAGGCTTGGTGGCCCGAAACACTCGAATGTAATCGTCAATCTGCCGCTTGAACGAATGGCGGTCGATGAACCCGTCAATTTGCATGGCGCCAAAGAAATGCCCGATTCCATTGCCAACGCTGCGCTTCGGAATTTCCTGGCGAAGAGCAAACGGCGGCGTGAACGGCCCCCAATTCGCGCCACTGAGAACACCGCAAAGGACGTCCACCATGATGGCAAGGCCATAGCCTTTGTGCCCGCCGCGGTCGCGATCGGAGCCCAGCGGCAGCAGCGCTCCGCCGGCGATCATGCTATCCGGATTGGTTGTGTCGCGCCCCTCGCTGTCGATCGCCCAGCCTTCGGGAATCGGCTCGCCGCGCCGGCGGGCTATTTCTATTTTTCCGTAGGCGGCGGCGCTGGTGGCCATGTCAATCACGATGGGCGGCTCTTCCTTGCCGGGGAAACCGATGGCAATAGGATTCGTGCCTAGCATGCGTTCCGCTCCCCACAAGGGCGCAACCAACTTGGTCGAGTTGGTCATGGCCCAACCGATGAGGTCGCGTTCCAGCGCCTTCAGGACGTAATACCCCGCGATGCCGTAGTGATTGGTGTTCTGAACGCTGACCCACCCGGAGCCGAATCTCTCGGCCATGTCCATAGCGAAACGATTGGCGTGCGGACCGACGACCAGTCCGAGGCCGTTGTCGCCATCGATGGTGGCAGTGCTGGGCGTCGAACGCAGCACTCGAATCTCTGGCTTTGGATTGATGCGGCCCAGGGTAAGCATGTCGAAATAGCTGTGCAAGCGCGCGACGCCGTGGGACTCGATGCCGCGCAAGTCCGCGGTAGCGAGGACTTCCGCGGCCTGGGCCGCATCCTGTTTGGGGACGCCGAAATGCAGAAACATTCGATTGCTGAAATCGCGCAACGCTTCGATGGGGAAAACTTTGGTCTCGACTTCGGCCATGTTTTCTTTGCCTCTCGGTAGCCTTACGCCGGTAGGGTTTGCCCGCGGGTTTCCGCGCCAAAAGGAATCAGCAACAAACCAATGGCGAAAGCTATGGACGTAAGCGCGACGGGCGGTCCTAGTGATTGAAAATGCTGAACGCCTGCGCCTACTAGAAAAGTGATCCCTGCTCCGCCAAATCGCGCGAAAGATGTTGAAAAAGCAAAGGCGCTGCAGCGGCATTCCGTCGGATATTGTTCGGGCAGCCACAGCGTATAGACCGCGAAATTTGCGCCGCCAAAACCAAGGAAGAAAAGGCAAACCAGGAACCAGGGAAGCGCCACTCCCCCGAGATTGAAAACCACTCCAAACGTGAGCGCTATGAATACCATCATCAGCGAGAAAAAGAATCCCAAGGCGCCGCGGCGTCCGAGTTTTTCCGCGAGCCAGGGCATCGCCAGGCACCCGAGTATCGACGCAAACGAAGTGAGCATGGTCGCACGCGAAGCGAGTTGCGCCGCCAATGGTCCGGCCTTTCCCGCCGCTTCCGCAAGCACGGTCACGGCCGCGGGAACGTATACCGTTCCGGCCCAGAAACCGCAAATCGAAGTCAACATAAACAAGGAATTCAGAATTGTTCTGCGGCGCAGGCTGGGCGAAAAGAGTTTTGCGAACGGTTGCCAGATGCGCCACCTTCGAACAACGCCTTCTTTCTGCTTCCAGCGCACGGGCTCGTTCACGCCATGACGCACCCAAGCCAGGAGCAGCGCGGGCAGCCCGCCGACAGCAAACATGTAACGCCAGCCAAATCTGCTTCCAATCAGATAGTTGAGAAGGGCCGCCAGGAAAATCCCCAGGTAATATCCTGTATGCATGTAACCGGCGCCCGCACGTCGTCGGTCCTCGGGCCACTCCTCGGCGACAAACGTTCCGCCCATGGCCCACTCACCACCAATGCCGATGCCCGCCAGTAGTCGCAACGCCGCCAACTCCCAGACGTTCGTCACCAGCGCGCTCAGAAACGTGAACAGGGAGTACCAGACAATGGTGAGCATGAGTGTTCGAACGCGGCCGAACTTGTCACCGAGGGGGCCCCAGAGGAACGCGAGTCCCCAACCGCAGAGGAACAGGGCAAAGAGCAGTCCACCGTAATGGCCGAGATTGCCTTTCGTGGCGGCGATGCCGGAACGCGGGAGCAGTTCGCGCAGAGAAGGCACGAGCACCAGCGCGTAAATGAACGAATCCATGCCGTCGAGCGTCCACCCTCCCCATGAGGCCCAGAACCCTCGGACTTGATTGCGCGTGAGTGGGGTGGCCTTGGCGAATTGCACTTGCGGATGAATTTCGCCGGTGGACATGTCGGGGGGACTATATCAAAAGCTGCCATGGAGAAAAGTAAAATCGATGCAGTTGAAAAGCTACGCGGCGTCTATCGATAGCCGCGAATAAGAAAGTAGATGGTCATCGCCGTTCCTACCAAAATAACGAAGGACTTTATCCACGATTGCGGCAGTTTTTGCGCGTAATGCGCGCAAGAATAGCCGCCGAGAACGGAGCCGGCGGTCATCACAATCGCCTGCGGCCAGAAAATGGCCCCCGTGACGATGAAAGTAATCGTGGCGACTCCGTTGATCACGCCTCCAAGCCGCACCTTGAGTTTGTTCATGGCGTGGATGTCGGTCATGCCCATCGCCGCGAGCATGGCCAGGTTCATGATTCCGATCCCGCCACCGAAATAGCCTCCATAGACCGCTACCAGCAACTCGAAGATCGAAGCGCCCGTGACCGCCGCGTTCGACGCGTCGTGCGAAATGCCAGCGGAAATGCGCCCGGTCAGATGCTTGCCGAACGCGAAGAGCAGCGTCGCGCCCAGGAGCAGCCAGGGAAGAATACGCAGAAAAGTTTGCGCGGGCGTCTTGATCAAAAGAAAAGCGCCCGCCAGCCCTCCGATGATGCTGGTCAACACCAGCGGAATCATCACGCGGCGCGGGATATTCAGTTTCTGCGGATACGCTCCGCCGCTGGCAGTGGTTCCCACCCAAAGGGCCAGCGTATTGGTGGCGTTGGCCGGGATGGGCGGCACTCCGGTGAACAGCAGCGCGGGAAATGCGACAAAGCTCCCCCCGCCAGCCACTGCGTTGATCGCTCCGCCGAGGGCCCCGGCGAAAAACAGGAAGATGGCGTTGTTGAGGTTCAAACAGGAGTTTTATCACGAATCCGGCCTGTCCTCCAAAACTGCTTGTTGTTCGGGCGAAAGTGAATTCGCCGGGGTAGCCTGCCTCCTGGTCGCTCTAATTTTGCGCTAAGTCATTTCTTGACAACGAGCGCCGACCCGTATATGAACGGGGCGTTCCAGGGCCCTTCCGCCGCTGAAAACAGGACTCGCACCCCAAAGGCGAGTCACAGGGGATTCAAGGGAAGGGTGAAGAAACGTCAGGTGAAGTGTGCCGCGCGGCGTCGCTCCAGGGAGCGACAAACCAGCGCCACACTATCGCGAGAAGGTCGACCTTCATAGGAGGACGCATGGCCAGCCGTGCAGACGCAATCCCGATGGGCGGTACCGCCGCACCCAACATCTGGGGAGTGATTCTTGCCTCCTCCGTGGGAACGATGATCGAGTGGTATGACTTCTATATTTTCGGAAGCCTCGCGGCAGTCCTCTCCTTGAAATTCTATCCGGCGGGAAACGCCACGTTCGGCTATATCGCCTACCTTTCTACCTTCGCTGTAGGATTCATGGTGCGCCCGTTTGGGGCGCTCTTCTTCGGAAGAATAGGCGACCTGGTGGGCCGCAAGTATGCCTTCCTTGTCACGCTCACGGTGATGGGTTTTGGAACCTTTCTAATCGGCCTGATGCCCACTTTCGCCACGGCCGGCTGGTTTGCTCCCATTGCTCTGATCCTTATTCGTGTCTTCCAGGGACTCGCGTTGGGCGGGGAATACGGAGGCGCCGCGATTTATGTCGCGGAGCACGTTCCAGACAACAAAAGGGGCTATTGGACCAGCTACATTCAGATTACGGCTACGCTGGGCTTGTTCCTTTCCATTATCACTGTGCTCCTCCTCCAGTTCTACATGACGCCGGCAAATTTCCAGAGCTATGGTTGGCGCATTCCCTTCCTGGTTTCTGTCATCCTGGTCATGATCTCGCTTTACATCCGTCTTAAGATGAAGGAATCGCCCATCTTCTCCCAGATCAAGTCGACGGGAATGAGCTCGGCGAAGCCGCTGAAGGAAGCTTTCACGCAGTGGCCAAACTTCAGGCTCTTCCTGGTTTCACTGCTGGGGGCGACGGCCGGACAGGGCGTGGTCTGGTACACAGGCCAATACTACGCATTGTTCTATCTTCAGTCGATTTTGAAGGTGAATCTGCGCACTAGCTTTGTCATCGTGGCACTGGCCATGTTGTTCGCCATGCCTTTCTTCACGGTTTTTGGAGCGCTTTCCGACAAAATAGGGCGCAAGAAGATCATCATGGCCGGTTGTTTGCTCGCCGTGGTCACTTATTATCCCATCTACCATGCTATGCACAATGCGGCGGGAAATAACGTAGACACGTTCAAATCGCAAAGGAACGCAGTCACAGGAGCCCCGACCTTGACGCCTTTGACCACAGACGCAAGCGGGAAACAGGTTCCGGCTCCGGTTGCGCCGAATCCCAACGTGCCATTGCTGGTGCTTCTGGTTTTCGTGCAGGTCCTCTACGTCACGATGGTTTACGGGCCAATCGCTGCCTATCTCGTGGAAGCATATCCGGCAAAGATCAGGTACTCGGCGTTCTCGTTGCCTTATCACATAGGCAACGGAGTCTTTGGCGGGCTGGTGCCGTTGGTAGGCATTTATATGTGTGAGGCCACCGGCAATATCTATGCGGGCCTGTGGTATCCGATGACTGTGGCCGCCGTGACGTTTGTGGTCGGGTCCATCTTCCTCAAGGAAACGCACGGCCACAAGATCTGGGACGAAGTCGGCGGCATGAAGCAGCCAGCCAGCGCGGATTGACTCCCGCGCTTGCGCGGGAGCATCATTTTTGACGGGCCAGCTCTTTCCATACTTGGCATGAGCTCGCCTGCATCGCACTGTTCCTCGTTATTGCGTAACAACCGACATCATTCTTCGCAGGGGGAGTTGCCGCCGTGGCCACAGCTCGACCGAAGCTAAACGCGAAAGCATCGAAGGGCAAGCAAAAGCTAACCGAAGCGCAAATCGCCGTCCACTGGAAGGAAGAAGAATTCTTCCGCCCTTCCAAGTCATTTATCGCCCAGGCGAATCTCGCCGATCCCGCCTTTGTCAAAAAATTCAGCGAGAAAAATTTCCCGCAGTGCTTCGACCACTACGCCTCTCTCCTCGATTGGGACAAGCCCTGGCGCAAGACGCTCGACACCAGCAACCCGCCCTTTTGGAAATGGTTCGTCGGCGGCAAGCTCAACGCTTGCTACAACTGCGTCGACCGCCATCTCGCGAAACACAAGAACAAGGCTGCGCTGATCTTCGTCCCTGAGCCGGAAAATGAATCCCCCGTCGTCATCACCTACCAGGAGCTTTACAAGCGCGTGAACGAAGTAGCCGCGATGCTGCGCGATTTCGCCGGACTAAAAACCGGCGACCGCGTCACCATCCACATGCCCATGATTCCGGAGCTGCCCATCACCATGCTGGCCTGCGCGCGCCTAGGCATCGTCCACTCCGTCGTCTTCGG
>Ga0210405_10004339_pt1 | contig 13368 bp, 11 predicted proteins | sample IncBWH11MmetaG_FD_155492 | JGI IMG/M metagenome (GOLD analysis project Ga0210405, IMG submission 155492) | Forest soil microbial communities from Barre Woods Harvard Forest LTER site, Petersham, Massachusetts, United States - Inc-BW-H-11-M | ecosystem: Environmental > Terrestrial > Soil >... | reverse complement strand
TCAGACAAATTCATACGGGCGAGATGGCCCGGGAAGGCTCTGTTTCAACGGATTATTGCGTGAAATATAAGTAAGGTTGAATTTTTCAATGATCTCGCAGTTACGTCAACGGCGCATTGGCTTGAATCAAAACAATGTTTGCAGCCTGTCACACCGCCGACTCACTCGACCGATAGATGACATTCGCTAACAGGAGATCCCCGGTGCGGAAGTCACAATCGCCGAAATTGTCACCACCTCAGTTTGCGCCAGAACTGGTGTGGACGATGCGGTCCGTTCTCGACTCGGCTGTCGATCAGATTGATGCCGCTAACCGGACACCCGCGACAAAAGCGAAGATGGCGGAACGAATTCTGCGGGCCGCATCAGATGGAATCACGGACCCAATGACGTTAACTGCTATCGCGATTGAGGACGGTATGCAGCCAGCGGACTAGGCGAATTCTTGGTCTTATTTCGACTCGTGGAATACCGAAAGTCCAGGCTGACAGTGGTCGATAAAACGAGCATCCGTTCGGCACGATGAAGGCCCGCATGGGGGCAACACATTTTCTCACCAAAACGCTTCCAAAAGTAGCCGCCGAGATGGCTCTCTCGGTCCTCGCCTGTAATCTGACACGGGGCATGAACATCGTCGGTACCGAGCCGCTGATGGCTGCGATCGTGGCCTGAGACACACCTGGGTCCTGGCTCCCAGGTCCGACGTCCTTGAGAGACCGTTTTTACACGGCCAAGACCCGGAGCGGCCATCGGCCTCTCCTGGATTCAAGGCCGATTGGATTCCATTTTTTACTCGCGGCCCAGTCGCGAAGTGATAGGTTTTAGGAAGGCCGCTCGCCGCGGAGCTTGCATCCCGCCTTGCCATCTGTGGCCGCTCGACGAGCGCGCCCATGAGACTGCAAAGACCAGCCTGACTTGATGGGAGATCGCCATGGCTCGCTTCAAAGACTTTGTTCCCCACGGGGTGATCCCCGCGGTGCTGCTGCCGTTCCACGACGATCTGTCAATCGACGAGCCGAGCTTCCGCAGCCATTTGCGGGACGTTGAGGCAGTCGAGGGCTTGTCGGCGCTTACGATCAATGCGCATTCGACCGAGGTGGCCTCGTGCACGGCCGATGAGCAGAGCCGTGTGTTGGAGATAGCAGGCAAGGAGGTCGGCGACCGGCTGCCGCTGATCCACGGGATCTGGGCGGACGGCAGCCTCGAGGCGGCCCGGATCGCGAAGCGGGCGCAGGCGGGCGGATCTTCGGCGCTTCTGGTGTTTCCGCCGGCGCCCTTCACGCTGGGCCAGACCGCGGACATGGCGATTGCACACTTCAAGGCAATCGCGTCGGCCTCCGATCTGCCGCTGATCGTTTTCCAGTATCCGCTCGCGACTGGGCAGGGTTACCCCGCCGCGACGCTGACCCGCCTGCTCGACGAAATCCCCACCATCCGCGCCGTCAAGGACTGGACGCCGGGCGTTCCTCAGCACGAGACGCAGGTGAGGGCGCTGCAATCGCGCAGCCGACCGGTCAACGTGCTGTCAACCAACAGTGCCTGGCTGCTGAGCTCGCTCGTGCTCGGCTGCAACGGGTTGCTGTCGGGAAGCGGTAGCGTGATTGCCGATCTCCAAGCCCGACTGTTCCGGGCGGTCGCCGCCAACGACCTCGCCGAGGCGCGTCGGCTGAACGATCGGATCCATCCGGTGGCGAGCGTTTTCTACGCCGATCCCTTCGTAGACATGCACAACCGCATGAAGGAGGCGCTCGTTATTCTCGGTCGCCTGCCGCGCGCCGTCGTGCGGCCGCCGCTGGTCAAGATTGGGGACCCGGAGATCGCGCGCATTCGCGAGGCACTGGTGGCGGCAAGCCTGCTCGATGGGTCCGGAAAGCGGCTCGAAGCGGCCTGACGTGACCTAACATAGACCGGCGCGAACCGACGACGGACCAGCGAATGAAAGCTTGCGTCGTCCGCTTTTGGCCCCAAGCGACCTGCCACCCCAGTCCTCGCTAAGTCCGCTGTTGAGGGAGGACTGACGTAGCTCAAACGCAGCCCGAGCTCCGAGTTTGATGGCACGCGCCATCGCGAAGTCCTGGGGCGCGAGTCTGTTCGGCTGCGCAAGAACGTCGAGATGCAGTTCGCTCACACAAACGCATTCTCAAGCTGGACAGACCGCGGCTACGAGGCCAAAGGGTGCCCGCGACGAGTTCGTTCTCGCGGCAACTGCACAGAATCTTCGAAAGCTGGCTAAGCTGTGGAGCCCGGTGGCATAAATTCGCAAGTTTTGTTCGCGCACAGATTGGAGTAGGGTTCTCCCTGGCCTGGCCGTAAGCCGCTGGTCAACGATCTTTAACGCAGGGAGGTAATGACCTATGCCCAACTTAACGATCAACGGGCAAAGCTATTTCGCTGACGCGCCGCCCGACACCCCACTACTATGGGTCATCCGGGAGGACCTAAGATTAACCGGCACCAAATATGGCTGCGGTGTCGGCCTGTGCGGCTCCTGCACGGTTCACATCGACGGGCACGCGGTTCGTTCCTGTGCAGTCACCGTGGGCTCAGCTGAAGGTGCACTGATCACCACGATCGAGGGGCTGAGCACGGCTAGCTCTCATCCAGTACAGCAGGCTTGGATAGAACATCAAGTACCGCAATGCGGATATTGCCAGTCCGGCCAGATCATGCAGGCCGCTGCGCTACTTTCCAAGAACCCGAACCCCAGCGAGCAGCAAATCGTCGATGGCATGAACGGTAATCTCTGCCGATGCGCCACCTACTCGCGCATCGTCGGTGCCGTGAGACGGGCCGCCGAGATCATGAACCGAGCTGCCGAAATCACGAATGAGGGAGCCAGTCATGGTTAGGTCAACAGAAACCGCAACGACGCGGCGCGAATTCCTGATTCGCTCTGCGGCAACCGCCGCTGGCACGTTCCTGAGCATCGGCCTTCCGCCCCTGGCCAGCAGTATCGCCGCGGCACAACCAATATCGGGCTTCACCCCTTCGATCTGGTTCACGCTGACTCCGGACGGGAAAGTGACGATGCACATCGTGAAGGCGGAGATGGGCCAACACATCGGCACAGCACTAGCCCAAATCATCGCGGAGGAGCTGGAGGTCAAATGGGAGGATGTCCGTCTCGACTCGCCGCTCGAAAGCGTCGAGAACTTTGCAATCTACGGGCTCGCCTACACTGTTAATAGCGGCAGCGTCACCACCGAGTTCGATCGCCTGTCGCGTGCAGGTGCCGCGGGCCGCATGGCGCTGATAGAAGCGGGCGCTCAGGTGCTCGGCGCCAAGGGGTCCGACTGCACGGCATCGAACTCGCGCGTCACCGATGGCGTCTCAGGACGTTCCGTCAGCTATGGCGAGATCATTCAGAAAGTGAAGATCGATCGCAAGTTCGCATACCCGGACGACTTCAAGGCGATCAAGCTCAAGGCATCGGGCGCCTACAACATCATCGGCAAGTCGATCCCGGCCCTTGACGTCCCGTCCAAGGTCAACGGCCAGGCCAGATATGGCATCGACGTATTTCTACCGAACATGGTGTACGGCGCTCTCGTCATACCGCGGACGCGCTATGGCTCAAAAGTGAAGAGCATTGATGATTCCGAAGCTCGCAAGATCCCGGGTTTCGTCAAGGCCGTGAAGGTGGATGACAGCACGGGCAAGTGCACCGGCTGGGTCGTCGCCCTGGCAGAGAAGTTTCCTGCTGCCGTCAAAGCCGCTCAGGCCTTGAAGGTGCAGGTCGATCCCGGACCCTATGCCGGCGTCAACACCGGCGACCTGTTTGCGGAATATTCGCAAACGGTCAAGAATGCCGCGGCCGGCGCCAATTGGGTGCTCGAAGGTGATGTCGACAAATCGCTTGCCGGAGCCGAGAAGGTCCTGGAGATGGAATACACCACCGACATGGTGTGTCACGCCACCATGGAACCACTCAACGCGACCGTGCACGTCGTCGACGGCGCCTGGCACGTCTACACCGGGACACAGAGTACGTCTTTCGCCCGGATGACGCTGACCGCCTATCTTTCGAAAGTGCTGGGTCAGAAACCCGAGGAGATCAAGATTTACGTGCACGAAAGCGTCCTTGGCGGCGGCTTCGGCGGCAAGCAGGACTATGATGAGATTCTGGCGGCGGCGTATTGCGCCAAAGAAGTCGGCCGGCCCGTCAAACTCATCCAGACCCGCGAGTCGACATTTGCCACCAGCTTCCCGCGCACGCCGACCTATCACAAGCTCAAGGCCGGCCTGAAGAACGGCCAGCTCGTGGCCATGAACCACGACATCTGCTGTGGCTGGATGGGGCCGCGGTTCTCCGTCGGCAAGAAATACGGGACCGACTGGCTGCAGCTCGACTCCTGGGACGCCAAGAAAGAAGACATCGACCAGTGGTCGATCGGCGGTAGCGACCATTGGTACGGTGTCGAAAACCGTCGCGTTCGCGCTTTCGACAGCGAGCGTACCACATGGGCTGTGCAAGCCAGCGCGCTGCGCACGGTCTCCAACTCGTACAACGTGTTCGTGGTCGAGTCATTCATGGACGAGGTGGCGCACGCGCTTAACCGCGATCCGCTGGAAATCCGATTAGCCCTGCTCAACGGCAAAGGCAGTGCCCGAGGCATTCCCAATGCCGGATACGCGCCGGGCACATCCTCGGACTACTACATGGATAGGCTATGGATCTCGCTGCCATGGCCGAACGACAACTCATGGCCGGCGTACGAATCGACGACAGTTGGCGGAGCTTTACGACTTGCCAACTGCTTGCGAATCGCTGCGGGGCGAGCCGGCTGGGGTGCGAAGAAGCTCGCGCCGAACACGGGAATGGGCATTGCCGTATCTTCTGCCGAGGAGCGTCAGAGCCCGACCTGGGTCGCTTGCATTGCGGAGGTCACCGTCGACCCTCAGACCGGCCGATACAAGATCAACCGGCTTACAATCGCCATGGATCCGGGGACGGTGATCAATCCGCTCAATGCCAAGGCACAAATCCAGGGCGCAGCTCTCTGGGGAACGAGCCAGGTCATGGCCGAGCGGCTGACCCTCAAGGACGGCGCGCTCGAACAGAGCAACTTCCATGACTACCAGCCAATCCGCCTGGTGGATGTTCCGCCGATCGATGTCGAACTCATCGATTCGGGTCATCACCCGAGCGGTGTCGGGGAGCCGGCGTCCACGGTCGTCGCCCCGGCCGTCGCCAATGCGATCTACAATGCGGTCGGCGTCCGAGTACGGCACATGCCAATTACGGCGGAGGCAGTTTTGGCAGGATTTAAGAGGAAGACATAGCGCCTTCGTTCCGAGCGGGTGAGGACGGATGAATAGCGGGCGAGGCCTTAAAGCCTCGCCCGATTCATATGGGAATTCGGATATGCTGACGAAATCCAACACTCTCAGTCGCCGGCATGATTTTGTTCTTCGAGTTGCGGGGACTGGAACAGTTGTCGCGCTCAACCCTTCTTATTGATTTGTTGTCCCAGGATAGTTGTGGCGTTGGGATGATGACATCCTTCCTTTGCGCTTCAGATTCGTGGCGAGGCCCGTGATCTTCAGTATCTCCGACACACCGATCGACGAAAGGCGAGTGGCTGGCCGGAAAAGCGATGAGCTTTGAAGGGGACGTTCATGGCGATTTCCATTTCAATCCACATCGAACTTGACGCCTTGGCGAGCGGCAGCGTCCGGCCATAGTTGATCGTGTTGGTGGCGCGGCGCATGTAGGCCTTCCATGCATCCGACCCGGATTCCCGTCCGCCGCCAGTCTCCTTCTCGCCGCCGAACGCGCCACCGATCTCGGCGCCCGAAGGTCCGATGTTCACGTTGGCTATCCCGCAATCGGAGCCGCGCACCGATAGGAAGGCTTCGGCCTCGCGCAGATCGTTGGTGAAGATCGAAGACGACAAGCCCTGCGGAACGGCATTGTGCAGCTCAAGCACTGCATCGAAGTCGCTATACTTGATGACATAGAGGATCGGCGCAAAGGTCTCCCGTTCGACCGGTCCGGCCTGCCCGCCGATCTCGACCAGCGCCGGGCGGACGTAGAAAGCCTCGTCCGCACCTTCGACGGCGACGCGGTCTCCGCCGACAATCGTACCACCGGCGGCCTTCGCTTCGCTTAGGGCGCGCTGCATCGACTCGTATGCGAGGCCGTCGATCAGCGGGCCGACCAGATTGCCGGCGAGAGGATTGCCGACGGAGACGGACTCATAGACCTTCTTCAGGCGCGGCACGAAGCCTTCATAGATGCTCTCGTGGACGAAAAGGCGACGCAGACTGGTGCAGCGCTGGCCTGCCGTCCCCATTGCCGCGAAAACGACGCCGCGCAGCGTCAGGTCGAGATCGGCAGTCGGCGTGACTACCGCCGCATTGTTGCCGCCGAGCTCCAGAATGGCGCGGGCGAAGCGCTGGGCCAGCTTCGGACCGACGGCGCGTCCCATTGCGGTCGAACCGGTTGCCGAAACCAGCGGAACCTTGGTGTTGTTGACAAGGGCCTCCCCGATCTCGCGTCCTCCGAACAGCACGATGGACAACCCGTCGGGCGCTGAGCCGCCATCGGCCTTGAAACGCCTCAGGGCGCGGCCAAACAGCGCTTCCGTCGCCAAAGCAGTGAGGGGAGTCTTTTCCGAAGGCTTCCAGACGATGCTGTTGCCGCAGACCAGTGCCAGCGCGGCATTCCATGACCAGACCGCGACCGGGAAGTTGAACGCTGAGATGATGCCGGTCACACCGAGCGGATGCCAGGTCTCCGCCATACGGTGCTCGTTGCGCTCCGTGGCTATCGTCAAGCCATAGAGCTGCCGGGAAAGACCCGCGGCGAAGTCGCAGATGTCGATCATCTCCTGGACTTCGCCGAGACCTTCGGACTCGATCTTGCCGACCTCGATAGAAACGAGTCGACCGAGGGGGCGCTTGTTGGTGCGCAGCTCTTCGCCAAGGAGCCGCACGAGTTCACCGCGCTTGGGACTCGGGATCAGACGCCATTCGAGGAAAGCCGCGTGAGCCTTTTCGATCGCCATGGTCGCGTCGGCGGCGGCGACCTCCCTGACGTGCGCCACGGTTTCGCCGGTAATTGGGGTTTTCGCGACCAGCGTGCCACCGTTATAGCAGACCGGCTCGACACCGAGCTCAAGCAGAAGCGCGTCGACATCGGCCTTGAGTGTGAGGTTTCCGGCTTTGGCGGATTGCTTGATCATATTGACTGACATGAGAGGCTCTTTCCAAGGGCTATTTCAGAGGGGTGCTGCTGTCGGCGGTCGGCCGAAGACTTCGCGAGAAACACAGACGATGGATCGTCATGTTCCTCATCTCCGGCCGCGACCGCCAGACAGACACGAAGTCGGGCCGGCAGCGCTTCCGCCGGGTGGCGCGGCAATGCGGGCGTTTAGCAGGAACATAGACAGCGGGAATTGAGGGCTCCTTATGTTTGCTTTCGCAGGAGGGCAGAGCGAAGCGAGAATAGAGGTCGCTCGGATGCGCGCGAACTCGCCATCAAGTCGCACCGAACGGGAAACGAGCAACTTATGGTGTGTGTCAGCCGGCGCGGGGCTGCCCTCGCAGCAGGCGGACCAGATCTTCCACGCCTTCTTTACCACGAAGCCTCATGGGATCGGTATGGGGTTGGCCATCTGCCGCTCCATCTCCTGCTGACCGAGTAAGCAGCAGCGTCGAGACCCCGGTGCGATGCGGGGACGCATCATTGAGCCTTCGTTGTATTCTCTCCGGCGGAGCGCGCCGCCGTTTCGATGACGCTGGCGACCAAGCCGGGCTGGGAGATGTAGACCAAATGGTTGGCCTTGATCTCGGTAATCTTTGCTCCTGAGCGCTTGTACATCCAGCGTGCAAGCTCTGGATTGAGCGCGCGATCTGCGGTGGCGACGATCCCGTAGCTGGGCTTGTCGTGCCATGCGGCGATCGATACTGGCGCGTCGAATGCGGCAGCCGCCACCGGCATCTGCGAGTTTGCCATGTATTCCGCTAGTGCCGGGGGCAGATCGGTCCCAACGTCGGCCGCAAATTTGCTGGGGTCGACGAACAGGAAACCGTCCTTGGTCAACTTTATGTCGCTGGCCGGCACGTCCCCCGGCATCAACGCGGCGAGCTGGTTTGTCGTTTCGCCAACGTCGGGCTGCAATGCCGCGACATAGACCAGCGCTCGCACCTTCGGATCAGCGCCGGCGACCGTGATTATGGTGCCGCCGTAGCTATGACCGACAAGTATGACTTGCCCGTCTTGCTGGTCGATAACGCGCTGCGTGGCCGCGACATCGTCGGATAGGCCCGTAAGGGGTTCTTGGACGACGCTCACGCGGTATCCGTCTTTTTTCAGGATGTCATAAACGCCGCGCCATCCCAAACCATCGGTGCCAGCGCCATGCACGAGTACGATGTTCTTCACCGTGCCGGTCGCCGCAGACTCGGCTGCAGCAGCCGGGCTCACAGCGACCATCGCAGCTGCGAAGGCAATGCGCAGTGTGTATGCCATGGTCATTTTACCTGATCATCTGACTCAGTGCGGGCCACGCACCGTCCGGTGCGATCCACTGACAAAAGCACTGCCGAATTTATCGAGAATGGAGTTCCAACCCTTCTCATGCGCTTTTGCCATGTCACCCTCCGGAAGGCCGGAATGCACAAGAGTCATGAGAGTGCTTTGTCCCTTTCTCTGGAATGTCACCGCAACCATTGTTTCCTCACCCAGGGTATTCCGCGACATCCACGAATGCCGAATACGACCCGGCCGATTTATTTCCGTGAACCGCCCATAGTGGGGCGTGCCCTCAGGCCGGTGCGCCAAAGAGAGCAAGTACCACAGCCCGTCCACCTTCGGATTGAAGATCAGCTCGTCATGCTCATGCCAGAGAGTGCCTGGGACCTTTGGATCGAGCCACGCATCGAAAACCTCACCCGGAGGCGCGGGGATCGTCCGTTCGACCTTTATTTCCACGATCCTTGCCGATGTTGTCGTCATTTTCTCTTCGCCTTCTTCGCTTTCTTCTCGAAATATCGCTCGAACTCATCGAGGCGCTCGTTCCAGAAGCGCTCATAGTCGTTCACCCATTCCGCCACCGCGCGAAGCGGTTCACCGCGAAACGAAATGAAGACTTCCCGACCCTGTTTCCGACGTTCGATCAATCCGGCTCTCTCGAGCAGCTTCAGGTGTTTCGTCACCGCGTTCAAAGCGGTGTCGATCGGTTTCGCGACATCAGAGAATCGGGCCGGCCCATTCGCCAGCTGCCCGATAATCGCCCGCCGCGTCGGGTGCGAAATTGCCGTCAGCACGTCCGTCAAGTGATCCATACGTACATTACACCACAGGGTGTAACGTTTTGCAAGTCGGTAGTGATACGGCAAGCCGGAGCGACAGGTCGAGTGCCTTCACGCCGAGGTCCGCGAGCTGATTGTGGAACGGGATCTGTTAGCGCGGAGGTCCGGAAGATGAGCAGGCCGGACTGCAGGCTGCTGCTCGATTCGACCAGCTATAGACCGAAGGCGACGGAGAAAGTCTGCCCAAAAACGGAGCCTGACCGTCTAACCGGCGCGATTCAAGGCTGTGCCGCTTCAGTGAACACCAGGTGCTGATGCGGTTGAATGAGCGACGCCGATCGACAAGGCGTCCGCGGCCGTTAGCCCGGCGCTCCCCAGGCGCAGTGAAGCGGAAGCGGCGAGGGCGCCCCCTTTGGCAGCTTCGATCGTTCAAATGTGCGATGAGGATGAGCGCGACTATGATTGATTGTATTGATCTTCACTATCGGCAGTACTGATTTGCATCATATCGCGCAGACGCCCTAACTCGTCTGAACGAGATTCGCACGAACGGCTGACCAGGATCTGTGCAACGTTTCGACGCTCGCGCTTGAAATGTGTTAGCCGACGCGGCCCTCGAGTGATCTCGACCGGGATTCGCCTCGGTCGAAACAAAGTCACAAGCGATCGACGGTCGACGCAAGCGAGGCCTGCAGACACTTCCGTCGATCGAGCGAACTGCGGGCGGCCGTTTTCTATGTCCGCTGCAGCAGCAAGGCCGTAAGCTCGTTGGGCATGTCGAGCATCACATCATGCCCGCATGCAAGCTCCTCCTGCCACCAGCGGCGCTCTCCTGCCTGGGCGTAAAACTGCCCGAAAGGACCGTCAAAGCGACTCGCCAGAATGTATCCGATGTTTGCGATGCCGTCGCAGGCGCCGCTGATCTGCGCCGGCGCTTCGAAACTGGACAGCGGGTGCACCGTGCACTGACGGTCCACCCAGGCGGCGTCCGCCGCATTGACCGCCAAGAACGACGCCGGCCTCGGCGGAACTCTCCAGCCATCGCCATGGGCCACAGCCAGTTTCCGGTCGCCCTCACCGTTATCGGGCAGGTAGTCGAAAAGGGCTTTGCCGTTCTCGGGAACGAAGGCGTCGAGATAGATGAGCGAGCGAATCCTGTCCGGCATTCGGTCGGCGACGTGGCGTGCGACGACACCGCCGTAGGAGTGTCCGACCAGGACGATGTCGCGCAGGTTCTCCCAAATCATGAGATTGGCCACATCCGCGATATGGGTGTCGAGGCCGACGTCGCGGCTCAAGAGGTGGGAGCGTTCTCCGACGCCCGTTAGCGTCGGCGTGAACACCCGATGCGCTCCAGCCGCCAGCAGGCGACGCACGCGCGCCCAGCACCAGCTACCATGCCACGCGCCGTGGATCAGGATGAAATCGATCATTGCGGAGTACTCCTTGCGATGTCGGTGCCGTGACGGGGCGACCCGAACGTGAAAGCAACGATGCCGCAGATCGCGGCGTCGCGCCGACATGTGGAAGAAGCGCCTCGCTCTGCCAAGTCTGTTTTTCGGACTGGCAATTCCGGATATCGATGACTAGGTGGGATGCATGTCAGCAAGCTATGGTCAGTTTTGCCCGATCGCGAAGGCATCGGAGATTTTCGCCACCCGCTGGACTCCGCTCGTCGTGCGCGAGGTGATGAGCGGCATGCACTCCTTCAACGACATCCATCGCGGCGTGCCGCTGATTTCCCGGGCCGTCCTGGTCGCGCGGCTGCGTGAGCTTGAGGACCATGATGTGATTGAACGCCGGCCGCGCGCCGACGGTGCCGGTCACGAGTACTGGCTCACTCCTGCTGGCGAGGGCTTGCGCGTGGTAGTGCACGCGCTCGGCCAGTGGGGAATGACCTACACCCACGACCGGATCAAACGTTCCGATCTTGATCCTGGCCTCCTGATCTGGGGATTGCGCAAGCGTGTCGATCTGAGCACGCTGCCGGATCGCCGCGTCGTCCTGCGCTTCGAATTCTCAGGCGTGCCGGCGAGCCGCACGAAATTTCGAAACATGTGGCTGGTCCTCGGACGATCCGGCGTCGACGTCTGCATGAAGGACCCGGGATTTACCGTCGATCTTACGCTTCGCGGCAATATCCGTGATTACGTCGAAGTCTATCTTGGCCACACGAAATGGCGGGACGTGGCCGGCACTGCGCTGCAGTTCGATGGCGATCTGCGGATTGCAAGAGCATTTCCTGTCTGGCTGCGATTTGAAACGGTAGGCCGATCCCCCAACCTCTCGTCTTGATTGGGACAAATGGAGGCTGGACAGCAATGATCTCACGGTTCGAGAGCAAAGTAGTCATCGGGACTGGTAAAGCCGACTTCACAAAATCGGCGGTGCCGTTCACTCGCATCAAATCGCCCGGCTCGGCACGCGCACGCCGCTCGCATGGTCGTCCGGCTTAGCATCGATTTGGCGAGCGGGCGTGGCTTCGTTGGGTCTTGCTTGCGGCTTTTTGCGCCCGATCTTCCTGGCGACCGTATAAAACGCCGGTGTGAACAAGAGACCGAATGCGGTGACGCCCAGCATGCCGGCAAAAACCGCCGTGCCCAACGATTGACGCATTTCCGAACCTGCGCCCGTTGCTACCACGAGCGGCGCAACGCCGAAGATGAACGCCAGCGACGTCATCAGGATCGGCCGCAGCCGCGTGCGCGCCGCGGAGACCGCCGCTTCGCCCGGCGTGGCGCCGGCTTCCTCGGTCTGGCGGGCGAATTCCACGATGAGAATCGCGTTCTTGGCGGCGAGCCCCACCAGCACGACGAAGCCGATCTGCGCCAGCACATCGATCGCCATCCCGCGCCACAACAGCCCCGTCACGGAGGCGAGCAGGCACATCGGCACGATCATCACGACCGCCAGCGGCAGATTCCAGCTCTCATACTGCGCGGCAAGCACCAGGAACACGAACAGTGCGGCCGCGCCGAACACCAGGAGCGACGAGGTCCCCGGCTGTTGCTGCTGAAAAGCAAGCTCGGTCCATTCGAAGCCGATGCCGGGTGGCAGCACATCGTGTGCCAGCTCTTCCATCCGGTGCAGCGCGGTGCCGGTCGCAATGCCGGGGGCAGCTACGCCCATCACTTCGGCGGCGGGGAACAGATCGTAACGCGGCACACGGTAGGCTGCGTTTTCGGATTTCAGTCGCGCCACCGTGCCGACCGGCACCATCTCGCCGGAGGCATTGCGGGCCTTCAGCCGCGCGATGTCCTGCGAATCCTGGCGGAAAGAGCCATCGGCCTGCGCGATGACCTGGTAGGTGCGGCCGAGATAGTTGAAGTCGTTGACATATTGCGAGCCGAGATAGACCTGCAGCGTGTTGAAGACGTCGGTGGGCGTCAGCCCGACCTTCTCGGCCTTCTCGCGGTCGATATCGGCGTAGACCGACGGCGAGCGCGTGCCGAACAGGGTGAAGACGCCGGCGAAGCTCGGGTCTTTGTTGGCGGCGGTGACCAGCGCCTGCGCCGCTTTCGACAACGCCTCCGAGCCGAGGCCGGCGCGATCCTGCAACATCATCTTAAAGCCGCCGGCATTGCCGATGCCCTGCACCGGCGGCGGCGGGATGGTCAGCACATAGGCCTCCTGGATCACCGACAGGCGCTTGCGCAGGTCGGCGAGCACGCTGGCCGCGGTCAGGCCCTTGACCTCGTGATTGTAAAGGGAGGGCAGGCCCGAAAAGATCGTTCCGGCGTTGGAGGCGATGGTGAAGGTGGTCGCATCGAGCCCCGCGAACGGCGCGACATGCTCGACGCCGGGCGTGGACATGATGATGTCGATCGCCTTTTTGACCACCGCCTCCGTGCGATCGAGCGTGGCACCGGGCGGCAGTTGCACGACGGTGATGAGATAGCCCTGGTCCTGCTCCGGGATGAAGCCGGTCGGCGCGCGGGCGAACTGGAAGCCGGCGACGCCGATCAGCACGGCATAGACCAGCAGCACGACGCCGGTGATCTGCACCAGCCGTCGCGTCAGCCGTCCATAGCTCGTCGACAGCCACTCGAATCCGAGATTGAAGCGAGCAAATCCGCCCCGAGCCAGCCGGACGATCCACGAGCCCCGTGC
>Ga0210405_10004338_pt1 | contig 13368 bp, 11 predicted proteins | sample IncBWH11MmetaG_FD_155492 | JGI IMG/M metagenome (GOLD analysis project Ga0210405, IMG submission 155492) | Forest soil microbial communities from Barre Woods Harvard Forest LTER site, Petersham, Massachusetts, United States - Inc-BW-H-11-M | ecosystem: Environmental > Terrestrial > Soil >... | reverse complement strand
TCCTCGTCAGCGTAATTACGTTGGGGACAGGGCGCACCACGGTGCTGCAGGGAATCGTGCACCTGGTCATTTTCGCCGCATTTATTTTTCTTTCGATCGTGCCATAGCGCATCCGCGCCCATATCCGACGATCGCCAGGGCGTTTTCGACGACTTCCGTTAACTTGTCCTCACAACCTCTCACCTTGGCACCTACTCTGGAGCCAAGTCCTGATTTACGCGGTAACCGGAAACTGAATCAGTATCAAGACGCGGGAGAGGATTTGGCGATGATTAGTGTGATGTCGTCGTGCTGTTCGTGGGGGGAGAATTGGCGGACGTCGGCGACGATATTTTGGAGGAGGGATTGGCTGGGTTGGGCGCGGTGGCGGAGCAGGGATTCGATCAGGCGAGCTTCTCCGTATTCGTCGCGGGACTCGTTGAAGGATTCGGTGATGCCGTCGGTGTAGAGGACCAGGGTGTCGCCGGGGTGGATGGTGCGTTCGCCTAGTTCGCAATCCCACTTTTTGAAAATGCCGAGGACGGTGGCGGTGGGGTCGAGGCGGTCGATGGAATCGTCGCAGCGGAGGATGAGCGCGGGCGGATGGCCGCAGTTGATATAGCGGAGGCGGCCGGTGGGGACGTGGTAATCGGCGAGGAAGAGCGTGGCGAAGGCGCCATCGGGAGTGTTTTGCGAGAAGAGTTGATTGACGGCGCAGAGGAGGCGCTGGGGCTGGTCGAGCGAGATGGCGCACTGGCTGCGGAGATTGGCTTGCAGATTGGCCATGAGGAGAGCGGCGGCGATGCCTTTGCCGGAAACGTCGCCGATGACCAAGCCGAAGCGGTCGGGGCCGAGATCGAGGAAGTCGTAGTAATCGCCGCCTACTGCGCGCGCTGGATAGCAGTGACCAGAATAGTCGAGAGACTGGATGGTGGGACGGAGTTGGGGGAAAAAGCGGCACTGGACTTCGTTGGCAATTTCCAGTTCCTGGGCGGCGCGGCGTTCGAGTTCGAGTTTGGCGGCGGTGGCGCGGCGCTGGGCTTCGAGGGCGTGAGTGATTTCGTCGAAGCTGACGAGGAAGAAGGTGTTGCCGTCAAGATCGCGGAAGCGGGTAGAGACGCCGCCCCAGATGTTAGCTTCCTCGCCGAGGAGGGGGGACTGGATAGTGGGGCGGACGGTGCTCGCTTCGGGGTCGAACTTAATGCGGCGGAGACGAGGAGTTTGTTGGAATCGGACGCCGCGTTTGGACCATTCCTGGTATTTTGCGAGGACGTCTTCGGTGATGAACATCACGCGCGAGGACCGGCCGATGAGCTTGTAGTCTTGCGAGTCGGGTTTGGGCGCTACCAGGGAGAGGACGGCTTGGCCGTCGGGAGGGGCTACGGCGACCAGGCGTTCGCCCGATTGGAGTTTGGCGTCATAGGCGAGGTGGAAGCCAAGCTGGTCGACGTAGAAGCGAAGGCTGCGGTCCTGGTCGCGGACGTAGATATTGATGGAGTGGATGCGGAGGTGGGTGGAGGGCTTCGGGGATGGTGCGGGGGAGGACATGGGGAGATTATACGGTGGGGAGCGGAAGAGAAGAAAAAGATAACGCGGAGGCGCAGAATGGGCAGATCCGGAGCAATGCGGATGACACCCAAGCTCCGAGAAATAGCGCTAGAACGGTCCACATAATCGCCGAAAGATAGAGCGCTCGAAAATAGGGCTCGCGCGTTGCAGCCGAATTCTGATTTAGGCGGGCGGCAACCGTATTTCCCACTGCCCTCATGATGTACGCTCAACCCAATCCAGGCACCAAACCAACCGCAATTGTAATCGCATAGCCGGAGAATTCGGCTCTTGCGAGTTTTGCCGACGCTAGCGCACCTGCAACAGGCATGGCGCAACACAAAGCGATCAGCAAATCCCAAAGTGACACCGTAACGCTTCCAATAAAACCATGAATTAATTCTGCCGGAGATATTACGCCAGAACCATCCGCAATCGAGCGGCGAACCAAAAACGTATCAGGATTACGGCAGTCAGGGAACGCCGAATCACGGCGGACAAGGGCAGGCGTGACAGCGGGTGTCTTTGTGGGGGACAATTTGTTACGGTCGAAGCATCGAGCAGTGCAGCGACGGACGCATGAAGGCAAAATTCTAGAAGAGCCGGGCTAAAGCCCGGCGCCTACAGGGGATGGAATGACGGCGAAAATATTGGATGGGGCGAAGATTCGGGATGCGATGTTTGCGGAGTTGAAGGATGAAGTGGCGATACTTTCGTCGGCGGGGATACGGCCGGGGTTGGCGGCGGTTTTGGTGGGGAACGATCCTGCGTCGCAGATGTATGTGAAGAGCAAGATTGCGGCTTGCGAGCAGTTGGGGATGGGGAGCGGGTTGATTACACCGCCGAGTAGCGCGACTACGGCGGAGATGCTGGCGATTGTGGAGGATTTGAACCGTGACAATGATACGGACGGGATTTTGGTACAGCTGCCATTGCCGGGGCAGGTGGATACGAAACGAGTGCTGGAGGCGGTGGATCCAGCGAAGGATGTGGACGGGTTTCATCCAGTGAATTTGGGGAGGTTGGTGAGCGGGAGGCCGGGGCTGGTGGCTTGTACGCCAGCTGGGTGCATGGAGATTTTGCGGAGGAATGACATTGCGATTGAGGGAGCGAACGCAGTGGTGCTGGGGCGGAGCGATATTGTGGGGAAGCCGATGGCGCTGCTGCTTATGCACGCGAACGCAACCGTGACGATTTGCCATTCGAAGACGAAAGATTTGGCGGACGTGGTAAGGCGCGCGGATATTGTGGTGGCGGCGATGGGGAAGGCGGGGTTTGTGCAGGCGGATTGGATTAAGCCGGGCGCGGCGGTGATTGACGTGGGAACGAATCGAGTGACGGATTCGGCTGAGGCGGAACGGTTGTTCGGGAACTTCCCTGCCCGTCTGGAAAAATTCCGAGCGAAGGGGAATGCGCTTGTGGGGGATGTGCATCCGGATGCGGTGAACGTGGCGGGCGCGTTGACGCCGGTGCCTGGTGGCGTGGGACCGATGACGATTACGATGTTGATGAGCAATACGGTGAAGGCGGCGCGGATGCGGCGGGCAAAAGCGATTCCTCGGACGATTTCGGCAACCGGGCCGTCTGGCGCGGGTACGCGGTAAAAACAAATAATGAAGCGATTCGGCCTTACAGGCGGCATTGCCAGCGGCAAGAGCGCCGTCGCGGGAATGCTGCGCGAAATGGGATTCCATGTGATTGATGCGGATGCGCTGGGGCATGAAGTGATTGAGCCGGGGAGACGGGCGTTCGAAGAGATTAAGCGCGAATTTGGAGAAGGCTTAATCGGTGCGGACGGGCGGATCGATCGCGGGAAGCTGGGGGCGGTGGTTTTTGCCGATCGCGCGAAATTGGAGCGGTTGAACGCGATTGTGCATCCGCGAGTGGAAGAAGAGATGGTACGGAAATTTTCGGAATGGGAGAAGAGTGGCGTGAAGGATGCGGCGTTCGTTGAGGCGGCGCTGCTGGTGGAGGCGGGGTATCAGAAGAATTTGGACGGATTGGTGGTGGTGTGGTGCCGGCCTGAACAGCAGCTCGAGCGATTACTGGCGCGGGGTTTGAGTGAGGGTGAGGCGCGGAGGCGGATTGCAGCGCAGATGCCTGCGGAAGAGAAGTTGAAATACGCTACGGAGAAGATTGATTGTTCGGGGACGCTTGAGGATACGCGACGGCAGGTGGGGGAGTTGGCGGAGAGGTTGAGGCGGGGGAAGGCGGGGAACGTCTAAGAAAAGAGAAGAGCGAAGAACGGGCACGTCATGCCGTGCCCCTACAAATTCCATGGGGCGCGCGCAGAAGAAAATGCGTGTGGTATTGTTGGATTTAGGCGGGGTCGAGGAAGGATTGCGAATATGAGTGCGGGAAAAGGGACAAATGCGGTGCGATTGCTTGTTGCGGCGGTAGTGATTATAGCCGGTGCGTATTGGGCTGGAGGACGTTGGGGACAGCGGCAGCCGAGGAAGGTGGAGGCTTTGCCGCTGGGAACCGGAGCGGGGACGACGGAGCCGGGAGCAGATGTGGCGCAAGTTTCTGCGCGCGACGCGGCGCTGACCGACGATGAGTCGATTAATGTGCGGGTTTACCGGCAGGCGTCGGCAGCGGTGGCAAACGTTCTGACGAAGGCGACGGAATATGATTTCTTCATGGACCCGGTACCGGTGGAAGGGGCAGGGTCCGGATTCGTGATTGACCCGCGCGGATATATTTTGACGAACTTCCATGTGGTGCAGGAAGCGCAGTCTATCGAAGTGGTGCTGGGCGACCAGACCCGGTATGTGGCGAAGTTTATTGGAGCGGACCAGCGCAACGATGTGGCATTGATAAAAATCGAGCCGAAAGGAAAGCCACTCGTGGCGCTGCCGCTAGGAGATTCTTCGAAACTGCAGGTGGGGCAAAAAGTTCTGGCGATCGGGAACCCGTTCGGATTTCAGAGCACGCTGACGACGGGAGTGGTTAGCGCGTTGGGGCGAACGGTGCAGACTAGCCAAACGACACTCATCGACGAAGCAATTCAAACCGATGCGGCGATCAATCGAGGAAATTCCGGCGGGCCGTTGATCAATTCGCATGGAGAAGTGATTGGAATTAATTCGGCGATTTACACGCCGAGCGGAACTACGGCGGGGATTGGGTTTGCGATTCCGGTGAACACGGCGAAGAGGATCGCACACGATTTGATGACGGAAGGGCGCGTGCGGCAGGCCTTTCTTGGCGCGCAGACTTTGTCCGTTGGGGGATGGCTTTCGGAGGCGCTCGATCTCCCGGTGCAAGAGGGGTTGCTGATCGAGGCAGTCACGAAGGGCGGACCTGCGGCCACAGCGGGGTTGCACGGAGGAGACCGTGCAGCACAGGCAGGGATGCAGCGGATCATGATTGGCGGCGACGTGATCGTAGCGATTGACGGGCAGAAAATTGGGAGTCAGTCGGATATGAATTTGGTTTTGAACCGGAAGCGGCCGGGGGATACGGTGAGCGTGACGGTGTATCGGGGTGGGAAGAAGATAGATGTGCCAGTGAAGCTGGGAGAGCGGGTTGGGAATGGGAATTGAGAAGTTCTAGAGAGATGTGAAGGCGAGGCAAGCCCGGCCCTGCAGGATCCCAACTTAAGATTTTTCAGCGCGAAAATTCGGCGCGGTGTTTTTGACGGTCTGCTTCGCTCAGGGAAAACCAAGATTCGGCGATGTCGCGAACGCGCTCTAGTTCGCTTTGCATTTCTGCGTGTTTGGCTTCGAGGACTTCGGCGTTAGCGTCGGGCGGCACGTAGATGGGCGGGGCGAAGAGGATCACCGCGCGAGCGAATGGGGCGGGGAGCAGGAAGTGGTCCCAGGTTTTCTCGAAAGTTTTTCCGCGGTCGACACCGATGTGAAAAACGAGGACGGGGCAGCCGGTTTTTCGGGCGAGCATGACCGGGCCGGGCTTGGCGACGTAGCGAGGGCCGCGTGGGCCGTCGATGGTGAAGGCGCAATCGACGCCTTCTTCCAAGCGGCGAGCCATCACCGCCAGGCCACGGAGGCCGCCGCGTGAAGAACTTCCTTGAGCCGTGCCGAAGCCTAGCCATTCGATCACTCTGCGAGTCCACTGACCGTCGAAGGCCGTGGTGTTCATGACCACGACGCCGTGATTGCGATGCCACCAGACAATTGGAATGATGACGCGATGCCAGAAGGCCCAGATGCAGCGCTTGCCTGAAGCGTGGACGCGCTCGGCGTTTTGCCAGCCGAGGACTTCGTAGCGCAACGTGGGTCCGAGAATGCGAATCACACTGTAAACGGCGGCGGCAATGAAGGGGATTTGGATGCGGCGGGACCAGGGAAGGTCGGGGAGGCGGGTGTCGTAGTGTGCGCCGATGGAATCGGGAGAGATTTTTTTGGAGGAATCCTGCGTGGGATCGGGGGGTGGGGAGGAGTTGGCGGCGGGCTGGGTCATGGTTTATGGATACGCCTGCTCAGAAGGCGACGTGACGTATAGTATAGGCGAGAGTTTCTTGCTGGGCTTGAGGGAGACGAATTAAGAGTGCTGGACAGAGTTCATTTGCGTGGACCGGTGCGGCGCGCGCGGCTTTTAGCCGCAGTGTGCGTGTTGCTGTGCGCGGGACTTTTTGTTGCGGCTGTGGCGAAGACTGCGACGGTTGCGACACCGGACCAGCCAGCGGGCGATGCCGTGGGATTGATCGAAGGCGAAGACATTGCAGTGACTGGGCCGATGAGCGTGGAAGTGGTCGGCGGACAGACGAAAACAATTTTGCGGAGCGGGAGCGACGTTCGAGTGAAGTCCGGGCAGGCGCGGATTAGTCTTGTGGAAGGCGGGCAGATTTCGATTTGCGGACCGGCTCATTTTTCCGTGCTGAAATCCGGTGGATCACTGACGGTAGCGCTCGAGAGCGGAGCGATACACGCACTGGTGGAGCGGGAACCGGCGCTGACGGTGTATACGGCGGAGATTCAAGCGCAGACGGTGGCCATAGGAGATGATCCGCGAGAGATTCTTGTGGGCTTCGAGAGTCCGGGGATGATGTGCATTCACACGTATCGTGGAGCGCTGCGCGTGGAGCAGCAGCTGAGCGGACGGAGTGTGATCGTGCCGCAAGGCGTGGACGTAATGCTGGCAAACGCGCAGATCGACGCGATGCGCAATGGCACAGGACAATGCAGATGCGAACTGCAGATCGCGAAGTCCAGGACGATTCCGGCGCCGAGGGACAGCACAGCGGCCAGAGTTGGGGAAAGTCGTAGCAGCGAAGCGGCTCCGAATGCAAGCGATGCACCAGCGTCTAGTGAAAGAACCGAAAAGAAGGAAGAACCGATTTACACCGTGATTATGCCGCCGCTAAGGTTTGATGCGAACGCCAAAGTGCAGGCGGAGCCGGATCCGAGGTTGATGGTGATTGTCCGGCGGGTGCGCGTGCGGCCGACGCTGGTGTTTCAGGGACGCGTGGAAGAAGATGCGGTAGCAACGGCGGCCGCGACGCCGCCACCACCGTCTCCCGTGGTAGCTGCTCCGAAAACAGCGACGCCTGCACCTGCACAAGGCTCCGTTGTGGATCGTATGAGGTCCTTTTTTCACAGGCTTTGGTCGCGAAGCGGGTAACTCGCACAGCAGCGAATGCGGACTGCCTGCGCGAGCTTGGCCTTCCCCTGTCCCAGGGTTCAGGGTGAAACTGTCCTCTCGTAATGTTCCGGCCGAACCCTGCTCATGGTACTTTTCAAAGATAAGGATGTCGTCTCCTTACCTTACCCTGCCCGGACGACATCTAATAGTTCAGAAGCGTGGCGGAATCCCAATTGGAGTCCTAGATGATCAGCGGAAGCGCAACCCGAGTTGTGCACAGGCATTTTTATTGGGCGGCATTCGCGTGCATGTGGGCGTGGATGCTTACCGGATGCAATGGTCTGGGGAGTTCTTCTACTGCGGGGACGCCGACGCCCGACACGATTCCGCCATCAACGCCGGCGAATTTGACGTCGACAGCAACTTTGGCCACGCAGATCAATCTTTCCTGGACGGCGTCGACGGACAACGTGGGTGTGGCCGGATACAAGGTGGAACGATGCTTGGGAGCCGGCTGCGCGAATTTTGCGCAGATTGCAACACCGACTGGCGCGGCATTCAATGATATTGGATTGGCAGCAGCAACTTCGTATTCGTACAGGGTGCGCGCGGTGGATGCGGCGGGGAATAACAGCGCGTACTCAAATGTTTTCTCGGCCACGACTCTGGCGGCTGCGGACACCACGCCACCAACGGCGCCGACAAATCTGACGGCGTCGGCGGCCTCTGCCTCGCAGATAAATCTTACCTGGGCGGCGTCAACGGACAATGTGGGGGTGACCGGGTACAAAGTGGAGCGGTGTTCGGGAGCGGCGTGTGCGAATTTTGTGCAGATTGCTACGCCAACCGGGATTACGTTCAACGATACTGGATTGACAGCTTCTACTCCTTATTCGTATCGCGTGAGAGCGAATGACGCTGCGGGAAATAACAGCGGGTACTCCAACTCCGCCAGCGCAACGACTCCGGCAGCTGCGGATACTACGCCACCGACCGCACCGACGAATCTGGCCGCTACGGCTGCTTCTGCAACACAGATTAATCTTTCCTGGACGGCTTCGACGGACAATGTGGGGGTGACGGGGTACAAAGTGGAACGTTGCTCGGTCGCAGGTTGCGCGAATTTTGTGCAGATCGCTACTCCAACCGGGATTACGTTCATCGATACGGGGCTGACGGCTTCTACTTCTTATTCGTATCGCGTGCGAGCGAACGACGCTGCGGGTAACAACAGCGCGTATTCGAACACCGCGAGTGCGACGACGCCGGCGGCTGCGGACACGACGCCACCAACCGCGCCGACGAACCTGACGGCAACGGCAGCTTCGACGACGCAGATTAATTTGTCTTGGACGGCTTCGACGGACAATGTGGGAGTTACCGGATACAAGGTGGAGCGATGCTCGGGCGCGGCGTGCGCCAATTTTGTGCAGATCGCCACGCCGACCGGGATTACGCTCAACGATACGGGGTTGACGGCTTCTACTTCTTATTCGTATCGCGTGCGGGCGAACGACGCTGCGGGTAACAACAGCGCGTATTCGAACACGGCGAGTGCGACGACACTGGCCGCGTCAGGCAACATCAGCGTGACGATCAGTCCAAAGCGCGGAGGATTGCCGATTTCGCAGACGATGCCATTTACGGCGACGGTGACGAACGACGTGGGGAGCGCTGGAGTGACGTGGACCGCTTCGAGCGGAAGCTTCCGTACGCAGAGCATATCGGCGGCTACGTACGTGGCGCCGAACACGGCGGGAGTGGTGACAGTGACGGCGACGAGCGTGGCGGACGTGACGAAGAGCGCGACGGCGGCGATCGGTGTGTCTGATCTCGCCGGCGTGTTTACTTACCACAATGATTTATCGCGCGACGGCGTGAATTCGCAGGAGTACGCGCTAACGACGGCGAATGTGGCGACGGCGACCTTCGGAAAGCTTTTTTCGTGCGCCACTGACGGGGCGATGTATGCGCAGCCGCTGTGGGTGGCGAATCTGCCCATGCAGGGCGGGGCGCACAACGTGATTCTTGCGGCCACCACGCACGACACAGTGTACGCCTTCGACGCGGACGCGAGTTCGTGCGTGAAGTATTGGAGCGTTTCGCTGCTGGGGATCGGCGAGACATATGTCTCAAGTTCGGATGTGGGCACGGGCGACATTCAGCCGGACATCGGAATTATCGGGACGCCGGTGATCGATCCCGGGTCGAATACGCTTTACGTGATCAGCAAGAGCAAGACGAGCGGAACGAACTGCACACCGGCGACTTCGTGTTTTCAGCGACTGCACGCTTTGAGTTTGACGGATGGGAGCGAGAAATTTGGCGGGCCGGTGAATATTACGTCGGCGATCAGCGTGGTGGGGACGGGAGATGGCTCATCGGGCGGGAACGTGGCGTTCAATACGCTGCGGCAGAACCAGAGGCCAGGGCTGGTGCTTTCGAATGGTGTGGTCTACGTGGCGTGGGCTTCGCACGGAGATAACACGCCGTACCACGGATGGGTGATCGGCTTCGACAAAACGACGCTGGCGCGGGTGGCGACGTTTAACGCCAACCCAAATGGAAGCGATGCGGGAATTTGGATGGGCGGAGGCGCGCCGGCCGCGGACACGTCCGGCAATTTGTATTTTTTGACGGGGAATGGGACGTTCGATGTGAATTCCGGCGGGACAGATTACGGGGACAGTACCGTGAAGCTGAGCACGGCGAGCGGTTTATCTGTGGCGGGATATTTCACGCCAGCGGACCAACAGAATTTGGAGGAGGGAGACTCGGATCACGGATCTGGGGGAGCGGCCATTCTGGTGGATCAGCCGGCAGGACCGCACCAACATTTGGTGATTGGTGGGGGAAAAGAGGGCAACTTCTTTTTACTGGACCGCGACAATATGGGCGGGTACGGGGCAAACTTCAATCCAGTGGATTCTAACGCGGTGCAGAAATTCGCGGAGAGGGACGCGATATTTTCTACGGCGGCGTTCTTTAACAATGCGCTGTACATCGCGGGGGTAAGCGGACCTTTGAAATCGTTCGCCTTCAATACGACGACGGGACTATTCAATACGGCGCAGACGTCACAGTCTGCGGGGACGTTTGGTTTTCCGGGAGCGACTCCGTCGGTGTCGGCGCGGGGAACGACGAATGGAATTGTCTGGGCCATTGATAACGGCCAATATTGCACGCAGCAGTCTCCGGGGTGCGGCGCCGCAGTGCTGCATGCTTTTGACGCGACGCAATTGTCTTCGGAACTGTGGAACAGCACGCAAGCGGCGGGAGACAGCGCGGGAAATGCCGTGAAATTCACGGTGCCGACGGTTGCGAACGGAAAGGTGTACATCGGGACTAGGGGAAATGACACCGGAAATGGCGGGACGACGATTCCGGGCGAGATCGACGTTTACGGATTGAAACCAAACTAAAACCGGATTAGGGCAGAAAGAAAAGCGGGCCTTTCACATTTTGTGAAGGGCTCGTTCCTTTTGAAGCGAAAATTATTCGGTGAAAAAGTCTACATGCCTTCGTAGTTGGGTCCACCGCCGCCTTCGGGTACGACCCAATTAATAATTTGGTAGGGGTCGGCGATGTCGCAGGTTTTGCAGTGAACGCAATTGGCAGCGTTGATTTTTAGTTTTAGAGAGTTGTCGGATTGCTTGGCCATTTCGTAGACGGCGGCGGGACAAAAATATTGGCAGGGGTTGCCGTACTCGACCACGCATTTTGTTGAGCAGATGTTTAGGTCGGCGACGTGGAGATGGCAAGGTTGGTCTTCTTCGTGGCGCGTGCCGGAGTGGTAGACGTCGGTCAGGCGATCGAAGGTGAGTTTGCCATCGCCTTTGAAGCGTTCGGGGGCGGGGCGTCCGTTGTTTTTTTTGTAGTGCTTGTAGCCTGCTTCGGAGTGCATGGGATCGATGAGGCCGCGGCCGCCGGTGATTTGTTGAAGCGCGGTGTGGAAGAAGCCGCGGAGCATGCCATGTTGAAAGGATTGGTGGAAATTGCGGACTTGCCAGAGTTCTTTTTTGATGTAGCTTTGCTGATTTTGTTGAGGGAAGGCGCTGAGTGTTTTCGCGGTGGCGTCGCCAGTTTTGAGGGACTCGAAAATGGTTTCGGCGGCGAGCATGCCGCTCTTCATGGCCATGTGGATGCCTTTGAGGCGCTGGGAGTCGAGGAAGCTGCCGGAGTCGCCGATGATGAGCGCGCCATCGACGTAAGTGCGGGGAATGGCGTACCAGCCGCCGTAGGGGAGAGATTTTGCGCCGTAGCGAACGAGTTTGCCGCCTTCGAGAATTTTTTTGAGGAACGGATGGGTTTTCCAAGTTTGAAAGGCGGCGTGAGGATCGAATTGGGGATCGGCGTATTCGAGCGCGAGGACGAGGCCGATGGAGAGGCGATTGTTGGAGAGACCATAGATCCAGCCGCCGCCGTACATGTCGGTGGAGACTGGCCAGCCTAGCGTGTGAGCGACGTAGCCTGGTTGGATGCGATCGGGTTGGACGTCCCAGAGTTCCTTGATGCCGATGCCGTAACTTTGCGGGTTGATGTTGTCGAGCTTTTTTGTGGCGACTAGATTTTTGGTGAGCGAGCCGCGTGGGCCTTCGGCGAGGACGGTGACTTTGGCGCGGAGTTCGTAGCCGGGAGTGAAGTTGTCTTTGGGCTTGCCGTTTTTGTCGAGGCCTTTGTCTTCGGTGATGACGCCGCCGATGCCGTCGCCTTCGTAGATGAGATGCGCGCCGCCGAATTCTTTGAAGACGTTGACGCCGGCGGCTTCTACCAGGCCGCCCAGCCATTTGGTGACCTTACTCAGAGAGATAACGTAGTTGCCTTTATTTTGGAATGGCGGCGGCGTGACGGGAAATCGAAAAGATAAGTCTTTGGTGAAGAGGAGCGCGGCAGAGTCGGTGACGGGCGTGTCGAGGGGAGCAGATTTTTCGAAGTCGGGAACGAGTTCGGCGAGGGCTTTGGGATTCATGATGGCGCCGGAGAGTTGGTGGGCGCCGATTTCGCGGCCTTTTTCGAGGACGTAGATATTTTCGGCGGAGAGCGAGGGCTTGGCGCCGGAGTCGTTGTGTTTTTTGATGAGATTGGCTAGATGCAAAGCGCAGGAGAGACCGGCGGGGCCTGCCCCGACGATCAGGACGTCGGCTTCGAGTTGTTCGCGTTGGACGCTCATGGATTGAGTAATCTTAGCAAAGCTCTTTAGTTCTTAGCGGAGCTTCTGGAATTCGTCCAGCGTTATGCCCAATTGACGGAGAATTTGATTGAATAAGGGCGGACCGATTTCTTCTCCACCGTGGACGGGTATAGTCGTGACTCGCCCGTCCGGATGATTCCATCTTCCGTGACTGCCTTTTGGCGTTTGAATATGAATCCTAAGATGCGGGCGACACGCTGAAACTCGCGTGCCGTGGCACTAGGCATGAACTATCTCAGTGGAATCAGCCGGAAGTTCCTGGCCTTTTTCTCTGTATTCGTCTTCGACCATGCTAAAGACGTTGGCTAGTTCTGCGAGCGCCTCCTCGGGCGTTTTCATAAGCGCGTAGCAAGCAGGGAGGGCCGGGATTTCGGCGACCCAACCCGACCGGTCGTCCTGGCGGTAGAGGACGATCTTGTAGTCTTCAAATTTCATGACGCGGTCATTATAGGTCAAAAGTCCTGCGTTTGGCATGATTCTAATCATTTGCGAAAAGCAGATTCCTCGCTCCGCTCGGAATGACATTGGCGCGGGCGTGCGAGAGGTTTCTCTTGTCCCGTAGCGAACCCCTGGAGTTCGTCCAGCGTTACGACAACGGCTGGAGGAATTTTCTGGTGCTGTACCCCCCACCCCTGGTGTCCGCGAGTTATGAAGTAAACGATTGACAGCACGAGGGTTGTGGGCGTTCCTGCGTGTCGCGGAGGCCACTGCCACGGCGTGATTTTATTTGAGTGTGCCTGGTCGTCGGCTCGGTCTGCACCCCCTCCCACATTTTTGTAAGCGTTGCAGCTAAAGAACTTACGTCGCAGGCGACGGTCTGTTCGCTGTAGTGGCGAGCCACTAGGCTGTCTAGCGGACTGCTCACACCCGACAACTGACAGTCGAAGACACGCACCACGGGCACGAGCAAGAGCGACACAAAGGGGTCCCCCCTCTTTTTTGTAAGCGTTGCAGCTAAAGAACTTACGTCGCAGGCGACAGTCTGTTCGTTGTGGTACCGGACCGTTAGGCGGCCAAGCCAACAGCTCATAGCCGACAGCCGGGGAACCGAGAGCCACAGGCACGAGCGGCTCTTCTGCGACTGCACGGCGCGGGCTTGGGGGACG